>ENA-ORMN01004348-ORMN01004348.1-human-gut-metagenome-genome-assembly--contig:-NODE-4348-length-10269-cov-3.108576_pt1 | contig 10269 bp, 5 predicted proteins | sample MGYA00242102_ERZ508993 | MGnify/ENA primary metagenome ERZ508993 (study PRJEB26280, sample SAMEA2338770) | human gut metagenome | biome: human gut; feature: human-associated habitat; material: faeces... | reverse complement strand
ATATGCAAGCAAGGTTTGATTAATCTGTTAAGTCGGTTTTATGTCTTCGTTCCATGTTCATGAACCGTTCGGCTCACGTACGTAAACCCAATGGCTCATGTACGTAGACTGATGGGACCACGTACATGAAACAATCTATTGTTACTGACCGGATACATTAATCTAGCCTGCATAATAGCTTACTGAACGGTTCATTGACGGTTGTTTCTCCGTACTAATCTTTTGTTCCTATGGGGCAATATGGTTTTTGTGACACCTTCTTTTACATATCTCCTTTATGGTGGGAGAAAATGTTTTATTCTATTTGATTGCTTCCAGAAACTCTATTTCAATAATTCTCAGATTAGCATTATTCTTGTTCGCTTTTGCTTCGAGTTCCATATCATTTGCTGCTTTTGCCGCAACTTCAGTGATCTGTCCGAAAGCATCCTGATCGCTGGTATTACCTTTCAGACGGATGGTAATTTGTTTGGAACGTACCGGCTTTTCCACATTAAGATGAACATACCCCAGGCTTTTATTCGTATCTCCACTCCAGATCATAGTATTGCCGGCAAACACTTCCAAAGGATAACTGCGGGAACGCCAGCCGTTCAGCTTGATGCAGATGTCGTCGACGCTCGCCTTTTCAGCCAATGTATAGGTAATCCAGGCCGTACTTAACCGACCGTCGTTCGCCCATTCGCTCAACTCGTTGTCATCGTGCCTGTTGCCCGTTTCGGTGCGGTTGGCGCCGGCTTCGGCGGACACAATGGCGATGTCGCGCTTGGTATCCGTATAGGAAGGAGTCAGCGGAGTTTCCCCCTTATCCAGCCTGCCTTTCAGGGTCAGTTGGGGCAGGTAGTCACTCAGTCCGTCTGTCACTTTCACAGGAACGGTCTGCAGCGTAAGCCTTGCGGCCGGAAGCCCTTCCGCCTCGGCGGTGACAACTATTTTGCCGGCTTTGGCCGTACTGCGGATCAGCGCACGGTTGATGCCGCATTCCACCGGAAGGTTCATATCCAGGATATGATTGTCCTTCCCCTGTGCGATACCGCCGCGCCATTCGGCCTCGCCTTTCAGGGTAAAGCGGACCGTACGGTTATCCAGCGGACAGCGTCTGCCGTCCTTGTCCACAACTTCCACCTGAAGCAGGGCCATGTCGGCTCCGTCTGCGTGGAAACCTTCGGGGTTCTGCATGGCGGTAAGTTCCAGACGGGCGGCTTCCCCCACTGTTGACAACGTATAGCGGCTCACTTCCCTGCCTTTTCCGTCGTAACTTACCGCTTCCAGCCTGCCCGCTTGATAAGCGACCTTATCGAAAGTGAAAAGGAAATGGCTTTCCCGTTTACCTTTACCCAGGGATTTGCCGTTGAGCAGCAGTTCCACCTGTTCGCCATTCGATACGACATATACCGGTTTCAGTACCGTATCATTATAATTCCAATGACCGACGATATAGATGCGAGGACATTCCGTATCTACCCAGCCGTCCCACATCACCTGATGTGCATAGAAAGGATCTTTAGGGATACGCATGGCATCTGTCACACCACTACGACGATAATTCTCCACACCACGATAATGTGTATTCGTATCCGAGAAGATGATTTTCACACCTCCTGAGCTGACACGGTCACCTGTACCCGGGCGTTCACGCCAATAATCAAACCAACGAATCACATTCTCAATAGTAAAGGAATCCTGATTGTGATTATAAGCACGGGCATCCACCTTTTTCTGGACCTTATTAGTCATTGCAGAACGGAATGAATTATTTCCTTCCCCATTTTTATGATATGGATAAGAATATTCATCCCAATATTTGCGCAGACCTTCATCACGGCAGTATTCCATGGCCCACATCGGATGATGTTTGCTCTTATTGATATAAAGCATCTCGCCACCATATTCGGCTTCACGAATATCAAGCATTTCACGGGAACCGATGGCACGGCCTCCATGAGGGTCATACTTATCACGAATCGCTTTCATTTCTATCATGTGTTCACGACTGATTGATTCGTTTCCACATTCATAGAATAAAATACTCGGATTATTACGGTTGTAAATAATGGCATCACGCATCAATTCTGTACGTTGTTCCCATTGACGGCCTTCACGGTCCTTTTCTGCATCACCGGCCTGCATCGCCTGAATCAATCCGACACGGTCACACGATTCAATATCCTGCTTCCAAGGGGTGATATGCATCCAACGAACCAAGTTGGCATTATCTTCCACCATCAGACCGTTGCTATAATCACTCAGCCATGCAGGAACACTCATACCGACTCCCGGCCATTCATTACTGGTACGCTGTGCAAAACCTTTCATCTGAATCACCCGGTCATTCAACCAAATCATTCCTTTGCCGAAACGAGTTTTACGGAAACCGGTACGGGTAGCCACTTCATCTACTTTTCTGCCATCCACCCATAAACTGGTTTTTACTGTGTACAAATATCCGTATCCCCAACTCCAGAAATGAAGTCCGTCTATTTCTGCTGAAGCTTCCAAAGTCGCAGTTTCACCCGGTTTTACTACCGTCTGAGTACCCTCAAAACTTTTTATGCTTTTCCCGTCACGATCAAACACTTCAACCTTATAAGCGACTTTCTTATCCCGATTATATTCATTTTTTATTTCAGACTCCGCATGAACCACAGCCTTACGAGACTTCACACGGATATCTTCCGCATAGATATAGACACCGGTAGTTTTTAAATTACTGTACAAGGGAAGTGTCTGATAAAGTTTATCAGTAACATGAAGCCATACATTCTTTGGTATACCTCCATAATTGGCGTTGAAATTACGGTCACTCCATTGATATTTGGTGCCGGTAGCACGTTCCTTATAATTCCAATTGTTATCAATGCGGACCGCCATTACATTCTCTTGTCCATATTTAATATAAGGAGTCAAATCGAAACCTACAGCCATCGCACCATTTTCATGCAAGCCGATATATTCGCCATTGATATAAAAATCAGCTCCTTGACGAACCCCTTCAAATTCAACAAAGACTTTTTTGTTCTTGCTGCCGGCAGGCAGACGGAAATGTTTACGATACCACATCACAGTATCTGTCAGTTGTTCTATACTCAAACGAAAAGCTTCATCTTCATTAAAAGGACGGGGTAATGTTACTTTCTTCCAATCCGTATCCTGGAAACGTACCTCTTTGGCTTCCGGTGTATCGCCAACATAAAGTAACCATTCAGAATTAAAATTGTATTTATCACGGACAGATGATGCTGCCGCAATCTGACTTATTCCTATAAAAGTCAATAAAAATAAAAGAATTTTGTTTCTCATAGCTATCTCAAATTGTTTGTTGCAAAACTAGCATAAAGTTCCCTCTCTTACCATAGAATAAGATACATTTATATAGAAATTCGTTCAAAACGAAATTTCAGGGTATTCATGTTGCACATATTTACATATCACATTAATACTCAATATATTACACAAATACCCTGAAACATTTATTCTATAGGTTGCAACATCAGGACTATATAATTCATTGCTTCACCATAGCCGGAGTCAACGTTACAGGTCCCAATAGCCCTGAAGATTTTGGTTCCCAATCAGAAGCATCAAAGATACCATTTTTCACATTTTCCTTTTTTCTTGCAGACATATTTACATTATAGAAAATCTTCCAGTCCACTCCCTTCTTATCCATATAAGCAATTCGATTCGCCATAGAGTTGGCTACTCTGACAACTAACTCATCCTGTCCTTTGAATTTTTCAGCAGGGATATACAATTGATAAGGAGAGTCAATCACTGTACCGATATAATCTCCATTCAAATAGACAGATGCATTTTCCGCTACAGAGCCAAGATCCAATTTGATCACATCCGCTACAGGCACCTTATTTATAGTAGTCGTATAAACGGCTGTTCCAGAAAAAGCTTTATATTCATCCCCTACAAAATCAGTCCATGAGCCCAAACTGTCAACCGTTATAGAAGCAGGAAGTTGAGGACCTCCTTGAACAAAAGAAACAGTCCAACTGCCGGAAACTGGATTTGGCTCACCTGCATTTTGATAATAAGCATAGGCATCTCCTGTAAAATTCTGACTGGAAGTTGATACAATGACAGTTTCACCCGGATTCAATTCCAGGTAAACATCTGTTTGCCCGTCATTGCGTTTCATAGCAGCCAAACCACTAACACCAGTCATTGGATTAAAAATCGCCGCACTCCGAGCTTCTGTACGAAGTGGAATCCAATCCTCTATTTTACGGTCGCTACTATTTTCTATAAAGTAATATTTTCCCGTCGCACTATTTCTTCGGATACATTGCAGACCTGCCTGATACATTTTCTCGGCACCCACATTCGCCTCATTCATCAGAGCATTAATATCATCTGACAAACAAATCTTCCCCTTACCTACACGAGCACATTTAACAGCACCTTCAGCATGAAAGTCCAAAGCATCCAGCATTTCTTTAAAATGAGCCTGTTTCTCTTCCGAAAGAATCATTCCGGCCATATCTTGAGGAATTCCCTTATAAAACACAACGGTAGCACCTTCATCAGCCAAAGCCATCAGTTTTTCCATTGTTTCATAAGGAATATATTGCGCCGCCGAAACAAGAACGGTTTTATATGCGGCACCGGGCGTTACAATCATTTCTTTCTCAATATTAGTTTTAAGAAGTTGCTTGTCAGAAATCATATCCCACGCATAACCATTCTCTGTTAAAGTTACCGCACTTTCTCTGACCGAAGATTCCAACATATTACGATCCAATCCGCTAAAGTGTTGAAGGCTTCTGTTCCCTTGCTCAGACATCACATCGGCTATGTTATAGTATAAAAGAACATCATTATCAGGAGTGCCATCCTGTAAAAATGACTGCACACGAGTAACATACTGATTCAAATATTTAAAATCCTCCCAAAACGGATTATTCGGATGAAAATGGACTGCCGCATAAAATAACCATCCCGGCCAGGGAGCCTCCTGCGGACTGAAACAAGTGCCATGATAAAAAATATGATTCACCCCGCCCAGAAAGAAAAGGTCAAGTGCTTTCTTTACATCTCCCAGATTCGATTGGAAATGTTCATCCAGCCAAGTCGCACTTTCCGAAGATGAGAGTTTCTTTCCTTCCGTATGAGCTACAGACGGAGCTGCTTTTATACTGACTAAATCACGCCCCTCTATTTCGGGCACATCACTCACTGCATACAAATCCAGAATATTGGCAGGAGAACCATGAGCCTGATTCCTTATACCCTTTCCTTGTTTTGCCGCCCAATGTTGCCAACGAATAGAATAATGATTTATCAATAAATCGTTTATGGTTTGTCTATAATCATATAACACTCTTGCATTTTTATCTGGTGTGTCAATACCTAACAATGCAGGTAAGTGCTGACGCAAGTCATATCCCCTATACTTTTGGAATTCGTCAAAAAAAGCAGGAGTCCAATTTGACTCGCCTCTTGCATCGTCCACTTCATAAGAGTCATTAAAATAATACCTCAGATAACTGATATCCTTTCCTTTAAAAGCCTCATCAAATTTACTGAGATAATGATCAATGGCCGAAGCTGAAAAATGGTCTATCACATCACCTTCACCACCAGGCCCTGCACGTTCTACCATTTTTCCATGATGACCTTGGAACAGAGCGCAAATAGTCCAGTCACCTTGAGGAGCCGTCCAGTCCAATGTACCATCCGGCTTTATTTTTGAAGTCAAGTCAAGACATTCACCTTTATCACTATTAGCGGTCACTATAATCAAAGGCAGTTCCTTTTTATATCGTACCTGATCCAATGCCAATGTCTGTAAATCAGCATTCGCACTGACCGGTTCTTTCAAATCCGCCAGTTTTACCGGAGTATGCCCTGCCAATCTGACAAAGCCTTCTTCCTTATACCGGACAGGTTCACTTAGTTGTTCGCCTTCTTTCAATTGATAAGTTTTATAAGCCACCGTCTTGCACGCATCTTCGGGAGGGACCCAAGGTCCTCCAAACGGCCATCCCGAAGCATTAGCCAAATCAATTCCTAACCCCAACTGCTTCGCTTCCTGCAAAGTATACAGAAACAAATCAACCCATTCCGGAGAAAGAAAATCTTTAAAGCGATCCTCATAACCATGTATTCCATAAATAGGAGTGATCTCCAATCCCCCCAGATTTGCCTCCTGGTACTTACGCATAACCGTATCCAAGTCAGTAGTCCTGACCGCATTGCCTTCCCACCACCATCGCGTCCAAGGCTTGGTCTCGTTAGTCACTTGCGGCCATTCAATCTTCTGATTCTGTGTACAAGCCAAACAGCCACAAACTGCAAAAAGTACATAACAGAACTTACTGCATTTCTTTAAAAATAAGGATTGCTTCATAAATCTTACTTGTTTAAAAATGGAAACGGGCATTTTCAACACGTTGACCACCTATCATATTCTTTAATTTCCTTGCCACATCAGGATATTGCTTTATCACATTAGTAGTTTCTGCCGGATCTGTATAAATATTATACAATTCTTCATAAGTTTTAGACGGGTCACTAACTTCCAGTCTCACCAACTTCCAACCATCAGGTGTCATAATAGATTGCTTTCCTCCAAATTCAAAGAACTCATAATAAATACAATCATGCTCCTTCTGAGTACCTTTTCCCGTAAGAGTAGGCAAATAAGATATACCATCAATATTTTGAGGAATATCCGCCTGCACCAATTCACCTATAGTAGGCAAAAAATCCCAAAATGCAGAAATATGATTGGTAACTACTCCTTGTGGAATAACTCCCGGCCATTGAATGACGAACGGAGTACGGATACCTCCTTCATATAAATCTCTTTTCTGACCTCTGAACGGACCATTACTGTCAAAATAAGATGGATCGTGCCCTCCCTCCGAATGGACTCCATTATCGGAAGTAAAAACAATGATCGTATGATCATACAAACCTTTCTCTTTCAACTCTTTAATAATCAAGCCCACACTTTTATCCAAATAAGTAACCATCGCCGCATACGCCGCACGCGGAGTTTGCTGCGATTTATAACCGTCTCTGCTTCCTCCAAAAGGAGTTTCACAAAATTCCCCCTCATACTCCGTCATCGCTTCCCCCATTATATCAAGATCCGCATGGGGTATGGTCGGTGAAAAATAAAGGAAGAAAGGTTTCTGCGCATTTTCATCAATAAAGTTCAAAGCCTTTTCCAACATCAAGTCATGCGAATAATATTTCCCATCCAGCATAATCTTCTGCTCATTCTCATGCAAGAACTCAGGGTAATAACTATGAGCAAAACGTTGTCCCAGATAACCGTAGAAATAATCAAAACCATGTTTACCGGGCATACCTTCCGTACCCGGTCCTCCCATTCCCCATTTGCCTACACATCCGGTAACATAATTCTTTGTTTTAAAAATATCGGCTACGGTAACTTCACCGGCAGGAAGCGGAGTTTCATATAACAATCCATCCGAACCTGCCACTTTTGCATTTCCTCTGATTGCGGCATGTCCCATGTGCTTTCCTGTAATCAGAGCACAACGAGACGGAGCACTGACCGTAGAACCGGAATAATGCTGCATAAACTTCATCCCGTTCTGAGCTATCCCATCAATATTCGGTGTCTTAATCTGACGCTGACCATAGCATCCCAAATCACCTATTCCCAAATCATCCGCCATAATATAAATAACATTGGGCGATTTCTCTGCCGTTGTAGTCTGGGCCATCGTAAGCCCTGAAGACAACAAAGCTGCGGAAAATAATATCTTACGTGTTTTTTTCATATCCAACCTTACTTTATTTAAAGGATGAAATATCCACCATCATTAAATTCAATCTTTTTCCATTTGTAAAATGTCCGGATTGGAAAAGAACTTTCGTACCATCCGGACTAAAGCTGGGATGTGCATGATCTGGTTTCATCTTGGTATCCGACGCCAACCAATGACGCTCCCCGGTCTGTACATTAACCAACCATACATTTCCTCCAAAAGTATCTCCGGCAGCCCATTTATTATCACGGCTGGCATTACAATGCCAGAAACCTCTTCCTACCAATTGGCCGTCAATCGCTTGGCGATCTTTTTCTAATTCCACCTGCCCTATCAACTCTACATCATCCGTACGCAAATTGATACGCACAATACCACTCGCCTGTTTGCGAAGGCGCGGCTGAAATCCCAAGATATTGAAATATACAAAATCTTTGGTTGCAAAAGTTTCATGAGTCACCCAATCTAGCGGAGTTTCTTTATATAAAGGTTTAAAGACTGTTCCATCTGCCGTGCAAAACCACATACGCTGATGGGCATCGCCACCGGTTTCGTTACAAAAAACAATTTCACCCGGAGTAAAACGGCTGGCTTGTATATGTCCTGTTTTAAATTCCGTATCAATAACCTTAGTTACTTCTCCTGTACTGAGATTCATTTTACGAATTCCGCAAAGAGTTGGCTTTATCTTTACCGGCTGGTTACTTTCAGGCAGGAAAGCGTTTTTCATCATACGTTCCTTTTCCTCTTCCGTACCCTCACGCTCAACAGTTATGTAGGCATAATCATCATTACAATCCACAGCATATCCTCCCGGACGTCCCATCTCAGTGGGGAAAGTGCCTATGAAAGTTTCATAAGCGGATGGTTTACCTACTTTTCCTTGTTTTACATCGGCAAAGAATTTATTCAAGTCCATTACATACATGTTCCAGTTTTCTTTTTCTTTCCGGCTGACAAACATACGATTCGTTTTATTAGCCAAAAAAGCACTGCCCAAGTTCGGTCCTTCCGTAGCTTGAATAATCTTACCGGTGGCCATTTCAATAAAGTAAATCTGTGTAGGAGTCCATTTACGTTTTTCTCCGTTAGGAAGCGTACTTTCTACCTCTTTGTCATTTCCACGGCTGGAAGACCTGAACAATAAATATTTGCCATCAGCTGTCCACATGGGATCAGTCTGATAAAGAAAACGGTCATTCTTCATCGTGTCGGTCAACATAGTGATAGTATTGCCGGTCGCACTATCTACATAAGTCCGCATTTCCGATGCAGTGCAGTTTCCAAACTGAGCCAATGCGGCTTTACTAAAAGCTAAAAATAATGTAATAGCTAAAAAAGTCTTTCTCATAGCATGTCATTTTTTATCTGATACGACAAATTTATGCACGAGAGAAGTTATATCAAATAGAATTTTATCCATTTATATGGTTAATTGTTCACTTTATCTGATTTTAGTTATTGAAGAAGCATAAGAGATCTCTACTGGTCCTCCCCACGGACTGAAGTCCACAACCATTCCTCTACGACACAAGTTCACAGGCAAATTTCTACCATCCTGCAGAACAGTAACAGCACACTGATCGGGCAAATCTTCCAAAAGCAAAGTCAACGGCATGTCAAACAATTCCTTGTCCATTGTAAAATGAAAAGTCACTGTAATTTTTCCTGATGTCCTCTTTATATCCAGTACCAAATTCTCCCGTTCAGCCATGTACGCCGCTACCTCACGAAATGTCGTAACCCACAATCTGTCTCTTCGGCAGTTCACTTCATCCAAGTGATTCCAAAACACTTGAGGATCAGGAAAAGCATCATATCCCGTTACTATACCATGTGTCATACCGACACCCCACAATCTGTTTGCTATCAAACTATCCGTCCACTGCGTTAGCCACCGGGCATTACGGCGTGAACCTATATCTATTTGTCGGATACGAGTACCTACTCTGTCAACCGATGCACAAGCTATGGCCTCCTCATTTTTCCGGTTTCCCGGATAAAAATAAGTACGCGGAAATATACCTGTTTGCTCAAAAATAACCGTATCATTATGTTGTATTTCAAAACGCCTTTCTTCCCCTACCAATTTCGTCAGATTCTTATGCATCCACCCATGATTTGTTATCTCATGTCCTGCTTGTGCCATTTCCCTTGCTTGTTCCCAAGACATACATACTTTCTTTGCACTAATACACCCCATCCAACCTCCATTCACAGCGAATGTAGCCTTTATATTCCTTTTCTCCAATTCCGGAAAAACCAATGTATATTGTTCCAACAAACCATCATCAAAAGTATAACTGATTGCAGCATCTCTTCCTCCCCTATATTGGGCAATACTCACTTTTACCTCTTCATCATCAGCTGCTATGCTCTCTAGGGGCACATATAACAGTAAAAAAATTATTATTTTTATCATTTTTCCAATATACTATTTACCACACAAAGATAAGAATCAATCGCATGGCATCCAATAGAATTTTATCCATTATACATGTATTTTTGTATA
>ENA-ORMN01004346-ORMN01004346.1-human-gut-metagenome-genome-assembly--contig:-NODE-4346-length-10272-cov-3.842713_pt1 | contig 10272 bp, 5 predicted proteins | sample MGYA00242102_ERZ508993 | MGnify/ENA primary metagenome ERZ508993 (study PRJEB26280, sample SAMEA2338770) | human gut metagenome | biome: human gut; feature: human-associated habitat; material: faeces... | reverse complement strand
GGCGAAGCCCGGAGTCGAACCCGTCAGGGCGACCGCAGGTCGGGATCTCCAATCGCCGAGCGCACCGACCCACTCCACCAACTACCGCAACGGTAAAACCCCGGGTCAGCTATATCCTTAACCCTTGTCCGAAAGTCTTTTGAAAGGGGTCCGGGGGAAACTTTTCTCCAGAAAAGTTTCCACCGCTCTCCTCTCACCCCCTGTCGTGTTTCTTTTTCCACTCAAAGTAATCAAAGTGTTCCCGACAGCATCGGTTGTACTGCACGTCCGCACGGCTGATCCCGCAGAATTCCCCGTCTTTCAGGAGCGTTTGATAAAACGGCAAAGCGGGTGAAGTCTCCGGCATTTCATCGCCAAGCTCCTGCCAGACGTACTGGGCATCGGTCACATAGATCTGAATCGGAAATCGTCTCTCGACCCGAATCAGTCCCACCTGCACGACGTCCTGTTTTCCGCACCGGTCGGTCACAATTCCGCCCGTGCGGCTGTCGTAGTCCACCAGCAGATGGCAGTCGCAGTATTCCTGCGGCTCCTCTCCCCGGACGAAATACCCTACCTCACAGCGGTTTCCCCTCGGATCCCGGCGGCACGCCTCGGTCATCTTCTTCCCAGAATCCATGCAGTATTCCGCCGTCACCAGATTGTCGCTGAGCCTGAATTTTTCGAGTGCTTCCGACTCCGCCGAACCGCCGTCCAGCCCTTTCTGATAAAGCAACGTCATCACCTCATCCCAAAGCCGGACGCAGGGATTGCCCGTGACCCCCGTCAGCGGCTTCGGGTATTCGTAGCCGTACCAGACCCCGCAGATCAGCTGCGGCGTGTAGCCGATGAACCAGCGGTCGCAGTTGTTCTGCGTGGTTCCGGTCTTGCCGGCACATTCGATCTGCCCGGAAAGCGTGATCTCCTTTGCCGTTCCGTTTTTCACAACGTTCTCAAGCATCAGAGTCATCAGCGACGCCGTGTCCTCCCGCAGAACCGCCTCGCCGGAATACGGATTTTCAAGAATCACACACCCGTATTCGTCGGTGACCTTGTAGTAGGTCCTCGGCGCATTGTAAACTCCGTCGTTGGCAAAAACCGAATACGCCGCCGTCGTCTCCCGCAGGGTCACGCCGTAATGAAACTGTCCGAGCGCCAGTGCGGCGGCACCCGTGTCGCTGATATAGGTCCCGTCCGCCAGAACCTTTCCGGGAATCAGGCTGTTCATATGAAGCTTGCGGTAAAGAAAATCAAAGGATTTTTCCTTTCCGTACTCCTCCAGAATCCGGACGGTCACGGTGTTCACCGAATGTTCCAGCGCATAGTTGACGTTGGTCAGCCCCCGGTAGATCCGCTCCGAGTTCTGCGGCCACGGGACCGGGGTGACCAGCTCGCCCTTGTCCGGGTCGGTGTTGTATCTGCCAAAGTTCACCGGAACATCGTCGTAAACGCTTGACCACGAGATCTCTCCCGCCTCCAGCGCCGGCGCATACACCGACAGCGGCTTGATGACCGAGCCGGCAGGTCTTACCGTCTGCGTGGCAAAGTTCTGGATCCGGTTTGCATTCTTGGCGCCGACCGCCCCCGCCACGCCGAGCACATCGCCCGTCTGCGGATCAATGACGATCATGGAGGACTGGGGCGCATCCTGCGGCGTACCGGAATAGAAATGCGAAGTCTGGGCGTAATACTTTTCCAGCACTGCCTGGATCTCCGGGTCCATTGCCGTGTAAATGTCCAGCCCTCCGGTATAGATCATCAGCGACGCCATGGTGCGGCTGTACCCTTTTTGCTCCATCAGATCGCCGATCACGTCCTCCACCACCATGTCAATATACCAGGAGTTCACCGAGTTCTGCCGCATCTTTTCGTTGAGATGCAGAACCGTTTCTTCCTCAACGCTTTCCCGGTATTCCTCCTCGGTGATATAGCCCTGCTTCTGCATTTCCGAAAGGATCAGATTCCGTCGCTTCTGGTTGTGCTCCGGGTTGCGGACCGGGTCGTAATAGGAGGGATTGTTGGTAATGGCGGCAATGGCGGCGCACTCGCTGAGCGTAAGCTCGGAAACATCCTTGGAAAAATAATAATTGGCGGCGGTCTGCACGCCGTAACACCCCTGCGACAGGTTGATGATGTTGAGGTACAGCCCGAGGATCTCGCTTTTATCCATCTTGGTCTCCAGGTCGAGCGCCCAGAAAATTTCCTGGATCTTCCGCTGGAACGAATAATCGTCCTTGTCGGTCACGTTCTTGATAAGCTGTTGGGTAATGGTGGAGCCGCCGTAATTCCCGTTGAATTTCAGAAAATAGTTGATCCCTGCCGACACCGTCCGCTTCCAGTCCACGCCGTCATGCTCAAAAAAGCGTTTGTCCTCAATGCTGACAAACGCCTGCGTCAGCCTTTCGGGGATGCGGTCGTAGTCCACGTAAATGCACCGGTAGCTCCCGTAAAGGTCGGCGTCGCCGATCTCCACCGCTATCCCCTCGCCCTGTGTGCGATCCGAAAAATCATAGTAATAAATACTGGTGGAGCTGTCGCTTCCCACCATGGTAAACAGCGATTCGTCTATGTGCTTTTCAATTTTCCGATCCACATAAATGGCAAAAACCAACCCCAGAACGAGAAGTGTGGCGACAAGGAGCAGAAAGAAAATCATCACGCACCGGAAAAAGATCCGCCACCCCCGGTGCTCCTTTTTCTTCTTTTCGGGCTTTTCTTTCGCCATGCGTTTTTCTTTTTTCTCTTCGGACACTTTTTTCTCTTCCTTTCCGCATATTTCCGCTCCCTTATTATTCCTCATAAAAAGAATAGCTAAACAAAAAAATGCAAATAATAAGGATAAAAATCACGGAACATCATACGGAGAGAAAATCATGAGTCACACCAGCCGCCGCTCCTTCTTTTTTACCGCCCTGTACTGCCTTCTGATGCTTGGCTTTGTCATTGCCATTGCTATCGTCTGTCAGAAGCGCTCCCGCATCCCGGGCAATTCCGGCGAAAAGCCCGTCGCCGGGGATCAACAGACCGAATACATTTACGTCTATATCAACAAATCCCCGGAATCCGAAGATTCCGGGGACGAAAAAGAAAACGAAGATTGGGTCCTGAAAGCCTATCAGGGAAAGATCGGCGTCTTTGACCGGGACGGCACGCTGATCGAGGTGCTGGACGTTTACCTCTATACCCTGCCGAAAACCGACCAGCGGTTGCTGGAGGAAGGCATTGAAGTGCACTCCCGGAAAGCGCTTCTTGCGCTGATCGAGGATTACACCGGGTAATCAGCGCACCACCACGTTTTCCTCCCCGAGAACCGCCCTCAGCTCGCCGAGGACAAAGGGAGTGGGGGTCACGCCAACCGAAGAATCGGTGTAGGTGCCCGTGGACTTGTCAAAAAAGATCACCCGGACGCCGCCTTCAAAGATCTCCACCAGGTTCATTGCCTTGCGGTATGCCCTGCTCTCCTTGTCCGGCACCCGCAGATATACCTTGCGGATCGGTTGCGCCGTATCGGACCTGGGGGTAACCGGCGGCGCCGCATGGCTTTTTTCGGGAGCCTGCGCCGGCTCCGTCTTGTCCGGATGCGCCTGCGACGTTGCGGAATAACGTGAGTTTTCGATCAGCGCCTCCACGCCCGACACCAGCATTTTCACCGGCTCGTCCTCCCGCACCGAAAGATTTCCGTACAAAAGCAACGCCGCATCGGCATGAATCAACCCGGCATACTGCGCAAGCTGCCCCGGGAAGATCAGACATTCCATTTCCCCATAGCGGTCCTCCACCCGGATAAACGCCATTTTTTCGTTTTTCCGGGTCGTTTTGTAGGTAACGGCGGAAACGATGCCGGCAATTCTTGCCGCCTGCTTTTCCTGCACCGTTTCGGGATCGCTCAGCTCGGAAACACTCTGCACGCCAAGCGCCTCAACGTGGCGGCTGTAACTGTCGAGCAGATGCCCCGAGAAATACATTCCGGAGCTTTCCTTTTCCAGCATCAGTTTGTCCCGGAGCGAAAAATCGGGAAGCGGCGGGTATTCAAAGCGCCCGGCAACCTCTCCGGCGTCGGAAGCGATCGAAAACATATCCAGCTGTCCGACCAGGTTGTTCCGGTTTTTCTCTGCCGAAATGTCGATCAGCTTTTCATAGGAAGCCAACAGCCGGCTCCGGTAGACCCCGAGGGTGTCAAAGGCGCCTGCCTTGATGAGCGATTCCACCATCCGGCGGTTGAGATCATAAGGCGCCATCCGGCGTACAAAGTCCTCAAAATCACGGAATCTGCCGCTTTTCCGCTCCTGTATGATCGAGTCGATGAACTGCCTGCCCACGTTTTTCAGGGCGAGCAGACCGAACACGATCCCGCCCTCGGTGGCGTGGAACAACAGCCGGCTCTCATTGATGTCCGGCGGCATCACCCGGATGCCGTAGCGGGTGCACTCTGCGATATATTCCGCCAGCTTGCCGAGATTGCCGAGGACCGAGGTCATCAGCGCCGCCATATATTGGCGGGGATAATGGGTCTTGAGATAGGCGGTCTGATAAGAGATCACGGCGTATGCCGCCGCATGGCTCTTGTTGAAGGCGTAATTGGCAAAGGACTCCATATCGTCAAACAGACGCTCCGCCACATCCGGCGCCACGCCGTTTTTCGCCGCTCCCGAAAGAAAGCTTTCCCGCTCTGCTTTCAGCACGTCGGCTTTTTTCTTTGCCATGGCACGGCGCACAATGTCGGCGTGCCCGTAGGTGTATCCGGCAATAACCCGGAAAATGCTCATCACCTGCTCCTGATAGACCGTACAGCCGTAGGTGGAGCGCAAAATCGGCTCCAGTGCCGGGTGCGCATACTTCACCCGCTCCGGGTGGTGACGTGCTTCGATATACTGCGGAATGGAATCCATCGGTCCCGGGCGGTACAGCGCAATTGCCGCAATGATGTCCTCCAGGCAGTCAGGCATCAGCTCGGTCAGCATCTGCCTCATTCCGGACGATTCCAGCTGGAACAGCCCGAGCGTCTTTCCCTGCGAGACCGTTTCAAAGGTTGCGGCGTCGTCAAAGGGGATCTTTTTGAGATCAAACGACGGCTCCTCTTCCCGTATCGCATCGCAGGTGTCCTGAATAATGGTCAGGTACCGCAGGGCAAGAAAGTCGAATTTCAGCAGTCCGAGGTGCGCAATGGTATCCATGTCGAACTGGGTCACGACCGTACTGTTGCTGACCGCCAGCGGAACGTACTGGGTCACGGGAAGATCGGTCACTACGATTCCCGCCGCATGGACCGTCACGTTTCTCGGCATCCCCTCCAGCTCCAGGGCGGTGTCCACAAGCTTTTTCACTTTGTCGGAGCCGTCGTAAAGCGTCTTCAGCTCCGGCAACTCCAGCGCACGCCTGAGCGTGATCCCAAGCTCCTGCGGGATCGCCCGTGCCACCGCATCCACGTCGGCATACGGCAGGTCCTGCGCCCGCCCCACGTCACGGACCGCCGCCCGTGCCGCCAGCGTACCGAACGCAATGATCTGCGCCACGTGGTCGTTTCCATAGCGCTCAAACATATACCGGATGACCTCGTCCCGGCGGTTGTAGCAGAAGTCCACGTCGATATCCGGCATACTGACCCGCTCCGGGTTCAGAAACCGTTCAAACAGCAGATTGAACTTGATCGGATCCACGTCGGTGATCCCGATCAGAAACGCCACCAGACTTCCCGCCCCCGAGCCTCTGCCCGGTCCTACCGGAATGTTGTGGGAACGTGCGTAGTTTACATAATCCTGCACGATCAGGAAATAGTCGGAATAGCCCATCTGTGCGATCACGCCAAGCTCGTAAGAGATACGGTCCCGGTAGACCTGCTCCCCCTGCGGTTCCCACACAAGCGTTCCGTCCGCAAGCCGGCGCTGCAAGCCCTCCTCGGTAAGCTCCCGGAGGTAAGCCGACGCCTCCTTGCCGTCCGGCGTCGGGAAGGAAGGCAGTTTCGGGGCGTCAAAATGAAACTCAAAATTGCACCGCTCCGCAATCTTTACAGTGTTCTCCAGTGCCCCCTCGTATTTGGCGAAAAGCATCCGCATTTCGTCGGTGGTCTTGTAGTAGAATTCATCGGTCTCAAAGCCGATGGGGCGCCCGTCGGTGATCTTGGTGTTGGTCTGAATACACATCAGCACCGCCTGGGTCTGGGCGTTTTCCCGCCGCAGATAGTGGCAGTCGTTGGTCGCCACCACCCCGATGCCGCACTCCTGCGCCAGCCGCCAAAGCTCCGGCAGAATCTGTATCTGCTCGTTCAGCCCGTGATTCTGCAATTCTATATAGAAGCGATCCTCGCCGAAAAGCTCCCGCATTTCCATGGCATACTGCTTTGCCGCATCGTATTCTCCCCGCAGAAGGAGCGACGGAATCTTTCCGGCAAGGCAGGCGGAAAGCGCAATCAGACCCTCGCTGTGCTCCCGCAAAAGCTCCATGTCGATCCGGGGCTTGGAATAAAATCCCTCGGTATAGCCCTTGGAGACCAGCCATATCAGATTCCGGTAACCCTGCTCGTTTTCGCACAAAAGCACCAGGTGGTTGGCTTTGCCGTCCGCACCCGGCGTGCGTTCAAACCGTGAGCCGGAGGCAACGTAAACCTCACAGCCGATGATCGGCTTGACGCCCTCCTTCCGGCACGCCTGATAAAAGGCGACCGCACCGTACATATTGCCGTGGTCGGTCAGGGCAACGGCAGTGTGACCGCTCTCGGCGGCACGCTTCGGAATCTCGGAGATCCGGCAGGCTCCGTCCAGAAGACTGTATTCACTGTGCAGATGAAGATGGACAAATCCCGCCATTGCTCTCTCCTCTCCGGCAGGCGCACGCCTTACCGTTTCTTTTCGTTTTTCTTCTTTTCATCGGCTTCCTGCGCCGCTTCCAGGGAATTTTCCCTCTGGCGCAGAGCGACAAACAGCCCGGCGCCCACTACGGCAACCACCGCAAAAATGGCAAATCCGATTTTCAGCGCCGCATTGCCGTCGCCGCCGTTGTCATCCCCGGCAGACTGATTCCGGATGCGGAGCCGCTCCTGTTCGATCAGTTTGCCCAGCTCCTCCGAATGGTATTCCGTGGAATGTCCGGTGATGTCGTACAGCCAGAGAGACACCGCCTCACTGCCGCCGCTCAGGGGGCGCACGCTGATCTTCCAGTAGTCGGAATAGCAGGCTTTCGTAAAGTCAGACAGGTCAAAGGAAATGCCGGTCCGCTCTCCCGCCCGCAACACCAAAGACATCACGGCGCTGTTTGCACCGCTTCCCGTGGCGATGCGGATTTCGTACAAATCGGTGCTTTCCTCCTGTCCCTCGGGCAGTCCGATCTCCATGGTCATGGTGATATACGGCGTGTAGATCAGATTTTCCGGGTACTCGTACAGGCACAGAAATTCGGAATACTCTCCGCTCCCCGCCGGCTCGGTCAGGGTCACTTTCAGCGCCCGCTCGCCAAGGGAGGTATAATCCAGCTTCAGTCCGCCGCAGGATACCCCCTGATACCAGTCGTCCAGATTGACCGGACTTGAAAAATCAAAATAAGCAAAATGTCCGATGATATTGGACGGAAGCGTTTGCAGATAGCGCATATGATAAATATTACGCATATTTCCGGCGTTTACGTCGATGCCCCGGAGCACACCGCTCCAGGTGCCAGCTCCGAAATAAGTGAGAAGCGGCGCCGTCACCGTAAAGGAATTGGCAGTGTCGATCCCGTTAAAGATCCGCCGGATATCGTAAAACCGGGTCTGAATTCCCGCATCCTCGCTGTTTCGCAGAGAAACCACAAAGGCACTGATCTTATCGTATCCGATCAGCCGGTAATAGCTGTAAGCATAGACGCAGGCAAGCATATTGCCGCACAGGTCGGCGGGCGGCTTCCAGACGAACAGGAAGGACTCCGGCGCACTCTTATAGGCTTCCCGCATCTTTTCCAGAAAGCTTTCGTAAACCGCCAGATTGTCCGCATGAAGTTTCCCGTCGTCGGGAACGGTCGTCATGTCGATACGCTCTGTCGGCATATCCACGTCAAACGGCAGAGCGTCGGATTCGATCAGCGTGCGGACCGAAAAATCTCCCCCGATCCGGCTGTCAAAGCGGTCCAGCAGGCTCTCCAACAGCGCCGCCGGCGAATATCCGCCCGTCACGGCAGTTTCACTGCCGGCATAGTCGTTGCGGGAAGAAAACGGGATCACGATATCCAGCGCCGGATTTTTCTGTCTTGCCGCACGGGCGATGATCGTAACGTAGAGCGTGTACAGCTCGGCGTAGTCCTCCAGCGACAGCCAGACCGACCCGGTGGTTACCGGGATATCCGCCTGCCGCCCGATGATAAAGCCCACGACCTCCCGGCTACTCTCCTTCTGATAGCGTTCCGCCAGAAAGCTGATCGCCGTGTCCAGCGTGGTCAAACCCTTTTCGCTTCCCAGGTCGTATTCCGGCAGATCCAGGATCTCCGACGGCAGAAGGTTGGAAAGGATCGCCTTTTCCGGCACGACCAGACGGAAATATACCTCGGTGCCGGAGGCGGCAAAGGTCCGCACCCGGGCGTCGGTTCTTTCCACATACGCCTTGTCAAAATAAATATGATTGCCGTCGTTCTGGTACAGCAATCCACCCGTTCCCGTGCTGATCAGCTCCGACAGATCCACTTCGATCAGCGCCGTGCCGGGATAGGCGTTTCCCGCCGACGAGGTAAGCGAGCTTTCGATTCCCTTGTACCGGTAAGCGCTCTCCTCCCTGCCACTCTGGGCGGGGATCTCCGGGTACTTGGCGTCGGTGTGCAAAAGCACCTCTCCCTCCGGCGAGCGGAGCGCCAGCGCATACCGGGAATACTTTTCGATCGTTTCCTTTATGGTCAGCGAAAACTGAAATTTTATCGAGATCAGAGCGGTCGCCAGCGGATCCCTGTCCTCGGCTCCCACCACATTTTCCGTGTCATCTCCGGGCAGTACGGCATATACTTCCAGTGTGTAATTGTTGTGCATGACCATGATATCGTGGTTCACCGTACCGGCAACGTTGATAACGCCGGTGTCCGCATTGTAGGTACAGGAAAAGGAGAGCGCATTGTCGTCCAGAACCTTATGACTGCCCGCCGTCGCATCTTCCGGGGTATCTTCGGCAAAGACCGTAAGCGGCACGCAGGAAAAAACGATACAGAGCGCAAGCAGTATCGGGATCAGTTTTTTCATAGCTTCTCTCCTCCTTTCCTCCGGCATGGTTGCACGACCGAAAAAAAATCTACTTACATTATACCATAAAATTGCCGGAATTGAAATACATTTTTGAAATTTTCATGCTTTCCTGAAAATCCTGTGAAATAAAGTGCTTTTTTACAGATTCTGTTGCATCCTGCCGGAAAATGTGGTATAATGGTGACGTTGTCCGAAGACCCGTTTCCGGCGCAATATCCGATAAAGGAGGTGTAGTATGAAAAAGGTCTATATTCTGTTTTCACGGACCGATACCATTCCCGCAAAGGCAATCCGCCTTTTCACAACCGGTCCTTTCTCCCACATCTCCATTGCTATCCGTCCGGACACCGGCGGATTTTACAGCTACGCCAGAAGAAAGATCAACAATCCGTTTATCTCCGGTCTGATCTCCGAGGACACGCACAAAAACATCTTTGCCAAATACCCGGATACCCCCGCCGCTCTCTATGAGCTGGAGGTGACCGACGAAGCCTACGATTCCATTCAGAATCAGATCTGCTACTACTGGGAACACGAGAAAGAAGCGACCTATAATTTTGCCGGAATGGTTCCGATGCTGCTCGGAATCCCAATCAGGCGGAAATTCAAATTCACCTGTTCTCAGTTCGTCGCCATTCTCCTGCAGAATGCCAACGCCGTAAAACTGCCCAAGAACCCGTACATCATGAAGCCGAACGATTTTCTTGCCATAAAAGAGATGAAACCCGTCTATAAGGGGTGCCTGAAAGACTGCCATTTTCCGCAGGAGGCGCCGGAGCCGGCAAACGAGCAGATCGCCGGCTGAAAGAAAGCGCATAAAATTTATTCAAATATCAAAAAGCCCTTGACACAGAAGCCTTTGATGTGTTATAATATCAAGCGTGATGTCGCAGGGCTTTCCATTTGCCGGAATGATGGAATTGGCAGACGTGCTGGACTCAAAATCCAGTGGTAGCGATACCGTGCGGGTTCGACCCCCGCTTCCGGCACCAAACCGATATAATCCGAACCGAATCTTCTTAATCGGAGATGGGTTCGGATTATTTGTTTTCTTCGGGAAATTCGAGGATACGCATTTCGGAAACGGCGCGGTAAAGCGTCCC
>ENA-ORMN01004336-ORMN01004336.1-human-gut-metagenome-genome-assembly--contig:-NODE-4336-length-10291-cov-2.131985_pt1 | contig 10291 bp, 7 predicted proteins | sample MGYA00242102_ERZ508993 | MGnify/ENA primary metagenome ERZ508993 (study PRJEB26280, sample SAMEA2338770) | human gut metagenome | biome: human gut; feature: human-associated habitat; material: faeces... | reverse complement strand
TACTAACCCCGACGACTGGGCGAACCCCGGCCGTCCTTACTCCTTCATCTCTAAAGTTTTGGTAGGTCTATAAAAAGTATTTCGGGCAACCGCCCAAGAGCCATTTAGGCTACACCCTTTACGGGTGCGAAATACGACGCAAAGTATTTTTGTAAAATAAAATGAAATAAACAATTTCAGCCAAGGTAGTTCCAGTTCGTCCTGTCAAGCCTGTTCCTGCAATTCACGTAAACGGGGCCGCCATTCGCGCCATTCCCGAGATTACCGCGTGCGTCGTAAGTCCTTTTATGACGTCCGGTCGTATTAGGGGCGATCCCCTCTTCCCTAAAGGGAATTCACCCCCGACGACCTACTGTATCAATCGCAGCCAAGGAAGGACCAGTTCGCCCAGTCAAGCCAGTACCAGCAAAACACGCAAACGGGGCCGCCATACGCGCCATCCCCGAGACTACCGCGTCCAAGGTCTTCTCTTGTTCCTGATGTGTTCTTTCCGCCTGCATAGCAACGATCGCCCCAACCTTGCCGATCACTGCTGCCGACTGCCTTCACAAACCATGCGCAAGTTTCCGTATCTACTCCGATATCTCCGATCCAGAAATCCGCGCCGTCGTTTGCCGGAATGTTGCCAATCAGTTTATATGTGCTTTTGATTGTTGCTTCGTCTGTGACGTGTTTTGTCCCCCGGCGGGCGATATATACGTCTTTGCTATAATCTTCTTTGAATACCATCACAGAATCTGCATATACGATATATCCGCCGACCGCATCTTCGATACCCATAACTCTATACGGGTGTTTGCCGTCTGTGTTCGACGTCAACGATCCGTCGTGTTTTCCGATAACCTGATCTGTCGATCCGCTCCACCAGTGCATAGAAGACATTGTGATCTGTGCGTTTACTGTGTCGCTGATCGCGACCGGTGTTGTCGTGAACCCTTCTTTCACGTCCAGATATACCGCTTTGTTGTTTTCGTCCAAATCTTCGATTCTCAATACCTTTACATCGTCCGCGTATTTGTGAATCGTACCGACGCCGCGATCGTTATTTACGTTTGATCCGCTTGCCGAACCATAGCCGACCGATACATACGCGCCGACGATAATATTTGCCGCCTGTGCATTTGTTACCGGAAAATAGGTTTCTTTCGTGTCTCTCTGTACTGCTGCCGCATACTGGAAGTTATAGTTTGTCGTTCCCTGAAAAATAGTCTGTTCGTTCTTTGTTGCGTACTTGATAACCTGATACAGGATTCTATATAGGTTTCTTTCTTTTCCGCCGCCCCAGTAGCCTTTTCCTTTCTTCTGGTAGTTTGTAATCATGTTGTTGTAGCACTGATTTCTTTCCGGTTTGGAATTTTTAAAGGATCGCAAAAGTCCGTCTGTTCCGATTCCGCTTACATATTTACTATGTACGACATACGGGGCGAAGTTTCCGTCTTCTTTCTTTGCGGTTTCCCAACCTACAAGCCCGTATTCATCGTTCGGCGTATCTGACAACGTCCAGATCTGCTTCCCGTCTTTTTCTTCCACGTTCCAGTATGGCGTCATGGCAATTACGCCGACATCTACCGAACCGTCATTCTTGAAGCCATTTCCCCAACCTTCAACCGCCGTCGGGACCTTCCGGCCGTATTCGTTCGTTACGTAGTTGCAGTTAAACCATGTAAAGATCCCGATACCTTCGTAGTCGTCCTGCCCTTCTACCGTATCGGTTGACGGTTCGCATACTTTCCCGGCATTTGCAAGCGTTTTCGTTCCGTCCGACGTCGGATTTGTTACTGACAAATATAATTCTGTCTGATATATCTTTCCATTCCTCATAGAGCCGAAAAAGGCTTCCAGAATCTTTTCGTCAATAATTCCGCTTACGTTGTCCGCTACCGTCTGCGCCGCTTCTGTCGCCGCTTTTGCTGCCGTTGTCTGCTCTGTTGCTTTCTGTGCTGCGGCATTTGCTGCCGTTGTCGCTTCATTTGCTTTTGTAACTGCGCTATTCGCGTTCCCCGCCGCCGTTGTTGCTGCTCCGGCTGCTTCTGTTGCTTTTGTTGCTGCTGATGTGGCTTTTTCGGCCGCGCTGTTTGCCGCGCTTGTTGCGCCGTTTGCGCTGTTGGCCGCCTGATTTGCATTTGCGGCGGCAGTTTCCGCGATCTTTGCGTTTGCCGCCGCTGCCTGCGCTGCCTGATCCATATCGTTAAAAATTGTTCCCATAGAAAGAAATTCTTTGTCACTCACGAACCCGTCTGTCTTGTATACGGTTTCTACAATCTTCGTGTAGTAGGTTGCTGACTTCAATTCCTTTCCGCCTTTTAGCAGAACGATTTCGCCTTTTCCGACGCCTGCAGCCGCTAACATTTGTTCCGTGTAGGTTACAAGAATTTCGTTCCCTGACAGGGTGCAATCGTTCAATACCGGGTTTCCGTCCGGCTTATAGTATTTAATCCGCGCGGTGCAACCCGTTGGGATTTCATACGGTTGTTTGTTTTGTAATAATGAGACGGCCAGAATTCGTGAACCCTTGTCGCCCTGTTTCATCACGACATATTCAAAAGGGCTTTTCCCGTCAAGTTCGATCGTGATCTTTTGTGTGATTGTGATATCTGCCATTAGTTTTCCCCTTTCTCTAGCATTGCCAACGCTTCCGCGTATGGGTTGGTCATTGTTCCTGTTTCTTCCAATGTCGGACGGTCTTCAAGAAAACCATTTTCCGGTGTGGCAATTATTGTTTGCCCGTCGTCATCTTCGATTCTGACAATGTTACAACCGTTTTTTAACGCCGTGTCAAGTTGCGCGTCTTTCGTCAGGAAGATTGCGTCGCCGTTTATTTCCGCTGCGTAGCCTTTCACTATTTCTTCGCCCCCTCTCCCTCATTTAATTCTTTCAGAAGTTCTTCCGGTGTTCCGGTGCGCGCTTCTGTCTGTGTTTCTTTCTGCATCGTGCTGATTCTCAAATTTTCATATGCTTCTTCTTTGAATTTTGCCGCTACCGCGTCCATGACGACCGTTTGAAGTGATAGTGGCGTTTCCGCCGTTTCCAATTCTCTTTTTGCCTTTTCGTAGATAATTCCTTCTAAAATCTGTAATGTTTCTCCCAGTTCCATTTTTTCTCCTTTACAGTGACGAAACCATAAGTCCATTCTCAAAACTAACAGTTGAATTCCACCATGTGATCGTCCCATCGCCGTTGTCCTGAATTTTGCTTATATATTCGAATTTGCCTGTTGCTCCGATATATGCAATTGTGCCGGTGTTGCTTGTTTTTCTTGTCGATAACTGATTGACTGAAATTCTCATGCATCCGCCCTGTACTTGTAGGCCATTGTATCTTGCCCCGGTGTCTACGTCCGTGGCACTTGCTGAATAGTCAATATATCCGTATTGCGCCGATCCATAACCACCAGTCAGTCTTCCGCTTCCTGCAAGTTCTACCCAGTACCCGGAATCATACCCACATTTCATAGATCCTTTTAATTCTGCGGACGTACATTTTAAAATGCCGGATTCACTCATAGAAGAATAGGTCGCCGACCATGCAATCTTCGACGCTTTCAATCTGATAGAATCCGCCTTTTGCTCGATCAGGGATTCCGCCTGCGCCGATGTTACCCGGAGTTCGATCTTGTCTGCTTCTACTTTGATCGCCGCCCTTGCGTACTCTGCGACTGCTGCCGCCGCGACTGCTGCCACGTCCACGCCCGCTGCTTCGATTGTCTCTTTCAAGTCCGCCAGTGCTGCGTTATATGCATCGAATTTCGTATTGACGTTTGCTTTCTCTGTCGCCGTGATCTTTTTGTCTGAAATTGCGTTGTTGATTGCGGTTATCAACGCGTTGTATGCGTTCGTGTAGGCGTTTTTCTTGCTTATAAGTGTTGACCGTGTGGCCGTCCGCTTTTTGTAATGCCACAACTTACGCATATTATTTTCGTATGGGTGCGACGTCTGGATCATTGACACGGTGGCAGCTTCGATCACTTCGTAAGTCGGAAGTGTGCTTTCCGTTCCGGTTGTATCTGCCGCCGTTGATACCTGTTTGATCTCGTCGATTGAAAATCCGTAGTATTTATTACCCGAACTATCCGAATACCATTGGATATAAATATCTGTTGACGGCACGATATACGTTTTCCCGGCAATATCCGCGCCGCTTACTTTGTCTAGTGCCTTATAGATTTTCCCGTCCTTCTGGTAGAATAAATGCAGATAATCGTATTTCGTGCCGCTTGATGATATTTCCGTCTTGCAAGCTGTATTGAATTTAATCGAAAAATTACTTCCTGTTGTTGTTGTTGACTGTCTCGAAGCTGAATCCAGAACCGCGTTGTATTGCTTTTGGATTGAAGCGTTGTCTTTTTCCAGTTCTTTGATATATCTTTCGATCGTCTGTGCTTCTGTTTCCGTGATTATGCCGTCCCGGAATGCTCCTTCGACATTTTCTTTGAAATCTTCCGCGTCTTGCTTTGTCAGTTTCAGATCGTCCGATATGGTCTTTTCTGCTGCCTGCGCTCTTTCCACTTCCGCCGTGATTGATTCGCCTGTTACTTCGAATCTTGACTTCATTTCCGATAACAGTTTCGCGTCGCCGTCGTCTGTGTACTTCTTTACGCTCTGTTTATACTCTACTGACAGGGATTCCGCGTTAATGGTCCCGGCTTCGATCAGTGCGCCGTTTAGTTTTCCAACCGCCACAAAATCGGCCACGATCTGACCTGCTGCCGTGATCGCCGTTTCAAATGGTCCGCCGATTCCGTTACTTGAATGTCCCAGTCCGGCCAGATTCCACCGCCAGACGTTTTTCGCCGTTGCTGTTGAATCTGTATCCATGATATAGATTTCCTGCGGATTCTCTGCCGGGTATAAAAGTACATGGCCGCCGGAATTTCCGGTAATCGCCGCCGTCACGTCCTTTATGGTCTGTTCGATGCGTTTCTGTATAATTTCCGCACGGGTGGCGGATTTTACGATCTGTTCTTTCTGTTCCTTCTGTGCTGCCGTGATCGCTTTTGTCAGGTTTGTTTTTGGCTCTCCAATCTCTACACTGTCGAATCGCTCTTTGATGCTGTCGTATGAGTATTTAATGATCTTTGCTTTGACTTCGATTCCCAGTTTTTCGATCATGACCGTTACAGTGTCACAAATTCCGATCGTTTCAAGTGCCTGTATATTTTCATAGTCCTTTGTCTTTTTCAGATTTTGGAATGTTGCTTTGATCGATATTTTCGGTTCGTCGATTCCACTTTCTGTATAGGCTTTTGCAACCTTGCGAAGCATTTCTTCCGATACGATCACGCCGTCTTCGAATTCGTCTGAAAAATCCATCGGCGCACACTTTAGGCGGGCGTATTTGCCCGCGTTTGGTGTGTTGATAAACTTTTCAGGAAGGGAGACGAAAACCGGATCTGGTTCTTCCGTTGCTCCTTCTTCCTTTTCCGGTGTGTAATAACAATACGGGAATATCGCCGTTATCACGTCGCCGATGTTTCTTTCCTGTTCTGCTGAAATCAGGTTCTTTCCGTACCGGATCGTCGCCCCGGTATCTGATCCGCGGGACTTATGCAGCTTCACGGTAAAATTATCAAATTGATATTCCCCGCCCCAGACATCAAGGATTGATCCTTCTGTCCCGCCTAGAATGTTTCGGACACTTAACACGTCGTCTATCTGTGTGCTGTTTCTGGTTGTGATATCCGACCACGCCGTATAGTTGTTTTCGATCACAGCTTCTTCTAATAGCTGCGCGATTGCTTCCTGTGCGTTTTTGCCGGATATTCTCGGTCGGCATACCGGATTCATGTTCAGTTCATAACTGATATGTTCGGCGTAATAGGTATTCACGCCGCCGATCGGCTTTCCTGATTTATAGATCCTGAATAGCTGATCGCCGTCTTTGTCGTTTGGTTTTGCTTTGATTACTGCATCTTCTGTGATGTATTTCGCCAGTCGCCCTTCCTGCGGATATTGTAAAGTCAGTTCAAAAGATCCGTTTCTTTCTTCCTCTACAATGCAAGATATCGCGTCCGTCAGAAGTCCGATTCCGTTTGAATCAAATTGCGTTTCAAGGGGATCATATAGAATCGGTATCACAGGCAGCACCACCGCGGCACAATGTCAATTTTCTTTACATTGCCCGCCCAACGGATTTTATTTTCGCCCGCTGTCAGTTTCGGAAATAATGTTGTAGTCATTTTGTTATTTTGCAGCGTGTCCCCTTTGTACGCATTTAATAACGCGCTGTCTACTTCGATATAGTCTTCTATTTCCTTGAACGTATGGGCGCGGTCGTTGATGTACAACGTAACCGCACCCGTCGCATAGATCTTCATGTACGGATAGGCCGTAAAGCCTTCTGTATTGAAAATGCTTGTCGCTTTTGTGAGTGTCAGTGTTCTTTCGCCGTCGTATGAATATTTGTACGGGTGGCAAGTAAACTGTATTTCTAAGGTCCCCAGAAGTGCGGCGGCGATTTCTTCCACCGACATTTCTTCCGATACATGGGCCATTCTGTAATAATTGCGTTCGTAGCTGTCGTCAAGTCGTGAATATTGCACGGTCTGGTATAACCACGCATACACGTTCCGGGCGACCATTTCAAGATCCTGATATTCTTCCGGCATAACATAGCATTTATACACTTTCTGAAAATCTTCGTATTCTTCGTTATCGATCGGATCTGTTTTGTTGTTCAGAATCACGTCGCCGCGTCCCGGAATGTTTACTTTTTCAATAACAGGTTTGGGACGGCCGTATATGTTTTCTTTTTCGTATACTGCCAGTCCCATATCAAGGGAATTCCGCCCGTTGTATGTAAAACTGTTGATATCGTCGTAAAATTCATTAAGCATATACTTTATCGTCCCTTTCCTTTAATTCCTGCGCCATTTCCATGACTTCTTCTGTCAGTTCGCGCACGTCTTGTTTTCTGTTGTTATAGAAGTTTTCTATATTCAAGCTGATTTCCTGTTTTAGCGATCCTTTCTGTCCGCCGAAGTTTCTTTCAAGTGCCGTGTTCTTTGCTGTTCCTGAAAGCGGTGTAACGATTGTTTTACCGTTTACCATTTCGACAATCTCCGGTCCCGCTTCCGCTACAATCGCGCGGCCGTTTGTTAAGATACCGCCCTTCGCCAGTCGCGGCAGACTTAAATATCCGACATTTCCAACCGATACGCCCGGAAGACGGTTAATCAAGTTAATTGCTCCATTGATAATTCTGATCGCGGAATTGACCGTGTTTTGAATCATAGATATTACGCCATTGATCCCGTATTTTACCGCGCCGCCGATCGCGTTCGCGATAGACGTTCCCAGATTTGAAAATGTGTTTCGGATAATGCCCCACAAGTCAGAAAAGAATGATCCCCAGTTTGAAAAAACATTTTGAACCGCATTCCATGCTGACTGAAAGATTGATCCGAACCAACTTCCGACAGATCCGAAAATATTCTGAATCCCAGACCATACCTGACCGAACCAACCTGTCACAGCCGACCATATACCTTTTATCGCTTCCCATGCGCCCGAAAAGTCGCCGGAGAGTACAGACTGTACAACCGAAAAAATTCCTTGTATCACAGACCAGATCATTTGAAAATACCCGGTCGCCACGTCCCAGATGGTTGTAATTGTGGTCCACGCAACTTGAAAAAATCCGCCTAAAACTGTAGCAACTACCGAAAATACGGCCTGTATATTCGACCAGATTGTTTGAAAATACAGAACAACTACGTCCCAGACGCCTTTTATAATGATCCATGCGGATTCGAAAAATCCGCCGATTATCTGCCCGACGACCGAAAAAATAGTCTGAATTCCGATCCACACATTCTGAAAATATGTAGTTGCAACGTCCCAGATCGAAGTTATTAAAAACCAAGCGATCCGAAACGGTGCTGTCAGGATTTCCGCAACTACTGAAAAAGCGGTTTTGATTCCTTCTTTTATCATTTCAAAATATGGTTGTGCGGCCGCCCACGCTTCCTGAATTTTGTTCCATGCGGATTCGAAAAATTGTACGATAGCTGACAAGATTCCTTTTACCGCTTCTCTGAATGCTTCGCAATTATTCCACAGTAAAACTAATGCTGTTACAACCCCGACTATCGCCGTTATGATCCACGCCGCCGGATTTGCTAAGATTGTTGAATTCAGTATTTTTTGAGCCAGCGTCGCTCCTTCGGTTGCCACCGTCCACGCCTTTATAGCTGCCACCATTCCTTGTATCATAGTAACGACATTCCACGTCAAAAGTGCTGTGCCAATTCCCGCTATTAGCGGCAGTAATACATTTGCATGACTTACAAAGAAACTTATAAATTCTGTTATATCCGTAAGCACTTCTTTTAAAATTTCTTTTGCTTGTGGTAAATTATCTTTTACCGTGTCGATTGTTTCTTTCGCAACCGGTCCCAGTTCTTCTCCCAATGGTTTTATCAATTCTGTTTGTATGGATCTTCCAAGTCCTTGAAATTCGCTTGCCAGATCGTCGTATCTCATTTCTTTGATTTTTTCCATTGTTCCGGCTGCATCTGACGCCGCGCCTTCCATGTTTCCCATTGCTAAGATTGCTTGTCCGCCTGTGTCTTCCCACATTGTACCGAACAATTCAACGCCGATAGTGTTCTGTTTAAGTGGATCAGATACTTTTCCCAGTGCTTCGAAAGTGTCCTGCATTGCTTTTTTTGCTGCTTCGCCGCCTTCTCCGAACGCTTTCTTTGTTACGTCTACGTCCATTCCCAATTCTTTAAAAGCATTGTCCGCCGTTCCGTCTTTTACTCTGATAGAAAATTCGTTTACTGCGTCGCCTAATTTGTCGATATCGAAAACGCCTGCTTCCGCTCCGTTTTTGAACATATTGAACATATCTGAAGCTGAAAGTCCCATTTGTGCGAATTTGGGGCCGTATTCATTTATCGAATCCAGTAGGTTATCGTTTTTGTTTAGCCCATTTTGCGCGCCTTGCGCTACAAGATCGAAGGCTTCTTCTGAAGACAGGCCGAATTGTGTCATTAACTGATTTACTGCCCGCATAGATTCTCCGACGTCCATATCGAAGGTGTCCCGAAGTGTGAACGCGCTTTCCGTCATTTCTTGTAATTTCGACGGGTCCATTTCGCCTGTCTGCTGCACAATTACGCCCATAGCTTCGCCGACTTCCTGAATATCTTCGCCGTAATTGTTTTCATACACGGCCGCCATTGCTTTATCCAGTCCGTCTATTTTGTCTGCCGCCGCGCCTGTTGATGTTGTAAGCGTGTTTAATGCCTGATCGTATTCACTTTCAAACTTTAAACTATACGTTCCGGCTGCCACCATTGCCGCTCCGGCTGCTTTCATTCCCGTTTCTACTGCTTCGCCGGCCGCTTTCATTTTGTCTTTGAATTCGTCGGCGCGTTCCGATACTTTCTCGATATCTTCTTCTTTCTTTCCGACGTCTTTCAGTGCTTGTGCGGTTTCTTTGGCTTCTTTTTCCGCCGCATCTAAATCATTCGAAACCTTGATGATTTCTCTTTGTAATGCCCGGTATTGTTCTTCTGATACTTCGCCGCGCTCGAACTGCTTCTGAACCTGTTTTTCAGCTTCTTTCAGAATATCCAGTTTTTCAGAAGTTCCGGCGACCGCTTTTGATAGAAGTTCCTGTTTTTGCGCTAATAATTCCGTATTTTTCGGATCTAATTTCAGTAATTTATTTACTTCTCTTAATTCCGTTTGTGTGGTTCTTGCGGTTTTGTTAGCCCCTTGCATGGCTTTATCTAGCTTCGTAGTATCTCCGCCGATTTCGATTGTAATTCCGGCGATTTTGCTTCTTGCCATCTATTCTCCCCCCTTCTTTCCGAATTTTTCTCGCAACTGCTGCCGATCCGGCTTCGTCTGCGTCATTCTCCAACAGTTTTCAAGGTATTCCCGCCCTGATTCCGTCTGCGAATTGAAATAAATTACCGATTCCCGCGCCATGAACAAATAAACGTCAAGATCTAATTCTTCCACTTCCCAAAAATTAAGCCCCATGTATTTCGCTACCATTTTTTCGGCGTTTGTTTTTGGTTTGTAATGAATTTCCTTTGTGTTCGGATCGTCATAGAACGGTATAATTAGTTTGGGTCTGCTTTTACTCCTTTTACAAAGTTCATAAACCCTTTTATAAATTCGCCCATTTCTTCTGTGTCGTAATTGTCAGTCATGTATTTCATTGTGATTTTTTCTTTATTCAGGTTGTTTGACAGCACTTCCGCGCATATTGCGCCTAGTGTGTCCATCGCGTCTGCTACCGACATTTCTTCCAGATCCATTTCCTGTGCTGCCGTAAT
>ENA-ORMN01004330-ORMN01004330.1-human-gut-metagenome-genome-assembly--contig:-NODE-4330-length-10305-cov-2.851610_pt1 | contig 10305 bp, 7 predicted proteins | sample MGYA00242102_ERZ508993 | MGnify/ENA primary metagenome ERZ508993 (study PRJEB26280, sample SAMEA2338770) | human gut metagenome | biome: human gut; feature: human-associated habitat; material: faeces... | reverse complement strand
CCGGCATTCTCCATTGCCAGAATCATCGAACCGGATGTATAGCGTTTCGGCGGTGAAGTTTCGCCTTCTTTGATGGAAAAGCCCTTCACCGGAAGTATATCACCTTTTTTGCATTTCTGTAGTGCCTGAAGCAGATTTTCGTCACATTTCACATCTTCTGTATCGTCTTTTTTCTTATTTTCTTCCGGCATGCCTGCCACTTTAAGGTATCCTTCGGACAGAAGCAGACGGAAACTTGAGAAAAAGGACTCCTGCTGTACTTTTGAAACCAGTGTCGTTTTCTGGTAAATGGCCGGCGGATAAAAAATACTGAGGAACCTTCTTGCAATCAGCTCATAAACCTTTACCGAAAGGGCACTTACGCTCCGCAGTGCCAAAAGTCCCTGCCCGGTCGGGATGATCGCATAATGGTCGGTGATCTGTTTGTCATTGACGTAACGTGTCGATGCGATCTTTTTCCAGGCCGTGCCTTCTAAAACTTCCGCCGCATAAGACTGCACGTTTGCAAACCCGGAAAGTCCGCGGATATTTTTGTGGATCTCTTTTGCTACTGCCGTTGACAGCACTCGGGCGTCCGTTCTCGGATAAGTGACCAGCTTTTTCTCGTAGAGTTCCTGGACAATCTTTAAGGTCTCGTCCGGGCTGATTTTGTAACGCTTCGAGCAGTCATTCTGAAGTTCCGCCAGGTTATAAAGCAGCGGCGGATTTTTGTTTTCTTTTTTGCGTTCCAGCTTTTCGATCACAGCCTGCACCGGTTTGGGATTGCTCAGCTTCTCTATCAGCTCTTTTGCATCTTCTTTATGCGAAAATCCATTCTCTTTGTAGAGCTTCGGAGACTGGAAATACGCGGAACCTTTGACGGCACGGAACTCGCCTTCGATCGTGCTTTCACCGCATACCATGGAAGACAGTACACGGTAGAACGGCATTTTCACAAACTGACGGATTTCACGTTCCCTTCTGACGATCATGCCAAGCACACAGGTCATCACACGTCCGACTGATATCACCGTGTATCTTGTTCCCATGCAGCTTGAAATGGACTGCCCGTATTTCAGACTTAAAAGTCTGGAAAAATTGATGCCCATCAGATAATCCTCTTTTGCACGCAGATAAGCGGCACTTGCAAGATTATCGTATGCGGAAAGATCTTTTGCTGTCGCAATCCCGTGCAGGATTTCTTCTTCTGTCTGAGAATCGATCCACACACGCAGCCTTTTCTTGCCCTGAACATGCGCTTCCTGCTCCACCAGGCGGTAAATATATTCTCCTTCCCGTCCGGAGTCGGTACAGACATAGATCACATCAATATCTTTTCGATTTAAAAGAGTGCTGACCACTTTGAACTGCTTTTTCGTCGCCGGGATCACTTCGTAAAGAAAGTTCTCCGGCAGAAACGGAAGCGTCGCAAGGCTCCATTTTTTATAAGAAGCATCGTAAACTTCCGGGTAGCTCATCGTCACCAGATGTCCGACACACCAAGTTACGATCCATTCGTCGTTCTCTATATATCCGTCTTTTCTTCCGGAAACGCCGAGAACCTGGGCGTATGTTCTTGCAACTGAGGGTTTCTCAGCTATAATGATTTTTTTATGAGTTTTAGAATATGTTGAGTTGTTATCGTTTTTTGCTTGTTTCATAGTTTTTTGGATTCCTTTCTTAACATAATTTAATTTATAATTTGAACTTATGGAGGATTTTAATGATCGATTTTACAAATGCATTTAACAATATTAGCTACTTATATCAACAGCAACAGCGAGATGTGATTCAATACCATTTTATGTTACACGGATATCATATCAACGTCGCATATACTAAATGTGCAGGATTGTCCCGTCAGATTTCAGTTACTTTTGAAACCGGTGAACGAGAGGTGATTTTTTTGCCTATTCGTATAACTAAAAAAGGTGAGTCTTTATTAATAAGCGCACATGTTGGGGAATACATGTCACTTTTATACCCATTTTTTGAAAATTTTACTAGGGATGGACGTATTTCGACCACTGTGTTTTTCGAGGAATTGACAGTACGTCTTGAATCCTTAACTATGGATGACTTGCGCTATGAAAATATCCATGAATTTAGTGATCGTATTAAGCATACTAAGCATCCTCGAAGCAAAAATAAAAGCGATGACTATTATAATCCTTATTTCTTTAACATTATCCACAAAAATTTAAGTGATCGAATGCGACAGAAAATTTTTGATATGTATGATAATCCTCACGAAATTATTAAATTTCTTAAAAGTAATGGCTTAACATTAGCATTTACAGAAGATATAAATAAAGCACGTGATTTCTATACTGTGTTTAATCAACGTCGTTTAGAGATTGAGGGTAAATGCTAGTTATATAAACTTTACAAACTATATTCTATGGCTATGTGATTGTGTTCGGCATAGTCTAATAGTTCAGCTATTGTTGTTCCGGAAGATTGATTTATCACTATGCCACCAGTAGTATCATCGTTACTGTAAAAAAATAGTGTCCAATCGTCTTCATATTTTTTCAATACAATTTTTTCAATGGAAAACGGTGCTGCGTCATTTTCATATTGCTTGATCCAATCGGGAATGATATATTTTTTCATAATTTTATACCATAATATCCTTTCATATAAATATTTGTTGCTGACGGAAAATGTTTTCCGTCAGCATGTGATAATTATTTTCCTAGAGTTCGGAGCCATTCCATTAAACCATCATCACTATTCCATTGCGGCATCGCCGGAGTGTCTTTAATAGGATTTGCTTTTTCGAGAGCTTCCCGTTTGAGCGTTGTATCTGCTCGCGCATATATTTCTGTTGTCGTGACACTACTATGACCAAGTAGATCGCGAATATAAACCAAATTCACATTTGCCTGTAATAGATGCATTGCTTTTGAATGCCTGATACAGTGAGGCGAAAGTTTTTCGGGAATAAGTTCAGGATGAACTTTCCTCGCCATATCTGCGTATTTGGTTAAGATGTAGCTAATTCCAAAGCGTGAAAGCTGTTGCCCGCTTCTATTTTGAAACAGGTATGCATCATTTCCACCTGCATCAATTTTAAAATCTTTAATATATTGCTTTAATATATCCTCGGTTCTAGAAAGAAGTGGAACAACGCGTGTTTTATCTCCCTTTCCGGTTATTCTTATTGTTGCAGGTGCGCTAAAACGAATATGAACTATTTTAATATCTGCAATTTCTTGAACTCTGGCGCCAGTGTCGTACATAAGACTAAGAATGGCCAGATCACGGCGACCGTATTTGGTTTTTATATCTGGTTGTTCAAGAAGTAATTTTATGCCGTCAATAGTAAGATATTTTAACCCAGGTTCTGGTTGCTTCATTGGCCGTATGGCTAAATTTTCCTGACATTGCAGGGCACAGTCTGGTAGTTCGAATTGCAGATACCTGAAAAATGATTTTAATGCGCCTAATCGTTGATTGCAGGTACTTGCCCCACAATTTCTTTCCTTTTTGAGCCATAGCATAAAATCTTCAATTTGTTGAACATTAAGCATATCTAATGTCAGCAAATTTGGTTTTATATGTTTTTCCGTATCGTAAAACAAAAGCAGTAACCGAAATGTGTCACGATACGTAGCTATTGAATTAGGACTTAGATTTCGTTGTATTGGCAAGTATTCTGTGAAAAATTTGGTCATGTGATATGCAAAATCAGGTGTTTTATTCTTCATACATCACACCTCCGACTTCTGGAAATACATGCCCGGTTAGCTCGTCCATTTGTTCTAGCACATCTGGAAAAGCTTCAGCGGTTAATTTTAAATAATACTGTGTCGAAGCAATGCCTGTATGTCCAACGTATTTAGACAAAATAGGAAGCATCGCAGTAAGGTCAACACCTTCTTTCGCCCATTGGTTTAATCTATGACATATAAATGTGTGACGTAGATCATGAACCCGTGGTCCCAGTTCCTTGCCAAGATATGGGATTCCTGCTAACCATAGTTGTTCGCGAAAATGTCGTTCTATATTACTTACACAATATCCGGTTCCGTCTTTTTTGAAGAAGAATGGAAAGTCTTCTTCATGATCATTGTGAACAGATTCTGTATATGTTCTGCATCGAGCTGCTAGTGTTGCTGCCATTGGAACGAGTCGTTCATTTCCGTTTTTGGAATCATGAATATGAATAATTCCACGTTCGATATCAACATCGCCAACTGTAAGATTAAGAAGCTCCGATATGCGGAAACCGCATCCATAAAGCATCCGGTATAAAAGCGGAAACGAGAGATGGCAGTATGGAGAATTTGGAGTATATTCCATTTGATCTAAAGAAATAAATAGTTTCTTAATCTCTGCTTTGGTGAATACATATGCCGTATGTTGTGAAAAATGATATTTTTGCGGTGGGGCTATATAGCCGGAGTAGCCTTGGCTGTTTAAAAATATAGCAAAGTGTTGAAGATACATAATCCTCGCTGATCTTGTAGTATCATTTTCATTCGGCCGTTTTTGTGACCAAGCCAGAACAATTTCTTTCGACAATTCGTAATTTTTCACTTCATATCGTTTGCTGAATGTATCAAATACATGTAATGCGTTATATCCACCCACATAATCATATCCTAGTGCCTGCTTTTGCTTTACAAACAAATCCAACATGGGAGCAAATGGTCCATCAAAAGATCCAACTGTTCTTTTCTTCATAAGTCCACCTCCAATCCACACAGGGCAAGTTGCTTTATACTGATTCTCAAGTAAACTTCTGTGCTTGAGATATCTGCATGTCCAAGTGTTTGTGATATAACAGGGAGAGAAACATCATTTTCAAGCATTCTGGTAGCCAAACCGTGTCGAAACGCGTGCATTCCAGTACGTTTATTAGCGGGAGTATTGATACCTGCTGTTCGCATCTGTCGTGGAATAACATTACCAAGAGAATGTAATTCTCCATAAGGATACATATGAGACACAAAAATGTTTTTAACATTAGTTTCTGGACGCCCATTTTTTAAATAATCTATGATAGCCCAGCCCACGTCATCTGGTAGTGGCAAAGAAAGTGCGTGCCCAGTTTTTTGCTGACAAAACGAGATGAGTTTATCGTCCCAGTTAATGTTTGAAAATGTCAAAGTTCGGATATCGCTACTTCTAATTCCTAATCTTGCTGCAATCAGAAAAATGGCATAATTTCGTTTACCGATAGGATTTGAACGATCCACAGAATTAAGTATTTTTTCAATTTCTGTGTCGGTAAATGTGCTGGGGATTTTCTGTTGGCGGATGTTTTTTACGTGAGGGATGAAATCCGAAAGCGGAGTGTCAATAAATCCATTTTCATATCCAAAAGTTAGTAGCCTGCGAATTTCGCGTAGTGATTCAGAGACATAAGTTGTAGAATATCTTGCAAGTGATAAAATATAAGTGTTTATAATAGAGCCTGTTACAGACTTAAAATCTCGAATCCCAATATCATAAAGATAATCATGAAATCGCATAAGCCTTCCACGTAGCTGTTTCATGGTGCTTTCGGAAAAATGTCTATGCTCCTCAGCTTTTAAGAATTCCGAAAAAAGATCATGTAACTCTTCCGAAAAATCTGTTGATGGTGTACAATACTGACGGAAGATAACGTGAAATTGTGTAAAATCTGAAAGCATGTTCACAGCTCGTGTGATGCGATACATAGAATCACGTTTTTCTAAAGCTTCGGCACATACATCCTGAAGGAATTGTTGACGAAAACCCTCTGTGAATTCTTGATTGGGCTGAACTGAAGCATAAGACAATATAGATTGCCAAGTTTTATTGTAGGTCTGTACTTGACAATCGCTATATCCCTTTTGAAACATCACCTCCTTTAATTCAGAAACATAGGTTTGCAATTCTGATGTAAAAACCTTATTGAGTCCTTCCATTCTCTTCTCCTTTCTTGCTATAAATGGGTTGTTACATTAATAACCATATCAAAAAGGAAAGAAAATGTTGAGTAATTGTCGTTGTAAAACTAATAAAGAAAGGAAAGAGTCATCTGACTCAACATAATATATGACTCATAAAAAATTAATTTATGTGTAGCTCAACATAAACTAATTTCTTTCCCATGAAAATAGTTTCCTTTCTTTGTAAATATCTATAAATAACAAGGCTCACGGACCCGAAAACTCGTCAGATTTCAGGTCCGAAATCTGTTATTTTGTAAAGTAATCAATTGCATCCTTCCATTCCGCAAGCAATTCTTCCGGAACCTCCGCATTGTCATGGAATGGGATGATAATGTATGCATAGTCCTTCATTGCAGATTCCAGGACGTGCTTCTGATGATCGAGAACATGATTGAATACGAACATCCAATTTTGGATCAGCTTTCCCTGGAGTCTGATAAATTGTGCAATCTTTTGTAAGTCCATCTCTTCTGCTGTGCTGACCATGATATTCATATCTGCGTGCATCATTTCATTTCTATCCATGATGCTCAATTCGTTGTACACGCCTTTGTCCTGCACAATAATTCCGCTTTTGAATGCATTAAATCGGTCAACTTCGTCCGTGACCTCATGAACCATATAGTTATCCGGTATCGAACACATACCCTTATGATCAAACCAGACGTCTACGTCATAGATATCTGTAATCGCGGAAGCTAATGATCCGGCTACATAACTAGTGCCGACACTGTGATCAATTCCGCTTACAAATACATTCAGACGACTAAGATGAGGAATTTCTTTTTCTTTCCGTCTGCCAAACAATGATGGTTTCTTTTGTGGTTCCGGTTTGTTTGACTTTACTTCGGAAACTACTGTTGTCGATTCCTCTACTTTTGGTTCCAGTTTTAGCGGTTCCTCTGTTTTTGGTTCCGGTTTAATAGGTTCCGGCTTTGGCGGTTCCTCTGTTTTTGGTTCCGGTTTTGGAACTGGCTGCGGAACCGGAACTTGTTCTGGAACCGGAATAGGCTGTGGAACCGGAACTTGTTCTGGAACCGGAACTGGTGCTGGAACCGGAATAGGTTGCGGAACCGGATCTATCTTTGTCTTATCCTCATCCTTTTTCTTGAAGAACTCCAGTTTTGGCTTTTCTTTTTTAGGTTTTTCAGGTTTCTCTTTTTTAGGCTTCTCCGGTTTCTCTTTCTTAGGCTTCTCTTTTTTCGGAACCTTTTCTTTTGAAGGATTTTTCTTGTTTTCTGATGCCTGTTCATGCTTCTCAGGTTCTGTATTCTTCTTATCCTTACTATCCTGACAAACAGCTTTCTCCTCATCCTTTTTCTTTTCCTCAATTACATCTTCCTTATTTGTTTCCTTAATTTCAGGAGCCGGAACATCTACCATTTCCCATGTTTCTGCGAACTCATTTGCATCAGAAACGACTTTTTTCTCATGAACTTGTATATCAGAAACAATCGGTTCTTCTTTCTTATCCTGATCCTCATCCTCAATCTGTTGCTCGGTATCTTTAGTTTTCTTCTTTTTCTTGTTACCAAATCCAACCCGACTGAACAGACTCTGCTTTTCCGGTTCTGGAACGTAGTGATATGTAACTTCTTCATAAACCCAGTCTTTATGGTAAACAGGACGTTTTAATCCCAATTCCGCATAAATACTTGTGACTCTCAAAGAAAGCGGATAAGGACAAACATTGCTGTGATATTCTGATATGTTTGTACTTCTGTAAGTTGTCAAGAATCCGGACAATTCCTCTTTTGATGCTCCAAGAAGGATGACTTCAATCTTGTTCTTTACTGACTGAGGCATCTCAACAAGGAATTGGTCAATGATCGTCTTGTTTTCGAGACGACCTTTGCAGACTAAGTACAGTTTTGTAAAACTGTCATCAAATTCCTGCAGGAATCCAACTTCACCGAATATGGTAACGATCGTATCTTCTGTGATCTCTCCTTCGTAGTCATTTGGATAATACCGGACGCTATTGACTACAAAAGTTCCGTTCTCTTCAAAGTTCGCTTTTGCTGTCTCAAATAAGTTTTCTTTCGTAATCGATTCTTTTAATGCGACGGAGTGGTCACCGTCCGCTATGAAATTTGCAATATGAGTAGCAACTGGTACACAGTCAACATCACTCATTAATGTGAATACGCCAATATTTAGTGCCATCGTTTTTGTACTCCCAATTTGCGTTTACTTCTGTTTTATGAGCGGTTCTGTTTATAAAATAATTGACCGCCTACTTGGTTATCCTAAATATGGCTCTCGAGCAAACAAAGGAATACAAAAAAAAGAGCCAGTTTTATATGTAGAGATTGAGTAAAAACTCCGAAGCTTAAGCTTCGGAATACTCAACTCTCCAAATCAAGCACACCGTGAAGCTTAAGCTTCGTGTGTTCTTGATAGAACTGACCCTTCTTTTCCTACTTATAGAGATCTGAGATATAGGCATCCAGACCATTATTTTTCGCGATCGTCTGAGCTTTTGCCATCATCTTTGGTATGTAACGGCGTACCGTTGATTCAGAAACCCCAAGATTTTCCGCAATCTTGACGTTTGACAGTTTGTTTACGATTCCTAAAAGGAGTCCTAATTCAAAGTCAGACAAGCCATCAATGACTGCTTCGAGACCGCTGTGAAGCTCATCTTTCCATACGCTGCCAAACAATTCCGAATCCAGCATTTCGCATTTTCTGCTGTTTTCTTTTTCGACCTGGTTTCCTGTCGATATGGCTTCGGTTCCTTCTTCGACGAATGTTACGCGCTGCATATTGTATGTGTTGTCGGCGACTCGACGCTTTTTCGTTGAGTATGACAACTTAACACCACACGGAGCATAGCCTTCCCAGATACGTCTTTTACTGCCATATTTATCGAATGCGTGCTCAAACGGAAAGCTTGTAATCCCTTCCTCGATTGCCTTGTTAATTGCTTCGATGAAATTCAACATTTCGATCTGGATGATGTCTTCGAAGTCGAGACCACAGCTCATAAGTTTCTCTTTGCGGGCTCTTTTCGTAAAAAGAGGTTTATTGGCATTGAGAAGATTAGACATCGCTTCTTTCTTTTCTTCCTCTGTCGCACTCACGATCAATAAGACTGTATACTGCTGTTCATTATACTGCTGCCAGTCTTTGAATTCTGACTCTCTGCCAGGCATTTTGATCGATAACAGACGTTTGACATCCTGCGACGTCATGGTTCCTAATGTTCCAGTATCTTTAGTTACTGGATTTGGTACATCATTCATATTTTTACCCTCCTTGGATGTGTTAATTTGTTAACCTAAATATGGGGTTTGCCCGTGACAAACGGATTGAGTTTCATAGACGAGTACTATAGTTGTAGTACTGTTGATAAAATGAAAAAGACTTATTGTTTACACAAATATGTTGTTTTATTATTGTTGTTTACTAATTAGTTGGTATTTGTCATTGAATTACGACATTTAGATTGCTCGTGTGTTGTGAAAATATATTTCCTAGAATTGAACTAGTTCAAAAATGTTAATTTACTTAATTTGTTTGCTTCTTTGTTTTGATAATTGTCACTGATACGTGATTGAACTGGAACAAAAGGTTCCGTTTTTCGATTGCTTGAATGTTTGAAAATAATTGTTTGTTTACTCTTGTGTTTTTAGAAAAGGAAACCGGCATTAGTTTGCTCCCGGAGACTGTTTACGAATGCTGGCAGCATAAGAAATGGAGACGAATGTCTGTAAACGCATATGTCGGAGCCGACTTAAGATGGAGCAAATGATCTGGTGCCGTTTGCGAGTTTCCTTTTCCATATGATATTCATTTTTTTTAGTCCTTCAATTTGTTGTCCGATTTGTGTATCCCGTCAGATGGGAAACGAAGAAAGCGGCACCAAAATGCTGGAGACGATCTGCTGGCAACAGAAACTTTAGAGACGAATGTCTGTGAGGTTGTCCGAATGGACTTTAAAACATTTCGGTGTTTATTTGCGAGTTGCTTTCCTTTCGATGATGTTACTGTATCACTAAATTATATTTCATGCAATAGCTATTTTCGCATACTATAATCTATGTAAATGTATGCAATATAATTAATAACATATGTTTATTATTTAGTAAAAATAAAAGGAGACAAAACATGTGCCTCCTGATATTTTTCTATCGCAATATTTTACATATCTCGATAAATTCGTTTTCTAGTTTATCAATCAAAGCAATAAATTCTTTTTCTTTCATGTTTTTATTTCTTTGTCTATTGTAAGACGGAAGTAAACCGGTTGTGTATTCTTTTTTACAATTTTTGAGAATTTCCTCAATCGAAACATTATAAATACTACATAACAAAGCAACCTCGTACAACCTTACATTACCAACACCGTTTTCAATGTTTGAAAGATGCTGTGTTGATATTGTATACTGAT
>ENA-ORMN01004325-ORMN01004325.1-human-gut-metagenome-genome-assembly--contig:-NODE-4325-length-10314-cov-3.938103_pt1 | contig 10314 bp, 8 predicted proteins | sample MGYA00242102_ERZ508993 | MGnify/ENA primary metagenome ERZ508993 (study PRJEB26280, sample SAMEA2338770) | human gut metagenome | biome: human gut; feature: human-associated habitat; material: faeces... | reverse complement strand
TTTAACAATTTAGATATAAAAATTAAAAATATAAAAAAAGATATGAACGTCAGAATAAAATATTATCATGATTTAGAATATATTGAAACAACGGGTGTTGTAAGAAAAATAGATAATCTTTCTAGATATATTGTTTTACTTAATTCTAAAATAAGTTTTGATGATATTCTAGATATTGAAATGTTTTGAATAAAAACATCAATTTATGTATTTTGATGTTTTTATTTGTTCTATTTTTTTATTTTCATAATAATTTATATTGGTGATCTTATGAATAAAATATCTATTCCTAAATATAGTCTTAGTGAAGAAATTATTAATTCTATTACACACGGAATAGGGTCTTTGCTTAGTATATTTGCTCTAATAATTCTTATTATTAAAGCAGCAAATGTATCAATGTTTGCTACTATTTCGACCATTATTTTTGGTACATCTATGGTATGCTTATATACTATTTCTTGTATATATCATGCATTATCTCCTAATATTATGGCTAAAAAAGTATTAAGAGTACTTGATCATTGCAACGTTTTTATGCTTGTTTTTGGTACCATAATACCTGTTTCTCTTTTAGGAATAAGAGGTGTTTGGGGATGGGTATTTTTAAGTATTGTTTTAGTTACAACTACTACTGGTATTATATTTACGGCTATAAATGTTGATAAATATATAAAAGTATCTTTAATTTGTCATCTATTAAATGGTTGGAGTGTTTTAATATTTTCTTATTTCTTATTTAAAAATATAGGACTTATAGGACTACTTTTAATTATAATTGGTGGCATAATGTATTCCATAGGCTCATGCCTTTATATAATTGGGTCTAGAGTAAAATATATTCATTCTCTTTTTCATCTTTTTTGTCTATTTGGTACCTTTTTTCACTTCCTATCTATTTATTTTTATATTTTATAGTAAAAGTTTTTAATTTTGGTAAAATTTGTAAAATTTGATTGACTGTACCTCCAAATATCTTTATAATAAACGATTAAAGGAGGGTAGAGGAAATGAAAAAAATGAGAAGGTTAAGTATTTTGTTGAGTTTGTTATTTGCTTTTTTAGTTGTGCCAAATGTATGCTTAGCAGCTACTACTGAAAGAACAACACCACTTGATTTATCTAGTTTAGATTTAACTATTAATCAAGAAAATATTGATGAAGGTTGGTCTTTTAATGCTAGTGAAAAAATATTGACATTAAAAGATATTAATTTTAATGTTCCAAGTAATGTAGGAATTTATATTCCTGCTAATATGAATATTAAAATTAACTTAATTGGTGAAAATAAAATTGTAGCCAATAGGCCTCTTTATCGTTCAGACAGTGTTGTTGGTACTGAAACTGTTACAATAACAGGAACTGGTAGTTTAGAGGTTATTTCGACAAATGAATTAGCAACAGTTGATTTAGTAAATCTTACGATTGAATCAGGTAAACTTATTGCAAGAGGTGGCTCAGTTAATGCTCTTCAAACAATAAAAATAACTGGTGGAGAGGTAAGCGTTGATACATCAAATGTTTCAGATAATGGTTGGACTGATGGCCTTTATGCAAATGGTTCTATTGAAATATCTAATGGAAAAGTTGATATAAAGGCAAATAGAATTGGTATTTTTATACCATGCATTGATGCCATTGACCCAACAGTTGGTATTAAAATAACTGGAGGAAATGTTGATATTGATGCAGCACTTGCTGGGTTATACGCTGGTGATTCATCTTCAACACCTACAATTAGGAAAGATATATTGTTAGATGGAGCAACAATTGATTTTAAAAATACTAAGTTAGGAATTTATTCATCTGAAGGTAAAATTACTATTCAAAACAGTATCATTAAAGCATTAGATACAGCAACTATTTATAGGTTTGATCCAAATAATACAAATCAAAGTGCTGATTTAGGTAATGCTGATTTTACAAGTTTAGATAATTTATTAGCAACCATATCATCAGATTTAACAGTATATGTGGATACAACAATAGGCGATTTAAATACTGTACTTGCTGAAATAAATGCTTTTGATAGAGTAAATGCTAATGTATTAAATCAGGCAAAAATTAACGAATTAGTAACAAGATTAGAATCAGCAATAAGTAAATTACAGTATAAACCAGCCGATTTTACAAGTTTAGATAGTATGTTATTAAATGTACCATCTGATTTAACATTATATGTAGATACAACAATAGACGATTTAAATACTGTACTTGCTGAAATAAATGCTTTTGATAGAGTAAATACTAATATCTTAAATCAATCAGAAATTGATGCATTAGTAACAAAATTAGAATCAGCAATAAGCAAATTACAGTATAAACCAGCTGATTATAGTAAGTTACAAAATCTTTTAGATAGTATTACATCTAACTTAAGCATATATACAGATAGTACTGTTGCTTCATTAAAAAATGTTATTAGTTCTATTGCTTATGATAAAAATATCACAGAACAAAATATTGTTGATGAATATACATCTAACTTGAAAAAAGCACTTAATAATTTAGTATTAAAAAGTGCTGATTATAGTAAAATTGATGAATTAATAAATTCTATTGATTTATCAAAATATACAGATGAAACAGTTACTAATTTCAAAAATTTTGTAAATAGTATTGATAGAAATATTAATATTTTAAATCAAGAAAAAGTAGATACTTATATTGATGAAATAAAAAATATAATTAATAGTTTAGTAACAAAACCTATTGAAAAAGTAGATGAGCCAATTAATGATAATAATACTATTATCATTGTACCAAATAATAATCATTATACTAATAATAGTTCAAATAATATTTCAGATAACACTTCTACTGATGAACCAAAAAATGATTCAAAAGTTGAAGATAAAAAAGATGATAATACCAAAAAAGATGAAATAAAAAATAATGATAATCAAAAAGATAATAATGATAAAACAACTAAGACAGACAAAAAAGATAAAAAAAGTAATAAAGTATTATTGATTATTTTGTGGATTATTCTTGGATTAATTGGTCTTGCTTTAGTGACATTCATAATTCTATTAATAATAAAGAGACAATACACTAAAAAAAGAAGACAACAGGCTTTAAATAGAAGAACTAAAGTATTAAAAACATCAAATGAAACTGTTAAACAAGCACCAAAGAAAAGTACAACATCTACAAGTACTAAAACAAATAATAGTACTAAAAAACAAAATAGTAGTTCAAATAAGAATACTACGAAAAAGAAAACAACTACAAGCAAAACAACTAAAACCAAAAAGTAGACTTTAATTAGTTTACTTTTTTAGTTTATCTTAAAAAAATGTTGACATTTGTCGTATAAAGGAATATTATACTAATATACTGATTTAGTATATCAGTATACACGAGGTGATAGTATGTCTAAAAAAGATATTGTAGTTGAAATAGCCCGCGATTTATTTTCAAAATATGGATATAAAAAAGTGTCGATGGATGAAGTTGCTAAAGGCGCAGGTGTTACTAAAAAAACCATTTATACATATTTTAAAGATAAAGAATCAATGTTTAAATATTTTATTGATGAAGAATTACAAATAATGAAAGATGAATTAGAAAAATTAGAAAAAAGTGATTTGTCTTTTGCTGAGTATGTTTCTAAAGGGATACATTATATGGTTGATTATACTAATAAAAGTGATTTGTTTAAAGGAATAAAGAATAGTATTAATCAATATGAAGATAATGCTTTTGTAAAAATATATGAAACAGAAATAATAAACTATATTGAAAGTAAGATCAATGATGCTATAAAAAGTAAAAAGATAAATAATTGTGATAGTCATTTAGTTGCTTTTATTTTATATAAGGTTTATGTAGCTATTCTATTTGAATATGATAGGAATATTAATCATGATATTGTTATCAATGATATCACCTCAATAATAGAAAATAGATTATGTTGTAAGGGGGATAATGATGAAAAATAATGATAATAAAAAAATATTTAATTACATAATCATTTTTGCAGTAATGTTAATCCCATTTATGTATAGTTTCTTTTATTTGAAAGCATATTGGGATCCATATGGTAAAGGTAATATTGATAATATCCCAGTTGCCATTGTGAATGAGGATAAAGGTGATAAGGGAGAGGAATTAATTAATAGTATTGTAGATAGTGGTAAATTAAAATTATCTATAGTATCAAAAGAAAAGGCAGAAGATGGCCTTTATGATGGAACATATTATGCTTTAATTAATATCCCATCAGATTTTACAGAAAGTATGAAAAGTGCTGGGACAGCAAGTAAGAAACATGCACAAATTACATATTCTGCTAATCAAAAAACAAATTATTTATCTAGCCAAATTATAAATACGGTTGTCTTAAATGTTGAAAAAAGTTTAGATAATAGTGTAAATAGTGAGATTATTAGTAATCTAACTAATACTTTATCTGAAGTGCCATCAAGTTTAGAGACTATTAGTAATGGTTTTAATACTTTAAAGGGTGGAATAAGTAAGTTAAATGACGGTAGTAATTCATTAAATAATGGTTTAAATAGTTTAAAAACAAATTATGAATTATTTAATCAAGGTGTAAGTAAAATAAATAATGGTCTTTTAACATTAAATGATTCAACATCTAGTTTAGATGCATTATCATCTAATTTAGGAACATTAATAGAAAAAGTAGATTATTTAGATACTAATAATAATACTTTAAATACTAAAGTTAATAGTTATATATTAGGTGTAAATAATACATTAAGTAGTGCAAATGATTTATCTAATCTTGTTATATCAACTGTTTGTCCTAAATTAGCAAATGGTACAGCAAGTAAATATGAAAAAAATATGTGTTTAATTGCTAAAGGATTACTTACAGAAAATGAAAAATATGATAATAAAAATATAATTAATTATTTAACAACATCTGGTGAAAGTATTAGAACATACAGTAACCAAATTGCATCTGGAATTGATGAATTAAATACAAAAGTTGGCTCATTAAATGGTGCTGATCAAAAACTTAATGCTTTAAAAAATGGTATAAATGAGTTAAGTAATGGAACAAATGAATTAAATCAAAAATCTAATGAAGTTAAATCTGGTATAGATAGTTTGGCAAGTGGTTCTAATACTTTAAATGAAAGTATTAATACATTATATGATGGTGTTAGTAGCTCTAAAGATGAACTTGATAGTAAAATTTCATCAACAAAAGAAGATTTAAAGAAATTAGATGGATTAACAGAATATAGTAAAGAACCTGTTATTATTAATACTGATCCAGTAAATGAAATAACATCTTATGGAACAGCATTCTCACCATTATTTATTTCTATTGCTTTATGGGTAGGATGTTTAATGATGTATATTGTTCTATATTATGATAAAGATCAAAGATTTAAAAAACTTGGAATGTGTAATACAAATAGAGTACAAAGAACACTTTTATATCATGCCCTTGCTTCTATAACAGCCATTTTACTTGGTATATTGTTAGCAATTCTTTTAGATTTTAAGATTACAAATATTTGGTTATATTTCCTTGCTATGATATTAACAGCAAATTTGTTTATGAGTATAATTGAATTCTTAATAATTAATTTTAAAGATATTGGAAAATTTGTAGCATTAATAATATTAGTATTGCAACTTGCAGCAGCAGGTGGAACTTTCCCAATTGAAACAGTAACAAGTGGATTTAGATGGCTAAATGGAATATTACCTATGACATATACTATTCGTTTAATTAAGGAGACAATTATAACAATTGAAAGTTCCTTATTAATTAAAAATTTAATGATTGTTTTAATTACTACAGTTATATTCTTTGGTATTAATTTAAGTTTAGATTTTTATAGACAAAAGAATAATAAATAGATAAATATAGATACTTTGTAAATTTATAGAGTATCTTTTTTTATATTGACATACGAACATATGTATGATAAAATGAACTTGCAAGTAAAGATTATTATACGAGGAGGATGCTGTTATGAAAATGGATGTTGGATGTTTGTATCAATTTAAAAAACAAGAAGACTTATATTTTTCTGTCAATGATGATAGTAACTATTGGTTGATACCGGTTTGCAAAGATATACAAAAATATAATAAGATAATAGATGATAAAATTAAAAAATATGGATTTTGTAATACTATTTTAATAAGAAATATCATGAATAATAAATATGCTATAGTACTAGAAAATGCCTTTGTTATATCTTATGAATATGAAAATGAAATTTATAAAGTTAAAAATATAGGAATAGGCGTATCATTGAAAAATGAGATACTAAGAAATTTTAAATATATGTTAAAATTAAAAGAAAATGATATTAACCTTTTTTCTCATAGTAAAGTGTTAGATAATCAGCATATGTTTATCTAAAATGATATATTTTTATTATGACTTATGATATAATAAAAATATAAAGTAAGGGTGTTGTTATGAAGAAGTTAAAATATTTGGTATGGGTTGTTATTTTATTAGTTCTTAGTTCTTATAATATAGAAGCCAAAGTATCTAATAAAGATTCAGAAAATTTTGCCAATGTTGTTATTTTTGGCTATTTTAGTGGTAATGAATCTACAATTGATAGACAATATTTAATAGATAATAGTGAGAAATTAATAAATCTATATAATGGAACTAATGGAAGAAGTGTAACTAATTATTTAAAAACTATTTCTTATGGTAAATTTAATATTAAGAATATTTTCCCTCAATATAATGGGAAAAATATTGAGCCATTGGAAATACACTGTAATAAAAATGATGCATATGTAAGTAATATTGATGGATGTATAATAGATAGTGTTATAGATAACATTCCGGATATAAAAAATCAAATCATTGATTATGATAATGATGGATATATTGATAATTTAACAATTATTTTAAAAGGTGGAAGTCCTGATGTACCATCTGGTTCAACTTTTGTAAGTCATAAAAGCGATTTTTTTGAAAATGATGTATGGTCATCTAAAATGATAGGTACATATAATATGCTTAACACATATTCAATTATAGGTACTAATTTTTCTAGTGAATCGGGTGTTATTGTTCATGAATTCTTACATTCCCTAGGATATCCTGATTTATATCGAAGTGGTAGTGATAGCGATTTACCTGTTTTCACTTGGGATATTATGGCATCAGCTAATTCTTATATGCCATATCCACTTGCATATCTTAGATATAAATTTACTAATTGGATAGATATTGATACAATAATGAAAAATGGAACTTATACATTAAATGAGCAAAGTAATGCAAATGGAAATCAAGCATATATAATAAAATCGCCGCTAAATGATTATGAATTATTTGTTGTGGAGTTTAGGAAAAAGCCTGTTTCTGTAATTGGTGACAACGACACGCTTGATAGAGGAATTGGTGGCTCTGGAATTATTGTTTACCGTATTAATACAACTGTAACAGGATTAAATAATAACTTTGGAAGTACAGGTGTATATGTTTTTAGACCAAACGATAAAACATATGAAACAGAAAATATTATAAATGCATATCTATCATTAGAAAGTGGTAGAACTACCATAGGAAACAGTAATATAGATGATACAAATAATGCTTTAACTTTTTCAGATGGTACTAATTCAGGTATTGTGATCAGTAATATATCAAGTAGTTCTGGTGATTCAATGACCTTTGATGTAACTATTCCTGATAGGGGAAGTATGGACTTATGGAACTCTACAAATTATATTGATAATACAGGTAATACTGCTAGTAAAACATTTGATATTATTGATTATAATAACAATCTTTATATGGTAAGTATTGCAAATAAAAAAATATCTACTAGTGTGTATGATGGAAACAGTTGGAATTATGTGAATGAAATGACTTTAACAGATGATGCTATAAATATAAAACTTATTAAAAAAAATAACAATCTTTATTTAATATATTCTGGATGGGGATTTATTAAAGTAAATAAGTATACTTCTAATGGATGGGATATGATTAATAATATTATAGATACTAATATTTAAAGTTAATGGTATTTTAACTTAAAAAAGGATTATAACACAAAAATGAGAAAAAATCCAATCATTTTTGTGAATCAGGAAATCCTAATTAGTCAAGAGTTGGATAATTAGGACTTTCATTAGTAATTAATAAATCATGAGGGTGGGATTCTTTTATACCACTACTTGTGATTCTAACAAATCTTGCTTTTTCTTGCATAGCTGCAATATCTTTAGCACCACAGTAACCCATAGAAGATTTTAAACCTCCAACAAGTTGGAATAAAATCTCATTAACAGTTCCTCTGTAAGGTACAGCACCTTCAATTCCTTCAGGAACATATTTTGTATGATTCATCTTACTTTTAGATCCTTGGAAGTATCTGTCTGCTCCTCCGTCGTACTCACTGGTCATTGCTCCCATGGAACCCATTCCACGGTATTTTTTGTATTGTTTTCCATTCATAACAACAATTTCACCAGGAGCTTCGTAAGATGCTGCAAGTAAATTACCCAGCATTACTGCATCTGCACCGGCACCGATAGCTTTTGCAATATCTCCGGAGTATCTGATTCCACCGTCAGCTATTACTGGAATACCGTATTCCTTAGCTACATCAGCAACTTCTGAAATAGCTGTAAGTTGTGGTACACCAACACCAGCCACAATACGAGTAGTACACATTGAACCTGGACCGATACCTACTTTAAGGCCATCTACACCCATAGATGCCAAGTCTTCAGCAGCTTCTGCAGTAGCTATATTACCTACACACAAATCAGCATCAATATTGTCCTTAATGGTTTCAGTGAACTTAACCACATTCATATTATGAGCATGAGCACAGTCAATAGAAATAATATCCGCACCAGCTTGGTCTAAAGCCATTGCTCTGTCTAAATCAAAAGGCCCTGATGCAGCAGCCACTAAATAATTACCGTCTTTATCACGAGCAGCATTAGGATATTGAGCTTGGTTTAAAATATCTTTAATAGTGATGATTCCAACCAATTTGCCGTCACGAAGTACAGGAAGTCTTTCAACTTTATTTTCATAAGCAATGTTTAAAGCTTCTTCTGCAGTGATTGGCTCTTCAACAGTTACAACATCAGATGTCATAATGTCTTTTACAGTTTTGTCAACACCTTTTTTCAACACAGGCCTAATATCTCTTTTAGAAATGATACCAATAATTTCATCATTGTCTACAACCGGAAGACCACTGATTAACTCATCATTCATTTTTGCCTGAACATCGGCAATTGTAGAATCAGGGGTAATTGTTATAACATCACGTATTGTTAAATCTTCAGCTGATTTAACTTTTTTAACTTCTTCCACTTGTTTTTCCTGAGTAATATTTCTGTGAATTACTCCAACACCACCTTCTTGTGCCATAGCTATTGCCAAATCTGATTCAGTAACAGTATCCATAGCAGCACTTAAAATTGGTATATTCAATTTAATATCTTTTCCTAATTTAATTTTAGTATCAATGTCTTTTGGTTCCACATAACTTGCATTAGGAGTTAATAAAAAATCATCAAAAGTATAAGCTACTTTTGCTTCTTGAACTTTTTTTGAAAACATTTAAAAAACCACACCTATCTAAAATGAATCACATAATTCTTTAAGCTCAGCTACAGCGGTGTGATGTATTTTACCAGTGTTACGATCACCACCTACGCAAGCAGCTCCTCTAATACCTACAACATCACATCCAATATCGTTTAAAGGTTTTAACTGTTCTTTTTTAACTGAACCTGCAAGAGCTGTTTTCAAACCATAACTATGAGCTTCATTAACAAATTTTTCTAAATCTTCAATACTTAAATAATCAAATAATGTATGACCATCTTTAACAGCAGTATCAAGCATAGCCAAGTCGCATCCAGCATCTTTAGCTACTTTTGGAATTTCCATAGGGTCAACTGCACCAACACGGTGTGCATCTGCATAACCTGCAGCTACAACAATAGTATCATTATCAACATCTTTAATTGTTTTAGCCACATTTTCCATAACTTCAACTGCTTCATCATAATCTTTTGTTCCATATAATCCTACTTTAATATAATCTGCTCCAGAAACATGAGCTCCCATTGCCGCAAGAGAAACAGTACCTGGTTTATAAGGCACATCACCTAAAGTTGCACTAACCAATTTATCTTCAGGGGTTATCTCCCTAATATCCCTAATAACCCAAGGGAAATTAGCACCTAAAGATCCTTCTTTAGGATTTTTTACATCGACAATATCTGCTCCACCTTTAATAGATTCAAGAGCTTCTTCATGATTTATAGGACTTATTAATAGAAGCATGTATTTCCTCCGTTTTTACATTTTAAATA
>ENA-ORMN01004322-ORMN01004322.1-human-gut-metagenome-genome-assembly--contig:-NODE-4322-length-10316-cov-5.741546_pt1 | contig 10316 bp, 10 predicted proteins | sample MGYA00242102_ERZ508993 | MGnify/ENA primary metagenome ERZ508993 (study PRJEB26280, sample SAMEA2338770) | human gut metagenome | biome: human gut; feature: human-associated habitat; material: faeces... | reverse complement strand
TCTGATCAAAGATGGCGACACAGTGACTTTAAGCGGATTCGTTGCAAATGGTATTGCAGAAGCTTTGAATGCAGCAGCTGAGGAGAGATTTCTTGAGACAGGACATCCAAAGGATCTTACATTATTCTGGGTAGCTGGTACTGGTAATAAAGACGGCAGCCATGCTGATCATTATGCACACGAAGGTATGGTAAAGAAAGTTATCGGCGGACATTTCAATTTTGTTCCTAAGATTTGTGAAATGCTTTCTGAAAATAAAATTGATTATGTTTTTGCTACGGATTTAATAAATCAATTAGGAGTTTCAAGCCAAACTATGAGTAATTTTAACATACCTTTTGTTGGAGTATATGCAGCGTGTGCTGGATTTCCTTTGCAAATACTTTTGGGTTCAAACTTAATTGAAAGTAAAAATGCAAAGAATATTATTACTCTTGCATCCTCACATAATTTGACTGCTGAAAGACAATTTAGATATCCTACTGAGTATGGTTGTCCTAAAAAAGGAACAGCAACTTGTACACTTACTGCTTGTGTAAGTATGCTTTTAACAAATGAAAAAACTAATATTAAAGTAAGTGGAGGACTAATTGGCAAAGTTGTAAATTTAGGAATAAATGATGTTAATAATATGGGTGCAGTTATGGCTCCAGCTTGTGCAGATACAATTTATACTTATTTACAAAATGCGCATGAAACAGTCAAAGATTATGATTTAATTTTAACTGGTGATTTAGGAAAAGTTGGTTTAAATATTTTAAAAGAGTATTATGAAAAAGTTTATAATGAAAGGCTTAATAAAATAATGGATGCTGGTGATGAAATATTTTTAGAAACTTCCCAATATAGTGGAGGAAGTGGACCAGTATGTCTTCCTTTAGTGTTCCTTACAAAAATACTAAAAAATAAAAAATATAAGAAAATTTTAATTGTGGGCTCAGGATCACTTCATAATCCTACTTTAGTAAATCAAGGTAAAGAGATTCCTGCGATAAGTCATTTAGTTAAAATCGAGGTGTTATTATGATATATTTAAATGCTTTTTTATTCGCAGGCTTTGTATGCATGCTTGGACAAATAATTTTAGATAATACAAAACTTACACCAGGACATATCACTTCACTTTTTACAGTAGTTGGAGCACTTCTTTCTTTTTGTGGAATTTATCCTACATTAATTCAAAAATGTGGAGTAGGTGCAACATCCCTAATTATGAATTTTGGTAATATGTTATATCAATCTGGAATAAATGGCTATGAAAATGCTGGCATTTTAGGAATTTTTTCTGAACTTTTAGATAAAAGTAGTCTTGCAATAGTTAGTGCAATTATCTTTGCTTTTATCATTTCTATTATCTTTAAGGCAAAAAAATAACTAAAAAATAAAAAAATATTCAATTTATACTAGGAATATTTTCTTTTTTATGTAATAATTATAATAGAGGTATGATAGATATGGAAGAAAATAACGATTTTAAAATTGAATTACCAAAAATTAATGAGGAGGTAGTAGAGCCAGTTGTGGAATCTCCAGTAGTTGAGACTCCTGTTGAACCAGTTGCTCCAGTAGTTGAGACTCCAGCTGAACCAGTAGTTACTCCAGTAGTGGAAACTCCAGCTGAACCAGTTGTTCCAGTAATGGAAACTCCTGCTGAACCAGTAGTTACTCCAGTAGTGGAAACTCCAGCTGAACCAGTAGTTGCTCCAGTAGTAGAAACACCTGCTGAACCAGTAGTTACTCCAGTAGCAGAAACTCCTGTTGAACCAGTAGTTACTCCAGTAGTAGAAACACCTGCTGAACCAGTAGTTACTCCAGTAGCAGAAACTCCTGTTGAACCAGTAGTTACTCCAGTAGCAGAAACTCCTGTTGAACCAGTTGCTCCAGTAGTAGAAACACCTGCTGAACCAGTAGTTACTCCAGTAATGGAAACTCCTGCTGAACCAGTAGTTACTCCAGTAGTTGAGACTCCAGCTGAACCAGTTCAAGAAACTGTAACACCAACAATAACACAAACTGCACCAATTATGGAAACAGCACCAGTTGTTGAGGGTGAGAAAAAGGAAGAAACAGACAAAAATGGCTTACCTAAAGTTAGTAAACCAGTTAAAATTATTTGTACTGTAGTAGTGCTTCTTGTTGCTATTATCTTAGTAGTTGTTTTGGTAAAAAGATTTTTTATGGTCAATTAAGACTTACAATTTGGTCAAATAAGATTGTATTATTTTCAAAATAGATTTTATGATAAGTAAAGTCTATTTTTTTTATGTAACTATTTATTAAATTAATATTTCCATTTTGATAATATGAAATGTTAATTTTACTTTTACTATAGTAGGCAATAAGAAGTTTTTGTTCGTTAACATTTTTTTGTTCTTCGGATAAAATTGGCATACTTATTTTACTTTTATTTTTTAAAATACTATTTATAATTTCTTTACTAGAAACCACTGAATTAAAGGGCATCCATTTAATCATTCCACGATCATGCATTATGACCACCAACTTTTTTATTTCTTTCTTTAATTGTAGAATCTTCGAGTAAACTTGAGGCTTTTAAAATACTATTTTTACCATATTTTTGTTTTATTTTATCAATAGTTAAATTAACTTCATCATCTTTTTTAATATTTTCATAGTTTTCAAATAGATTAAGTTGTGTTCCTTTTTTATCTTTTAAACTGCCAGCACAAACAGTAACTTTTCTTATGGGTAATCCTTCATAAAATCTGTCAAATATAATACTTGCATATTTAATAAGTTCATTATTTTTATCTGTTGGACTATCAAGTTTTATATTATGATAAAATCCTCCAGGGGTGTTTTTTGAGTAGCCAATTCCAAGCCCAAAGTTTTGGCACTCTTTATTACTATTACGAAGTCTAGCACATAAATTATCAATCATTTCATTTATAATTATAAAAATATTTTTTTCATTATAATCTTTGAATAGAACTTGTGAATTTGAATATGATTTATCTTTTGCTTGGCCGTTAAAATCAGAAATTTTACTTGTATCAATACCATTAGCATGATTCCAAAGTTCAAGCCCCATAACACCAAACTTATCTTTTAGAATACCGGGATTTGTTTTAGCTAAATCCTCGATTGAAAAAATACCTATTTTATTTAGATTTCTTTCCATATTTTTGCCTATACCCCACATATCACTTAAGGGAGATATTTTCCAAAGTTTCTTTTCTACGTCATCATATGTCCATTTACTTATATTATCTTTTGTATGTTTGGCTTCAATATCCATACTTACTTTAGCAAGTAGCATATTTGGACCAATACCTGCGGTAGCGGTAAGATGAGTTTTTTCATACACTTTAGCAAGTATTTCTTTTGCAAGTTCATAATCTGTTTTTTGATATAACTTTAAATAATGAGTAACATCTAAAAAACATTCATCAATAGAGTAGATGTGTAAATCCTCTTTAGAAACATAATCTAAATATACAGAGACAACTTCTTTACTTTTTTGAATGTAATAATTCATATGAGGCATTATGGTATCGTATTTAATATTTTTAGGTATTTCAAAAACGCGACCTCTTGAGGGAACTCCTAAAGTTTTTAAATAGGGAGTAACTGCTAAAGTAATAGCACCGCCACCTTGACTAGGATTTGCCACAATAAGAGGATAAGAAAATGGATCTTTATTTAATCTAATACATTCACAAGATGCAAAAAAACTTTTTAAATCTATACAAATAATATGATTGTTTTCCATAATACCTCCTTACAAACAAATGTTTATAACAATATTATATCTAAAATTTTGTAAAAATCAACTGGTAAAAATATGAAAAAAATATTTATATTTTTCTTTTTATTTGCTATAATTAATTACATGAATGCATATGTTTTTAAAATTGGAAATTTTGGTGTTAGATGGTATTCACTACTTATACTTATTGGTGTAATTGTGGGTATTCTTTTGATTGAAAAAGAGGGTAAAAAATTTAATATAAGTAAAGACTTTTTATTTAATATGGCTTTTTGGGCTATTATAATAGGTATAATTGGAGCAAGGCTTTATTATGTAATATTTAATTTTAATCTTTATCAAAATGATTTACTTTCAATATTTAAAATATGGGAAGGCGGACTTGCTATTCATGGTGGTATAATTGCAGGTTTAATTGTAATTGCACTATACTCTAAAAAATATAAGATGCGTTTTATTAGAATAACTGATATTTGCGTGCCATCACTTTTATTTGCTCAAGGCATAGGTAGATGGGGAAATTTCTTTAATCAAGAGGCACATGGTGCCGCAACTAGTTTGGAACATTTAAAATCTCTTCATTTACCACAGTTTATTATAAATGGTATGAATATAAATGGAATATACTATGAACCAACATTTTTATATGAATCACTTCTTTGTTTAATTGGGTTTATCATTGTTTTATTCATTCGTAGGGGTAAATATACTAAAGTTGGAACAATTACTTCATTTTATTTAATGTATTATTCAGTAGTAAGATTTTTAATTGAAAGTATGAGAACAGATTCACTTATGCTCGGAGGATTTAAAGTGGCTCAAATTATTTCAATTATATTGTTTTTAATAGGACTTGGTAATATAATGCTTATATCAAGAAAAAGTAAGTTTGAAGATTTATATAATAATGTATATAAAAATGAAATGAGATTTTAAAAAGGAGGATGTCTATGTATGATGTTATAATTATAGGAATGGGTATTGGGGGAATAACTGCAGGAATTTATGGCAAAAGAGCTGGATTAAATGTATTAATGTTTGAAAAAAGTGCCCCTGGAGGAATGCTTCAGAAAATTGATAAGATTCAAAATTATCCAGGTTTTTCTGAAATAAGTGGACCAGACCTTGCACTTAATTTATTTAATCAAGTTAAAAAGGTTGGCGTACCATTTAAATTCGAAGAGGTTATTGATGTAGAAATTACTGAAGAATATAAAAAAGTTATTACTAAAAATGGTACTTATGAAGCAAAAAATGTTATTGTTGCTACCGGAAGAACACCTAAATATTTAGGACTTGATAATGAAAAAGATTATTTAGGAAGAGGTTTAAGTACTTGTGCTAGCTGTGATGGAAATTTTTATAAAGGCGAAGATGTTGCAGTAGTAGGTTCAGGTAATTCTGCACTTCAGGAAAGTTTATATTTAGCAAATATTGTTAATAAAGTTTATCTTCTTCATAGAGGAGTAAACTTTAAAGGTGATGATGCTTTAGTAGAAAGAGTAAGAAATACTCAAAATATTGAAATTGTTGATGGCGTAAATATTAAAAAGATAAATGAAGTTGAAGGTAAGATTGAAAGTGTAACACTTGATAATGAAAAAACTATAAATGTAAAAGGGGTATTTATCTATATTGGTTATAAACCTGATACAGAAATGTTTAAAAAACTTGACATAACTAATATAAATGGTGATATTATAGTAAGTGAAAATTTTGAAACAGAAATTGATGGGCTTTATGCAATTGGTGATTGTGCTAAAAAAGATGTATATCAATTAGTTACCGCTGCAAGTGATGGTTGTATAGCTGTTTCAGATATTGAAAAAATTAGAAATTAGGAGGTTTTTAAAATGGAAGTTAGAACAAGATTTGCTCCATCTCCAACTGGATATATGCATATAGGTAATTTAAGAAGTGCCTTATTTACATATTTAACAGCAAAGAGTATGGGCGGAAAGTTTATATTAAGAATTGAGGATACAGATCAAGAAAGAAAAGTTGAGGGTGCAGTTGAATTTATTTTAAATACACTTAATATGCTTGGACTTCATCCAGATGAAGGAGCTGGTGTAGGTGGTGATTTTGGACCATACTATCAAAGTGAAAGATTAGATATTTATAAAAAATATGCCGAAGAGTTAGTGGAAAAAGGCGATGCATATTATTGTTTTTGCGATGAAGAAAGACTTGAAAAGTTAAGAGAAATTGCCTCAGCAAGAAAAGTACCATTTACATATGATGGACACTGCTCACATATTCCTTTAGAGGAAGCAAGAAAAAGAGTCTTAAATGGTGAAAAATATGTTATTCGTCAAAAAATGCCTAAAGAGGGAGTAACATCATATATTGATACTGTTTATGGTGAAATTAAAGTTGAAAATAGTGCTTTAGAGGATCAAATATTAATTAAATCAGACGGATTTCCAACATATAATTTTGCTAATGTAATTGATGATCATTTAATGAAAATTAGTCATGTTAACAGAGGTAATGAATATTTATCATCAACACCTAAATATTTACTTTTATATAAAGCATTAGGTTGGGAAAGTCCTGTATATATTCATCAACCACTTGTAATAAAGGCAGATGGTACTAAAATTAGTAAAAGAAATAAAGACGATAATTTAATGGATTTAATTAATAGAGGTTTCCTTCCTGAGGCAATTATAAATTATATTGCATTAATTGGATGGTCTCCAAAAGAAAATAAAGAATTCTTTACTTTATCTGAACTTGAAAAAGAATTTGATATTCATAGAATTTCTTCCGCGCCAGGATGTTATGATATTAAAAAACTTGAATGGTTCAATGCTCATTACATTAAAGAAATGGATGATGAAAGATATCTAGAGTGGATAAAACCATTTTTAAAATACGATATTTCTGATAAGAGTGAAGACTGGGTAAGAATGCTTCTTTTAACATATAAAACTCATATTAACTGTGGTGAAATGATTAATGATGTTGTTAAGAATTTCTTTTTCGAAGGGTATGAACTTGATGATGAATGTAAAGCATTTCTTGCAAGTGATGATATTATCCCAGTGGTAATTGACACATTTGCCCGTGAAATCGAAGCAATTGAAGATTTTACTACAGATAATATTAATATTGCAATTGATAATGTAAAAACAAGTTTAAATGTTAAAGGTAAACTACTTTATATGCCACTTAGAATTAAGGCAAGTGGATTTATGCATGGTCCAGAACTTGATGCTTGTATATATTTACTTGGTAAAGAAAAAACACTTGAAAATTTAAGAAGGTAAATCCTTCTTTTTTTATTAAAATTTTGATTTACATATATTTTTTTTATGATATAATTACTATAGAAAGGGTAGAAGGGGATATGAAAAATAAAAATGAAAAATTATTTATAGTGGCAATTGCATGTATTATATTATGTATACCTATTGGCATAATAATTGGAAAATCATTAATTAATAAAAATGATACTGTGAATAATGTAAATGAAAATGTAACTGAAAACAATGTAACTGAAAATGAAAGTGTAAAATTAAAATATAATTACACTGAAAGTGATATTATTACTGATAATAGCATTGTAACATCATTACTTTCTAATATTGGACTTGATAAAGAAGATGAAGTTCAAGAAAAATATGGATGTACATTAAATTATTCTTTACAAGATTATTATTTCAATAATGGTTCTTTTATGGATGTTATTTCAAGGTATAGTGAAAGAAATAATATGCTTATAATGCCACCCAAAGAAATATATAGTAGTGATGAATGTGGAGTAGGATCACCAACATGCAGGTTAATTACAAAGACTAGTATTGATAAAATTATTAGTGTTTATCCATTTATTAATATTAATATGTTTAAAAAAAGTAATTTAACTAATGATTATATTACAGCATCACCTTATGTGTGCGTTAGTGGTGAAGTAATTACACATAATATTGTATTTATAAAATACAATCATGAGTACAAGTACATTGGCATTGATAAAATAAAAACAAATTATGATGAAAACGAAACTATATATTATATTTTCAATGATAAAATGCAACTTATTAATATTGAAAAGTAAAAATGGTATATCATGATTGATATACTTTTTTTAATATAATCTTTTTGTTTTAATTAAAATATAGTATAATAGTTGTTATGGAAGGTGATGTTTATGAAAATTTATAATACTTTAAGTCATAAAGAAGAAGTATTTATTCCTTGGGAAGAAGGAAAGGTAAGTTTTTATACATGTGGACCAACAGTTTATCATTATGCTCATATAGGAAATATGCGTAATTACATTGGTCACGATATATTAGATAAAACACTTAGATTTATTGGCTTTGATGTAACGAGATGTATGAACATTACTGATGTTGGACATTTAACCTCAGATAGTGATTCTGGTGATGATAAGATGGTAGCAAGTGCTAAAAAAGAACATAAAAGTGTTCTTGATATTGCTTCATTTTATACAGATGCATTCTTTAAAGATTTTGATGCTCTTAATTGTAAAAGACCTGAAATTGTTAGTAATGCTACAGATAATATAGAGGAATATATAAAAATAATAACTAAACTTTTAGAAGATGGTTATGCTTATAAAGCTGGAGGTAATGTTTATTTTGATACTTCAAAATTAAAGGATTACTATGTTCTTACTAACCATAAAGAGGATGATATGGTTGTCGGAGCAAGAGAAAGTGTTGAATATGATGCAAGTAAAAAAAATCAAGCAGACTTTGCTTTATGGTTTACTAAATCAAAATTTGATAGTCAGGAATTAAAATGGGAATCACCATTTGGAACAGGTTATCCAGGATGGCATATTGAATGCTCAGGTATCTCAATTAAATATCTTGGAGAGCATTTAGATATACATGGTGGTGGAGTTGATAATATTTTTCCACATCATACTAATGAAATTGCTCAATCAGAAAGTTATTTAGGACATAAATGGTGTAATTATTGGTTTCACAATGAACATTTAAATGATGAATCTGGTAAAATGAGTAAAAGTAAAGGAGATATTTTAACAGTTAATTCTTTAATCGAAAAAGGTTATAATCCACTTTCATTTAGATTTATGTGTTTACTTTCACATTATCGTAGACAACTTACATTTTCTTATGCTTCACTTGATGGTGCTCAAAATGCTTATTTAAAATTAAAAAATAAAGTATTATCATTAAAAAATGAAGGAGCAGTTAATGAAGATGCTTATAAATTTTATAATGAAAGATTTACATCTTGCCTTGAGGATGATTTAAATACTGCAAATGCTATAACACTACTTTATGATTTATTAAAAGATGAACATCTTAATGGTGCTACAAAATTATCTTTAATTAATAGATGGGATGAAGTATTATCACTCGATTTAACTAAAGAAAAAACTCATGGACTTGAGGAAGAATATATAAAAGAAATGCTTGAAAAAAGAGCAGAAGCTAAAAAAAATAAAGACTTTGCTTTAGCAGATTCTATAAGAGAGGAACTTTTAAAACAAGGTATCGTTTTAAAGGATACTAGGGAAGGAACAATTTACGAGGTGAAATAATGGAACTAATTTTATTTATTTTAATAATAATATTACCTTTAATCGCAGATATTTTTGTTAGAGTTAATTATAGTATTAATTTAAAAAAAGAAAATTCTAAAGGTATGACTGGAGCAGAGATAGCAAGAAAAATACTTGATAAGAATGGACTATCTAATATTTATGTAGTAGCAACAAATGGTTATTTAACAGATCATTATGACCCAAAAAGAAAAGTAATTAGACTTTCAAAAGATGTTTATGAGGGAAGTAGTGTATCAAGTATGGCTATTGCATCTCATGAATGTGGACATGCTATTCAAGATAAAGAAGGATATTTATTTTTAAGATTTAGATCATTAATTTTTCCAGTGGTTAATGTAGCAACATCAATATCTTATTATATTATATTAATTGGTTTTATATTTGAAATGCTTGATTTAGTTTATATAGGAATAGGACTTACAACTATTGGGCTATTTTTCCAAATTATAACTTTACCCGTGGAATTTAATGCAAGTAAAAGAGCAGGAAAAGAAATAGATGCAATGCATTTAGCAAATTCCGAAGAAAAATCTGGTATTAAAAAAGTTCTTGTTAGTGCTGCACTTACTTATGTAGCGGGTGTACTTACAAGTGCTTTACAAATTTTAAGACTTTTATTAATTGCAAGCAGTGATAGAGATTAATTACCATAATAGGTAATTTTTTCTTTACAATAAAAATGTAAACTAGTAGTTTGAATAAATTTATGATAATATTTTTATAGAGTAAAGGGTGAGCATGTGTGAATAATTATATTGACATTGAAAATAAAGATAAATCTATAACAAAAGCCTTTATTATGGGAATGAAGCATTCAAAAAAATATGGCTATGATTTTCTTGTTTGTATTGTTAAAACTAAAGTAGTAATGTATGCCATAAAAAAAGTTAATGATAATTTTTATAAATATGATATAAATAATCTAGTTGTTATAAGTAATTTAAATAATGAATTTCAAGATGAAAATAACAAATATTTAGATACAAATATATTACCAAAAGTATTAAAACATTA
>ENA-ORMN01004319-ORMN01004319.1-human-gut-metagenome-genome-assembly--contig:-NODE-4319-length-10322-cov-5.483199_pt1 | contig 10322 bp, 17 predicted proteins | sample MGYA00242102_ERZ508993 | MGnify/ENA primary metagenome ERZ508993 (study PRJEB26280, sample SAMEA2338770) | human gut metagenome | biome: human gut; feature: human-associated habitat; material: faeces... | reverse complement strand
CATCTTCATCTCGAGTTACTGAATTGGAATCAGAATTGAAATCATCTTCTTCTCGAGTTACTGAATTGGAATCAGGATTACAATCATCATCATCACAACTTCGTGACCTTCAATCCGAACTGACACAGTCTCAACAACACACTGTCTTCTTATTTTCTTTCTTTCATTCCTAGAAAGAACTCATGATCTCTGTCCAGTCTCTCCAGGATCGAAGTAAACAACTGTTAGCAGCAATTCAGGAGAAGGAAAACAAACTGAGTGTAGAGAGTTGAGAGGAACTGTAATGTAGATGGTGATGGAGGAGAAGGAAGGAATGGCCCAGAGTCAAGTAGATGAGGAAAAGAGAATGAATGATAGAGACAACAAGAGGAAGAATATGAGAAAGTGAAGAAACGAAATGTATATGTGAATGAAAAGGATGAACCATAGCAAGAATTAGAGTCAGAGTTAAAGACAAGGTAGGAGAAGAAAGAACAATTGATACATAGCCAACAGCAGGAAATACGATTGAAAGGTTTGATTAACAAGTCAACAGTGGTCCTGAAGGAGAATGTGAAGGTTGGTAAGAAGTGTAATGAATAGAGTATGCTGAGTGAACGAGTGAGTACAATGGAAAGTGAAAGGATACAGTTACAGAATCAAGTCAGTCAACTAAATGGAGTGATTATTGCATTGAAGAATGAACAAAGTGAACAATCAGATATCAGAATTGAGTGTGAGCGTCGTCTTCGAGAGAAAGAACAAGTGATTAGTGAGTTAGGAGGAGTGATCAGTACACAGAAGACTTCAATTGTGAGGTTGATGAGAGAGAGTGATCTATAGAAGGAATTGGAAGAGAAGATGAAAGAGAAGGAAGATCAATTGGTAAGAGTAATTGAGAAGGATGATTCTAGAGTCATATAACCAAACTGAAAGAATCTATTACTGATGAATTGGCGATTAAGTGGGACTGGAAGGATGTATTGACTGTAGAAAACAAGGTGAGATTCGAACAGGAGCATTGCTGTCTCAGTTGCAGAAGAAGATGGAGGATCTGGAGAAGGAGCGAGAATATGACGAAATCCATTTCAATCCAGCTGTGATCCCACGTGATGTATCTGTGAATGCTCGATGTCGCCTTATTAATGAAGGAATGAATGTGGAAGAATGGGTGTTGATCGATGTTAGATCAGAGAATGAGAGTTGGAACAAGTGGGTATTATCAAATGCTCTGAAGAGTGTCTTACCAGAGATAGATCTGCCTGAAGAGTTAACACATGCTCTGGAAGTGTGTCGTATGGAGAATTCATCACATCAGGAGGGAATGAATGAAGAATTGGAGCGAATAAGAGAGGAATATGAAGGATATAAGAAACGAACAAAGACAGCAACGATTTTGCTTCAGGATCGGTGTTTAGAGGCAATGAATGAAGTCAAAACATTACGAGAGTCGTTAGACGTGATGGAGAAGCGAGTTAGCACAGCAGAGGAAGTATCACGGGTGAGTGAGGAAAATGAGAAGAAACGAGCAAGTGAGACAGAGAATGAGTTGGAAGAGATGCGGAGGATACTTCAAGAAAAGGAGAATTTGTTAACAGAAATGAAGAAGGAGTTGTTGAGTCGAAGGGATACTCTGGAAGAAGAGGAGAAGTGTCGAATCAGGATAGAATCAGAACTGGAGGAGAGGAAGCGGAGGGAAAAGGCTTTGAAAGAAGAACTTGAATTAAAGGATACTGCATTGGAACGATTAGAAAAGGCAGTGAAGATGTTGGAACACAGATCTGTTTCTGTGTATTCTGATGATAACAAGATTGAGACAACTGCCCAACCAGATGGGGATCCTGAAGTATCAGGACAATTATCTGGAGTCCAATCCATGAAAACTGAAACTGAGTCAGCTGTCCCCATTCAGATTGTGAATGAGATTCCCATTTCACTTCAAATGCCTGCAGATGTACGTCTGTCGACCGAATTGAATAAGGATAATCGTTTGTCTCGTAGAGATGAATATGATAGATGAGCAATAGAGGCAGAAAGTGAGAGTGATCGAATTCTGATGGATGTGACTCGAGATGTAGATGAAACGAGTCTGTAGGGAATCAGGAAAGAATTGATTGTAGAGGGATGTACAAGCTTCCTCACAAGATAATTGATGAACTACGGAAAGAAGTGGAGGAATTACGTCGAGTGAGCAAGGAGAATAGCGAGTAAGAGGGAATGGAAGGAATCGAATATAGTCGTGTGGAGAGTCTAGATGTGGAGTTGAAACTGAAGAATAAGTATATCAGTGAACTGGAGGGTGATATGAAACAAATGAAATCAATGACAGGAAAGGAGAACATGCAGTATCTTCGTCACACTTTAGTGAAGTTCCTCTGTGATTGTACACGATCTGAACAGACTAAGTTGGTTCCTGTAGTAGAAGAGCTTCTTGAAATGAGGTATATATGATTCTTGGATGTGATATAGTCCTGAAGAGTCGAAGGTGATGGAGACAAAGTTTGGATCGAGAGGATTGAGCTGGTTTTTCTAATGTAGTATAGTTGAGTTTGTTTGTTGATATCCTGAAAGAAGAGAACGAAACTGAATAGAAAGAGGTGAGAAATCGTGTTGGGAGAACAGCATAATCGTTAAGGAATGAGTACAGATCAAATTGCACTTCCTGGACCTGTGTACTGTATGCGAAAATATCACTGTCCATCGTTTCTGGATCGGAAAACACGTAGGAGTGAGAGGAATCTTGAAAGAATAGGAATTTGTCCTCAATTGTTACTAAGTGGAGGTGGAGGGAGTGCAAAGAGTGGAATAGCAAATTATATTGTAGTTTTGTTGAGTTAAGTTGATTTACAGACAATTGGTGGTATTAAGCGATCTGCTGATGGTTACATCCATTTTAAACCATTGATAATGGAGGATATGGGCGAAGAATTGGTTCATGAAGTTGTAGGTGCTTCGAATGTAGGAAAGAGTATTGTATGGATTTGAATAATAGGGTCGTTTTATTTTTGGAAGTGTGCGAGATGGCTTAGTGATTTACCGTGTTGTAAGAGGAGAAGAAGGGAGTAAGTTGAAGTAGATATAAAAGAAGGACATAATGAATAGATTAGAGCGTGTACTATTTGAAAAGACAGAGACAGGTGGTGGACTTCAGAGTGTGGTTGTAGTAAAGAGTGACGACGTGACAGTAATGACAGGAGGAGAGGAAGGAGTCTTTCGTCGTTGGTGCTTTGGATTGAAGAGGACTGGAATGGAACGAGAGTGTGAACTGCGATTGGAAGTTAGTGTAAATGTATTTGGTGTGGGAATAAGTGCGATGCAACTGAATCCAACAGAGAACTATGTAAGGATTGAAAGTGTGTTGGATTGTAGTGTATTGTGGGAAGTGAAAAGGGAGAAGTTGCAGTGATTGATATTGAGACGAATGGAATTGTACAGCGGATCCAGTGTCCTTATGAACGAAATACAGTTCAACAGATCGTATTCCAGTCAGCAACTCGGATGGTTGTATTGTATTCAGGAGGAGATGGCTGTCATGTGGATATATACAGTCTAGAGGTGAGAGAGTGAATTGGGACTAATAGGAAGGTTGAAGATAAGAAAGTGGAGTGGAGAGGTGAGAAGAGTCTGAAGATGAAATACAGTATGTGTTGTATGGAATTGTGGTAAGAATGATTAGGATGTATGAGTGTAGTGAAGATGATTCATTGTTGATGTTGGGGAGTAATGAAGGTGAAGTATGTGTGTTAAAGGTGCCTGAGTTGAAATATGGTATGAAGGTAATTATTGAATAGTGAGTTGATGAATAGTTACGAAGCAGACATGCATTACCTGTGACTTCGTTAGTAGATCTTCCTGGCCATTATAACTTGGATACCATAGAAGAACGGTTAGGAGAGGATGAAGAAACTACAAATGATGGTAAATGCAAAAGAGACTGGGTTGTATCATCATCAATTGATTATACAGTGTCTGTAATGGAATTGAAAGATGAGTGTAGGACTGAATTAGAAGAGTGACAGTTAGCAAGAGAATTGAGTTTTGCAAAGTTGTTATATGTGGTTTTCTTAGTACTTATGGTTGTATATGGTCTGTATCTACTGAAGCAATGTTTTGTTTGTTTGAATTGTATTCTAGATATCTGTTTGATTTCATTGGAAATCCTTTAATCTACGTTTTGTTGATTGATCCAAAAGATGAAAATCCCTATGATTATTGGAATTCATTGGAAAAGAATCAAAGAAGGATATGGATGCTCTGATTTCTTCTTTGGCGTTTCATAAAGTTCCTCGAATTGAAATTGATCGGAAACGGAAGAGTGGTGTTGAAAAGGAAAGTGGAGATGAGAAACGACCTCGAATATTGAATGAACTAGTAAAAGGATATGTCAAAAGTTCGTTAGTTCCATCATATACAAGTGAAGGTTTGTTTGAAAGAAAGTTATGAACTTTAGGGATTCCGATGTCCAAACGAAAAGCATCAAAATGGGAATTGGTTCCATTACAGATATCGAAAGGAAAGAAGAGTGAACATGTGAAACATTGGGAAAAGGTGGGAGAGGGATCGATGGATCCTCCAAATGATGTATCTGTGCATCCTACATGTGTTATTGAATATACAGGTGATATTGTGCTAGAGTTGTGATTGGTTAGAGGATGAGTATGTGGGAGCAAAATGTAAAGTAGATTCATGGGATAAGAAGTGTACTGATTACTTGTTTTCATTATGTCGGAAGTAGGTGTAGGAAGTGAGTTTGAGAGTAGTTATAATCTCCGTTGGCCAGTAATAGTGGATATGATGAGTACTCGGTTTAATTACAATTTGGAGGCATGTCAGTTACGTTTCTATACAGTTTCAAAGCTGATATTGCGTTATCGAAAGGAACAAGGAAGTCAACTCTCATGGGAAGAAGAACAATTGCTGAATTACAAGTAAGAGATGGAATAGAGTAAAGAGTTAGTTTTGACAATTCGTTGTGTAAGAATCGTCGATTGACAGTTGAACGTGGATTTGTGTTAAGTAGTACTAATGATGGAAATGAAGAGGGTTTGTTGCGTCGGATTGAGGCAATTGATACCATGTTGACTGGGTTGAGTAATATGGACAAGAGAGAGGGATATGGTCCTTATGATGATCTTGATGCAATTCCTCGTGTATTGAAAGAGGATCCAGTGTATGTGCGAGGAAGTGCTGGTGTAACGTTACGAAGTGCTCGATTTGACAATAATGTGAGAATGATGGAGAATACTGAGGAATAGAGTGCTTCTGGTTATTTTGCAGATAGTACCCAACGTCGAGTGGTTCAGATTCTTGCAGAGATGAATGTACAAGTGCCTCGTATGGCAACTGGTCGTATTTGTGATACTTTGGATCGTTTGAAACAGGATATCGTGCGACTGATTCTCCTTCGTGTATAGAAGTGTGGTAAAGTTGATGAATAGAAGTACTTTGCTCAGAATGATTATAAACCTCCACTTAATAGTCAGATGATGTATTCAAGTACTGATACGAAGGTGAGATAATGAAAGTGGAATAAGGGTATAGAAACGAAGGAAAGTTGGTGTAAGTGGAGTTGTAGGAAAGAATTACAATCGATAGTATGGAATGAGAATGGTAATAGATTAAGAGAATTGAAAGTTGTATTGACAAAGAATAGAAACTAATAGTAAGTGTTTGTTAATGAGAGAGTAGTTATTGATTGAACTTGGATTCGTACTCCATTAAAACCAATCTTTGTTGCTTCCCTTTTCATTTCTTCCATCTCGAATAAATACCACTATTTTCGCATATGCAAAAGAGAGAAATGAGTCAAGAAGATGAATTCAGAGGAGAAGTGTACTGAAGAAGTGTGTAAACAAGAGAAGAAAGAAGAATGGAACATTCCAGCGTGCGTAGATTTGGTTGCTAGTTGATGTTGATAGCTGGTTAATGTTTCAAATTCGTTCTTTGGGATTTGCATTAATATTGATGGGTGTAAACTATTTGATATTCAAAGAACGTGAATTGGGTGAAAAGGCAAGTGAAGTGGAGAGATATGTGAATGAAGCTGTGAGAATAAGATGAAGGAATGATGAATAGTACATTTTGCCTGATGATAGTACGATTCGTTCAGAATATGATCGTGATATTGTGTTTCTTCATTCTATTCATGTTCAAGTGATTTTTGAAATGATTCTATGATGAATAGCCACATCCTAGTTATGGACTTCGTGAAGAAGAGTTCGATTTATCGTTTGGAAAGCAATTACATGTATATCGTGTGACAGAATATTGTCAATGGCACGAAGTATGAAAGTGGATAGACTTTGAAGTAGAATCGTTTGTCAAATGGAAGTCTTGTTTATGAAAAGCGTTGGTCTGATCATCTGTATTGGGTTGATTGAAGACTAAGATGTAGGATTCCTTCAGATGGGTTCATGGATGAAGAATCTCATCATAATATCATTCGTGATCCCTTCCCTAGTCGTGTACGAACTCCTCGTCGAATCCTTATCGGTTCGTTTGTTGTGGATCCTCCGTTCTTTCAGAATGTGGTAGGGTTTCTGTTGATGTGGGATTTAGACAACCCGCCGCCATCGTTATGAACCCCAATCCTTTGGTACAGAGTATGTTCCTTTGTCAACAAAGAAGGAAGGTTTCCTGTTTGTGGGAGAGGGATGGTATTACAGCAAGTTGAATGCAGTTGGGTCATCAGAACGTGTATCTCATACAAATATGACAATGTTAAGTGCAGAAGAAGAGGAGGAATGGGAGAGAAATTGTGAATCTGGGGACATTCGAGTGGGGTTTGAGACTGAAGCAATGCCGATAGAAGTAACGATTGTGGCTGAACAGAACGATTATCGGTTGATGCCAGTTCGAGAGAATGGGAAGGCAAGGTATATTCTGTTTGATAGACGTGTGGATGTGGATGAGGTATTGAGTCATATTGAACAGGAGGAGAACATGAATCTACAGTGGTCAAGAATTGTATGTGGTATTTGTGTATTTGTAGGAATGTTGTGTCGTGTTGACGATCGTTGGCCCTTTGAAGTAGGATCTTGAGTGAATAAGTGAGTACTAGAATATGCCTCTTTTGTTACGGAGTGTATGTTGTGGAGTATTGTGTCCAATGATAACAACACTGGGAATACGAGGATATTTGTATGGACTACGTGATGTGAATGTGCTTCGAATGGATTTGTATTTGATTCTCCCTTTGGCTTTGGCGGTCTCTTTGGATGTACTATTCAAATTGATAAGAATGTATCGAATTGGGTTACAGTTGAAACTGAAGAAAGAGGAATGTATTGTTTGTTTGGAAAGAGGGTGGTGAGAGGAGTGATGTTGAATACAGAAACTAGTCCAATAGTCAGCTAGGTTGGAAAGGATTCGAATGCTATTGATAAAGGAGTTTCAAAGAATAAACACTCTTAGAGCCTGTACAGTTTTGTTATGTTGTAGTAAATAATGTCCATAGATGAATTGTAATGAATTGTTCGTAGAAACAATCAATCATTTGTCTTTGAGATGTGGATCCAATAGAACAAGGAATGATAAAACAACTGTCAGAAATGTGAACTATCAATATTGATTCCAAATGGTTTGTTATATCACTGGTAACAGATCTAGACATTGACTTATCTGAATTGTGTGTTTTCAACCAATCATCATTTCTGACCTTGGAAGTGAAATATAGAATTTAGATTCGAAATTAGCATCAATAACTCAACAGTTTGGTTGATATCATCATTGAGAACAACGATTCCATAGGTTCATTGGTTCATAATTATTATATTCATTTGATCACTAAACAGGTCTTTTCCGTCTATTGAGCAGCTTATGCACAATCTGATTGGTTTGAAACCAATTATCCAATAGGAAACGATAGAATATTGGTTGATAACCATACCTTCAGTTCTTCGAAGCTTCTATTCTTGTTTTGTGAGATGAATGAGAATTGAGTTGAATAAGAGAAAGGCATGTTCCGTATTTAGAAGGGAATATTGTTTATCCCATTCTGTTTATTTCTAAGAGTTGATGTGAATTGGTTGTTTGTTTGAATTCATAACCAGTCAAACCAAATTGATGTAAATGACACATTATTAAGGAAATTGGATGCAACAACAATCTCTGATTCTAAGTGAATAGTTCTAGTGATGAATATCGCATGCATCAGAAACAGAGTTCATTATCAATAGAATCTAGTTATTTCTCAGGATATCTAATTCAGTGGATAATTCTGAATAGCTTGTTCTTTCCGTCCTTTCCTATTCCTCTTTTGGAAATGTCAATTGCTGTTGCATAACAAGCAATCTATTTCGCTATTTGCCTTTGATTCTATTAGAACTCTATTGGAGATGTAACTTCCCTTATAACATGTTGATCATCATTTTTCTATTTGATGAAGGTTTTGCTATTATTCTCACTTCTATGTATTGTCCTTATGTTCTTGTACTAATGTCTAGTCTCAATAAGTGTTGCTGTTAATTGCGCTAGTTCTGAAGTGTATGTCAAGTTCACTAAGAAGACCCTGACTCTGGCAAGTCAAGAGTCGTTCAAGATTCTTTCTGGATCTCAAGTCCTCTACACATCTCCTTCTTTGACAAACAATCAGGAGCGAGTTCTTGAGGTTTGTCTTCCTCAGACTACGAACAATCAATACACTCTTGGAATGTATGATACTACCTCCTATTGGTCAAGTGGTGCTTGGCTGATGATTGAAGGAATCAATGGAAATCGTGTGTTCAAGGGAATGGTAACATCAAGTAAGACACAAGAACAGCCATTGTCTCTGTATTCTCCTATCAACAAGGATGATACTTGGAAGTACACTGCTACTCCTTCAGGAAACTGGAAGGATGTGAGTTATTCGGATGCTGGTTGGACTGATGTTAATCTTGGAATCTCCCCAATTCAAGCTACAGGAACTCAGTACTTCCGTAAGTCGTTTGCTGGGTTGAGTGGAATGGCTGCTATTGAATTCCAACTCAATTATCGTTATGGAATTGTTGCTTATATCAATGGAAATGAAGTGTATCGTGATAACATGGCTGATGGAGAACCAACGAGTTCTACACTTGCTACTGGAAGTTACATGGTTTATGATTATCATGGAGTGATTCGTCCTTCCACTATTGCTGAGAGTTCTTCAAGTGTGTTGGCTGTTGAAGTCCATTTCCTATCAACTGACTATTCAGAACTCATTCAATTCAATGGATTCCTCGCTTTCTATGCTGGTATTAGTACATCGGATCTCTGTTTTGTTGTTCCAAATGATGTAACAGCAACTGGTACTAGTTTTACGACTCCTGCAAATGCTTTCTCCTGGACATATTCCACTTCAGCCTATTTCACAAGTACCTACACTTCTGGAACTCTGACTGCTGAGTATCAGGGTGCTTCTCTTCCAATGGTGAATTCTGTTCGTATCTGGCCTTATACTAGTACTACTACTCATGTTGTTCATTTTCTGGTTGAAGGAGCTGCTTCTTCATCAGGTCCTTGGACTCCTATCTTGGAGACAGATGGAGGCACTTACACTTCAAGTCAATGGAAACAATGGGATTCTGTAGCACCTTCTCCTCGTTATTCATTGTTCCGATTGACTGCATACAAGAGAGGAACAGGATCAACTTATGTGAATGAACTTCAGTATCTTGTTTGTAATCGTGCTATTCCTTCAACTATTCCTTACCCTGAAACGAGCTATTCTTATTACAAAGGATATGAGCAGGTGGATATTGCTCCAACTCAATATGGTTTTAGTAGTTGTTCAATCTCACCTGCCCTTCCTGATGGAGTATCTCTGGATCCTAATACTTGTAAGATTTCAGGAATATCAACTGTAACTGGTACTCAAACATACACCATTTCTTCTGCTGTTGCTACTCCTGCTGCTACTGGAGTCTTGACTATCACATTCACTGAGTGTTCTGGAACATTCTATAAGATTGTTCGAACTTACAAGACTAATCCTCAGAATGAGTATTTCAGAATTCGTGATTCATCCAATGATAACATTGTGTATGAGATTCAATCAGCTCATTCTCATCCTGCCAGTCAAGATTGGACTCATTATCTCTGTCTCAATGTTGATCGATTTGATGTTTCATTCTATTCCACCTCTACCTATTGGATATCTGGTTCATATTATTACATGTACTACATGCTTCCTGATGGTGAAGAGGAAATGGTTGTGAAAGGACGATATGATGCGAATCAAGGTAATATTCATACTCACTATCTTCGTCGTCCTTCTATCAATCATTCAGAACAATGGTATTATAAGATGGGTGAAGTGCCTACCAATTGGTTTGGTGATGATACATCAGGTTGGTCTCAGGCTGCTAGAGGATCATTCCCTA
>ENA-ORMN01004318-ORMN01004318.1-human-gut-metagenome-genome-assembly--contig:-NODE-4318-length-10323-cov-3.093202_pt1 | contig 10323 bp, 7 predicted proteins | sample MGYA00242102_ERZ508993 | MGnify/ENA primary metagenome ERZ508993 (study PRJEB26280, sample SAMEA2338770) | human gut metagenome | biome: human gut; feature: human-associated habitat; material: faeces... | reverse complement strand
CACTTATAAGTAACTTCCAGCGGAACGCGGATTGTAAACTTACCTAAAGTAGTACCATTATTGTAATAATAGAATTTACCATTATCGCCAACCTTCAGAGCAGTAAATACATTGGTTGTAGATTTATCTTCACCGAAATACAATTTTACATTCTTCGTTACAGAAGATAATTTAGTAGAACCTAATGTTCCACCATTCAAAGTTGTTGTAGCGTTTTCAATATCAGCAGCAACTTTAGTTACGCCATAAAATCCATAGAAATTATATTTCTTACCATCATCACCAGTAGTATCTTCTGCTTTATCAAAATACTTGTCTCTCCAATCAATCAGATTCAAGGTCAAGCCTGCAATAGAAGCACCATTAGTAGCATCAATTAATTCATCTACATCTGACGGATCTACTGATACAGGACGCAAATATTTAGCATAGAATACGTTGTTACCCAAAGCATAATCTACATAATCGCAGTTAGCAGCATTAATTTGCAATTTAGCAGTAAATGTCTGGTCTTGTCCCAGCAAGTTGTGATCTGCATTGTTCAAAATATCTTTTGCAAAATCATTTTCTTGATATTCCATCACTGTTCCAGCAAGAACAACAACTGCTTTTGTTACAGCGTTATTAGTAGCTTGTAGAGTTTTTCCATCAGCAGATACAGTGATATCATATTGAGCACCAGAAGCACCATTCACGACATAAGCAGTTCCCTTCTTAGTCAAATGATCTTGAGGGTTAGCAAATACAACTTCCTTAGTCAACTTATCATTAGCAAATGCAGGATAAGTAGCGTCACTTGTCACGGTAATCACATTACCAGTGAAAGTATTCAAGATTTCGCTATCAAATGTACAATCATTAGAGTTATCGCTAACAACTTGATGAACATTAGCATGGATATCTGAATAACCAGAACCTGCTACAGCACCGTTCTTTTCATACCAATATTTATCAATCTTAGCAGAGTTTTCAATGGTACCATTAGGAGTAAAGTTCAAAGGACTAGGAGTCCAAGTGAAAGTAACATATACATATTGATATACACCTTCAGATACTTCATAGCTATAACGTACATTTACTGCAATACTCTTAGCACCAGCCTTAAAGATGTGATATGCCTGATTATTCTTAACTACCCAAGTCAAAACTTCAGTCATTTCATCCGCCGGATCCCAATTAGTCTGTGAAACCACACCAACCGGAGTAGTAACAGCCTTAGAATCAACAGTAATTCCATCATACTGAGTAGCATTTACCAAAGCTTGTTGCTCTACGTCTTCTACAGCACCATCCAATTTGAAATTCTTATGGAATTCATCCTTAGAAATACCAATTTCTTCCAATTGAGCCAGAATCTGTTCTTCAACTTGATGCCATGACAAACCAAGTTTAGTCTCTGTTTCTGTACAATCAACAGTATAACCATTGGCAAATGGGAAATTCGGGGTCAATACAACTTCATTCTGATTAGCAGTATCGGTAATCTTGAATTTTAAATAACCAACAGAAGCTATTTTTCCGCTAATAGTATCAGTCAAGATAACACGAACCAACGGTTCACGATCTTTTGTAGCTTTATTCTGAGTAAATCCCCAAGGTTGCTGCTTACCACCACTTGTCATCTGAGGACGAATAACAGAACCCTTCAATGCAGCATGAGCACTTTCTGAAGTTTCGTTATTACCTTTATGATAACCAACTAATTCGTAAGAATATTTGAAACCATATTTTTCTACAGTACCATCAGCAGCACGAACATCCCATTTTGAATGTGTACCTTCTTTATCTATATTAGTTCTGTGAGTATTGACCAAACGAGCAATATCGATACCATTGCTGTTCCAGACAATCTTGCAAACATGTTCATTATCAGCAATAGCGTCAGCAGCAGTTGTAAACAAGTGGCGGTCATTTGCATGAATACTATCTACAGCTGCCAATACCAAGTCCTTGTAATAAGCAGCCTTAACAGCAGCATAATCAGAAGTAACAACGGTATCCCCCTTACTTACTTGCAAAGCTAATACAGTTACTTGCTCATCATTTTCAATGTTCTTAATATCAGCATCTGTAAAATGAGCATTTACAGTCAATATACCCTTGGGGGCCTTACCGTTTGTAACATTAGTTTTTACTACTTTCGGAGCTGTCGCAGCAGAACGAGTATAATTCTTGTCATAACGCAAGAAAGTATATGCTTTTACATCACCTGGAACTTTTGCTACGGTAGGATTTACATGATAATCAGCTACCAAGTCCGGAATCATTGTAGTTGCTTCACCTACAACAGGAGCATCCTTATCATAATTTCCATCTGCATCTACTTTAGCTACTGTCAAGGTTTTATAATTAAGACCAATAGCTTCCATTGCTTCAATACCGTGATAATAGAATGCAGGTTGGAATACTAACGCCTTCAAATCAGCAACCAAAGAGAATGTAGCAGATTTTCCATCTAGTTCAATGACATAGCCAATCACCTCACCAGTTTCTTCATCTTTCACTTCTGTAATAGAACCAACGCTTTGAGGTTTCTCTACACCTGAGATTTTTACATCTCCATAATACAGATAGCCATTGTTCCACTTCAACAAAGTAGGATCAAATGTCGCAGGAACATCAGTTGTAGGCAGGGTTGCTTCAGAAACGACCTTGTCACCATCTAACAACTGTATCTTACCATCTACAACTTTCAAAGAGTAAGTGGGAAGTTCAGCAGGCATCGGAAGTTGGAAAGTTTCACCGTTACCGCCGGTAACAGTCAACTTACCTGTTGCCGCATCATACTTGACAGCTGTGACATATTTTCCAGCTGCGGCCTGTAATTCAGACAAATCTTTAGTCAGCTTGTCCACTTTCTCGTTCAAGCTGTCGATGTCATCATCATAGTCCTTACAAGATACAAATGTTCCTGTCGAGGTAACCATCAAGGCACCAAACAGGATTGCACTTAAAAACTTTTTGTTCATAATAGAAAAACTTTAAATTTATAAATTTAAAAAACTAAAATTGATTATACATAAATCATTGATTCTAAGAGCGAATTATTCTGTTCACGAGCTAGAAAGCGCAAAGGAGACATTCCGACTATTTTACTAAAAGAGGCATAAAAAGCACTTCTAGAGGCAAAGCCACATCGTTGTGGGAGTTCTTCTAATGAACATTTCCCAGCATGGAGTAACTCTTTGGCATATTCCACACGGTAAGTATTCAGCAACTCCTTCAAATTGCAGTTGAAATACTTGTTTACCACATTCGATAGGTAAGTTTGGTTGGTGTCTATCATTACGCTAAACTTTTTCAAAGAAAGCTCCGAATCCAAAAAAACTTGCTTTATTTCAAGGTTATACAATATACATTTATATAGGGCACAATCCACCTTTCTCCCTTCAGCCCCCTTGTTGGCGAACTGTAGTTCCCACTGGCGTTCAGCAGCCTTAAGAAGCAGGTTTTTCTGCCTCTTCGAAGTAGCAGTCCGTCTGTGTCGTCTCAAGAATAGATAGTCCATATTTTTATTTACTTTTAATCTTCGCTTTAACATCTTCACAACCATACATTATTATATGGCGTGTCATCAGTTATACGATAGATCTCTTATTAAGAGATATATAAGAGATATATAACACATTATAAATCAACAAAATACATTCACACAAGAATACTTTGAAAGACTAAATCATGTATTCAGAAAACGTTTTTTTTGAATCAATTATTAAATTTCCTTGCTAAATTGTTCTAATTCTCAAAACTTTGCTTAAATTTGCGACAAAATATATATCTCTTAATAAGAGATATATAATATTCCAACTTAGTATTTTTTCTATAAAGTTCTTGTAATAAGAGGATTATCTCCAAAATCAAAGAATAAAACCCAAGTAAACTTTGCCTTTTCTTTTATTCAAGTTTGTCTACTAAAAAATAGTTGTATCAGCTATAATTCACATAAAAAAACAAACCTATGACAATTGTCATATTACGGAAAAATATTGAATATTTGGAAGCTGATATTTTTTCATAACAAATAGGTGGACAAAAACAGCATAATGGTTTATGGCAATTGTTTCAAAATCTATCTGTAATCCGATTCTCCTTTACTATAAGGTATCTTCTGACAAAAGATAACAATAAAGAGATCATAGGCTGTGCCGACCTTGCAACAAACATATTCAACTCAGCCACATCAGAAAGTGCTATCATCTTTAGAGAGAACAAACACACATTTATTAAGCAAAATACTAGACACACTGATCCCGTCAAATGGAGGATACCTTGTGATATGATATCCTCTTTTTGACAAGAAACAATATCTTTACCCTATTATCACAAGAATTCCCTCAGCACCACCATATTCGCTTTGTCTATCACGGTGGTATCCAATGCTGCCAGATAAATCAAAGTCGTTTTTTCCGAATCATGTCCCATCCCTTCACTTATCACAGAAAGAGGAATATGTTTGCCTCTGGCAACACTGGCCCATGAATGGCGCGCCACATACATAGTCAAAGGATGAACAAGCCCCAACTTTTTCCCTATTTCTTTTAGCCTTCTGTTCACCAAGCAAATTGAATTTTTATATTGCAATCTTTCATCTTTCCTGATATGAATTATAATAGGAAGAAGATAAGTCGAATAGTTTCCGGGATATTTATCCACTATATCCTGCATGCATTTCTCCCATCTGATGGAAAGCAACTGACCGGTTTTCTTTCTTCTATAAGTCAGCATACCATTATTTAAATCTGTTTTTTTAAGAAAAGCCATGTCCACAAATGACATTCCCCGGGTATAAAAGCTGAACATAAACATATCACGCGCAAACTCCATTGACTGAGAGTGACTTAAATCCATCTCCTTCAGTTGTCTGATTACTTTAAAAGAAATGGCCCGCTTCACCGTTTTTTCCACTCCCGTATAGACGTGCTTAAAAGGAAAACGCTGTCTGATCACCCCTTTATCTACTGCACGATTATACGTTGCACGCAAAATACGCATATAAAAAGAAACGGTGTTCATACTTGCTCCCTGCGCCTTTAAATAAGTTTCATACCCCATCATCAACTCGGCATCCATATTGCTCAACAGAACATCCTTGCCATCCATAAATTTCATAAAACTGTTCAGTGTAGCTCTATACGTCTCACTGGTACGCAATTTTCCCGATTGTCTCAGACTGGCAATATTCACTTGCATAAAGGAAGACAGTGTCTTCTTACCTGAAAAGGATAATCTTTTACTTCTTACTCTAGTTGATTCCACCATAATACTTGTTTTTAAGTTGATTCTTTTTTTCTGTAAAAACCTCAAGCCAAGATAAACGATTATTCCCAGCGGTCCTTTATAAGGTATGCAATAGGGGAGATTGTTCAAAGAAACAGGAATTTTTCACTGCATTTAAAAACAAAAACGCATGTTTATTCCTTTTAAAGAATTATATTTGTAGAAGAAAGCCACAAACCTGTGTCTATGATGAAAAGAATAGAATTCATATATTTATTGACCGGTTTCTGTACAATCTGCTCGTGTACCTCGAAAGCAAATAGCGAAATTAAGGAAGTGATAACAGAGGTACACAATACTGTGACAGAAGCCATCACCGAGATTGTAGAAAAAGATATCAAACCCGAAGACATCAGGCTTGACAAGGAACTGCTGTATGATAAACATACTTTGAAGGATACCTATCCTTATAAAGACACCACCCGCCATTTCCAATGGGAGAAAATAAAGGAGCGGCTGGCATTGTTGGAGAATATTCGAAAAAAGCCGGCACAATGGTGCATCTTACAGAATTATAAAAACCGGAACGGAGAAGCGCCTTTAGTGAAAAGTTTTAAAAGGGATGCATACAAACGGATAGCCGACACATTGGGAGTGGAACGCTATCAGGGAATTCCTCTTTTCCTAACAGATGACACCCTTACTGCCGAACGCTACGGACTGGATGGACTTCTTACCCGTCACCTAGGTGAGGAAGGAAAGTTCACCAAAGTAGAACCTGTCTTTATAGGTGGCGAATGGTATGCTCCGACAAAATATATAAAACTGATTCCCGACAGCGTAGTGTTCAACAAAGCTATTTTTATAGACCGCCATAATCAGAATATAACTACTTTGGAACGGAAAGAAAGGGGCTACTGGCTGATACGTAGCATGAATCCTGCTACAACAGGACAACATCGTCCTCCATACGCCCAAGAAACTCCATTGGGTATGTTCGTTCTGCAAGAGAAAAAGACCAAGATGATTTTTCTAAAAGACGGTTCTGCCGCCACCGGTGGTTTTGCACCTTACGCCAGCCGTTTCAATAATGGTGGTTATATTCACGGAGTACCCACCAATGCACCGGCAACAGGGATCATAGAATACAGTTATACGTTGGGTACCATCCCCCGCTCACATATGTGTGTAAGAAATGCCACCTCTCATGCCAAGTTTATTTTCGAATGGGCACCTGTTAATGAGACGATTATATTTGTTTTGGAATAGAAATGTGCGTAACTTTGCACCCGTTATCCAGTTTTTCCATACGTATGCAGAAAGCTTTTTTACTCCTGTTCCTATTCCTCTTTCCGTCGAGCAATGTATCGACCCGGACGGCTACACCCGAAAAGAAAGTTGCTACATCTGTCCCTGCACCTCAAAAAATGGACGGCGAACAATTATTCGAAGATATGCAATTGGGAGGGGTGGTCAATTTCCTGGCATTCCGACAGGCTGTGGCAGGATACAACTTGATTAAACAAAAAAGCAAATCCATACTGACATTGATTGATTTCACCAAACCCTCTACCGAAAAACGTTTGTTTGTCTTTGACATGGAACAGAAAAAGATGCTATACTCATCAGTGGTCTCTCATGGGAAAAACAGCGGCGAGAACTATGCTACCTCTTTCTCCAACGAAGTCGGCTCTTATAAAAGTTCCCTCGGCTTCTATCTTACCGGAAACACTTATCAAGGCAGAAACGGATACTCCCTTTTATTGGACGGGCTGGAAAAAGGAATCAATGACCGGGCCCGTGAACGTGCCATCGTAGTTCATGGCGCCGCATACGCCAACCCTTCCGTCTGCAAATCAGGCAGACTGGGACGAAGCTTCGGTTGTCCGGCTTTGCCACAGGCACTGACCAAACCTATTATCAATACGATAAAAGGGGGAAGCGTACTCTTTATCTATGCCAATAATAAAGAGTATATGGCTAAAAGCTCTATTTTGCCTAACCAGACATCACAAGAATTATTTACTGAAGCATGTGAAAGTGAGCAAACCGTTTCAGCTCATTTATAGTTTCTCCTCAAGCGGTTCCTTCATTATTTCTTAGTTATTTTCTTTTCTTCTGATTTCAAACGGCGTTCCACTTTCTTTAAATCTTCGCCTGCAGGCAATTGTTCCGGATAGATTCCTCGGCTTACCATCATATTCCGAACAGCCGTATTATTCTCAATATGTTCTTTTTCAATTGATGACTGTCCATAAAGATCTTTTTGTTGTACGTTAATAGAAGTCATCTCAGCAGCAAAATCTTTTGCCTTAATGCTGATGGTTGGTAAGAAATCGACCAGCGGACGACTGTGGGGCGCACCAAGTTTACATTTTAGCAACGCTGTGTCAAGACGAAACAAGGCTTTATCTCTTTTTGAACGGATAATGGCAAAACCTTTACTATCTACTCCGCGTTCATAAAACACACCCGATAACAGCTTTTCCGTTTCAGCCAATTTAGTCCGTGCTTGAACCCGCTCATAATCCAACAGACGTTGTTCCACCAATTCTGCACGCCTTGTCTGAACAGCAAAGTAGTTTTGAGCAAAAGCTATAGCCGGTTTACGCGCATCACCGTTTTGAGCAGTCAAATAACAGGCATAACGGGTAAAATAGATATCATCTATCTCTCTTTCTGCACCAGCCCCCACAGAAACCATTTTGCTGACATCAGCAAAATGGTAGGCCACATATTCCCCCCTCTTATTACTTGTTATTACGTCAATGCCTTCCTTCTACTACAGAATTCACACTGCATATTTGCACAAATATAACCTTTTATTATCAGATCCGACCAACAAAACTCTTTTTCCTAACTATTTCGATTCTTATATTATCCGTTTCTTCTAGAACAGACTTATTCCAAGAGTTATTTTACATTTCATTAGTATCCATTTCAAAGCATATTTAAATCCATAAAAAACATTTTTCTTTATATACCCGACAAATAGCAAACTACCAAACGTCTTTTTTACTCTTTTTGATATTCTTTAAACTCACGAGAATCGCTTAAACGCTTCCTTCTCGTCCCGTTCATCGAAATAATCAAATGAGAGAGTAGTTTGCCCTTAAAATCATTTCATACTATTTTGCTATCGTGTTCAAACAAAGATTGGAAATAAAAATAAGAGAATTGAATCTTTTCTAATTCAAAAACGAATAAATTGACTACTTTTGTCCGAGTTATTACTAATAAAACTAGCGATATGGTTCTGAACTACATTTGGATAGCCTTTTTTCTGATAGCCTTCGTAGTAGCGTTGATGCGACTCGTTTTCCTTGGCGACACACAAGTGTTTCCCGAAATTATCAACTCTACTTTCAATTCCTCCAAAACCGCTTTTGAGATTTCATTGGGACTGACCGGTGTCCTTTCTCTTTGGCTGGGTATCATGAGAATAGGTGAACAGGGCGGAGTCATCACTCTGTTTTCCCGATTGCTGGGACCTCTGTTCAGCAAACTTTTTCCCGATATTCCCAAAGGACATCCAGTAACAGGCAGTATCTTTATGAACCTGGCGGCCAATATGCTGGGGCTGGATAATGCCGCCACTCCCTTAGGACTGAAAGCAATGGAGGGCCTGCAAGAATTGAACCCCAAGAAAGATACTGCCAGCAATCCCATGATCATGTTTCTGGTACTGAATACCTCAGGATTGACCTTGATTCCTATCAGCATTATGGTCTATCGTGCCCAACTGGGAGCTGCTCAGCCTACAGACGTTTTTGTCCCTATTCTGCTGGCGACCTTTTTTTCTACACTTGCCGGTATTATTGCAGTAAGCTTATACCAGCGCATCAACTTGCTGAACCGGACTATTCTGTTATTCCTAGGTGGTACAAGCCTAGTTATTGCAGGTATTATTTATTCCTTCAGCATGCTGTCACGTCAGCAAATCGATATCTATTCTACAACTACAGCCAATGTATTCTTGTTTGTCATTATCATCGGTTTCATAGTTGCCGGCATGAGAAAGAAAATTAATGTATACGACGCTTTTGTAGAAGGAGCCAAAGAAGGGTTTACTACTGCCGTACGCATCATCCCTTATCTGGTAGCCATTTTAGTAGCCATCGGAGTCTTCCGTGCTTCCGGATGCATGGACTATTTGATAGAAGGTATAGCCAATTTGGTGAACTTATGTGGTATCAATAGTGATTTTGTAGGGGCACTGCCTACAGCACTGATGAAACCATTAAGTGGTAGTGGAGCTCGCGGGCTAATGGTAGATGCCATGAACACATACGGAGCCGACTCTTTTGTAGGACGGTTATCTTGCATCTTTCAGGGATCTACCGATACTACGTTCTATATTCTCGCCGTTTATTTCGGAAGTGTGGGAGTTGTCCGTACACGCCATGCCGTACCATGCGGATTACTCGCCGATCTGGCTGGTATCATAGCCGCAATTCTTATTTGCTATTTATTCTTTAACTGATATACGATATGATTACTTATCAAACTGAAGGGGTAGAAATGCCCGCTATCAAAAAGCGCGAAACCACAGCGTGGATAAAAGCTGTTGCAGAAACTTACGGGAAAAAAGTAGGTGAAATAGCTTACATTTTCTGTTCTGATGAAAAGATTCTGGAAGTAAACCGTCAGTATCTTCAGCACGATTACTACACTGACATCATTACGTTCGACTATTGTGAAGGGAACCGGATTGCAGGCGATTTATTTATTAGCCTTGATACAGTCCGTACCAACGCAGAGCAATTTGGAGCAACTTACGAAACAGAGTTGCACCGCGTCATTATTCACGGTATTCTGCATCTGTGTGGAATAAACGATAAAGGTCCGGGAGAACGTGAAATCATGGAAGCTGCCGAAAATAAGGCACTCGATTTGCTGAAAGATTTTCAATAATTCCATTCGGAATCTATTCAAGACCTATTACCTGAGCACATTCCCAGTTCGGGTAGGACTGCTGAAAATTTCCGCTGTTGTTTTCCCTGATTCATGCCGATGTTTTTTTAAAATGTCAGCATGAATCAGGGGAAACAACAGCGGATTTTATTTCATACTTTTCAGTTCTTTACTCCCTCCTCTCCTTTCCTC
>ENA-ORMN01004311-ORMN01004311.1-human-gut-metagenome-genome-assembly--contig:-NODE-4311-length-10334-cov-3.490806_pt1 | contig 10334 bp, 6 predicted proteins | sample MGYA00242102_ERZ508993 | MGnify/ENA primary metagenome ERZ508993 (study PRJEB26280, sample SAMEA2338770) | human gut metagenome | biome: human gut; feature: human-associated habitat; material: faeces... | reverse complement strand
GCCGCCACCGTTTTCAAGCTGCGGCGCGTAGATAACGCGGTCGGTGCCGCCCTGCGCGTCAGGTTGCTCGGTGTCGATGCCCCATAGGTTGGCCAGGCGCTCGTTGAATGCGGTGCACATGGCCTCGGTCTCGCGCGAATTCTCGTTATCGACAATCACGATGCGCCAGGGCGTTGCCGTGAGCTCGGTCATGGAGTCGAACAAGTTGGCCAGGAGTTCCTGGCGCTTGTACGTAACGACGACGATGGCGAGCTTGTCGATGGGGGCGGGAAGGGTTGAAGGCATGGGGCAATATATCCTTTCACGCGCGGCGGGCGAGTGCTGCGCGGAAGCTATCGAATACGTCCTTGGGACTGTCCTATTGTAAAGGCTCGGTGCACCTTGACGGCAAGCTTTGAATAAAACGCAGGAACCCGTCACGGCTGTAGCGGCTTTAGCGTCTGACGGCAGCGTGTCTTTTGCCGCTTGGGCTTGCGAGCGATAAAGCTTCTAGTTGCGTCGATGGTGAGAAGCGTCAGGGCAAAGACGATGCTAATGACGGTACCCGTGACGATGCATATAGCTGCCGGGCTGTTTTGACTGACCAGTATGTTTGCGAGCAACGTATTTAAGACAGGACGCCACAGGCTACTGGTGAGCGACTGCATCACATAGAAACCGAGCGTGGCGGTCGATAAGGTGACGATGGTACCTGCAGCCCGTGGATTGCCTGAGGCGCTGCGTCGGGTTGCCGCAAAGAGCAGGGAGGCGGCAGCGAGGGCAAACGAGATCAACGAGGTTGATTTGTAGGAGAGGACTGCCATCGCCGTGAGGTTGTCGGTGAAGGAGAGTGCTCCTTCCAGGATGATGGTGAGCACCAAAACCGTTACGAGCGAGCGCATGCCCAAGGCGCCCGCCCTGTCCGAATCCATGACTTCGGTAACGTCGCGGAGCAGCCCACCGATCAAAAATGCGATAACGTACGTGACGGCGCTCATGAGCTTTTGGAGCCAAGAAAACTCGCCGGCGCTTATCGTACTCATGGCGGCCAAATACCCGTTAAAAACGAATACGAGGATGCTAACGGCGATGACCATCGCCGTGTAGCTCTTCTGGGAGAGTCGATTCTTAGCCAGTCCAAACCATGGCGCCATGAAGACCGTGGCGGCATAGACCCAGATAAACTCAAGGCCTAGCGTGTACCAGTAGTGCGTGTTGAGGGTAACATCGGGAATGGGGGAGACGACCGTGGACCATACGAACGCCACGAGGCAATAAAACGTAGTGGGCAAGATGACCTTGCCGAGGCGCTGCGCCGTCCGTTGCATTTGCGACTTCCACGTTGCTCCACCGTCCCAAGCACGCGCGGCCGAAGCGATGAGAAAATAGCCCGAGATCATAAAGAAGACCTCGTTGGCCCAGCAGCCCAGCAAGTTAATAAAACCGAGCACGCCGGAATAGGGGAACATCGCAAGTGGGGCATATTCCACGGCACCGACACAGGTTGCCTGGAAGGTCCACTGAAAGGTGTGGAACACCGCGATGCCGGCGACCGCGACCAAACGCAGCGCTTCGATGGGTATGTTGCGTGCGGCTTTGGGCTGCATGACGTCCTTTCGTATCGGTTTGCCTCTGCGAGCTCCATAGATTATATAAACGCCCGCTGGCGCGCTGGCCCTTTGATACCATGAAACGACAGGTATTTCCTAAGGAGCACATTTGTCTACTAACGCCTCTGGCAGCCCTGTTCTGTCGCTGCTTATTCCCATTTACAATGTTCAGCGCTACCTGCGCGAGTGCCTCGATTCCGCCCTGGCGCAGACGCTCAAGGATATTGAGATCATCTGCATTAACGACGGGTCGACCGACAACTCGCCCGCGATTATCCGCGAGTATATGGATCGCGATGGGCGCGTCAAGATGATCGACAAGGCCAACAGCGGCTACGGCGACTCGATGAACCACGGCCTGGAGATGGCGCGTGGCAAGTACGTCGGCATCTTAGAGTCCGATGACATTATGGCGCCCGACGCACTCGAAAAGCTTGTCTCGGCCGCCGATAGCAATAATGCCGACTTTGCGAAGGCGAATTTTGATTTCTACTGGTCTAAGCCCGAGGAGCGCCGTTCGCTGCACGAGATGTTTAGAGCCAAGGACTGCGGCAAGCCGGTGCACCCGAGCGATACGACGCAGTTCTTTAAGCAAAAGCCGTCGATTTGGTCTGCCGTGTACCGTCGCGATTTTCTTGAGCGCAACGGCATTACGTTCCTGCCGACTCCGGGGGCATCCTTTCAGGACACGTCATTCGCCTTTAAGGTGATCGCGTGCGCCGATAGGGCTGTTTACCTGCATGATGCCGTGCTGTCGTATCGTCAGGACAACGAGAATTCCTCGGTCAATTCTTCGGCTAAGGTCTTTTGCGTCAATACCGAGTATGCCGAGATTGATCGTTGGATTCGAGAGGATTATGCCCGTGACCACGCAAGTGATGACGTCGCGCGCATGCTCAAGTTCAATCAGCTCATTAAGTACGATTCGTACATGTGGAACTACGTGCGCCTGGCGCCTAAGTTCTATAAGGAGTTCCTGGTGCAGATGGCCAAGGAATTTCAGGCGGCCTTGGACGCGGGCGAGTTTTCGCTTGACGACCTCAAGCCGTGGAAGCGCGCGAATCTCGCTGCCATCCTCAAAGATCCTGAGGGCTGGGTTGACGAGCATCCGAGTTTTGCGACGGATGGTGCCTTGGGGCGTGCTAAGTATTACGCCTCGGTTGGAGGCCCAGGTGTGGTTGCTGCCTTCCTCATCGAATCGCTGAGGGGGTAGGTCGACATGGGAGAGACTTTGACCCCCAAAGCGACCATTGTCGTTCCCGTCTACAATTCGTCGCGCTCCATTCAGCGATGCCTCGATTCGCTGTTGGTCCAGTCTGAGCGTTCGATTCAGGTTGTCTGCGTCAACGACGGTTCGACTGATGATTCGTTGAACGCGTTGCGCCAGATCGCGCAGGCCGACGATCGCGTACTGGTGATTGACCAGGAAAACGCGGGCGTCTCGTGTGCTCGAAATGCCGGTATCGATGTCGCCGAGGGCGAGACCGTCTTTTTTGTGGACGCCGACGATTACATCGATGCCCAGACGGTCGAGCGCGTGCTGCATGTCATGGAGTCTGCGGATGCCGAGGCCGCCGTTTTTGGCGGCGTCTGTGAACCTGCCGATGCTGCCCCTGAACGCGTCCAGCAACTCATGAGCCCCAAAGATGGTACCTTCGGCGCTCGTGATCCCCAACTGCTGTTCCATTCGAATGCGCAGCCCTATGCCTGCCGTGCGGCTTTTTCGCGCGAGCTGCTCAATCGCGAAGGCATTCGCTTCGCCCCCGGTTTGGCTTTGGGCGAGGACGTCGTCTTCCAATTTGCGGCTTATGCGCTTGCCCGCAGGACCGTCGTCATGCCGGACAAGTTCTACCACTACGTGATGGAGAGCGAATCGGCGACGCACGAGTTCAACAGTGCCGAGGCTCGCGCCAAAAAGCTTGACGCCCACATGAGGATGCTCGAGGAGGCCTTGGAGGACTGGGCGGTCTACGGTCTTTTGGACCTGTGCCCCGGCGAGCTGATCACTTGGTTTTTAGACCTCATTGTGTTCGACCTGGCGCGCTTGGATGCCGATGACTTCCATCGCGTGGCGGCTCGCGTCAACATGGACCTTACGACGTTTTTGGGAACGGAGTGGGCGGATATGCCTGCTAAGGGCGCCGTTCGCCGTGTTGCCCAGAAGCTCGTTGCGGCGACCTCGGGCGTTTCGATGGCAGATGCCACGCTGTTCTATCTTTCGACTCGCGGTCTCAAAGCCTGCCTGGAGCGCTTTCTCTAATTCCAAGCGCTGTCGCCCGCCGTAACTCGGCTGCTAAAATAACCCTGTTACACGCTATTCAACAGGAGGTTCTCTTGCAGAACTCTGATACCCCTAAAGTTTCGCTGCTTGTTCCCATCTGCAATGTTGAGCGCTACCTGCGCGAGTGCCTCGATTCCGCCGTGGCGCAGACGCTCAAAGACATTGAGATCATTTGCATTAACGACGGTTCTACCGATAGTTCGCCAGATATCATCCGCGAGTACATGGAGCGCGACCCCCGCGTAAAGATGATCGACAAAGCTAACAGCGGCTACGGCGACTCGATGAACCGCGGCCTGGAGATGGCATGCGGTGAGTACGTGGGTATCCTTGAGTCCGACGACTTTATGTTTGAGGATTCGCTCCAAAAGCTGGTCGCCAAGGCCGATGCTGAGCATGCCGATGTCGTTAAGGGCGACTTTTACCTGTATTGGTCCACGCCCACCGAGCGCCGTGAGCTGTTTGGGATCATTGACGAGCATATGACGGGCGCCGCGTATTGCCCCGTCGATCGCCCGGGCATTTTCTACCGCAAACCTTCCATTTGGTCGGCTATCTATCGGCGCGAGTTCCTCAACGACAATCAGATTCGGTTCCTTCCCACGCCGGGTGCCTCGTATCAGGACGCAGGCTTTAACTTTAAGGTTTGGGCTTGCGCCGAGCGTGCCGCGTTTATTGCGGACCCCATTTTGTGCTATCGCCAGGATAACGAGAAGAGCTCCGTTAATTCGCCCAACAAGGTGTTTTGCGTGTGCGACGAGTATGTCGAGATGCAGCGCTTTTTGGACGAGCGTCCCGAGCTCAAGGCTCAGCTTCAGGGCATTTTAATGCGCATGAAGGTCGATACGTACCGTTGGAATGATGAGCGTCTGGTCGATGAGCTGCGCGAGCAGTTTTGGGAAAAGGCATCTCCCGAGCTCAAGGCCGATTGGGATGCTGGTCGCTTTGACCTGTCGCTCTTCGACCCACGTGGCGAGACCGACTTGCGCCTGATGGTCAAATCGCCCTGTGCCTATATCGATTCGCGCTTTGATTTTAAGAAGCCGGGCAAGCTCAATACGTTTAAGCACTACTTTAAGATCGGCGGCCTGCCGCTGGTCTGGCGCGTGCTGACGTATCAGCGCGCCTATGGCGATAACCCGCATCCTGATGACGTGCCGGCGGCACAGTAGGAGCGCGTGATTATGGTTACCCCCAAGATTTCCGTTGTCGTTCCCATCTACAAAGTGGAGGAGTGCCTGGCCTGGTGCCTGGACTCCCTGCTTGCGCAGGACATGCCCGATTGGGAAGGCGTGTTAGTCAACGATGGCTCGCCGGACGGTTCGCGCGATATTGCGGCTGCCTATTGCGAAAAGGACGCGCGCTTTAGGCTGGTCGATAAGGAGAACGGCGGCCTGTCGAGTGCACGTAATGCAGGCATCGCTGCGTCCACGGCGTCTATCGTCGCGTTTTTGGATTCCGACGACCGCTTTACGCCCGATGCATGCCGCGTGATCGTCGATACCTTTGAGCGCGAGGACTGCGACGTTTTGACCTTTGGCGCGAATCCGTATCCGCTGGAGGCAGGGTATCCGTGGCTTAACTATGTGCTGAGCCCGCGCGATGTGTCGTTTGAAGGCTATAGCTCCGACCTGCTGTTTAAGGAAGCGTCTCGCCCCTTTGCATGGCGCACCGCTTGCAAGCGTGAGTTTTTGTTGGGCAACGGGATCGTGTTCGACGAAACCGTTAAGTATGGCGAGGACCAGGTCTTCGATTTTGCCGTGTACGGTCGCTCGCGCAAGACCGCGCTTATTTCGAACAGGCTGTACGACTACCGCGTGGCGCGCAAGGGCTCGCTCATGGACACCATGCGCTATGACGACGAGACGCGCCTGCTGGAGCACGTGAAGATTTACTCCGCGGTGCTGGCTGACTGGCAGCGCGACGGTCTCGATGTACAGCACGCCGATGACCTGGCGTACTTCCTATGCGATCTGGTGCTGTACGATGCGCTCAGGTTGCTGGGTTCGGACTGCGGCAAGGTGTTTGCTGCCGTTGCCGCGGCGCTTGCCGGTTCTGCCGTGGGCAGCGATGCTGCGCTCGCACAATGCGCTCCTTCTGTTGCTGCTATGGTGCGTGCGGCGCTTACCAGCAAGGCCCCCAATGCCCGTGCATGTAAAAAGCTCATGTTCGATTACGACGTCTTGAGGTTTGGTCGCCTGGGTGCCTGCAAACGCATGGCAGCGAACGCCCTGGGAAAGCGAGAAGTGTAGATGAGTATCAAGCGTTTGGCACTTTGCCGCAGTCAGGGCCGTCTGTTTGTGCTGCTTCGTTTTGCCGGTCAGGATGTCGCCGCGCATATTGAGCGGGAGGGTTCTCAAGCGTTTGCCCACGCGACAACGAGCGGTTCTTGTGTGCCGTCGCTGGTGTTCCCAGTCGATCATGGCCGTGTGCTGGCGCTTTGCCCTTCCGTTTCCGATTACGAACACGAGCTCGCCGTCTTGGTGCTTCCGTTTTTGGATGGCTCGTCGATGGATGTCGTTTTTACATCTGGTGGTCAAAGGTTGGGCTCCATTCGCCTCGATAGCCGCGTGGCCAAGCTGGAATCCAAGATTAACTACAAAGCAAAGCCTGCGCTGTGCGTGCTTATCCGCGATGCACAGCGTGGCGAATGCTGCGGTCGCTACGAGATCGATGCCATTCGCTATTTGCCGGCAGACGCCGGCGCGGTGTGGCGCTATGAGGTTACCTGGGCGGGAGACCCCCAGTGCGCACCTGAGCTTCAGATCTTTGATACGTATATGAATGCCATCGATGTCACCGTGCATGTGTTTGAATCGCAGGTCGACGTGCCGCAGCGCAACGGTTGCCACGTCAATAAAACGTATCTGAGCGTTGAGATGCCTCAGGATATACGAGATTTTGTCGCGATTGTGAGCGATCCCACGGAGCAGATTCAGAGTGGTTTTTGCGCTATGGATGGCCGCCTGTACAACGACATGGTCGACGACAGCTGGAACCGCATGAAGGATGCACGCGCTGACGACGCGGCTTATCGACGTTGGTTTGAACAGCATCGCGCAAAGCCGGGCGATCTGGCGTGCCAGCGTGTCGCTTCGGCGACCTTTGCCTATAGGCCGCTCGTGAGCATTGTGGTGCCGTGCTACAAGACTGATCGGGTCTACCTGCGCGAGCTGCTGGAATCGGTGCTAGCCCAGAGCTATGACAACTGGGAGCTGCTCCTTATGGATGCCTCGCCTGAATGGGATGCGGTGGCCGACATTGCGGCGGATGCCAATGACGAGCGCATCCGTCGCATTGAGCTGCCCGGCAACGGCGGCATTGTGGTCAACACCAACGCTGGTATTGAGCAAGCGACGGGCGACTACATCGCGTTCTTGGACCATGACGACATTCTGGAACCGGACGCGTTATTCCGCTATGTTGCCGCGCTGAACAAGGCTGCCGAGGACGAGCGTCCCCAGGTCCTGTTCTGCGACGAGGACATGTTCCAGAAAACGGGGGAGTGGGGCCAGCCGGTCTTTAAGACCAAACTCAACGTTGACCTGCTCTATAGCCATAACTGCGTGACGCATTTCCTGATGGTGGAGAAGGCGCTCATCGACCGTATTGGCATGTCGCCGGAAGACGTCGCGGGCGCCCAAGATTACGACCTTACGCTTCGCTGCCTTGCGGCGGGCGCGCGGTTTGAGCATGTCGCGCACGTGCTGTATCACTGGCGCGTTCATCCGGGATCGACCGCCGATGGCTCTGCCGATAGCAAGCCGTATGCTATTGAAGCCGGGCGCCTTGCGCTTCAGCGTCACTTTGACGCGCTGGGCATTCACGGAACGGCCGAGGAGACCGAGACGCCGTTTGTCTACCGCATGCGCTATGCGCTGCCGGAGTCTGCGCCGCTGGTGAGCATTGTGATTCCCACCAAGGACCACGTTGAGACGCTCGATGCCTGTGTGATGTCGATCGCCCTGAAGGCCACGTATGCCAACTACGAGATCGTCTTGGTGGAGAACAACAGCGAAGCCCCGGAGACGTTTGCGTATTACGAAACCCTGCCAGAGCGCGTGGCTGCAGCATCCGAAGGCAAGGGCATCGCGCGCGTTGCGTATTGGCCGGGTGAGTTCAATTACTCCCAGATCATTAACTTTGGCGTGGAGCATGCCAAGGGTGATTACCTTCTGTTGCTGAACAACGATACCGAGGTCATAAGCCCGGACTTTATCGAAGAGATGATGGGCTATCTGCAGCGTCCCGATGCGGGCGTGGTGGGCGCCAAACTCTACTTTGCCGATCATCTGGTGCAACATGCCGGCATTTTGGTTGGCGTGCGTGGCGCACTTGCCCATGCCAGCCAGGACTTCTCGGCAAAGCGCGAGGGCTATCTTGCCCGCGCTGTGCGCCCCGGTAACTTCAGCGCCGTAACGGGTGCCTGCCAGATGGTCCGACGCGACGTATTTGAGCGGGTCGGCGGCTACAACGAGGAATTCGCCGTCGGTTTTAACGACGCTGACTTTTGCCTGCGCGTGTGGGAGGCCGGCTACCGCACCATCTTTACGCCCTATGCAGAGCTGTACCACTACGAGTTCACCTCGCGCGGCAGGGAAGAGGCCAACGAGGAAAAGCTGCGCCGCTGGAAGCGCGAGCAAGCACTGTTTATTCAGCGCTGGCCGGAGTTCTTCTTGACGGGCGATCCGTGGTTGGGGCCGAACTTATCCGCTGAAAGCGAGTATTTCTCGCTTTAGAAAATGGATTTTAGGAAGTCCTCAACTTACTTACGATATGAGCTTGGAATAAAGCAACGTTGGACTACTTGCTAAGATAAATTACGAAAGCTCGATACTTTCGCGATAAGTTTATACAGGCTTATATAACTCGATATTATCCGATATAAGTAGATATCGCACTTGCCTTTGCCGGCTTACCCGCCGGCGTTATGGATCTTATTAACGGCAAGGCGCTTACGTTCTTGCGTCATGCCCTCCCCGAAGATCTGGCACCTATCAACCAGGTGGAGGTAGCGCTCTCTATGGGCGATAGCTTTGTCGCGACTGGTTTGACCATAGAGGACAATCTTCTGTCGAGAGCCGCTAAGGCCACTAAGGGCTATGCCTATCTGGTGCAACTGGTCGGTTACTCCATTTGGCAACGCGCCAACTTGCATCGTGCCAAAAGTGCCATTGTGAGCGAGGGCGACGTCACCGAAGGCATTGCGCTGGCAGAGGCTCGTTTTCACGATGTTGTTCACGAGCCCGCGATTTCTGGACTTGGACTCAACGATATCAAATACCTTTTGGCCATGTGCGAGGATAAGCAGCAGTCCAAATCATCTGAGATTGCTAAACGCATGGGTAAAAAGACCAATGAGGTCAGCTCTATTAGGGCTAAGCTGCTTCAAAGAGAGGTTATTCAAGCTCCGCAGAGGGGCTACGTGCAGTTTGCCGTACCAGACCTAGATATCTATCTGCGAGAGAACGCCGCGGAGATTCTCGAGCGGTTCTAAATCGAGGCATGAATAGCCGCCGGTTAACTGCCCTTGTCGACTTGGCTCGCGTCCCCCCAATCTAGTAGACTCTGAACCGTTGCTAGATTGGGGGGATTTTCCATGAAACGCTCCATGAAACGAGTTTCCGGGGCCGTTCGGATGCCGTGGCGCAGCAGGGACTTGAGCTTCTCGGCGAACACCTGCTCTTTCGAGTTCGCAAGCAGGCAGACGCCCTCCTGCCGGTGTGCCACGTCGAACCACAGCTCGTCCTGCTCCATCGCAGCGCTCGCGTGGACCCCCAGGTCGAGCTTCGTGTCGAACGTGCTGCGCCCGTCGCTGACCTTGAGGTTGACGCGCCTGCCCTTGTAGTCCTGCTGCGACAGCTCCTCTATCTCGCCGGCGATGCGGACGGTTACGCCGTCGCCGAGGTTCGAGAGGGCGGACACAAAGGAGCGAATGGAGGCGTCGGTCATCGGGTACCGCACGAAGTCGAGGTCTATGTCCTGGGTTGCGCGGCGCCCGCTCCCCGACAGCGCGCACATCAGGACCCCTCCCTTGACCGTCACTCGGTCGCGCATGCCGGATGCCGCCAGCTTTGAGAGGATCACGTCCTGGCAGACGCGCGCGGTCGCGTTGAGGCAGGAGTAGCCCTCCTCGCGCTCGTAGCGCGCCCTCATCTCGTTCAGGTCCATCAGAATACCTCCTCCATGGCGCGCTCGAGGTGTGCCTCGCCGTGCGGGATTGCCTCCGCGTAGTCCTGCAGCCTGTATATGTCCAGCCGCTCCGACCGCCTGCGGAACGAGGCGACGGCCTCCCGGTAGAGGTCGTAGGGCAGCTTGTTGCGCGAGCGCATGAGCTCGAGGAGCATGCGCTCGGGGTCGTAAGCGGCAAGCTCGGTCCCGTCCACCGAGACGGTCGACCTCCCGACGCCCAGCCATCCCTCCGGGATGAAGTGCTGGCGCACGGCGGCGTCGCGTATCTTGGT
>ENA-ORMN01004309-ORMN01004309.1-human-gut-metagenome-genome-assembly--contig:-NODE-4309-length-10341-cov-6.697161_pt1 | contig 10341 bp, 8 predicted proteins | sample MGYA00242102_ERZ508993 | MGnify/ENA primary metagenome ERZ508993 (study PRJEB26280, sample SAMEA2338770) | human gut metagenome | biome: human gut; feature: human-associated habitat; material: faeces... | reverse complement strand
GACACTTCAATGACATTGATTTGCTGATGCAGGAAACACATGACTTTGACCGTACTATCGGTGCCATTTATGAATGGGCTGCCAAGGATGGAGAAACATTGGTAGTAGTTACTGCAGACCATGAGACTGGTGGACTTACGTTGGTTGATGGAGATTTGGCAGAAGGCAGAATCGTATGTAAGTTCTCTACCGGTGGTCATAGCGGTGTAATGGTACCAGTGTATGCTTTTGGTCCCGGTGCAGAGGAGTTTACAGGGATTTTTGAAAATACTGCTATCTTTGACAAGATAAAAAAACTGCTCAATTTGTAATTAAAAAATAACTATTCCCTATGTTGAAACACATTTTATTGCTAGGATTACTTTCTTTTTCCACTCTCCCTTTGCTGAAAGCTCAGAGCTGTGGCAATGATGAAAAGTATCATTTGCCTTATAAAAATACATATGTAAAGGAACCGCTGGTCACTGAAAATGAGTATCGTGTGGCAAAACCTGAGACGATTGTGCCGAAAAGCTTCGAAGAAGCTCGGCAGATTCTTCCCAATCCCATTTGGGGTGGACATGACAAGGAACTTGAAATGTATTGGAAGGCATGGGAAATAGCTATCGGCAATATTCGTGCTCCTCAAGCAGGCTCGGGTTTTGTCTCAAGCTATTTGGATACAGCTTATAATGGTAATATCTTTATGTGGGATTCCTCTTTCATTCTGATGTTTGCCCGTTATGGTACCCGTTTCTTTCCTTTCCAGAATACGCTGAACAACTTTTACGCCAAGCAGCATCCCGACGGTTTCATTTGCCGTGAAATAAAGGCAGATGGTGCCGATTGCTTTGAACGCTATGATCCGGTGAGTACCGGACCGAATTTGATGCCTTGGTGTGAGATGGTCTATTTCCATCAGTTTGGTGATACGGAACGCCTGCACAAGATATTTCCGGTACTTTGTGCTTATTATAAGTGGTTGAAATTGAACCATACTTGGAGAAATGGAACCTACTGGTCAAGCGGATGGGGGACCGGCATGGATAATATGCCCCGTGTTCCGTCGGAATACAGCCCTATCTACAGTCACGGGCATATGATTTGGTTAGATACAAACCTACAGCAATTATTTACTGCCAATTTACTACTTGAGATGGGCTTTTATCTGGAACGTTGGCAAGAGATAGAAGAGTTTGAAGACGAAGCCAAAATGCTGGGAAAATATATCCATGACAATCTTTGGGATGAAAAGACCGGTTTCCTTTATGACCAGTATGCTGACGGTACGCTCTGTACAACCAAGGGAATAGGTGCCTATTGGGCTCTGTTTACTGATGTATTGGATTCTGTACAGTTGGATCGTATGGTGAAGGAATTGGATAATCCTGCCACATTCAACCGGAAACACCGTATTCCTTCTTTGTCTGCCGATAATCCCAAGTACAAGGAGAATGGCCGTTATTGGCAGGGTGGCGTATGGCCGGGAACTAATTACATGGTGATGCAGGGCCTTGTGCAGAAAGGTTATGGTAAACTGGCACGGGAGATTTGTTTGAATCATTATGCCCAGGTGTTTGAGGTCTATAAGAAGACTGGAACTTTTTGGGAATATTATGCTCCGGAAAGTGCTGAGCCGGGATTTATGGCAAGGGATAATTTTGTAGGTTGGGCAGGACTTCCTCCTATTGCCGAATTGATAGAATTTATTATCGGTATTCGGGGAGATTATGCCAAAAAGCAGATTATCTGGGATATGAATTTGACGGAGATTAACGGCATAGAACGCTATCCTTTTGGTCCCGAAGGGCTTATCTCCTTAAAAGCTGAAGCACGCCGTTCTGCAAGTGATGAACCTCGTATTACAGTAGATTCCAATATCGATTTTGAACTGTGTGTACTCTATGGTGGAAAAGAGAAAAAGATAAATGTGACATCCGGTAAGCATACCTATTAAAGAAGAAATCAATCATGAAAAACAATATGTCAAGACGCCAATTTCTGAAGACTGGCGGGCTTGCCTTGGCTGCAATGACCTTTCAGCCCGCTTCCGTATTATCTTCATCCGGGACTTTCAGCCAGAGATATGTTTCGTTGCGTCCTTCTGCAAGCAAAAGGAGCTTCATTTCGAAGGCAGTAGATGCTGCCATTGAAGAAGCAAAGCCTAAAATAAAGGACGAGAAGTTGCGTTGGATGTTCGAGAACTGTTTTCCCAATACGCTTGACACTACTGTCAGATATAGAGTGAAGAATGGCAGACCAGATACTTTCGTCATTACAGGTGATATAGATGCCATGTGGCTGCGCGACTCTTCAGCGCAAGTATGGCCCTATCTGCCGTTGATGAAGAAAGATAAGGACTTGCAGTTGATGGTGGCAGGACTTGTCAACAGACAGACTGAATGTATCTTGATAGACCCGTATGCCAATGCCTTCAACGACGGGCCGTTGGGCAGCTATTGGGAAACCGACCATACACAACATATGGTTAAGGAACTGCATGAACGCAAATGGGAGATAGATTCTTTGTGCTATCCCATTCGTCTGGCTTATCATTATTGGCAATACACGGAAGACACGTCTGTGTTCGATGAAAATTGGCATAAAGCTATGCTGCTGGTGGTCAAGACCTTTAAAGAGCAACAGAGGAAACAAGGCTTAGGACCTTATAGCTTTACGCGCGATTGCGACCGCCCTACAGATTCGCAGATTAACAACGGATGGGGAGCACCGGTAAAGCCGGTCGGCTTAATCGTTTCTTCTTTCCGTCCGTCAGATGATGCTACACAATACGGTTTTCTGATTCCTTCTAATATGTTTGCGGTTGTGTCATTGCGCCAATTGGCTGAGATAGAGGATAAAGTTTATGGAAACAAGGACTTCTCCGGAGAATGTATAACATTGGCAGATGAAGTGGATGCAGCTATCCGTAGGTATGGTACTTTCAATCATCCGGTTTGTGGGCGTATTTATGCTTTTGAGGTCGACGGTTTTGGTAACGCGCTTTGTATGGACGATGCCAATGTACCCAGTTTGCTGGCTGCGCCTTATCTGGGTTATTGTTCTTTTAAAGATGCGATTTATCAGAATACCCGTAAAATGATATGGAGCGGCAATAATCCTTATTTCTTTAAAGGAAAAGCCGGTGAAGGGGTAGGAGGCCCTCATGTGGGATTGAATTATATCTGGCCGATGAGCATCATTATGAAGGCTTTTACAACGGATGATTCCGAAGAAATACGTGCTTGTCTGAAGCAACTTCGTGATACGGATGGAGGGACGGGCTTTATGCATGAGTCTTTCCATTCGGAGGATGCCGCGGACTTTACTCGTTCCTGGTTTGCCTGGACAAATACTTTGTTCGGTGAACTGATACTGAATACAATCAAGGAATATCCCAACTTATTATCCCAAATACTATGAAGATAAGATATTGGTTACTGGCTATGTCATTCATTTTTCTCTCTTGTGGGAGAGTGGCTGATGATGTAGAGGCAAACTATGGTATTATACCCATGCCGAATGAACTTGCTCCAATGCAGGGAGTGTATGTCTTGCAAGGGAAAAAAACAGTGGCTGTCCCTTCCGGGGAAGCCGCGATGAAAGTTTTTCATTATTTGGAGGATGCGTTGAAAAACACTTCTGTAACGCTGAAGGATATTTCGGAAACGGGAAAGGCCGATATTTGCTTATCTATAGATAATTCCTTGCCCGATGAGGCCTATACATTGGAGGTTTCTTCCGATAGGATAAATATATCTTCCAATGAAACTGCCGCCGGATTTTTTTATGGTGTCCAGTCTTTGCTGCAGCTCATGCCGGCAGCCATTTATGATGGTGACCGGAAATACGAAGGAAAGATTAGGATTCCTGCTGTCAGCATTACGGATGCTCCCCGTTTCCCTCATCGTGGGGCTATGATGGATGTAGGGCGTAATTTTCTGCCAAAAGAGGAAGTGCTGAAGTTTCTTGATTTGATGGCATTCTATAAATTGAATAAATTCCATTTTCATCTGACAGATGACCAAGGATGGAGAATAGAAATAAAGAAATACCCGAAACTGACTGAAATAGGTTCTTATCGTAAACAGACTCAGATAGGACACTCTGATTATTATTTTCCACGGCGTTACGATGGAAAAGAAAAGAGAGGCTATTATACGCAGGAAGAAATAAAGGAAATTGTGAAGTATGCATCCGACCGTTTCATTACGGTCATTCCCGAAATTGAAATGCCGGGACATGCATCCGCAGCACTGGCTTCCTATCCGGAACTTTCTTGCGGACTGAGAAAGACTTATGTGGTGCGTGATTATTTTGATGTTTTTGATGAGGTCTATTGTCCCAAAGAGCATACATTTGAATTCTTACAAAATGTGCTGACCGAAGTTATGGAACTCTTCCCCAGCCATTATATCCACATTGGTGGAGATGAGTGTCCCAAGAAAGCATGGAAGAAGTGTGTCCATTGCCAGCATTTGATGAAGCGGGAAGGTCTGCCCAACGAAGAAGCTCTGCAAAGTTGGTTTATCCATCGGATTGAGCAATTTGTGAACAGTAAAGGGCGTGACATCATCGGGTGGGATGAGATTCTGGAAGGAGGGCTTGCTCCTAATGCTACCGTCATGTCATGGCGTGGCGAAAAAGGAGGTATCGAAGCGGCTCACCAACGGCATAAAGTCATTATGACACCCGGCAAAAAGTGTTATTTGGATTACTACCAGGAAAGTCCGGAATTTGCCCCGTTGGCTATCGGCGGTTTTCTTCCGTTGGATACGGTGTACAATTATAACCCGCTTCCTGCTGAACTGACTCCGGAAGAACAAGCTTATATAATAGGTGTACAAGCCAATATCTGGGGAGAGTACATACAGACTCCCGAGTATTTTGAATATATGGCTTTCCCTCGTTTGCTGGCTATGTCAGAGGTGCAATGGACACAGCCGGAACATAAGGACTTCGAGTCGTTTGCCCGTAGGCTGGATAAGGAGTTTGAACGATTGGATTATTGCGGAGTGAATGCTTGCCGCAACTTCTATGAAGTCAATCAGACTGGTGCGTGGAACAAGTCGCAGCAGACTTATGAGGTGACTTTGAACACCTTCTGTCCGGATGCCGATATTTACTATGCGGTAAATGATTCAACGGTCAACACTTCATCTTCCCTTTATGAGACTCCGATACCGTTGGACGAGGATGCAACTATTTATTCGGCAGTTTACAGAAGCGGTAAGCCGCTAGGGAAAGTGACCCGCAAGAGTTTTGCTGTAAACAAGGCAACCGGATGTGACTATACTTGTAATCCTGAAGCAGGATGGGAACACTTGAATAAAGGCTTCGGGCTGACTGATGGACGACGTGGCTATGCCCGCGACATGCGTCGCTGGATTAGCTTCTACCAGGATACTGTACAGATTGTAGTGGAACTGAAGAAACCTCAAAAAGTCAAGGAAGTGGCCTTTTCTTCTTTATGGCGGCCGGTAAATGAGATATGGCCGGCAAGAGCGATGGGTGTCTCTGTTTCAATGGATGGTCAGACTTTTATTCCGGTGGGCACTAAACGGCTGACTTATGATTTTAGCTTGACGGAAGGCACCCGTTTTCCGGCATCTCTTTCATTTGCCGAAACGGAAGCTACATTTGTCCGCTTGGAATTATTGAGTGGTGGCTTGTGCCCGAAAGGATATTTTCATGAAGGGTTGCAGAGTGAGTTGGCAATAGATGAAATAGAAATATATTAATCTCAAGAAATTATGAAGAAAATAGTTGTTCTTTTAGTTGTACTGTTGGGCTGTATGCCGGTAACGGCTTTTGCGCAGAAGCAATTCTTTTTTAAGGATGGCAGGTTTGTAGTAGCACAGTTTACAGATTTGCACTGGATGCCGGGTTCTGCAAAGTGTGCCGAAACGGCAGCTACTATCCGTGCTGTCCTGGCAGCCGAACATCCGGACATTGCTATACTGAGTGGGGATGTGGTGACCGATGACCCTGCTATGGATGGATGGAAAAGTGTAGTGGATATTTTCAATGAAGCCAAGATGCCTTTTGTGGTGATGATGGGAAACCATGATGCAGAATACTTGACGCGCAATGAAATCTATGATTTCCTCTTGAAGTCTCCCTACTATGTGGGGGCAAAAGGCCCTGAAGATATTATGGGATGTGGTAATTGTGTGATTTCTATTTATAGTCCGGAGAAGAAGGACCAGGTAGAGGCATTGCTCTATTGCATGGATTCCAACGACTATCAGCCTAATAAAATCTATGGTGCTTACGACTGGATTCATTTCGACCAAATAGAATGGTACAGAAAGCAAAGTAAACACTTTGCAGAGAAGAACGGTGGTAATCCCGTTCCTGCTTTGGCCTTTTTCCATATTCCGCTGATTGAATACAACGAAATCAGAGGTGACGGGAAAACTTATGGCAATGACAAAGAAGGTGGAGTTGCCTCTGCTAATATCAATTCTGGTATGTTTGCTTCCTTCCTTGACATGAGGGATGTAATGGGAGTATTTGTAGGACATGACCATGATAACGATTTTATAGGAATAGATAAAGGTATTGCATTGGGATACGGACGGGTGACCGGTGCGGATGCGTATGGAGAGTTGACGAGAGGAGCCCGTATCATTGAACTGTACGAAGACCAATTCAAATTTGACACATGGATTTCCACTCCTTCGGGAAGGGAGGCTGCCTACTATTACCCTTCAGGTCTGAATTCGGATGAGGAGCAGAGTATGGCTTATTTGCCGGCTACGGGAACTTCTCCCAAGAAGCAGGGCGTGGCATATACCTATTATGAAGGCAAATGTAAACGTGTTGCCGATATTGCCGCCTGCAATAAAGTGAAGGAAGGGGTGATGAAGAACTTCTCGATTGAAGAAGTAGCCGTCCCTGATCATTTTGCTTATGATTTCCGTACGTTGGTGAAAATTCCAGAAAGGGGAGTATACCGTTTCTATACTTTTTCCGATGATGGTTCTAAACTATACATAGACGGTAAATTGATTGTTGATAACGACGGTGGACACAGCGGACGCCGTGCCGAAGGGAAAGTCGCTCTCGAAGCAGGGTACCACGAGTTGCATCTGCTGTATTTCGAAGATTACATGGGCCAGGAATTGGAAGTCGGGTATTCGGGACGGAATGTTCTGGAAACCGTGTTACCTGATACCATGTTGTTTGTACCGGATTAAATCAGCGCTGGTAACTCTTTGTCTGGTACTCTTTCCGATATTCATTGGGAGAGACTTTCTTCAAAGCTTTGAATTGGCGGGACAAGTTCTTCAGATTGTTTATTCCGACTTGTTCCGCCACATCTGCAATCGGAGCATCACTGGCCAACAGCAATTGGGCAAAGCGTTCCATCCTAAGGTTGAAGATGTATTTGTGGATGGATTGCTGGGTGACTTGCTTGAAGCGAATCTCCAATAAACGGCGTGATAATGGTACTTGTTTCACTATATCCGATACAGTGATATCAGCCGTTATATTCTGATGGATATATTTCAGAGCGGTTTGGATATGGGCATCGGTGGTAGAATAGAAGTCGGTCGAAAGCCGGTTGATTATATTAACTGGTTGGAGCACTACGTCCTGATAAGTGGCCTCCTCATCATTCAATAGATGTTCTATGAGGGCAGCTGCCTCAAATCCGCCTCTTACAATGTTTTGGCTGATACTGGATAGGGGAGGGTCTGAAAGATTGCATATAATCTCATCATTGTCGACTCCTAATATTGCTATCTTGTCGGGCACTCTGATGTTGTTGACTTTACAGATTTCCGTAATGCGGTTACCTTGATTGTCATCGCAAGCCATGAGTGCCGTAGGTTGCGGCAATGACTTTAACCAATTGAGCAGAGGTGGTGCCTCATAAAACCATAAGTCATCAAGTGATTGATCTTGATAAGAATAGAAATTGTTTCCAAACCCTTGGGCTGCTATACATTCATAGAAACCCTCGCAACGTTCTTGTGACCATACCGTATCGCGATAACCATAGAATGCGAAGTTCTGAAAGCCTTTACTCAGAAAAAACTCTGCTGCCATTCTGCCGGTCTTGCGGTAATCGCCGGTGATGTTTGGAATATTGCTGAACCTTGATTTATAATCCTGGGCCAACGCGATAATTCCGTTTTCACGGAATAGCTCCACATTGTCATCATTGTCAAATCTGCCGATGATTGCATCTGCATGCCATGTCTTTGCCCATTTCAAGACTCCTTCTATACCATGACTGTTTTTGTAGGAGGGTGGCATACGGCATACTACCCATGGCTCATGGCTTTTGGAATAGGCCAATACCCCCTTTAGCAGATTGTACGAAAAGGACTCTGTAAAATCGGTCAATAATATCAATCGAATCATAGCAGTTGACTAAATGTAACTGATTGTTACTTATACAAATGTTAGCTTAATTGACAAATATAGGATTTTATTTCTTTTTCTTCAAATCTTTTCCCTCATATTTGCAGATTGCTTCAATCCATTTTTCTTCCAGTGGCTTGGACTCGTGTTTGGCGAGGTCGAAGGCTACCATGACGGAGGTACATACGCATTTTACTTCTTGGGTTTCCGTATCAATGACCCGTTGGGCGAGGTGGAAGCTTTTGGTTCCTATCTCAGTGACGGCAGTTTGCACGGCGATATGGTCCGAACCATAAATCTGTGCGAGGAAGTTTGCTTCAATATGGACGACAACGATACCATCCTTTTCCCAATCTACATCCGGGCATACGGAAGCGAAATATTCCGTTTTTCCTAAATCATAAAAAGAGAAGTAAACAGTGTTGTTTACATGGCCGAATTTGTCGACGTCATTGAAGCGTAGTTGTATGGGCAGGGTGTGGTTAAATTGAATTTCTTCCATTGTTTTCTCTTAAACTTTGTTTATAATCGCTGCAAAAATACTATTTTTGCGTGTTAATCCGTGAACTTATATATCAAGAAATGATAGAAGACATTAAAAAAGCCTGCCAGGTAATGAGCGAGGGCGGGGTAATTCTGTATCCGACAGATACGATTTGGGGTATAGGTTGTGACGCTACCAATGAAGAAGCGGTGCGCCGTGTATATGAAATCAAGCAACGCTCTGACAGTAAGGCGATGCTGGTATTGGTAGATTCTCCGGTAAAGGTGGATTTCTATGTGCAGGATGTTCCGGAGGTTGCCTGGGATTTGATAGAACTGGCTGACAAGCCCCTTACCATAATTTATTCCGGAGCGCGTAATCTGGCTCCTAACTTGCTTGCCGAAGATGGTAGTGTAGGTATCCGTGTCACCAGTGAGGCATTTTCAAAACGGCTTTGTCAGCAGTTCCGCAAGGCGATAGTCTCTACTTCTGCCAATGTCAGCGGGCAACCGTCTCCCGGTAACTTCAGTGAAATAAGTGAAGACATCAAGTCTGCGGTGGATTATATAGTAGGATACCGCCAGGAGGAAACGGGACGCCCGAAACCGTCCAGTATCATCAAGTTGGGCAAGGGCGGAGTCATTAAGATTATTCGCGAATAAAAGGAAAAATGGCAGAGGACAAGAGGAGTTTGTTGCAGCGCTTCATCATATGGCGCGAAAAGAATATCAAGGAAAAGCGGTTCATACTGATTCTCAGTTTTCTTGTAGGTATCTTTACGGCATTCGCCGCACTGATACTGAAAGTCATCATACACTGGATACAGAACTTCCTGACGGATAATTTCAATGCGACGGAAGCCAACTACCTTTATCTGGTCTATCCGGTAGTGGGTATCTTCCTGACCGGATTGTTTGTCCGCTACGTGGTGAAGGACGACATCAGTCATGGTGTTACCAAAATCCTATACGCCATCTCGCGGCGGCAGGGACGTTTTGTCATCTATGACATTACGCAGGGCGTGCACAAAACCTGTATCCAGTGCATTCACAAACGTTACGATTCGCTTGAAGACAAAGGCGCTTTCTGATTCCTGCTCAGTCTGCGGCTTTGCCCTCTTCTTCCCTCTTTTCCTGATGATGTCCGCGCAGATTTGCCAAAAACTGCGCCTCGATTTTCATATACTGGGTCAGCAGCCACTTGGACTGCGCCAGAACAATTACCGACACAAACAACAGCAGCAGCGAAATCCGCGCGTCTTCGGTCAAAAAGGTATGAAAGACCGTGACAATGAAAAACGCCACCACCAGCAGTCGGAAACTGGTCATCAGAATCAGAGGCAGCCGGTTCGCCTTTTTCGAAATCCACAGTTTATAATAGATTTTAGCCAGAATACTGTTGGAAATGAAAAAGTTTTTGATATTTTCGGCATTTTCGCTCAGATTACCGCAGAAAGCGAATTTTTCGCTCACTTTTTTCAGCCAGCCGGCTTCATGGCCGTC
>ENA-ORMN01004304-ORMN01004304.1-human-gut-metagenome-genome-assembly--contig:-NODE-4304-length-10350-cov-3.611656_pt1 | contig 10350 bp, 9 predicted proteins | sample MGYA00242102_ERZ508993 | MGnify/ENA primary metagenome ERZ508993 (study PRJEB26280, sample SAMEA2338770) | human gut metagenome | biome: human gut; feature: human-associated habitat; material: faeces... | reverse complement strand
CGAGGTCACGCCCCTGTTTGGCATCGGTGCGGCGCTCGGCGGCTGGATCGGTTGCCTCGTCGGAATCGACCCCAGCTTTCTGGCGGCGCTGGGCATGCTCGGCGTGTTCTGTGCCGGCCTCAACGTGCCCATCACCACCTGCATGATGGCCATCGACCTGTTCCACGGCACGGCCGCCGGGTTCTTTGTCATCGTGGCCTTTATCAGCTACCTAACCGGCGGGCACCGCGGCGTGTACCCCGCCCAGCGCATCATCTCACCCAAGCGCCGTTCGCTTATTGTGGATGAGGGCGGTACGGTAGCGGATGCTATCGAGCGCCACAACGACCTGATAGAGTAGATGTAATAATCGCCGTGCAGCCACAATCGGGGGCAATTCGACCCGAGCACGACCGCACTGCCATGTCACACGCCGGGAGTCGCCCCATGCACGCAACTGATTTTGGTCGCACCCTCATCATCGCCAATCCTGCCGCCCAGTCGGGCGCCGCGCATGAGGTTGCCGAGCGCCTGCAGCGCTTTTTGGACATGACCGCGCGCACATCCCAGTTTGACCTGGTGCTGACCGAGCGCATGGGACACGCCAAGGAGCTGGCCGCCCAGGCTCAGGGCTATCGCACCGTTATCGCCCTTGGCGGCGACGGCGTGATCCACGAGGTCGTCAATGGACTCGTGACGCAGGATGAATCGGGCCGTCCTGCCCTTGCCGTCCTACCCGTTGGCTCCGGCAACGATTTTGCCCAAACGCTCGGTATCGAAGATTTCTCCGGTAAGGATTTTGGCGCGCTGCTCACCTGTGAGCTGCAGCGTCAAGACATCGGGCGTATTCGCTCATGGAACCCAGCAAGCGGTAGCGGCGAGGCTACCGTTGAGTACTACGACCAGACGCTTTCGGTTGGCATCGATGCCGCCATCGGCCTTGGCACCACCGAGCTGCGCAAAAAGACCGGCTTGACGGGCGCGCCGCTCTACACCCTCTCGGGACTTGAGCAGTTTGGCCTACGCTATCGCAACTACCCCATGACAGTCAGCTTTGACGGGGCGCCCGCCGAGCGCGTGAGGGCAATCATCATGGCGATTCAGCTGGGTCCTACCTATGGCTCGGGCTATCGCATCTGTCCCGACGCTGACCCCTGTGACGGTATATTCGACGTCTGCTACGCCTGCGGCCCTGTTCCGCGTGCGGTCGCGCTTCCCATGTTCCTTTCGGCCAAAGATGGCCACCACACCAAGCTGCCACCGGTTCGCATGCGCCGCTGTCGCCATGCCGAGCTTACCTTTGAGGAGCCCGACTACCCCATCCAGGCCGACGGGGAGCCCGTTGTCGCCTCGCACATCGAGGTTGACGTCCTCGGCGGCGCCCTCAACGTCTGGCGCCCCACCCACTAGCCACCCCTATTTCACCGCAACTTATGAAGAGATCATTCGTCGCTGCCCGGCTTGCGACGGTTGGCCTTTTTAATGGCGTTGAAGTGTTTGTCGTTGAGCCTGCGCTGGCGCGATCGCTGTGGCACTTTAGTCTTGACGCGGCGGCGCGGCGGACGGCCACGACGCTCAAGCTCAGCGCGCAGTTTACGCAGACAGCAGCTACGGTTCTGGAACTGACTGCGGCTCTCGCGCGCCGTCACGGTAATCCCCGAAGGGATATGTTTCATGCGCACCGCCGAGTCCGTCGTGTTCACGCCCTGTCCGCCCGGACCCGTCGCGCGAAATACCTGCACCTCGCAATCGCGCGCCAACTCCTCGACCGACATCTCGGCATAGCGCGCATACTCGCGCCATCCCATCTTGTTCTCATCCATATCAGCACCTCCCCTCATACAAAAAATGTGACAAAGGGACAGTCCCTTTGTCACATCGCATACCAATCGCTTGTGTTGCGCACTTAGGCGAAGGTGATCTTGCCGTTCTCGCAGTCCATATCGGCGATACGGGCCAGGCTCTCAACGCGGAAGCCGCGCTTACGGAGCTTATCGCCGCCGCCCTGGAAGCCCTTCTCAACGGCGATGCCAATGCCGGCAACTTCGGCGCCCGCAGCCTCGCAGATCTTAATAAGGCCCTCGAGCGCGCAGCCGTTGGCCAGGAAGTCGTCGATAATCAGGACCTTATCGCCCTCGGACAGAAAGCGCTTGCCGACGATGACCGGGTACTCCTTCTGCTTGGTAAAGGAATAGATGGTCGTGGCATACTGCTCGCCGTCAAGGTTGATGGACTGGGCCTTCTTGGCAAAGACCACCGGCACGCCGCCAAAATGCTGAGCTGCGATGCAGGCCATACCAATACCCGAAGCCTCGATCGTCAGGATCTTGTTGATCTCGACGCCCTCGAACAGACGGGCCCATTCGGCGCCCATGTGGTCGAACAGCTCAACGTCGCACTGGTGGTTGAGGAAGGCATCAACCTTAAGGACGTTACCGGCCTTTACGATGCCGTCATGGCGAATACGATCCTCAAGCTCCTGCATGGCGCAACCCCTTCTCGCGGCAACGATACCGCGCGATTAATAAACGTTGTTCGATAGTCTACCACGGACCGACCCCCGCCCGCCCCACAAGCCGCATCGCACCACAAACCAGTCTTTTTGGGACGGCGCGAATCGTGGCAGACAGTCTCCCAACACGCTAATGGCGGGCGCGCATCTTCACCAAACGCACCATGGCAAGCGCAAAGCCCACAGCGGCCACAGCCATCAACACATAGAACACCGAACGGAAACCAAACAAGAGCACATCCGGACGGCCTGTAACGAAACTGGTCACGGCCTCGCCCATCGCCACGCTCATCTGCCCATACAGGATATGCGACGCCGCCGTAATGCCCACTGCCATACCCGCATAGCGCGCCAGGCTACCCAGGCTGCCCGCAAAGCCGAGCGCTTCGCGCGGAGCCGAGCCCATGTACAGCGAGTTGTTAGGACTCTGGAAAATCGACGTACCGCACGACATAAACGCGACGCAGCACACGATCACAGGGATAGAAGAGTGCTCATCGAGCGTGCTTACCGCAAAAAGACCGCACACGTACACGCCCAGGCCGACCGCCGTGGGACCCTCGCAGCCAACACGGTCCGAAACCGTACCCGAAAGAGGTCCGATAAAGGCATTCACCATCGGCAGCGCCAAAAAGAGCAGTCCGGAAATGTCAGAACCAAAGCCGTGGGCGTCCTGAAAATAGAACGGCAGGATAAACTCGGACGCGCCAATACCAACGAACACGATGAGCATGCAGGCAAGGTTGATGGTGAAGGCCGAATTTGCAAAGCAGCGACGAGCAGCCTCAATCAGGGACATGGGGCGCTCGCCGGCTTCCGGCTTAACATGCGGCAGCGTGTAGAGCCCCACGATAAACGAGATGACGCCAATGGGCAGGTTGATGAGGAAGATGCTCTCCCAGGGAAAGCTTGCCACCAGCATGCCGCCCAGCACGGGGCCACACATCATGCCGAGGGCCACGAAGGTCGCAAGAATACCCATGGCACGACCGCGCTCGCGCGCCGGAAACGACTCGGTGATGATACCCATGTTGTTGGCCATGGCCGCCGCGCAACCGACGCCCTGCACAATGCGTGCCAGGATAAGAACCTCGAGCGAGACCGAAAGGCCGCACAGCAGCGAACCGACCGAAAAGACGATGACGCCCAGCTGAAACACATTCACCTTGCCGCGCACGTCGCCCAGACGGCCAAACGGCAACATAGCCACGCAAGTCGCAAGCAGATACACCGAGCTCACCAGCTGGATGCGGTCGAGGCCCACGCCCAGCTCCTTTTGCATCACGGGCAGCGCCACGGTCACGACGGTCGAATCCAGACACACCATAAACGTCATGATGAGCACGGTAAACAGAATCGCCCACTTGTTCTTGCCATGGGTGTCGCCCTCTAGGGCAATGTGCTCGCGGCGCAGCTGCTCTGCGGTTTTCTCCATATCCATCCTTTTGAGTGGCGCAACGCAAAAACGGGGCCCCAATCGCCTGCAAACTGCCGCGATTGGGGTCCCGCCTACGGAATCGGAACGAAAGGTCGCCGAAGCTTTCTGCCAGCATCGGCGCCTTGTACGGAGCTAGCCTAGCACTGCTCGAGTGCCTGCTCAAGGTCGGCAATCAAGTCGGCCGTGTCCTCGAGGCCGCACGACAGGCGCACCATGTCGGCGGAGATGCCACAGGCGATGAGCTCCTCATCGTTCATCTGGCGATGTGTGGCATTAGCGGGATGCAGGCAGCAAGTGCGGGCGTCGGCCACGTGCGTGGCGATCTGGGCGAGCTTGAGGCTCTTCATAAAGGTCTCGGCCGCCGCGCGACCACCGTTAAAGCCAAAGCTCACAACGCCGCAGGTACCGTTGGGCATGTATTTCTGAGCGATGTCGTAGTACTTATCGCCCTCCAGGCCCGGATAGCTCACGAAGCGTACCTTGGGATGACTCTGCAGGAACTTGGCAACGGCCAGGCCGTTCTCGCAATGACGCGGCATGCGCACATGCAGGCTCTCGAGCGAGCTGTTCAAGAAGAAGGCCGCCTGAGGGTTCTGCATGGGGCCGAGGTCGCGCATGAGCTGAGCGGTTGCCTTGGTAATGAAGGCGCCCTCACGACCGAACTTCTCGGCATAGGTCACGCCGTGGTAGCTCTCGTCGGGCGTGGTGAGACCCGGGAACTTGTCCGCATGGGCCATCCAGTCAAACTGGCCGTGGTCGACGATCACGCCGCCCAGGTAGGCAGCATGTCCATCCATGTACTTGGTGGTGGAGTGCGTAACGATGTCGGCGCCCCACTCAAAGGGACGGCACATCACGGGCGTCGGGAAGGTGTTGTCGACCATCAGCGGCACGCCGTGATCATGCGCGGCCTTGGCAAAGCGCTCAATATCGAGCACGGCAAGGGCGGGGTTGGCGATCGTCTCGCCAAAGACGAGCTTGGTATTGGGCTCAAAGGCTGCCTCGAGCTCTTCATCGGTGCAGTCGGGGGCAACGAACGTGCAGGTCAAGCCCATGCGACCCATGGTATGGGCGAGCAGGTTATACGTACCGCCGTAAATGGCAGAGCTCGCGACCACATGATCGCCGGCACCGGCCACATTAAAAATCGCGAGGAAGTTCGCAGCCATGCCCGAGCTCGTGAGCATCGCGGCGGTGCCTCCCTCCATCTCGCAGATCTTGGCGGCAACCAAATCGCACGTGGGGTTCTGCAGACGGCTGTAGAAGTAGCCCGACTCCTCCAGGTCAAACAGCTTGCCCATGTGCTCAGACGTGTCGTACTTCCACGTGGTGGACTGGTAGATGGGCACCTGGCGCGGCTCGGCATCTCCCGGGTGATAGCCGCCCTGAACACATGTGGTACCGATGGTCTGCTCGCTCATATCTAGCTCCCTTGCCTGGGTTTTAGTTTTATTCGGTTCACGATACCGCTACCCCGCACCCCTCTCAACCCATCCCCAAGGTAGGTTATGGGACAAATTGATCAGGGGTATTTATCTCAAGCCTTGGGCATTTGCTCGATGGATAAAATCGAGGCATACATGAAGCTCTCGATGATTACATGCCCCGTCACGGGTACCATAGGCGGGTACACCGTGACCAAGGAGACAACGATGAAGCAAATCGATACGGCCCAGCTCGACATCACCGCCTGTCAGGCTCAGGCTGCCGAATATCACGCCCGTGGCTTTAACTGCGCCCAGGCCGTCGCCTGCACGCTCGCGCCCGCCGTCGGGCTCGACCCCCAGGTCGCCTTTACCCTCACCGAGGGCTTTGGCGCCGGCATGGGCGGCATGACCGAAACCTGCGGCGCCATCTCGGGCGCCGTGGCCATCATGGGCTTTGCAATGAGCGACGGCATGGAAAACCCCAAGACCAAGGGCCAGACCTCGCGCGAAATCGCCAAGCGTTTTGGCGAGAAGAACACGACAACCGTCTGCGGCACGCTCAAGGGCATCGGATCGGATAAGGGTCCGCTCCGCAGCTGCCCCGGCTGCATCGACGATGCCGTCGAGATCGCCTGCGATGTGCTAAAGCAGCTCGCCGAGTAAACGGCGGCAACATAAATCGACAGCCGGCGCGCTTGGAATCCATCCAAAAGCACGCCGGCCGTCGCCGTTAGAACTCGGCAAATTCGGGAGCTCCGACCTCAATCTCCTCGCGCCCCGCCATAAGCTCGCGCATCTTGGCGCAAAACGACTCCTGCTCCCCCGCTTTGAACACCAAATGAATCGTCACGGCATCCGCGTAATCGGTATCCGAAACCTTGGCACCCGAATCCTGCGCCAAACGAAGCACCTGCTCGTACTGCGGATAGGCCACATGCACGTCAACCGGCACGACGCTCGTCATCTCAACGATCTGCCCGGCCTCCTGAGCCGCGGCCACCGCCGCCTGCGTCGCCGCGGTATAGGCGCGTACCAAGCCACCAGGCCCCAACAGCGTGCCGCCAAAATAGCGCGTCACCACGCAGCAAACATTTTTGAGCCCCGCACCGCGCAGCACCTCGAGCGTCGGCATACCACTCGTGCGGCTCGGTTCACCGTCATCGCTCTGGCGCTCACGTCCATCGACCAAAATCCACGCGGGAACATTGTGTCGAGCGTCGTAATGACGTTTGCGAACGGTCTCGATAAAGGCATTCGCCTCATCCTCGGACTCAATATGGACCAGCTGGGCAATAAACCGGCTCTTGCGGTCCACAAACTCGCCTGAAGCCTCAATATTCGATTGCAGAGTAAAATAGCTGTCCAACAAAGCCCCTCAACAAAATAAAGCGCGGCAACAAACAGCCTCAATAATACGGCAAAGACAGCACCGTTGACCTCGCCAACAAGAACGGAAACGTCCATGATGCCGTCACCAACAGCGAGAACCCGTCAGCGCGAGCAAGGTGCCTTAAAAGTCGAGATTGCAACAAAAATGAGGCTGTCGATGATCAGGCAAAGACAGCGAGACGGCGTCAGCTGAGTCGATTTGGCCCGAAAGAGGAGGGAGCACGCCTTATGGCGGCGACCGACGAATGAGCGCCAAATCGGCCAGATGACGCCGTCGCAGCGTCGACAAGAAAGCTGAGTGGGCCTATAAGCCGGGTTCTGTCGTGAACGGTCATTTATCTTGTCTGCACGTTACCGTGCAGCTCCACGCACGCTACCCGAACGCGGACCGGGCCGGCCCATAGCGTTCCTATTCGCGCTTGCTCCGGATGGGGCTTGCCAAGCCGCCGTGTTGCCACGACGCTGGTGGTCTCTTACACCACCGTTTCAGCTTTTCCCTTTACGCCTTGCGGCGCAGGTGGGAGTCTTCTTTTCTGCGGCGCTTTCCGTCGGATCACTCCGCCCGGCCGTTAGCCGGCATCCCGCCCTCTGGAGCCCGGACTTTCCTCACGCGTACTGCAAACAGCACATCGCGCGACCGTCTGGCCCACTCAGCAGTGCAAGAGTGTAGCACACCGTTGCCGCAGGCAATGGCACAACACAAGCGTTCGACACGATAAACCAAGAACCACGCCATGCAGTACAATAGGGTTGTCGATGGGCAATGTCGTCAGTCGAGACGCGACCGCGCTCCGCACCCCTCCGTCTACTCGGTGCGTTCCCGCCTCCTCCCCGAGGCGGGATGTCGGCATTTTTTCATTCACCGACAACCCAATAGCCTGTGGACAGCCCGGGTAGCATCGCGTGCATCAGCAGCGAAAGCAAAAAGGGACCCGTCCATTGCGGACGGATCCCTTAAAACAAGTGATCGTCAAACCGATTTACTCGGCGTCGGTCTCCTCGTCCTTCTTCTCGGAAGGAAGCGGGGTAACCTCGATCTCGACGCCCAGAGTCTCAGCAGCGGACTTCATGGACAGGGAGATACGACGACGGTCGAGGTCGATCTCCATGACCTTGACCTGAACCTTGTCGCCCACGTGGGTGACCTGAGAAGGCTGATCGACGTGCTTGTTGGCCATCTCGGAGATGTGCACCAGGCCCTCGATGCCCTCGCCCAGATCGACGAAAGCGCCGAAGGGGACAAGCTTGGTCACAGTGCCCTCGACGATAGCGCCGACGGGGTACTTCTTGACCAGTGCGCGCCACGGATCCTCGGTGGTCTGCTTGAGACCCAGGGAGATGCGCTCGCGGTTGAGATCGACGTCGAGAACCTCGACCTCGACCTCCTGGCCGACCTTGACAACCTCGGAAGGATGGTTGACGTGGTTCCAAGAGAGCTCGGAGATGTGGATGAGGCCGTCGATACCGCCGAGGTCGACGAAGGCGCCGAAGTCGACGATGGAGGAAACGGTGCCCTGGAGACGCATACCAGACTTGAGCTTGGACAGGATCTCGGAGCGCTCGGCCTTACGGGACTCCTCGAGCACGACGCGACGGGAGAGGACGACGTTGTTGCGGTTGCGGTCCATCTCGATGACGCGAGCCTCGATGCGGGTGCCCATGTAGGAGGTGAGGTCCTTGACGCGACGGAGGTCGACGAGGGAAGCGGGCAGGAAGCCACGCAGGCCGATGTCGAGGATCAGGCCGCCCTTGACAACCTCGATAACCTCGCCCTCGACGTTCTCGCCGGAGTTGAACTTCTCCTCGATGCGGTTCCAAGCACGCTCGTACTCGGCACGCTTCTTGGACAGGACCAGACGACCGTCCTTGTCCTCCTTCTGGAGAACCAGAGCCTCGATGGGATCACCGAGTGCAACGATGTCTGCAGGGTTAGCGTCCTTGCGGATGGACAGCTCGCGGACCGGGATAACGCCCTCGGACTTGAATCCGATGTCAACGAGCACCTCGTCATGCTCGATCTTAACGACAGTGCCGTTAACGAGATCGCCCTCATCAAAGTCGGTAATCGTACCGTCGATGAGGTTGTTCATCTCCTCCTCATTGACATCGTCAAGAGAGAAAATGGACGAGTTCTGAATCTCACTCAAAGGTGGACCCCTTTCGAACTACGGGGCCCCGATTGCTAGGACCTACAGAAGGGTGCGACAAGCACACAACGTTTAGGAACACTCGGGAGCCGACAGATACTAATGTGACGCTTATGCAATCACGTTCGTATAGGTTACGGGGAAATGAGTTCGATTTCAAGCGTGAACTGCGATTTTTTACTCGTATGGAGACTTTTTCGTAATCTTATGAACACACGTCTCCGCAACTTGACGATAACCAGCCAGGCATTCGGCTTTGGGGTAAAGTATCCGGAGCCAACGATTCTAGATCGATTTTTCGAGAAAGGTGCCCGCGTGCTCAAAGCAGTCGTTTTCGATATGGACGAGACGCTTCTCAGCATCAACCTCAACGCGTTCATCCTTCGCTATTTTAAGGATGTCTCTTCGATGCTCGCGGATATCGGCCGCCGCAGCCGTGGTGGCACGATGGCACGCCTCGGCACCATCCTGGTCGACCTCAACGCCAATCGCCGCAGCGGCACGGACAACCGCACCAATCTTGAGTTTTACCAAGAAGAGGTCGAGCGCCGATGCGGTATCCGCCTCTCCGATCCCATCATCTACGAGGCGTTTACCTACTATGATCGCGAAGTTCTTCCGTACAAGAACGACGATGTCATTAACGCCCACGCCATGCCGGGCGCGCACGCCGCGCTCCAGGCCGTACAGGACGCTGGACTGCGTTGCGCGCTCTTTACCAACCCCAGCTTTCCCCAGGGGGCCATCGAGTGCCGCATGGGCTGGGGCGACCTGGCCGATGTTCCCTTTGAGCTCGTCACGCACATGGGAAACACCACCCGCTGCAAGCCCGATGCCACCTACTATCTAGAGCAGCTTCAGGTGATGGGGCTCGAGCCGCACGAGGTCCTTATGGTGGGCAACGATCCCAAGCGCGACTTCCCGTCCCCCGATTGCGGCATCCAAACCGCCTTTGTGGGCCAAGGCAAGCCCAGCCGAGCCACCTGGCGCGGAACCATGGAAGACTTCGCCCGCGACTTTAACGCCGTAGTAGAAGCCTTCTACGAACACCAAGTAGCCGACGAACTGTCTTAACAGACCTGGGTTTTGCCGATCATGATGTTGAGGATCTCGACGTCGGTATCCTTCATACCCACACGGCCCACGTAGCCCATGCTGGCGATCGTCTGCTCGACGGTATCCTGAATCAGGCCCTCGCCGGCACGGAAGCCACGGCCCTGCATAGCCATATCGTGGCCCAGAATCGCAGCGTCCACGGCTGCCGAAATCTTAGCCGCGCAACTCGCCTTGGCGCCATCGCACACGATGCCGCCCACGTTGCCGAGCGTGTTCGAGACCGTCGCGCCAATCTGCTCACGCGTGCCACCGCACAGCCAGGTAATCGCGGCACCGGCACCGCATGCGGCGCAAATAGCACCGCAAAACGCCGAGAGCGCACCAATATAGCTCTTGATATGC
>ENA-ORMN01004303-ORMN01004303.1-human-gut-metagenome-genome-assembly--contig:-NODE-4303-length-10352-cov-4.488686_pt1 | contig 10352 bp, 10 predicted proteins | sample MGYA00242102_ERZ508993 | MGnify/ENA primary metagenome ERZ508993 (study PRJEB26280, sample SAMEA2338770) | human gut metagenome | biome: human gut; feature: human-associated habitat; material: faeces... | reverse complement strand
GCGGCGGAAGTCGGACGGTCTGCCGGTTGCGGTGTGGCGGCGGTCTGTACGCCGGGCTTTTCGGTTCCGAGCGTGGCGGCGATCATGGAGATCAGCTCCGGGTGCTCCAGGATCCGGTTTACCATATCCGATACCTGCGGGGTATCTTTTTTCGGTCCGCCGGGCGGAATTTCGGTCGTCATGCCCGGTCTTTGCTCTGTGTTTTCCACGAGGCGCTCACCCTTTCTTTTTCTGGTTTTGTTGGTACAGCTCGGCAACCCGGGCAAGATCGGCGTCGCTTGCGGAGGAGATCGCCTGCCGGATGCTTTGGATATCGGTGGGATTGATGTGGAATTCGGCGGGGTCAACGCCGCTTTCGGCAACCAACCGCCGGATCACGGCTTCCAGTCTCCGGTCGCTGAGCGATAACAGCTTTTCAAGATTTTCTCTGTCGATTTGCATGGTCATATCCTCCGGGTATGTATGATTTGATCGCCGTCTGGGCGGCTCTATTCAAGTATATGCACGGGAGAGAAAAAATGTACCGCAGGGCGGGGGAGGGGCGATATAAGTTTTTTTCGCTTTTTGATCCCGATATACTAATAAAAATAAGCATCGTCGGAAAATCCCTTGACAGGGATTCCGGGGCGTGTTATACTTTCTCCGACCATTTTTGAAAGTATGATTTTTCAGCCGCTTGGGAGGATTTTATGGAGATTTTACGATTGGATCCCGCCGTGTCTGCCGGCGCTTTCAAACCGATGAATGCGGTCAACAACGGACCGGTTCACAAGCGCCACGCAAACGACCAGTACCGGGATAATCTTGCCGCTTACCGTGCCGCAAACATTCCGTTTGCCCGCAACCACGATGCGTCGTTCTGCAATGACTACGGCGGGCAGTACAGCGTGGATATCAGCGCCGTGTTTCCGGATTTTGACGCTGACGTGGAGGATCCTGCGTCCTACGATTTTGCCTGCACCGACGAATATATTGCGGTGACGCTGGAGGCGGGGACCGAGACCTTTTACCGGCTGGGGCAGAAGATCGAGCACGAGATCAAAAAGCACCATATCCACCCGCCCAAGGATTACCGGAAGTGGGCGCAGATCTGCGAGCACATCATCCGCCATTACAACGAGGGCTGGGCAGACGGTTTCCGGTACGGCATCCGTTACTGGGAGATCTGGAACGAGGCGGATCTTGACGCCAGACCGGACCGCCCCAACAAGCGGACGTGGAGCGGAACGCCGGAGGAGTACTTTGCGCTTTACGAGGTCACCGCAAAGCATCTGAAAGCCTGCTTCCCGCAACTCCGGATCGGAGGACCGGCTCTGGCGACCCGTGAGGAATGGGCGGAGGCGTTTCTGACCTATCTGGAGGAAAACCGGGTGCCGCTGGACTTTTTCTCTTGGCACATTTATTGCACCACGCCGGAAAAAATGATACAAAAGAATAACCGGATTCAGGCAATGCTGGACCGGCACGGCTTCGGCTCGGCGGAAAACATTCTCAACGAGTGGAATTACATCCGTGACTGGCAGGAGAATTTTGTGTATTCCATCGAGCAGATCACCGGGCTGAAGGGCGCTTCCTTTACGCTTGCCTGCATGGCGGAAGCCCAGAAATCGAGCATGAATATGCTGATGTACTACGACGCACGCCCCTGTACGTTCAACGGGCTGTTTGATTTCTATACGCTGAAGCCGCTGAAAGGGTACTATCCGTTTTTGTGGTACGGAATGCTTTACGGCAGGCGGGAGATCCGTGCCGTGGAGGCGCCGGAGCACATTTATTCGCTGTGCGGGGCGGACGAACAGGGAAAAACGCTGACCCTCCTGACCCACTATGACGAGGATGACGGCGCCGCCGCAAAGACGGTCCGGCTGGACCTTGGCAGAAAAACCACCTGCGAGGTATGGATTCTGGACGAAACGCACGACGGCACTTATCTGAAAGATACCGACGACCTGACCTTTACGCTCCCCCCTCACACCTGTCTTTTGATAAAGGAAAAATAATTTATGAAGATTGCAACCCTGTATATCGGTATCGTCCTTGTTTTCCGTGTCATTCAGGCAATATTCAACAAGCTGTCCAGCAACGAGGTCAAAAGCGGAAGGACGCTGGTGGTCTACTCCACCTACCGCATGACGATCTCCACTCTCCTTGCGCTGATCCTGATTCTGATTGTGGGAAAAGGTTTTGCCGCCGATCTTACGACCGTCTGCATTGCCTCCTTTTCCGGCGTGATGCTTTTCGTCGCTTCGGCGTGCAGTATTTACAGCATGAAAAGCGGAACGGTCAGCCTGGATTCGATGTTCGGAACGGCGGGTATGCTGATCCCGATGTTTGCCGGAATTTTTCTGTTTGATCAGCCGGTCCGCCCTCTGCAATGGGTGGCGGTGGCGGCGTTCTTCGTGGCGGCGTGGCTGTTGGTCAGAAATTCCCGCAGGACCTATTCCGGCTTCAGCCTGAAAACCTTTTTGCTGTTGCTGGGCAGTCTGCTTTCCAACGGTGCTACGATGCTGGCGCAACAGCTCTTTACCCAATACGTGCCGGAGGGGGACGTCAGCGTGTTTTCGCTGATCTCTTTCGGCGTGCTGGCGGTGCTTGGCGGCATTGTCATTTTTGTGATGATGGGAAAGCAAAAGCTTTCCGGCGAGGGGGTTCCCAAGGGGAGCTTCCGGCTTTCCGGCAAGCTTCTGCTCTGCGGGTTTGCGCTTGCCGTGGCGGTGTTTGTAATCAATCAGCTGGTGACGATATCCACGGCGCTTGTGTCGCCCGTGGTGCTGTTTGCCTTTGTCAACGGCGGCGGAACGATCATCGCTACGCTGGTTGCCGCCGTGCTTTATAAGGAAAAGCTTTCGGTTTCTTCGGTGGCTGGCGTGCTGCTGGGTGTAGTGTCGCTTGTCATGATCAAAGTATTTCAGTAACGGGGTGAAAAATGGAGAAAATTTTGTTTTGCAATGAAGGAATGCCGGAGGATGCCTGGCGGATTCTGGAGCGCACTGCCGGCAAAGAGCTGGATAAAAGGCAGATTGCTCTTGCCGGAGAAAAAGAGGCGGCGGGCGCTTACCGGGTGACGGCTTCGGTTTGCCGGGAGCTGAAGGACGACGCTTTCCGCCTTATCCCGGCACCGGACGGCGTGTCGGTGGAGGGAGCGTCGGTCTGTGCGGTATTCCACGGAACGGGTGTTCTGCTCCGGCGGTTGCGCCCGGACGGCAGAGGCGGCTTCACACGGCTGGAAAAAGAGCTATTCTTTACGCCGGAAAAGCCTTTGCGGGGCATTTATTTTGCCACGCACTTTCACAATTTCTATCATTCCGCACCGCTGGAGGCGGTATACGAAAGAGTGGCGCTTTCGGCAATGCGGGGGTACAACGAGCTGTTGGTTTGGTTCGATATGCACCATTATTCCTCCATGGAGGAGCCGGCGGCGCAGAAAATGGTACAGCGCCTGCACAAAATCCTTGCTTATGCCAATACGGTGGGAATGGGCGCCTCCATGCTTCATCTTGCCAACGAGGGCTTTGACTCCTCTCCGGTGGAGCTGAGGGCAAGGTTTGAGCTGGAGGGCGGCTACCGGAAGATCCCGCTGGGGCATTATAACCGGGAGATCTGTCCGTCTCTGCCGGGGGGAACCGAGGAGATCCTGCGGGAGCGCCGGGAGATGATGCGCTACTTTTCCGATCTCAGGCTGGATTATCTGATCTATTGGCCCTACGACCAGGGCGGTTGCACCTGCTCTGCGTGTCAGCCGTGGGGCGGAAACGGCTATCTGAAGCTGTTTGCGCACTACCGGGATATGATGCGGGAGCTGATGCCCGATACCGGACTCATCCTTTCCACCTGGTTTTTCGACCATTTTACCGACGGCGAGTCGGAGGCATTCTTTGCGGCGGTGAACCGTGGGGAACTTTCCGACGTGGCGTATGTGATGTCGCCAAAGGACGTGACCGGCTATGCCGGCTGGGAAAAGATGAAGTGGATCTCTTTCCCGGAGATCAGTATGTACCAATGCGCACCGTGGGGCGGATTCGGCGCAAGTCAGATTGCGGGGGCGCTCCAGAGCCGGCTTTGCGGGCTTCGGGAGTGGATCGCAGGCGGATTCCCGTATTCCGAGGGGCTCTTTGAGGACGCCAACGAATTTATGGTGGCAGGCTTTTACACCGGGGAATTCCGGGATATGCGGCAGGCTTTGCGGGAGTACGTTGCCTGGGAATTCTGCTGTGGGGACGAGGAGCTGTTTGCGGCGGTTCTGGCAACCGAAAGCACGCTGAAACGGCGGGACGAGGAGGTGCCGGGGGATGCGTGCGGGGTGCGCTACGTGATAGAGGACCCGGCGCAGGTCCGGTTTGCCTGGGAGACCTTTGAGCGCTATGAAAAGCTTTTGCCGGAGAAGATCACAAAGGGGACGCCGTTCCGGCTGTTCCGCTTGCGGACGCTGATCGACCACGAGCTTGTGACGCATGATTTCAGACCGCTTGCCTCCGGGGAATGTATCCGGGCAATGGAGGAAGTGGACCGGCTTTATTATGCCGAAAGCGAGAGCAGTGTCTGGGTGCGGACGCCGGTGTGGCGCATCCACCCCGACCAGCACCCCGAAAATACGGCGGTATAAAAATTTTGCCAATGCGGCGGACAGGAAGGTTTCCTGCCGCCGCTTTTTTCTGTAATCTTGACAAGCATTGCAAGATATGTTATAATAGATGTATATGAAAATTCCGCACAGGGGGACCGGTGCGGAAAAGTTTTGGAGTGTGGGAATGAAGCATTGTTTTCTGATCAACCCGGATGCGGGAAAAGGGAAAAAGGTGAATACGCTTTGCCGGGAGATCGAACGGGTTTGTCAGGCGGGCAATGCGGAATATGAGATCTTCATTTCCCCCAGTGCCGGCGAGCTTGCGGCGCACATTCCGCAGACGGTGGAAAAATATGCGGGCGAGACGGTCCGCTTTTACGCCTGCGGCGGAGACGGAACGCTGTCGGAAGCGGCAAACGGCATCATGCGGCTTGTCGACCGGAGCACGGTTTCGCTGGGAGTGATCCCGATCGGCACCGGAAACGACTTTGTGCGGAACTTTACCGGACAGGAGAAATTTCTGGACGTCGGCGCTCAGCTGAACGGTTGCGTTCGCCGACTGGATCTTCTGCGCTGTAACGACGACTATGCTGTGAATATGGTGAATATCGGCTTTGACTGCGAAGTGGTCAGCAAAACGGCGACCCTCAAGGCAAAGCCGTGGGTGCCCTCCGGATTTGCCTATCTGCTGGGGCTGATGATTACGCTGATCCGCAAGCCGGGGGTGGATATGACCCTGAGCTGTGACGGGGGAGAGGAGGAACGGCACCGGTTTCTTCTGACCACCTTTGCCAACGGCGGCTTCTGCGGGGGCGGTTTCCACTCCAACCCCTACACTTCGCCCGAGGACGGGCATCTGGACGACCTCTACATAAACGACGTGACCCGGCGCACCTTCCTGTCGCTGGTAAAGAGCTATAAAAAGGGCACGCACATCCGCCCGGAAAACGAAAAGGTGCTTTACAACCGCAAGGAAGATTTTGTGAAGATGACCTTTGACCGGGAGACCAACGTCAGTCTGGACGGCGAGATCCGGTGCGTGCGGGAGCTTTCGCTGTCGGTGGAAAAGCAGGTGCTTCCTTTCTGGATGCCGGCAGGGGTCGGCGTTCTGTGGCAGGAAGAACCCGCCGTGGAAAAGAAGCCGGAGCCGCTGGAAATCGGCGTGCGGAACCGGGAGGGCAGTCTGTGACCTACCTTATCGTATCCGATACGCACGGCAGGCGGGACCGGCTGGAGGAGGTCGTGCGGCGCAACCCGGGGGCAGACGGTCTGCTTTTTCTCGGGGACGGTCTGCGTGACACCGAGGAGGTCCGCACGATGTTTGCGGGCAGGACATGGGAAGCGGTAAAAGGGAACTGCGATAGCTTTTTTCTGAATTTTTCCGGAAATTCCGGCGTCACCGAGGAACTTTTTCTTACCCTCGGTGAATATCATATATTGATGATGCACGGTCATACCCACGGGGTAAAGGGCGACCCGGAGCGGGTAGTCCGCTATGCCTCGGAGCGGGGCGCCGACGTCCTGCTCTACGGACACACGCATATTGCGCAGGAAAACTACTATCCGGCAGGTACCCGCCTTCAGGACGGCTATTGCCTGCCGGGGGCGCTTTACGTCTTCAACCCCGGCAGTCTGGGAGAGCCGAGGGGCGGAAAGCCATCCTACGGCGTTATGGAGCTTCGTCGGGGCGGGATCCTTTTGTCGCACGGTACGCTCTGAAAAACAAAAAGGGACCGTTGCACGGTGTGCCCGGTCCCTCATGGATTTTGTGTATAAATTTACACATTTACGCCCGAAAGTTCGGGTTTGGATTCTTCGCTGGTTTTCACATTCTCTGCTTCTTCGGCAGCTGCGGCATTGGCTTTTGCGGCTTCGTATTCCGTCCGGTAAGCGGCGATCACGGCATTCTCAAGCATGGCACGGAACGGTGCGTTGATCGGATGTACGATGTCACGGAAGGTTTCATCCGGGTTCTTTCGGCTGGGCATGACGATAAAAAACTTTTCCCGTGCATAAATAACCTTGATGTCATGCACGGCAAGCTGACCGTCAAACGTCACCGAGACAACCGCCTTCATCGGACCTTCTTCAAATAACTTTCTGATTTTGATATCTGTGATCTGCATTTTTTACCTCCATATAAACTGATTTATTCAGCGTTGTATTCTTGGACTTCTGTTATTATTATACAGTAAAAATTTGAGCATTATACAAAGAATATGAGTTTTTTGTGTGAACATATTTGAAAATATTATTGTGGTCGGTGACTGTTTTTAACAAATCATGACTGGAAAATGAAAAATTATACATTTTTCAACATTTTTCGACAAACGAAAGGCGGCATCATGTCGGTTGCAAATACGCATTACGGACCGGAGAAAATCGCCCGGATCCTGGAAAAACGCAACAGCATTTTCTTTATCGGTATCGGCGGGATTCATATGTCCTCGCTTGCCCATCTTACCTGTCTGCGAGGCTACCGCACGGGCGGTTCTGACCGGACCGAAAGCGCTCTTACCCGCAGGCTGGCGGGAGAGGGTGTGGAGATTTTTTACGGGCACGACGCCGCTCATCTTGCGGGGTACGACGCCGTAGTCTATACCGTTGCCATATCGCCCGACAACCCGGAGTATCGCTATGCTCAGGAGCACGGTCTGCCCTGTATTTCCCGTGCCGATTATCTCGGCTACCTGATGACCGGGTACCCCGTGCGCATCGGAATTTCGGGAATGCACGGAAAGAGCACCTGCACCTCCATGTGCGCCGAGGTCCTGACCCTTGGCGGCGCCGACCCGACCGTTCTTTCGGGAGCGGAGCTTGCCAGTATGGGCGGGGCTTACCGGATCGGGGGCGAAAAGATCTTTTTGTTTGAAGCCTGCGAATATATGGATTCTTTCCTGGATTTTCACCCCACGATCGCCGTGGTGCTGAACATTGAGGAGGACCATATGGATTATTTCCGGGATCTCGACCAGATATGCGCCTCTTACCGGACATTTGCCGGGATTACCCGGGAAGCGCCGGAGGGCGGATGCGTGGTCATGAACGGGGATGACGCCAACGTGCGCCGTGCACTCTCCGGCTTTTCGGGCAGAACGCTTGTATTCGGCGTGGAAAATCAGGCGGCGGATATCTGTGCCACCGATCTTGCCGAGGAGAGCGGAAGGTATTCGTTTTTGCTGACGGTTCTCGGGGAGGAATGGGGCAGGGTGTCTCTGAAGGTTCCGGGAAAGCATCATATTTATAATGCGCTGGCGACCGCCGCCGTGGCGTACCTTGCCGGGATCCCGGCGGCAGACGCTATCCGGGGCATTTCGGCTTTTGCCGGGGCAAAGCGTAGAATGGAATACAAGGGCAGACTGAACGGCGCCCCGGTGTATGACGATTACGGACACCACCCCACCGAGGTGGCGGCAACTCTTGCCGGCGCTCGGGGAATGACAGCGGGCAGGCTCTTCTGCGTGTTTCAGCCGCATACTTACAGCCGGACGCAGGCGCTTTTCCGGGAATTTGCCGGGGCGTTCGGCGACGCCGACCGGGTTCTGATGCCGGACATCTATGCGGCAAGGGAAACCGATACGCTGGGGGTGAGTTCGACTCTCCTGTGCTCCGCCATTGGAGAGCGTGCGCAGGCTTACCCCGGAAAGGAAGGCTTTGCGCAGATCGCCGGAATTCTGCGGCGTGAAGTGAAGGAAAAGGATACGGTGATTGTGATGGGAGCGGGAGACGTGGAAAAGGTGCTCGGCTATCTGCCCCTGTCGGAGGAGGACGTGTGTCAGTGAGCGGTTGCGAGGGGTACGAGGCGATTCCGAAGGTATACGAGCGCCTGAACTCGGAAATTGATTACGAGGGCTGGGCGGACTTTTTTGAGGCGTGCTTTGACCGGTATCTGCCGGAGCGCCCGGGGCTTGTGCTGGACCTTGCCTGCGGGACCGGAAGCATGACCCGCACGCTTGCCCGCCGGGGTTACGATATGATCGGCGTGGACGGCAGTGAAAATATGCTGGCGCAGGCGTATGCCGCTTTTGAAGGCGGGAGGATCCTCTACCTGCTTCAGGATATGCGGAGCTTTGAGCTGTACGGAACGGTGGGGGCTGTGACCTGCTGTTTGGACAGCGTAAACTATCTGCTCACGCCGGAGGACGTGAAAAAGACCTTTTCGGGGGTGCACAATTACCTGGACCCCGACGGGCTGTTCCTCTTTGACGTGAATACGCCTTTCAAATTCCGGGAAATATACGGCAATGAGTCCTATATCCTGGAAGATGAGGACGAGGCGGGCGCCGCCGTGTACTGCGGCTGGCAGAATGATTTTGATGAAGAAACCGGGATATGCGATTTTTACCTTTCGCTGTTTGAAGAACAGGCGGGCGGCGCTTACCTCCGGTCGGACGAACATCAACGGGAGAAGTGCTATACCATGGAGGAGCTGACCGGGATGCTTGCAGATACCTCTTTCGAGGTGTTGGGCATTTTTTCGGATTTTGCTTTCTCCGCACCCGGCGAAAAGACCGAGCGCTGGTATTTCGTCGCACGGGCAAAGAAATAACGATAAGATACGGATAAGGAATCAGAAAATATGGAAAGTAAAAAATCACAGATCCTCCGTGGAATGACGGTGGACGGAAGCGCAAGAATTCACGTCATCCATTCCACGGAGATCGTCAACCGGGCAATCGCCTGCCACCATACCGCACCGACGGCAACTGCCGCACTCGGACGCCTGCTCACCGTCACCTCCATGATGGGGTGTATGCTGGGAGAAGAGGGGAACACGATCACGGTGACCCTGGGGGGCGACGGACCCGCCGGAAAGGTGATCGCCGTGGGGGATTACTACGGAAACGTAAAGGGATATATCCAGAATCCGAAAGCGGATCCGCCGAGAAAGTCGAACGGCAAGCTTGACGTGGGCGCCGCCGTGGGAAAAGGACTGCTGACGGTCGTCCGTGACCTCGGAGAGGGCGAACCGTATAACGGTCTGATCCCGCTGACAAGCGGAGAGGTCGGGGAGGATATCGCCGCTTACTATGCAAAGAGCGAACAGATTCCTACGGTGTGCGCTCTGGGCGTTCTTGTGGATACCGATTGCAGTTGTAAGGCGGCGGGCGGCGTTCTGATTCAGCTGTTGCCCTTTGCCGACGACGGCATCGTGGAAAAGCTGGAGAGAAACGTGACGGAGCTTGCCAACCTGTCGTCGCTGATCGCCAGAGGGATGACCAACCGGCAGATCGCAGAGCTTGCGCTCCGTGATATTCCGTTTGACGTGTTTGACGAGCTGGAGGTGGAATACCGGTGCGACTGTAACCGCCAGCGCGTGGAGCGTGCCCTGATCACACTGGGCAGGGGAGAGCTGGAAAAGATGCTGGACGCACAGATCGCCGAGGGAAAAGGTGACCGGCTGGAGGTCTGCTGTCGCTTTTGCGACCGGCGGGAATATTTTACACGGGAAGATATCGTGCGCATGACGGCAGGCGACGGGAGCGTGTCGGAAAAAGAGAAAAGCAGAGGATAAATTTTCCCGAAAAGTGTTGACAAAGAGTGGAGAATGTGCTATAATAACTGCACAATGCGCCGCCGGACGGTCGGATAGACGGGCGGGGATTGTGCCGTAGCGGGGCGAGCGGAAACATTTCTGAAAAAGCACAAAAAAAGTTTTGAAAATTTCAAAAAACTTCTTGACAAGCGCAAAAAGATATGGTATAATAAGCAAGTCGCCGCAAGGTAGCATACGGGAGCATAGCTCAGCTGGGAGAGCATCTGCCTTACAAGCAGAGGGTCATAGGTT
>ENA-ORMN01004297-ORMN01004297.1-human-gut-metagenome-genome-assembly--contig:-NODE-4297-length-10362-cov-22.301543_pt1 | contig 10362 bp, 10 predicted proteins | sample MGYA00242102_ERZ508993 | MGnify/ENA primary metagenome ERZ508993 (study PRJEB26280, sample SAMEA2338770) | human gut metagenome | biome: human gut; feature: human-associated habitat; material: faeces... | reverse complement strand
CTCCCGTGGTGCGGAAGCCTATCAGAAGCTGGCGGAAGAGATATTGGAACAGAACTCTTGATTGTTTCACGTGAAACACTGTGACAAAGCGAGGTACACATGGCAAAAGGAACCCGTGACTCCGGCCTGGGCCGTGGGCTGAGCGCCCTGTTGGGCGAGGCGGCACTGGAACCGGAACAGCAGGGAGTGACCAGACTCCCCATCGAAAAAGTACAACCCAACGCCGCCCAGCCCCGGAAGCTCTTCACCCCGGAATCCATCTCTGACCTGGCAGACTCCATCCGCATCCACGGCATCCTACAGCCCATCTCCGTCCGCCTGCTGGCCTCTGGCTACTATCAGATCATCTCCGGCGAACGCCGTTGGCGTGCCGCCCGTGAGGCAGGGGTTTCCGAAGTACCGGTGCTCATTGTGGAGGCGGACGACAAGAAGGCCATGGAACTGGGATTGATCGAAAACCTACAGCGGGAAGATCTGAACCCCTTTGAGCAGGCACAAGGGCTGCGGGATGTGATCGCCCTTTGGGACTGCACCCAGGCCGAGGCGGCCAAGCGGCTGGGCATGGCACAGCCCACCCTTGCCAACAAGCTGCGGCTGCTGCAGCTGACCACCGACCAAAGGCAGTTCGTGCTGGACAATGGCCTGACCGAGCGCCACGCCCGGGCTGTCCTGCGCCTGCCCGAGAACCGGCGGAGCGAAGCCCTTATCACCATTGCCAAGCGGCGGATGAATGCCCGGCAGACCGACCTGTACATTGAGCAGGTGCTCAATGCCGCCGCCCCGGGCAGACACCGCATCTCCATGGTCAAGGATGTGCGCATCTTTGTCAACACCATCGACCATGCCATCCGGCTGATGACGGACAACGGTGTGCCTGCCACGGCCCACAGGGAAGAGCGGGATGGCTATATCGAATACACGGTGCGCATCCCAACCGCAGCCGCGCAAAGATAAAACGCATCGCAATTTTCACAAAAAATGCAATTCCACAGGGTTTTTACGCAAAATAATCAGGAAACCGGTTCAAAAAGCCGCGTTGATGTGCTATACTAGTCTTTAAAGGGGCTTTGCTGGTGGGAAAACAGCGGGGCCCGGCCTCGAATGTTCCACGTGGAACAAATAATTTTCCCGGGAGGAAACAAAGAGCGTGGCTAAAATCGTTGCAATTGCAAACCAAAAAGGCGGCGTGGGCAAGACCACCACGGCCGTGAACCTTTCGTCCTGCGTTGCGGCTCTGGGCAAAAAGACGCTCATCGTCGATCTGGACCCGCAGGGCAATACCACCACCGGTTACGGCATTCCCAAGCGGAGTGTCGATGTGGGTACTTATGAGCTGCTGATCGGTGAGGCGGAGGCAAAGGATGCCATCCGCAAGACCGAGTTCCGCACCGATGTCATCGGTTCCAACACCCGGCTTGCGGGTGCGGGTCTGGAAATGATCGATCTGCCGGGCCGCGAAAGCCGCCTGCGCAAGGCGCTGGCCTCGGTGCAGAAGGACTACGACTTCATCTTTGTGGATTGCCCGCCCAGCCTGGATCTGCTCACCCTGAACGGTCTGTGCGCCTGCGACAGCGTGCTTATCCCCATCCAGTGTGAGTATTACGCACTGGAGGGCCTGTCGGAGCTCATCAGCACCCTCAAGACCATCCGCAAGAAGTACAACCCCTATCTGGACATCGAGGGCGTGGTGTTCACCATGTTCTCCGTCCGCTATAACCTGACACTGCAGGTGGTGGAGCAGGTCAAGAAATACTTTGGAAACAAGGTGTATCAGACCACCATCCCTCGCAGCATCCGAATCTCGGAAGCTCCCAGCTATGGCCAGCCCATCAACTTCTATGAGCCGAAGGGCAAGGGCAGCGAGGCGTATATGGACCTTGCCATCGAGTTCGTGAAGAGCAACCGCCCCGCCGAAGCTGTACCCAAGCGCCGCCGCGGAAAAGCTGCAGCGGAACCGGTCGAGACGATGGGGCTGGCCGATGTGAAGATGGACGGCTGAGGGAGAGAGGAGACCAATGGCAAAAGGAAGAGGAGGACTGGGCCGGGGCCTGGAAAGTCTGTTTGAGGACACAGCCCCCAGCTTTGAGTCCGATAACCGGATCGAGACGCTGCCCCTGCGGGAGATCGAACCGGACCCGGCTCAGCCCCGCAAGACCTTTGATGAGGAAACGCTGGCAGAGCTGGCGGCCAGCATCTCAGAGCACGGTTTATTGCAGCCCATCGCGGTGCGGCCCCACGGGGTAGACCGCTATCTCATCGTGGCCGGTGAGCGCCGCTGGCGTGCCTGCCGGATGGCGGGCCTGACCGAGGCACCCGTCGTCGTGAAGGATGTTACAGATGAGCAGGCCATGGAGCTGGCGCTGGTGGAAAACCTTCAGCGCGAGGATCTGGACCCGGTGGAAGAAGCACTGGGTATCCGGGAGCTGATGACCCGCTGTGACCTGACCCAGGAGCAGGCCGCCCGCAAACTGGGCAAGAGCCGCAGCGCACTGGCCAACAGCCTGCGTCTGCTCAACCTGCCCGAAACGGTGCTGGAGCTGCTGAAGGGCGGTTTCCTCACCACGGGCCATGCAAAGGTGGTGCTGGGCCTGCCCACCCCGGAGCTGCAGGAGCAGGCGGCACAGATCATTGCCGACCATGAGCTGAATGTCCGGCAGGCAGAGGCCCTGTGCAAGAAGCTGGCCAAGCCCCCCAAAGAGCCTGTGGAGCCTGCCCCGCGCGGCACCCTGCCTGTGGAGGTGGAGGAGAGCCTGAAGCAGGCACTGGGCAGTGAGGTCAATGTGGCCTACCACGACGGCAAGGGCAAGCTGACCGTCCATTTCTACTCGGATGAGCAGCTGAAGGCTTTTGCAAACTTATTAGGGCAATATCAGGTTGAGGATTAAACCTCTCCGTCATTGTTGTTGTCTAGTAGGAGAGGCCTTGGCAGCCGATGGAAGCTTTTCGTATACGCCCGACTGAGAGGTTGCACGAAGGCAAGCCTGCCCGAGAAGAAAAACATAGCGATCTAAGGCGCACGCCGCCTTTGAACGGCATGGGAAAGGGCTTACCCGCCCCATGCGAACCGAAATAGAGTAAGGAGAGTAAATCATGCTTGATATCAAATTTGTCCGTGACAACCCGGATGCTGTCAAGGAAAACATCAAGAAGAAGTTCCAGGATGCCAAGCTCCCTCTGGTGGATGAAGTCATCGAGAAGGACGCAAAGTACCGCGAGTGCCTGAAGGAAGTTGAGAGCCTGAAGGCTGCCCGCAACAAGCTGAGCAAGGCCAACGGCCCCCTGTTCGGTCAGCTGAAGAAGTGCACCGACGAGGCCCAGAAGGCCCAGCTGCAGGCACAGATCGATGCCAACAACGCCGCCGTCAAGGCCGATGCGGACAAGATGGCAGAGCTGGAAGCCGAGGAAGCCAAGCTGGCTGACCGCATCCAGGAGATCATGTACACCATCCCCCAGATGATCGACCCCAGCGTGCCCATCGGCCCGGACGACACCTACAACGTGGAAGCACAGCGCTTCGGTGATCCGGTCGTGCCCGATTTCCCCATCCCGTACCACACCGAGATCATGGAGAGCTTTGACGGCATCGACATGGACGCTGCAGGCCGCGTGGCCGGCAACGGCTTCTACTACCTGCTGGGCAACATCGCCCGCCTGCACGAGGCAGTGCTGGCCTATGCCCGCGACTTTATGATCAACAAGGGCTTTACCTACGTCATCCCGCCCTTCATGATGCACGGCAACGTGGTGCAGGGCGTTATGTCCTTCCCGGAGATGGACGCCATGATGTACAAGATCGAGGGCGAGGACCTGTACCTGATCGGCACCAGCGAGCACTCCATGATCGGCAAGTTCATCGATCAGATCCTGCCGGAGGACAAGCTGCCCCAGACGCTGACCTCCTACTCCCCCTGCTTCCGCAAAGAGAAGGGCGCCCACGGCATCGAGGAGCGTGGCGTGTACCGCATCCACCAGTTTGAAAAGCAGGAGATGATCGTGGTCTGCAAGCCCGAGGACTCCAAGGCCTGGTACGAGAAGATGTGGCGCTGGTCGGTGGAGCTGTTCCGCAGCCTGGATATCCCTGTACGGCAGCTGGAGTGCTGCTCCGGCGACCTGGCGGACCTGAAGTGCAAGTCCTGCGACATCGAGGCCTGGTCCCCCCGGCAGCAAAAGTACTTCGAGGTGTGCTCCTGCTCCAACCTGGGCGACGCCCAGGCCCGCCGCCTGAAGATCCGCGTCCGCGGCGAGGACGGCAAACTGTACCTGCCCCACACCCTGAACAACACCGTGGTGGCCCCGCCCCGTATGCTCATCGCCCTGCTGGAGAACAACCTGCAGGCGGACGGCTCCGTGCTGGTACCCAAGGCACTGCAGCCCTACATGGGCGGCAAGGAGCGCCTGGTACCGCTGCACTGATAGCGTATCGTAATAGTTATCCGTAATTATACTCTTAGTATAGGAGCTTTTACACATGAAGAAGTTTTTTGCGGAATTCAAGACCTTTGCCATGCGCGGCAACGTCATGGACATGGCCGTCGGCGTGATCATCGGTACCGCGTTCGGTAAGATCACCACCTCTCTGGTGAACGATGTGTTCATGCCCCTGATCGGCCTGCTCATCGGCGGCGTGGATCTGGGACAGCTGAATATCGTGCTGAAGCCGGAGGTGCTGGACGAGGCAGGCCAGGTGGTCACCGAGGCCGTTACCCTGGGCATCGGCACGTTTCTGAGCACGGTCATTGACTTTGTTCTGGTGGCCTTCGTCATCTTCCTGATGGTCAAGACCATCAACCAGCTGCACAAGCTGGGCAAAAAGGACGAGGAGCCGCAGGAGGAGGAAGAACCGGCTCCCACCAGCGAGGAGCTGCTGACCGAGATCCGCGACCTGCTGAAGGCACAGCAGAAATGAGGGATATCCTGACCGCCGGCCTGACGGCCCTGGACCTGGACCCCGCCGCCGCGGACAAGCTGGCGCGCTACGCCGAACTGCTGCTGGAAAAGAACAAGGTGATGAACCTCACGGCCATCACCGTTCCCCATGACGTAGCCACCCTGCACCTGCTGGACTGCGCGGCGCTGGCGGCGCAGCTGGACCTGTCCGGCAAGCGCGTCATCGACGTAGGCACCGGCGCAGGCTTTCCCGGCATGGTGCTGGCGATTTTGACGCCGGACGCCCGCTTCACGCTGCTGGACAGTCTGGGCAAGCGGGTGGACTTCCTGAAGGAGGTCCAGACGAACCTGGAGTTGAAAAATGTGACCTGCGTTCACGCCCGGGCGGAGGAATTCGCCGCGCAGCACCGGGAGCAGTTCGATCTGGCGGCCTCCCGTGCCGTGGCCCAGCTGAACGTACTGTGCGAGCTGACGCTGCCGCTGGTAAAGGTAGGCGGACAGTTCGCCGCCATGAAGTCCGTCTCCACCGACGAGGAGATACGGCAGGCCCGCAGCGCCATCGCCCAGCTGGGCGGACAGCTCTCCGGCGTCACGGACTACACCGTGCCGGAGACGGACGTGGTGCACCGCATCGTATCCATCGAAAAAACACAGCACACACCGAAGCAATTTCCCCGGGCCTTTGCCCGGATCAAAAAAGCGCCGCTGGTATAAGCGGCCCGTGAAAGGAGGAAGTCCATGGGCAAGATCATCGCCGTGGCGTCCGGTAAGGGCGGCACCGGCAAGACCACCTTCACCGCCAACGTGGCACTGGCGCTGGCCCACATGGGGCAGCGGGTGCTGTGCCTGGACTGTGACATCACCCTGCGGAACCTGGATCTGGCGCTGGGGCTCAGCGACCGGGCGCTGATGGACTTCTCCGACGTGCTGGAGGGCCGCTGCACCCTGCATGAGGCGGCGGTGCCCCATGAGCGATACCCCTCCCTCTCCCTGCTGACCGCGCCCATGGCCGACCGCCCGCTGTCCCTGTCGGTGCCGAAGCTGCAGGCGCTGGCGCGTGAGATACGGGAAAGCTACGACTGGTGCCTGATCGACGCGCCCGCCGGACTGGGTCAGGGCTTCCAGATGGCAGCGTGCATGGCCGACCAGGTGATCGTCATCACCACCACGGACGTGTCCGCCATGCGGGACGCCCAGCGCACCGCCGCAGAGCTGTCCGCCTTTCCCAGCGGGACGGTGCATCTGGTGGTGGGGCGCGTGTCCAAAAAGGTGCTGCGTCAGCTGCACACCACCATCGACGACGCCATCGACGCGGCGGGCCTGCCGCTGCTGGGCGTGATACCGGAGGACCCGGACGTCCCCTACTGTCTGAACCGCGGACTGGTGCTGCGGGAGCAGAACTACTACGCCGCCCGGGCCTATGAAAACATTGCGAAACGCATCATGGGGCAGAAAACCCCGCTGATGAAGATATAAGGAAAGGAGCCCTCCATGAATATTGCATTGATGGCACACGACAACCGGAAAGAGCTGATGGTCCAGTTCTGCACCGCCTACTGCGGCATCCTGGCCAAGCACACCCTCTGCGCCACCGCCCGCACCGGCCAGCAGATCGCCGACGCTACCGGGCTGACCATACACCGCTTCCTGTCCTTCGCCCACGGCGGCGGACAGCAGATCGCCGCCCGCATCGCCTATAATGAGATCGATATGGTGCTGTGCTTCGGTGACCCCAACCAGAAAACGCCGGACGCAGACATCACGTATATTTCCCGCCTGTGCGACCAGAACAACGTGCCCTTTGCCAGCAACCTGGCCACCGCCGAGATGCTGGTGCTGGGTCTGGACCGGGGCGACCTGGACTGGCGTGACATCGTCAACCCCAAGAACAAGCCCTTTACGGCTTGACAACCATCGGCAAATCGCATACAATAAGGGATAACCGTGCAGACCTCGCAGGAGTAGCCTGTACACCGCCGCTGCAAGAGAGGTGCGCCATCGGCTGAAAGTGCACCGCGGCAAGGCACAGGTGAAGACAGCGAGTTAGCGGGGATGGAAACATCCACGGCGCGCTCCCCGTAACAGGAGCAAAAAGGGCCGCAAGGCCGAATTTGGGTGGCACCACGAAGTGTTTTACGCTCTCGTCCCAATGCAGGGACGGGAGCGTTTTTTCGTCCGCGCCGCCGACACAAACACAAAGGAGAACGCTATGCAGGCTGTTTTGGACTTCATCAACAACCACGTGCGGGACATCTTCATCCCGCTGACGGCGCTGGCGCTGCTGCGGGTCGGTATGTGCCTGGCGCAGCTGAAGCGAATGGCGCACCTCCGGGAGAAAAAAGGTGCCTACCACGCCGTCCGGGGCCACTGCGAGGAGCTGGGCGTCTGGTTCGGTGCGCTGGCGGGCCTGCTGCTGCCTGTCATTGTACCGGGTCTGTGGTATGCGGGCCTGGCGCTGGCCATAGTCGGCGGTGTCATCGGCCAGCGCATCGGCGTGAAGAAGGGCCGGGCCCTGGATGATATCTACCGCGAGGTCGCCTGGGAGCTGAAGCACGAGGCGGAGGCCGAGGCCGCCCGCGAGGCCGCCGCCCACACGCTAACGCCCGGTGCGGAGGAGCTGCCGGAGACAGGCGAGCAAAACGAAACCACCGAAGATAAAGGAGAGACGGAAAATGGCTGAGATGACCCCCCGGACCCTGTCCGGCTTTATGGAGCTGCTGCCCAAGCCGCAGCAGCAGATGGAGCGCATGATGGACATCCTGCGCCGCACCTATTCTCTGTACGGCTTCACCCCGCTGGACACCCCGGTGATCGAGGCGGCGGAGGTGCTGCTGGCCAAGGGCGGCGGCGAAACGGAGAAGCAGATCTACCGCTTCAACAAGGGCGACGCCGACCTGGCCCTGCGGTTTGACCTGACGGTGCCGCTGGCCAAGTATGTGGCCCTGCACTACAACGACCTGTCCTTCCCCTTCCGCCGCTACCAGATCGGCAAGGTCTACCGGGGCGAGCGCGCCCAGCGCGGCCGCTTCCGTGAGTTCTATCAGGCGGATATCGACGTGATCGGCGACGGCAAGCTGGACATCACCAACGAGGCCGAGATGCCCGCCATCATCTACCGTGCGTTCAGTGAGCTGGGGCTCAGGCGCTTCTGCATCCGGGTGAACAACCGCAAGATCCTCAACGGCTTTTATGCCATGCTGGGCCTGACCGACAAGGCCGGCGACATCATGCGTACCGTGGACAAGCTGGACAAGATCGGCGCAGAGAAGGTCCGTACCCTGCTGACCGACGAGGTGGGCGTGTCCGCCGAAAGCGCCGATGAGATCCTGAAATTCATCGCCATCACCGGCAGCAACGATCAGGTACTCTCCGCCCTGGAGGGCTACGCCGGCCGGAACGAGACGTTTGACGAGGGCTTGGACCAGCTGAAAACCGTGGTGAAATACCTGTCCGCCTTCGGCGTGCCGGAGGAGAACTTTGCCGTGGACCTGACCATTGCCCGGGGCCTGGATTACTACACCGGCACCGTGTACGAGACGGCGCTGCTGGACCACCCGGAGATCGGCTCCGTCTGCTCCGGCGGCCGGTATGACAACCTGGCAGCGTACTACACCGACAAGCAGCTGCCCGGCGTGGGCATCTCCATCGGCCTGACCCGGCTGTTCTACGTGCTGGGCGAGCAGGGAATGCTCAACGGCGATCTGCCCACCGCTCCGGCGGATGTGCTGATCCTGCCCATGACCGAGGACCTGTCCGCCGCCGTCACACTGGCCACAAAGCTGCGGGACGCCGGCGTGCGGACCCAGCTGTACACCGAGCAAAAAAAGTTCAAGGCCAAGATGAACTACGCCGACAAGACCGGCGTGCCCTATGTGGTGTTCCTGGGCGAGGACGAGGTGAAAAACAACGTCATTGCCTGCAAGGATATGACCAGCGGCGAGCAAACCACCCTGGACTTTGCCGCCACCCTGGCGCGGGTGCGCGACGGCCTGGCCGAGAGGAACAAGGGCAAGGTCATCGTGGAGAAGTAAGCGCCTTACCCTACGGCGCAAAGCATTTCCGGCAGGCGGGTGTAGGGGGCGGCGTTTTTGATAAACGATCCGTAATAATTCAATAAGGTTATACAAAACACAATCACAAATGGGAGGAAAACAACAATGATGCAGATGCGTACACATACCTGCAATGCGCTGCGGCTGGCCGATGTGGGCAAGTCCGTGAAGATCGTGGGCTGGATGGAGAATGTCCGCGAGGTAGGCGGCAGCCTGGCCTTCGTGGTGCTGCGTGACTTCTACGGCACCACCCAGGTGGTGGTGGAGGACGAGGCCGACCTGAAGATCATCAAGGGCCTGAACAAGGAGTCCACCATCAGCGTGGAGGGCACCGTCCGCGAGCGCGCCAGCAAGAACCCCAAGCTGCCCACCGGCGAGATCGAGGTGGTCCCCACCAAGATCGAGCTGCTGGGCCGCTGCCGCTATAACGCCCTGCCCTTCGAGATCAACCGCAGCCGCGAGGCCGACGAGACCCAGCGGCTGAAGTACCGCTATCTGGACCTGCGTAACCCGGCGGTCAAGCAGAACATCATCCTGCGCTGCCAGGTGGTGGCCGCCCTGCGCGCCGCCATGATGGAGCACGGCTTCCTGGAGATCACCACCCCCATCCTGACCGCCAGCTCCCCCGAGGGCGCCCGCGACTATCTGGTGCCCGCCCGCAAGCACCCCGGCAAGTTCTATGCCCTGCCCCAGGCGCCCCAGCAGTTCAAGCAGCTGCTGATGACCTCCGGCTTCGACCGCTATTTCCAGATCGCCCCCTGCTTCCGCGACGAGGATGCCCGCGGCGACCGCTCCCCCGGCGAGTTCTATCAGCTGGATATGGAGATGGCCTTCGCCACCCAGGACGATATCTTCGCCGTGCTGGAGGACGTGCTGCCCCCCATCTTTGCCAAGTTCGGCACCTACAACGTGGCCTCCTCCGCCCCCTTCCGCCGCATCCCCTACAACACCGCCATGGAGACCTACGGCTCCGATAAGCCCGATCTGCGTATCGACCTGACCTGCAAAAACGTCAGCGAGTTGTTCGTCGCCAGCGAGTTCGAGGCCTTCAAGGGCCAGACCGTAAAGATGGTGCCCATCAGCGACTGCGCCCTGACCCGCAAGCAGGTGGAGAAGCTGCTGACCGACTGCGAGGTCCAGTCCGGCAGCAAGGCCTACTGGTTCAAGGTGGACGAAAACGGCCAGCTGGCCGGCGGCATCGCCAAGTTCGTCGCCCCGGTGGAGGCCGAGCTGGGTAAGATCATCGACCTGAAGCCGGGCACCCTGGTGCTGGCAACCGCAGGCCAATACGCCACCAAGTCCGTGGGCGTGCTCATCAAGACCTTCGGCGCCGCCTGCGAAAACCACTTCGACAAGGAGCGCTATGAGTTCTGCTGGATCGTGGACTTCCCCATGTACGAGATCGGCGACGAGTCCGGCGAGC
>ENA-ORMN01004296-ORMN01004296.1-human-gut-metagenome-genome-assembly--contig:-NODE-4296-length-10365-cov-2.184287_pt1 | contig 10365 bp, 12 predicted proteins | sample MGYA00242102_ERZ508993 | MGnify/ENA primary metagenome ERZ508993 (study PRJEB26280, sample SAMEA2338770) | human gut metagenome | biome: human gut; feature: human-associated habitat; material: faeces... | reverse complement strand
AAACAAATGGTATGTTAAATTTACTTGATGGATTTGTTATCATCAATCTTGCAGAGGTAAGTTTGTCTGTTCTTGAACAAACCATTCTCATTCTTAAATCAATGAGACGAGAAGCAGATGATATGTCTAATGATGGCAAAGGTGGTTCTCGTCTCATTATTTCTGGTTATGTTGTTGATGACTGGATTGATGACTGTATGATGATTTATAACGCAAAACTTAATATCATGAAATGAACGTATTTATTTCTCAACCCATGAAAGGTAAAGAAACTGGTGAAATTCAGTGGGAACGTGATGAGCTTGTTAAGGAATTGAAGAGGTATCTAGGAGAAGATATTAATATTCTTGATACTATCTTCCATTTCGCAGAAGATGTCCCGTCCCTTGTATATCTTGGGCGTTCTCTTGAAGTTCTTGCCAAAGCAGACCTTGCTGTGTTTATGGATGGATGGGAGAATGCTCGTGGTTGCAGAATTGAACATCAAGCAGCAAAGGATTACGGCATTCCTACGCTTGAGCTAAATGGTTTTTGGTATCCTTGCACCTAAAATATAAAACGCCAAAAAAGAGAGACGTATCGAAACGATACGTCTCTCTTAATATTTACATTAAACTGTTAAAAGTTTTTTCCAAGTGGTTTTTTTCGCTGTTAGTTCACCATCAACCACACAGCCATGGTCTTTTTGGAATTGTTTTATAGCACTATCAAATTTAACACCAGCAATGCCGTCTGCGTTACCGCAATTATATCCTAGATAATTCAGATACTCTTGTAACGGTTTTACAACTGCGTGTCTATTATTTTTGGTTTTGCTAACAGTAATTGTCGCCGCAATTGTTTTAGGGCCAACAATACTGTCAGCTGTTACTCCTAAAGCAGACTGAATAACTTTTATATAATCACTCTTTGATTTTGTTTCTTTAATATTAGAATCATTAAAGAAAGATTCGTCAATAATCCTATCACAGTCTAATCTGCTAAAACCGGGAACCTTCATTGCGTTTTCACTTGAATATTGCCACAAGACGACATTCTTTTTGTAAGAATAATCAGGGCCATAATGAGCAACCCAAACAGGGTATGGCAACCGATTCATATCTAAGTTTGTCTTCAACCAGCTAGAAGAGGCATAGATTCCAGCCTTTTTGTCTGATGCAATAATAGTATCACAAAATCCCTTAGCCGCTTCTGTTCTGGATTCAATAGAAATTTTGTCTGCTCTTCCATTATGTTTTTCATTACTAAACTCAGAGTCAAACCAAATTCCTAGTGTAGCACCCTGATAATATTCGCTACGGATTATGGCATTTGCTTCTTCGATTCCCTCTTGTTTATTAATCGCCTGAGATAAAAAGTATAGGCCGTATGGAATCTTATATTGCTTGCATTTGAAAATATTATAATCAACACACTTGTCAAGCTTTATAGTGCCACTACCATAACCACGATAACCAAAACGAATAATAATTCCTGTTAAATTTTCTTTGAAATATTTCCACTGAGAATCGGTGATTTTCCCTTGAGCATAGGAGATGTCAACAATATTTTTCATTCAAATCACCTCGTTTCAAAAATAATACTTAGGTTTTTCTTCATGAAATAAAACGTATCTTAGCCAATCATCTACAAAAATACAGATAACAGACAAGAAGAACCAAAGGGCAGTAAAGGGTAGACAAATTTGCCCCAGAAGATTAAATGGCACATTAGAGTAATCCCAAATGTGTAGCCCTAAGAATAGATTTAGAATTATACCAGCTACAAATTCACAACTCGTTACAACGAGAGACCCGGTTATAGCTTGTTTCCAGAGCTTCATCTCCCAAGGGATATAGTTGTTTAGTCCACCAATGATAACGAAGCAGAAGCCGCCCAAAAACCCCATAGTCCAATGAGTATGACCACGCCACAATATTTCAATCCCGCAGTATGCTAAACCACCAATTAGAAACAAGATTACAACTTTAAAAAGCTCCTTTAGTGATTTGTCCATGACATCACCTTATTAGTATTTAATTTCGATGGCATTTAGTTCATCCTTTGTAGTACAACCTTTGATTTTAATTTCAAGCTCTTGCTGTGTTGAAACAAACGGCTTTACATAAGAGCCAATCGCAAGAGCAAGGGCGCACAGATTTTCATAAGTCCACTCGGTACATTCCTCGCCAGTAGAGTTCCAAGTGAGCTTAAACGCAGAACCAGTGGCAGCAGAAACTTGATACAGCGCCAGATTAGAGGTCAAAAGAGACTGCTTTTCTGATGTAACAGAATAGTACTTCCCGTCTAGCCATTTCATTGGGTTATTTGCTAGATAATCTTTTAGGGCTTGTTTGCTATAAGAAATCTTGCGTTCCTTTTGCTGTTCTAGCTGAGTTTTCAACTCTTCCTCTGTGAACAGAATATAGCGCTGGATGTCAACCTCTTCATCATAAGCGTCTTTGGCTTCTACTCCCTTGACATCAACAACCTTTTTTACGCTCTTACCACCATTTGGATAAGTTTTTAGAGTCTCGTAGTGATATTTCTCTTCGACCGCTTCAACAGCGTCATGATGGATAGTTTTCTTTTCGTTTTTAATGTGACCTTTTTCTAGGTCAGGATTTTCAATTAGTTTATCATTAATATCATAAATTTCCATGGAATTACTCCTTTCATTGTTTAAAACATTTTAACTAATATTATTTATGTAAATAATTGTATCTTTTATCGACATCTGATGTTGAGCCAGCAGAATTATATGGCGGCACATGGGAGAAAATTGCAGAAGAAAGAACCTTGATGGGTGCATCAGATACCTACCCTGTAAAAAGCACGGGAGGAAGCGCAACACATACGCAGACCCTGGATGAAGTTGCGGAACATATACACGACATAAATGTTGCGAATGTTTATGAGGGAAGTTATACCATCCCGAGTAATGAGTGGAGGTTAACATATAAAGACCCGAATACCACCACGTCGTATTTGATGCAATCTGCAAGAGTGGGACTGGTGCCAGCAGGTAAAAGCAAGCCCATGGACATCCTCAATCCTTACTACGCTGTAAATATCTGGCGTAGAATCAAGTGATGGTTATGCCACTCTACGCCAGATGTACACGGAGTAGTAGGGCGGCATATTGTTGTGGGGTTCGTCTCCGCCAGAAACTCTTGTCCCGAGATACCCTCTGTCTATATCCGTACCAAGGGTTTGAGAGCCTGTTATATCAATGTGATTAGACGAAACATATATCTCGCCTAATCCGAATCCAACTTTAACATTCCAATCATAATTGTAATAGGCGGTAACTATGTGGGTGTGGCTAGGCATCTCATTACTTTCTAGTTTATGGCTAGCTTCACCACCCGTACTACCTGCCGCATAGGTATCGCTTGCACCCAATAAAAACACATCTTTAATTTGTTCCCAAGTTCCTCCGTAGAGTTCAGCCGGTTCCGTTCCATCTGTCGATAAAAAGATACTTCCAACGGGATGGACTGCTAGGAGCACTTCTTGTTTATTGTAAAAGACAACATTACCATCTGTTCCAATGATAGAATCATGTAAAGTATTAATGCTGGTATCAATTTTTACAAAGTTACTGCTTGTATATCCAGCAATATCCTTGAGAAAGTCATATACAAGAACGTTAGAGTCTACATCAGGGTCATAAAGTTTTAATTTTAAATTGGTTGATTCGTTAGGCATATTTGTATCCTCCTAGTAATTAAATAAATTAGACAGTTTTCATTCTCGCGCTCGGGAGAATTTGCTTACGAATATTTATATAGTATATCGTCAAGGGTCATGTTATTATCTTTTATATCTTTAAATGTCAAATCATCTATTTCTTCTATCTTTTTTTTAGTTTTGACAACACCTTGGGTAATTCCGTGCATTGATAATAGTTTGTTTTTATCACTGGAATTTGTCCCGTAATTGACCGTTAAGAGCCTGTCTGCGAGGGTTTTTTGAGATACCCTACTTACGGCCTCATCCTCATGAACAAGCTCTGCGACCGCGTATTTAGCCTTAGCAGCGAAAATAATCATTCCGTAACGCCAAATTAGGCCATCTATGGTGGTTTCGCCAGTTATTTGACCGACAGTCATCCCGGAGATACTTTTAATACGTTTATAAGACATGTTTTCTGGATAAGCATAATATACTTCTATTGCTTTTTCCATATTTGTTTTATGAATAAGCCTAGAAGCTATGGTTGTATATACAGTTCTAATTGCACCCGGGATGTCCGCTTTTGCAATAATTTTTGTCTTAAAAGGCGACCACACTTTGGTTAATCCAGAAGCGATTGCCTTTATTTTAAACCTGGCAAATAACCCAATTTCTTTGAAGATATCAAGAGCTGTTACAATAGTCGCCTTAAATTTAATAGGTTCATTTGTTTCGCCATAACAATAAGTTAGTGGCGCAGCAATTAAATTCCTATTTGCTAACTTTGTAACCACTTTTATATATTCGTAAACAATCGCAAATTTTTCTGGTATATTATGACCGTAATTTACAATGAGCCTTAGAACTTCTGCCATTGCATAAACAATATTGATATCCAGAATTTTCACTCTGATAGGAGCTGTATAATCATTTGGTAGATAGGCTAAGATGGTATCTGTTTTTAAAACATCTTTTTCGTTTTTAACAACGACTGTTCCATTAGCCTGCTCCACTTTGACTAGTTTATATTCATAGGACAGGCCCATAAGGCTATTTCTGTCACATATTTTGATTTTAATTGGGGATACCATTTAACCGCCCCCTATATATTATTCTGCGTTTTCAAGAGAGAAAACAGCGCCACCAATTTTAATAATTAGCTGAGAATCAACGGTCATAACACGGGAGTTTACAAAAGTGCCCCAAATCTCACAAGTGCTACCAGTCTGAGAACTAGAAAGGAAGAAATATGGAACGGTAATCTGAGAACCGCCAGTAATTTCGCTCATAGTAATTACTGTTTTATTGGAAACATAGCTCAGGGGATATGTTGTGCTAAAAGTAGGCTCAGTAAAGTTGGTCTGATTGTTTGCAATAGCAGCACGAGTATAACCGGGATTGGTAGGTTCTGCGCCTACAGGAATCGCGCCATCGGTAATGGGTTGAGTAGATAGACCAAAATACCAAGTTGTGGGGGAAGTAAATTCCTGACCACCAAAAATCTTAGCGTTAATCTTATTAGCAAATGCCTTAGAAATCATAATATAATCCTCCTATTTACATATCGTCAATTTTAAGTTTGAAAATCACAAAACCTTGAGCACGGCGAAATTCCTTCAAAGGTTTCCCGTATCCAAAGTCGTAATATAAAGCAATTTGTTGTACATATTTTCCATAGATTAATTTGTTTGTGATAGACGAGTCTAGCCTTACATAGGCTGTATTTGTGGCATCATCAACTAGAATATCGCCAGCAGTTGGACTTGATGGGTCTGACTTCAACTCCACAATGGGGTTTTGATATTGACCATAAGGGCACAAAGACCATTTTACATAGGTTTTATCTCCTTTATTTATTGTGATAACATCGTTATCGTAGTCAATAAATTGAAATGGTATAACGATTGTATCCCCGGCGAAAAATTCAATATCATCTATCTGTTGTACGAAACCCTTAAACTGTTTTGCCTCGATTCTCTCCAATATCATTCACCTCTTTTTTAACTCGTTGCGGTTTTGGTTTGTTCGGAGAAACGGGAATAATCTCTGCACTACTATTAGACTGTTCGTGAATCACATTTTCAGTCTGAGATTGCATTGCTTCTTCAAGTTTATTCTGAATAAGTGTTTGTATATCCTTTTCATAACTATCAACATCTTTTGCAAGCTGTTGCATTGCATCAAGGCAGTTACCAAGCGTTTTAATATTCCCGTATCCTTGAACAGAAATAGTATTTAGAGCTTGATAAATCTTATTAATTTGTATAATAATATCTTCTTTATTCATAAATTACCCCTTTTGTTCTTCTAGTACCATAACTGTATAATTAACACCATCTACCGTGATTGTTTGTTTCTTAAACCTGTCAGAATCGGAAATTCCAAATTTCTCGTTAATTTGTTCTGTTGTAGAATAATTGTTTAATGTAGATTTAAGAACAAAATTATTGTCTGTCTCTGTCTTAGAATAATAACTATTCATTTCTGCATGAGTTTGGTATCCCTTTAATACTTCTTGAGTATCGGCCCATGTTTTATAATTGTTAAGTTCGGTTCTGTTTATGTAAGTCGTGGCTAATATTTCGTTATTATATTTTGAGACATACGCTTCCATTGAAGATTCTGTTACAAGATATATCTGGGCATTATAAATATCTTGGAACATTCTACCAATACTTCTTGAAGAATAATATCCCCAAATATTACGCCATCCAGTATCATCTCTTGCACCAACGTAGTCAAGAATTTTATCGTAAGGCGATTTGAATATACTAAAGAACCATTGTAGCCAGTTCCAAAAATTGCCGGGTGACACATCTCCACCGTAATTTACATTACCATTGCTGCCGGAAGGGGTTATAACATCTGTTCCCGGTGTAATTACGGGGTTGCCATTAATCGTAACGCCAGATGTTTCCATAGAACCATCTGCATTTAAACGGAACAATGGATGCCCGCTACTATTTACTTTAATAGATGTCATAGTTCCGGTTGACCCGTCGATAATGTATCCTGTCGTCGCTCCATCCCCAACAATAATTTTACCACCAGTTATTGTTAAGTTGCCACTTTTATCTACGTTAAATACACCAATGTTTCCAGCGCCGGTTTTTTTAACGATACCAAATCCTGAATCTGGATTCATATTCATTGTAATAGTATCATTTTTAACCGTGAGACCTTCTTCGTTCATTGTAAACGTCTTATTACTGTTAGAAATGATAAGATTATTACCCATTATTAAATTACCAACAATCGAGTCTGCAATCAATCCATAGGACTCTTTACCACCGACAAGCACCTTACCAAACACAGCCTTTGTTGTTGTCCAACCATCGTTGGTAAAACAAATTTTATTGTTTGAAATCCAAAGTTGTTCGGGAGAATAACCGTTTATATTGCCGTCTTCGTCAGACTTCTGCCTACCTTTGATACCATAACTACCAAAAGTAAATTCATTATCTTCCGTAGCTTTGATAGACTGATTAGCTAAATTTAAAGCAGTCTTCATGTAGCTTGTAACAGCATCAATTGTTCCATTTACAACAGGCTGAGATACAGCAGACAACAAAGAACCAACACTAGATACGGCACTTGTGGTTTCGTTATGAAGCTCATTGAATGTATAAGTGTCGTTGGACAATCTAAATCTATTACCAAACTTCATTGTAAAGCTATCAGGGTCTTCGTAGTTGATTTCAATTTCTTGTAAATATGGATAGACCCAGTTACCGTCATCAAGCTCAACGTTAATAATACATCCAAATAAACTTCCGCTGTTTTTTTCAATTTGAATTAACTGGTCGATGAATGGCTTAAATTTTTCTATAAAGAAAAAGTTAGCACTTTCTAGTTCAAATGAAAAGCTTGGTTGGCTAACTACTTTTAGTTTTTCATAACCAGCGTCAACAAGTTGTCCTGCAACATAGATATCGTCCATGATTGTATCGTTTTGAGTAAGTTCTCCGACTTTCTTAACGCTAATATCGCCGCTAGAATCAATGACCTGAACCTTTGTTTCAGAACTGGAATAATCTTTTGTTTCCATGCTATCAGTAACAATAAATGTGTCGTCGCTAAAGCTTCCCTCAATAATATAAGGGTCAAGAGCTATCTTTTCTGCATCAGTAAAATGTTTATCGTAGGAATACTTGTCTACAATTTTATCTCTTTCAGATTGAATAAATTTAAGCTCTGTATTTATGGCTTCAATTGCATACTTAGAAGCTCCACCGCTTGGATTTACGCTGTGATTTTCAACCTTAGCGCTAACAATCTTACCAGTAGCTTGTACCGTAGAAGATGCTGAAATATTATAGTCTGGATTAATGGACTCCGTACTTTCAAAATCTGCTTTTCTTACAGAATATAATCTACCGCCATTTTTTAGAATATTAAGATTCGTTTCACAAGCTTGTGTGTAATTTTTCCAATAGGTATATAATGTTACTGTATGCCTATCGTCTGTTGTATAAGTTTTAACGCCAGATAAGTCTAAGATTTCATAATCATTCCTTTTCGCTTCTCCGTATGTTACCCACCCCTGTTCTTCTTTAAATAAAAAACCGACCCATTTTGCATAAACAGGGATACTATCAACGTCAGGATAATCAGTATACTGACTCATATTCTGACTTGCAGCGTCATAATAAGACTGCATATCTGTTAGTTCTGCTTGTTGGGTTAAAAGAAGCAGATTAAACTTCTTTTGTAATGCAGTCCAAGAACCATAAGAAGTAGAACTGGTATCATAAATCGCTGTTTTGCAATCACGTTCCCACTCAAGAACTTTCTTTTTCAACGCATTGTCTGTAATCCATTCGTTATAATTCTCATAATAGTTAGTAGCGTTTTTGTCGAGTACACCAGTATAATAATCAAGGCAAAACAGTTTCTTAGTACCGTTTGGATTAATTTTCGCAATAGTTAAATTTTCTGCACCTGATACATTGATTACCGTATAAACATCGTCAGATAGTTCACTTACCGTTGCATTTTTAATTAAGTTATCAAAAGACAACATAATATTTGTATTCTTAACAACTTCTGTTGTGTCATAAGCGTTTATCGTGAAGTTTTCATTATCAAATACAAACAATGCTTCGTAAGATTGTGAAACTTCATTCGTTAAGAATCCGTATAACCCCTTATCAGTTTCACTAAATGAACGAGATTTTGTCATCAAGGACGGACTAACATACCCAATGCTCCACAAAGGGACAACCTTAATAAGTTGATGTAATAAAGATTTTTCTGGCTGTTGCGCTCTGTAGAAAAAATAATTACTGGTGACAACGGTTGTGCTAGACGTATCATTAATGTTACCAGCGGTTGTAACAAATATCAAATTAACACCTTTGCTATTTAGTATATATTCCGCAGAATATGCAGTGATAGTTTTATTATGAACTTTATCCTCATAGGCTTCTTCATAATCTTGAATAACAAAATATCCAAACCCATCAATATGAAGCAATTTATTTTTAATAATTCTATCATAATATGGATTTACAACATCGTTCATTTTTTCATAAATTGTCATACTGACTTCTGAGCAAGAACCCCATTTAGGAGAAATTACTAAGTCTTTTACGTTTGCCAGTATTCCAATAGTTGTCTTGTTTGGATTACACAGTTCGATTGTTGGATATTCATATCGTTTATTTATATCAAAAGTAAATTTAATAGTAACTCCCTCCTAACCTCTTGGCATTTTGATAACTTAGATACATATAATCAGCTGTGCCGTATATAGAAAGAACAACTTGTCCCCTTGGAAACTTCAAAAATTTCTTGTTAAATTTAGAAAAAATATCAAATGATGGGTCGTCATTTAAAATAACAATACAATTTTTACTATCTAAATAAACGATATCATTTTTATTTAATCCGGCAAAATTGGTTGTGACATTATAATCCAAAGCTTTTTGAATAGCAGAGATAGGAATCTCATGCAATCTACAGTATACGGTACATTTGTTATATGTTTCATTATTTAGTAAAATAACATCTTTGTAATTAACCATATACTTCCCTTCGCTATAGTGTTTTACGTTGATGCTAAAATTGCCATTACTTGCCATGTGAAATCTAATCGTTGGCTTCATAAGCTCAAAGTCGTCTGAGTAATTGCTAAAAATAAAAGTGTCAACCTTTGAAACATCTGGATTTAGTTTATATTTTTTGACAGTTTCAAACTCGTGTGCATAAGGTGCGTCACATTCAACGGTCGCGCTTATTCCACGATATCCGTCTGCATCTGGCGTTTGAGTTCCATGAAATGACGGGTTTCCTTGTCCTGAAAATAATCGAGATACGTATCCAGGTCGAGGATAGGCTCCTTGGGATAACTTTTATAACCGTCGATCTGATACTGTTTCAATTGATTCCAGCTCATTTCATGAATTTTTCCCGTACCCGTGGTCTGCGAAGCAATATCGTCGATATAATCGCCGTTCATCCACTGACCGTAAACGCCCGTACCGTGAAGCAGCACCACCACTCCGTCTTTGGTCATATGCAGATCGTTTTCCATGACGTCCGCTTTTCCGTTTTCGTAAGCGTCCTGATATCCTCTCAGCGAATTGGGCTGATAATTGACGGGCATACCGCCGTGCGCGACAATTTGGGGCTGACGCGTAAGGAGATTTTCCGGCATCTCTTCGATACATTTTTTCGCCGCTGCGCAATCCTTCGTCACGATGCCGT
>ENA-ORMN01004294-ORMN01004294.1-human-gut-metagenome-genome-assembly--contig:-NODE-4294-length-10367-cov-7.176396_pt1 | contig 10367 bp, 6 predicted proteins | sample MGYA00242102_ERZ508993 | MGnify/ENA primary metagenome ERZ508993 (study PRJEB26280, sample SAMEA2338770) | human gut metagenome | biome: human gut; feature: human-associated habitat; material: faeces... | reverse complement strand
GGTCCTGCTCGACGATGTCCTCCTCGATGCGCAGGTTGTCGATGATGAAGCCCTGCCGTTCGTAGGTGTTCTTGCCCATGTAGAACTCCAGCAGGTCGTGGATCGGGTCGTCCTTGGTGATGCGAACCTTGTCCAGGCGGATGTTCTCGCCGATGAATTCGCGGAACTCGTCGGGCGAAATCTCGCCGAGGCCCTTGAAGCGCGTGATCTCGGCATTGGCGCCGCAGCGTCCGACGGCCTTCTGCCGCTCCTCCTCGGAGTAGCAGTAAAACGTCTCCTTCTTGTTGCGGACGCGGAACAGGGGGGTTTGCAGCACGAACAGGTGCCCCTGGCGGATCACGTCGGGGAAGAACTGCAGGAAGAAGGTCATCATCAAAAGGCGGATGTGCATGCCGTCGACATCGGCATCGGTGGCGATGATCACCTTGTTATAGCGCAGGTTGTCCATCTCCTCCTCGATGTTGAGCGCAGCCTGCAAGAGGTTGAACTCCTCGTTCTCGTAGACCACCTTTTTGGTCAGCCCGTAGCAGTTGAGCGGCTTGCCGCGCAGCGAAAAGACAGCCTGCGTGCGCACGTCGCGGCTCTTGGTGATCGAACCCGAGGCCGAGTTGCCCTCGGTGATGAAGATCATCGACTGTTCGGCCAGCTCGTGCTTGTCGGTGCGGTGTATCTTGCAGTCGCGCAGTTTCTTGTTGTTGAGCGAAACCTTCTTGGCCGTCTCGCGCGCCTTCTTCTGGATGCCCGAAATGGCCTTGCGCTCCTTCTCGTTTTCGACGATCTTCCGCTGGAGCACCTGCGCCGTCTCGGAATGCTTGTGCAGGTAGTCGTCGAGGTGCTTGCCCAGGAAATCGACGACGAAATTGCGCATCGACACGCCCGGCTCGATCTCCTTGGAGCCGAGTTTGATCTTGGTCTGCGATTCGAAGACCGGGTCGGTGACCTTGACCGAAATGGCGGCGATGATCGACGTGCGGATGTCCGAAGGATCGTAGTCCTTGTGATAGAACTCCTTGACGGTCTTGGCGATGGCCTCGCGGAAAGCCGCCTGGTGTGTACCGCCCTGCGAGGTGTACTGGCCGTTGACGAACGAGAAATAGCTCTCGCCGTAGCCCGTGCCGTGGGCGATGGCCACCTCGATGTCATCGCCCGAAAGGTGGATCGGCGCATAGAGCGGCTCTTCGGTCATGTTTTCGTTGAGCAGATCCAGCAGGCCGTTTTTCGAAACGTAGCTGTTGCCGTTGAAATTGAACGTCAGCCCCAGGTTCAGGTACGTATAGTTGCGCACCATCTGCTCGACGTATTCGAGGTTGTAGGCATACTCGCCGAAGACCTCCTCGTCGACGCGGAACGAGATGAAGGTGCCGTTTTTCTCGCGCACGCCGCTCTCCCACCTGTCGCTCACCTCGAGCCCCTTGGCGAAGGTCACCGTGCGGGCCTCGCCGTCGCGTACCGAACGGGCCGTGAACTCGCCGGAAAGCATGTTGACGGCCTTGACGCCGACGCCGTTCAGGCCGACGGTCTTCTTGAAGGCCGAGCCGCCGTACTTACCGCCGGTGTTCATCTCGCTGACGGCCGCCGCGAGCGATTTGAGGGGGATGCCGCGGCCGTAGTCGCGCACCGACACCACCTTGTCCTCGATCGAAATGTCGATCTGGCGGCCGGCCCCCATGATGAATTCGTCGACCGAATTGTCCACGACCTCCTTGATGAGGACGTAAATGCCGTCGTCGGCCTGGGTGCCGTCGCCCAGCTTGCCGATATACATGCCGGGGCGCAGACGGATATGCTCCCGCGGCGAAAGCGTAACGATGGCGTCGTCGCCGTAGCTGTCGTTAGGATTGGTATTGAGTAAATCTGCCATAGTCTATTTTCGGTTTCGGATCTGGGCAAGGGCTGCGCTCATGGCGTCGTGCACCTCCTCCATCAGCACGTGCGTCTCGGTCGAGACGACCTTTCCGGCCGGTACGGGGGGCAGCACGCGGATGGTGATGCGGTTGCCCCAGTTGAACATCGCGTTCTTGCGGATAAGCGTCTTGGTGCCGTCCAGCACCACGGGGAGTATCTCCACGCCCGCCTCCCGGGCCAGCGTGAAGGCGCCCGCCTTGAAGCGGTGTATCTCGCCGTCTTTCGAACGCGTACCCTCGGGGAAGACGGCGACCGAAGCGCCGCGCGAGATCCACAGCTTGCCGTCGCGCACCATCTGCTCCAGCGCCTCGGAGGCGCGGCCGCGGTTGATGCAGATGTCGCCGTGGAGGATGAGATACTGCCCGAAGAAAGGCGTCTTGAAGACCTCGCGCTTGGAGACCCAGCGGAAATTGAGCGGGATGTAATAGAGCGTCGGGATGTCGATCACCGTATTGTGGTTCAACACGATGACGTAGCTTTTCTTCCGGTCGACATGTTCGAGCCCCTCCACACGCTGCCGCCAGCGGGGCGGAATGGCGAAGAAGGTGCGCACCAGGATGCGTGACAGCTCGTGCACCACGCGGCGGCCCTTGTCGAAGGGATAGCACACGACCAGCGCCAGGGCCGACAGGATCATGAAGAAGGTGCACAGCAGCACCAGGAAGATATAATAAACCGCGCTTATCATAGTTTCAGCATTTTTTGCCGGGCATTCCCGCCCCGCCGTGCCTGCCCTGCTGCCGGATCGCGTCGGAAACGGCATGGCGGAGCGTTCGGAATCACATCGGGGGACAATGAGCCATAATAATTCAATCTGCAAATTTAGGAATTATTCGCGGGATTCCAGCCTCGCGGCGCACGATTTTTCAACAAAATTTCGACGACACCTATTTTATCGGGGACAGCCCTCCCCCGCTTTCCGCGGCGCAGAAAGCGTACGCCGACAACTATACAAAGGCGGAATGCTGACGGGGGTGCGGGACGCGGCAGCCGGCCGGTCGCCGCAGGTAATAGGCAGCAAAGCGGGAGATTCCGTTTTGAATTTCCTGCCTTTTTTATAACTTTGCGCCATACATATTAGCGAAAGCTATTGTTTTTGGGTAGATAAAACGACCAATTTTAACGAAGCCAAGAAAACAGTAGTACTCCCGCGTCACGCGCGGGCTCTACCTGTTTGGCTTCGGGTGCTTGGTCGTACCCATCTACCGACAGAGGGGAGTCCGCGTTTTTTCATACATGAACGGCCGCCCCTCCCCCGGAAAAGGATAATTTTTTCGTAAAATTTAGTACTATGCATTGCAAAGTATAAATATTTTTACATATCTTTGCCCCGTCAACTAAAATGCAGCGCAGATTACAAACAACAACAGAATAGTATGAAAAAACTTATCTTCATCATCGTAATACTGGCGCTGGCCGCCGCAAACGCATTCGCAGCCCGCATCTATCCGGCCGAGGGCCGCGTGGTGGACGAACAGGGACAGGCCGTGGAGTACGCTACGGTCGTGCTGCTGAAAGGCAGCGACCAGGTGGCGGGCATGGCCACCGACGACACGGGCCGCTTCGTGCTGCAAGTGCCTTCGGGCGAGTATACCCTGTCGGTACAATACCTCGGGTTCGACCCCGTCGTGCGGCAGGTGCGGGTCGAGGAGAACAACGACCTGGGCGAGATCGTGATGAAAAGCTCGACGACCCGGATCGAAGGCGTGGTGGTCAAGGCGCAGCTGATCCGCCGCGAGGCAGACCGCTTCGTGGTCGACGTGGCCAACGCACCGGCGGCGATCGGCAAGGACGGCATCGAGCTGCTGGAACGCGCACCGGGCGTTTGGATCGACGACGAGAAGATATCGATAAACGGCAAGTCGGGCTCGAAGGTCTATGTCAACGACCGCGAACTGCGCATGGAGCCCGAGCAGCTGCTCACCTACCTGCGCTCGCTGCGCGCCGAGGAGATCCAGAAGATCGAGGTCGTACCGACGACGGGCGCCGACTACGACGCCGATTCATCGGGCGGCATCATCAGGATCACGCTCCGCAAACGCCGCGAGAACGGGTTGGACGGGTCGCTGTCGATGCGCACCACACAGAACGCGCGCCACCATTTCTATACGCCGAGCGGCAACATCAACATCCACACGGGCCGCCTCGACCTCTACGCCTCGGCATGGGCCGACCTGGGCAGGGACACGGCCGTCTCGGACGAACACACCGATTACAGCACGGGCAATACGAACCTCACGTCCCATTCGGAAATCGCCGAACGCGACCGCAACTTCGGCGGCAGCATCGGCTCGGTATTCGAAATCAACCCCAAGCACAGCATCGGCGCCGAGTTCGAATACTGGCGCAACAACGAAAAGGGCCCGAACGACTCCTATACCGACTTCACGGACGCGGGTGCCGTAACCCGCACGGAAAGCCGCTACGGCATACACAACATCCGCGACAACTACTCGGCGACGTTCAATTACATCTACAAACTCGACACGCTCGGCTCGACACTCAAGCTGCTGGCCGATTATACGCGCCGCGCAACAAACGCCGACAACGACAATTTCAGCCGCATAACCTCCCCCGCGTCAGTCGTCGACTCGACCTACCGCGACAACTCGTCGAGCCTCTACGACATCACGACCGCCACGCTGGCCCTCGACAAGAAATTTTCGCCCCGCTGGTCGCTGCGCGCGGGCGCCAAGTTCACCTACAACGACATGCACAACGACGCGCTCTACGAATACGTGAAGGACGGCGCGTGGGTGCGCAACGACAACCAGAGTTTCACGATCAACTATACGGAGAACATCGCGGCGGCCTACGGCATCGCCTCGGCCAACCTCGGGCGCTGGAGCCTCGTGGCAGGGCTGAGGGGCGAATACACCCACACCCGGGGCAAGGGCGGCGACATCTCGCAGAACTACTTCAGCCTCTTCCCCAACGCGAACGTCTCCTATGCCCTGACCAAAGACGGGGCCTACTCGCTCATCGCCCAGTATGCCCGCACGATCGAGCGCCCGCGCTTCTGGAGCCTCAACCCGCAGCGGTTCCAGATCTCGGACTACACCTACCAGACGGGAAACCCCGAACTCGACCCGGCTTACAAGCAGGACATCAGCCTGACGCTGGTGCTCAAGCACAAGTACACCCTCACGGGCGGCATGACGATCCAGCGCGACGAGATACAGCAGACGATACGCCCCGACGCGGACGACCCGGCGCGCCTGTGCCTGGCGTGGACAAACTTCGACACGACGAAAAACTATTACCTCACGGCCAACGCACCGTTCCAGTTCACCAAATGGTGGACGCTGAACCTCAACCTCACCTACATCCGGCAGGGGCAGCGCATCGACGAGCACAGCGCCGAAAAACATTACAACTTCTATTTCGTAAACAGCTCGACGACCTTCTCGCTGCCCGCGAAATTCTACATCGACCTGTCGTACCGGTTCCAGAGCCGCATGGACTTCGGCAACTGCTGGGTAAAACCGCTCCATTTCCTGAACGCAGGGATCAAGAAGCGTTTCGGCGACAAGTTCACCGCCTCGTTCTCGGTGCGCAACCTGATCGAGCGCCCGCAGCACATCGGTGCCCGCGGCGACGGGTTCGTGCGCATGGTCGACGTCAAACAGCAGTGGAACGACCGCAGCTTCACGATCGGGGTGACCTACAACTTCAAGTCGGGCAAAGCCTTCAAACGCAAGGCGGTCGAAGCGGGTTCGGCCGACGAGAAGAACCGCCTGTAAAGTTCCCGGGGCAGCACCGCAGAACACAGTCCGGATCGTGTGACCGAGAATGCAACAATCCGGAATGCAGCAACCCGAATCACGACATCCCGGAACGTACACAGCTCGGCGGCACATAGCATCCCAACGTGCACAGCAGCGCACAGCACCGCGGGACACGCAGCCCGGATTGCGCGCACACCGCGGAACACAACCCGAAACGCAGCATCCTGAAACGCATCCCTCCCGGCCAGTCGGTCGGGAGGGATGCGTTTGGCCGTTTGCCAAAGGCCGGCAGGGAAAGGCAGACGGCAATGGCTAAACTCATTCCGAACGATATTCAAGCGTATGTATTTTCTTTTTCAATCTCAATACCTCCGTCGAAAAAACAGATTTATTGCTCAATTCCAGTGAATCGTATATTAATATTTCTATCTTTGTGTATGCTATGTTCTTTGCAGCAAAGACAAATGGGAATCCCCATTTAAATTCTTTAATATTAGACAAAATTATTTTACCCGACACAGAAACCGACTTTGAAAAATAATAGAGGTAGTAAAGGTGGTTGGGCGCAATTCACAAATGTGCAAAATAAACTAATGAAAGATGAAACTCGAAGATCGAATAAAATTGTTGATACAACTTCTGAAAAGTAGAGGAATCCAATTTGAGAAAGGATTGACAAACGAGGAATTGATAACAGTCGAAGCAAATTTCGACATAACATTTCCACCGGATTTCCAAACATTATTATGTTTGGAACTGCCTGTATCGAAAGGATTTGTCAATTGGAGAAAAGCACTTTCATCAAAAGAATACGAAGATGAAGTATTCGACAAATTGAATCGGCCGCTTGACGGAATGTTATTCGACATTGAGAATAATGCGTTTTGGGACGAGAATTGGGGTGAAAAACCTGAAATATTCGAACGGCAAAAAGAAATGCGACAGAAAATTTCAAGAAATATCCGAAATTGATACCGATTTATTCTAATCGTTACATTCCGAGTAAGCCGCATGAGACAGGAAATCCCATCCTATCCGTACATCAAATGGACATTATTTATTATGGATTTGACTTAGCGACCTATTTTCGAAACGAATTTCATTTGAGACTGCCTGACAATTTTGAAATTCCACAAAGTCCGAAATATATTGAATTTTGGAGCGAGCATACAAGTTGAGAAACACACCCAACTCGCACCTCTGAGGGCGGATGACGCGGGGCATTCGCCTTTTGCCGCCCGCATCAACTTTTGTTTCAGCGGACAGCGGACGTGCGCCGCTCTCCGCCCCGAAGCCAATCGCCGGCACGTTGGGCACAAGCCTGACAGCTCAAAATCAAAACGATAAAATGATATGAATTGGATAGAACAAAAGCACAAACTATTCGAAGAATTATAGCAGCCTCTTTTTGCCGAGCGCGGATGTAAGAAGAGAGGTGGGGAGTTTTATAAAGAAATCAAATCAAGGACAATTTAGCGATCGCTATGAAACTGAATTCGTCGGGACACCAAACGCATGCCCTACCTGGTGGTTTACGACAAGGATACGCACCGTACCATAACGGGACTGGTCGGTATCACGTTCGGGAAAAACGAGCCAGACAGGAACAGACTGTTCGCCACGGTAATGAACGGCCCGATAGACGTGGCCGAGAACCGGATTACAGGTGTGCTCGACGAAGCCAGGTTATCCCCCGGCATGCAAGCGGCATTGTTCGGCCAACGGGAGGAAACCGGCTATGCCAATCCGGTGATCGTCACGTTGGATTTGATGCCCTGAGTTATTCGAGCGCACCCAGTTCGGGGTCTACGAAACCAATATTTCGGTTCCAGCCCAAGCCGACCCGGCTGAATTCCCCGCCCGGCTTTCGATGGCAGGCCAGAGCGCGGTGCGGTATATAAATTGCTGCATGATGGGAAAAAACACCTCGTCATGCAGCAATTCTATTATCTGGCAGTCCTGTTCGTAGCGGGCGGCATCGGCTCGGCGCTCATCGTCGCGGCCGACCTGCGTACGCGCCGGCAACCGATGCGCATTATGGAAAGCGTATGGGTACTCACCGCCCTCTGGGCGAGTTTTTTCGGGCTATGGGCCTATTACGCCTTCGGACGCGCCACGCGGCACATGCCCGTGCAAAACAACGGCACCGGAAAGCAGAAAGACTCCGCGAAAATCAGTGAGCCGGCAAAAGGCGGCGGCATCGGGGAAACCGGGAACGAGCGGCAGGTCGGCAGCGCCGGGCAGAAGGAGGCAAACGGAAAGCCCGGAACGGACGGACGCAAAGACATGTCCGTAGCGGGAACGGATTTATGGAAGGTTTCGGAGCCGGAACGGGCCATGAACATGCCGGAACCGGGGATGCACGGGATGCAGATGGAGAACGGAACCACGACAGGAGCGGACGGGGCGGAAGATATGCCCGGAATGAAAGGGACGGCGCTCAAAGCGGGCATGGCAGATGAGGCGGGCATACCGGACATGGCAAGCGGAGCGAGCATGCCGGGAATGGCAGACGGGACGGACATGCCCGGGATGACAAACGGGACGAAGATGTCCGGGACGGCCGGGCCCCGGGGCATGGAAGGCATGGACGGGATGGACGGGATGGACGGGATGAGTGATATGCCCGGAATGAAGGGGCGGCCGCGGTGGCAGTCGGTCGTCTTGTCGACGCTCCACTGCGGGGCAGGGTGCACGCTGGCCGACATCATCGGCGAATGGTTTCTCTTCTTCGTCCCGGTAGCCATAGGCGGAAGCATACTGGCGGGGACATGGGTCGTGGATTACCTCCTGGCCCTGGCATTCGGCATCGGGTTCCAGTACGCCGCGATCCGGGGCATGGAACGCACGCTCCCGCGCGGCGAAGCGATACGCCGTGCCGCCAAAGCCGACATACTCTCGCTCACGGCATGGCAGGCCGGCATGTACGGCTGGATGGCCGTGGCGATCTTCGCGCTCAACGGCGGTGAGGCAATGCCCCGCACCTCGTTCGTATTCTGGTTCTCGATGCAGGTCGCCATGGCATGCGGATTCCTCGTGGCGCTGCCCGTAAATATCCTCCTGATCCGGGCCGGCATAAAAAAAGGAATGTAGCCGCACCGCATCCCCGGCGGCCGGCCGTGAAATTTACGCGGCTTTGCCCGAAAACTCCGATTTAATCGTTACCTTTGCGCCGACAGCGGAAAAACCGCGACGAAACGTAATTTCAGGTATACACAGGAAAACTTTATGGAAACAAGCACCAATTACAGCAAGACAGCCGGCGTGCGCAGGGCTGACAAGTCCGAGAACACCACCCTGTTCCGCAACGTCTACCTATGGATGACGATGGCCCTCTTCATCACGGGCGCAACGGCCCTGACGGTCTCCGACTCGCCGACGCTGCTCAATGCCATCTTCGGCAGCAAAGTCGCATTCTTCGGCCTGATCATCGCCGAACTGGCGCTGGTCATCATCCTCTCGTCGTTCATCTTCCGCATGTCGTTCCTCACGGCAACGCTGATGTTCATCGCCTACTCGATCCTCAACGGCGCGACGCTGGCTTCGATCTTCCTGCTCTACACCGCATCGTCCATCGCATCGACCTTCTTCGTGACGGCCGGCACGTTCGGCGCCATGGCGCTGTTCGGGTATTTCACCAAGCGCGACCTCTCGGGCATCGGGAACATGGGTTACATGGCGCTTATCGGCATCATCATCGCAACGGTGGTGAACCTTTTCCTGCGCAGCGAAACGATGATGTGGGTGATAACTTACATCGGCGTGCTGGTGTTCGTCGCCCTCACGGCCTATGACACGCAGAAGATCAAGAAGATGGTGATGAACGCCGAGGTCGTGGACGAATCGACGCAGAAAATCGCACTGCTGGGATCGCTGACCCTCTACCTGGACTTCATCAACCTGTTCCTCTACCTGCTCCGGATTCTCGGAAGCCGCAAGTAGGCAGGCACCGACAACACAAAAGGGACGGGATACGCTGGCGCGTCCCGTCCCTTTGCTTTCTACCCGGAGCCGGGCTAAAACTGCACCCGGGGTGCGGTTTCGGTGCCTTCGGCAGCCTCGAAGTAGGGCTTCTGCCCGAACCCGAACAACTTGGCCACCAGGTTGGCCGGGAAGCGGCGCACGGCGACGTTGTAGGTCTTGGCCACTTCGTTGAACTCCTTGCGGGCCACTGAAATACGGTTCTCGGTGCCTTCGAGCTGCGCTTGCAGTTCGAGGAAATTCTGGTTGGCCTTCAGGTCGGGATAACTCTCCGACACGGCGATCAGGCGCCCCAGCGCCGAGCGCACCTGCGCCTGCGCCTGCTGGAACTCGGCGAGTTTCCCGGGCGTGAGATCGTCGGCCGAAAGGTTGATCGAGGTGGCTTTCGCACGGGCCTCGGTTACGGCCTCGAAAGTCTGCGACTCGTGTGCGGCATAGCCCTTGACCGTGTTCACCAGGTTGGGAATCAGGTCGGCACGGCGCTGGTACTGCGTTTCGACATTCGACCATGCGGTCTTCAGCCCCTCCTCCTTATTGACAAATCCGTTGTACGTTGCGTAGAAGAAGATCACCACGACGGCGACGACTCCAATCCAAATCCATTTCTTCATAATATAAAGTGTTTTAAATTCATTCCAATCTTATCCCGTCGGGGCCGGGAAAACCATTCCGGCCGCCCGCAAAGCCAGCCTTTGTCCGGCAAACAGCCGCCCGCAACCGGCAAAGCCGCCCTGCACGCCCTGCGGCCTTTAC
>ENA-ORMN01004287-ORMN01004287.1-human-gut-metagenome-genome-assembly--contig:-NODE-4287-length-10386-cov-3.168522_pt1 | contig 10386 bp, 8 predicted proteins | sample MGYA00242102_ERZ508993 | MGnify/ENA primary metagenome ERZ508993 (study PRJEB26280, sample SAMEA2338770) | human gut metagenome | biome: human gut; feature: human-associated habitat; material: faeces... | reverse complement strand
AAAGCGGCTGAAAAACCCCAACGGGCTGATCCTCGGTACTCCCGGCAGCGGCAAGAGCCTGTCGGCCTCTTCGCTCAACACTTACATCGACTGTCCGCTGAGGTTCTATCTGCAAAGATTAAGAGGGGTGAATGTGGAGACTACGCCGTTGGAGGGTATTCCGGCCAACGATATGGGTTCTATAATCCATAAGGCTCTTGAGCTGGTCTACAACCGCATCAGCGGCAATGACCCCAACCGCGACATCACAGCCGAGATGCTGAAGCAGGCCGCCGCCGATGAAAAGGCGCTCACCAACGACCTCATAGCGGCCATCAATTCGGAGTATTACAAGACGGAGAACGGCGAGCCGCTGCGTCAGCCGGAGGATGAGCTGAAAAGCATGATGCCCAATATGATTGAGGCTGTGCGCGGCGTGCTGGAATACGACTGCCGGAATGTGCCTTTCCGCATTCTGCAGACTGAACGCAACGAGCTGCACACGCTGAAACTGCCCAACGGGATGGAGGTGAATTTCAACTTCATCATCGACCGTATGGACAACGCCGGCAACAACAGCTGCACTCGGATTGTTGATTATAAAACCGGCGACGCACATGTGGAGCAGCAGACCATCGACAATCTGTTTAGAAGCGGACATAAGGGGCAACGGCTGCAAATGCTCCTCTATTCGTATCTGATGCGCGACAGCCAGCACTCCAACGACCCGGTGGAAGCCACCATTTACGCTACGTCAAAAATGCGCTGCCCGGGACAAGAGACTGCCCGCGTCATCGTAAACCCGAAGGGGCCGGATAAGTATAATGTCATGACTGACAAGGAGGCGTTCATGGCAGCTCTCGGTGGCAAGCTCGAAGAGTTGCGCAACCCCGAAGTGCCCTTCTTTTCAGCGCCTAAGGAATCAAAGGTTTGCACTTACTGTCCGTTTGCCGGGTCGGTGTGCAAACGCGAAATAAAATGAGATATGCCAAAATCGGAAGAAAGAATTGACAAATGGCTGTGGGCTATGCGTATTTTTAAAACCCGCAGCATCTCTACGGAAGCCTGTAAAAAGGGGCGTGTCAGCGTTGGCGGCTCCACGGTGAAGCCGTCGCGAACCATCAAGCCCGGCGATGTGATAGATGTGCGCAAACCGCCCGTAACATACACGTTCCGCGTCAAGGCTCTGGCCGAAAACCGTCTCGGCGCCCGTTTGGTGCCAGAATATCTTGAGAATATCACTCCGAAAGAGCAATATGATATGCTTGAGATGGTGCGCATCTCCGGCTTCGTCGACCGGCGCAAGGGTCTCGGCAGACCTACCAAGCGCGAAGGGCGCGAAATGGCGGCGTTCAGGCAGCAGTCTGGCGAGGACTTCTTCCTCCCCTTCGACGATGATGACGATGACCTTGAAGAAGATGATGAATGAGAAAATCTGCGGTTTTAGATCCCTTGCTTGGGTCTGTCGGCCGCGGTAAAATGTTTTTTTTATCTTTTTTCGGGGAGCCTATTTGCAAAATCAAACTAATGTTATTAACTTTGCGTTATAAAACCAAAGGCAAGTGTGCCTGATGAGAAGAAATAACCACTCCAAATCCGACTGGGAAACTCATCAATTATACTGAAATACCGAGACAAGCATGCTCAGCTAATGGCGGGCCTCAGGCTCCCGGAGGGAGTCTCGCTGTTACAACGACGGAGGATTACAACGGCTGAGAGGCACTCAAATCCTGTCATTCGGAGTTTCATCGCATCACTGGTGCGGCTTCATTATAAGGCGATGCTAATTCAAAAGATTAGCATCGCTTCTTTTTATAAAAATAGTACGGATATGATATTTTACTTTTCAGGTACAGGTAATTCGGCTTGGGTGGCAAGGCAGCTGGCGGAAGGACAGAATGAGGAATTGTTGTCCATAGCTATGGAAATAGACAGGAACAAAGCGTATAAGCTGAAAGAAGGGGAAAAAGTAGGTTTTGTTTTTCCTGTATATGCATGGGGACCTCCCAAGATAGTACTTCGTTTTATTCATCAGCTAAAGTTGGATAAGCCGGGATACCTTTTCTTTGTCTGTACTTGCGGAGATGATACAGGCCGGACTGCACAAATTTTTTCTTCTGCCGTTACCCGGAAAGGTTGGCAATGTGTTGCCGGCTATTCGGTTACTATGCCGAATACGTATGTTTCTTTGCCCGGTTTTGATGTAGATGATAAAGATATAGAAACCCAGAAAGTACAGAATGCTGTTGCCCGTGTGCGTTTTATCAACGAAGAAATTACATCAAGGGCTCAAATGAAACAATATAATTGTCATGAAGGTGCGCTTCCATTTACTAAATCCTATTTGCTGCGCCCTCTTTTCAATGCTTTTCTGATGTCTCCCAAGCCTTTTCATGCAACGGAAGCCTGCATTGGTTGTAAGAAGTGTGAGAAGGTTTGTCCTGTGGGCAATATAACAGTGACGGATCGTCCCGTTTGGGGAGGTAACTGTACTCAATGTCTGGCTTGTTACCATGTTTGTCCGGTACATGCAGTGGAATATGGAAAGATGACCGGGAAAAAAGGACAATACAAAGGAAGGTTGCTGAAAGATTTATAGATACACATTAAATAATCCATTGGGAGGGCGGACCTATAGTCCGCTCCTTTTATTTTATTTTTCGCCGGTTTAACGCTTGTTGATAGCGTCTTGCATTAGCTTGATGCTGGGCTGCTGTGACAGCGAAATTATGAGTGCCTGAGAAATCTTCTTTTGCACACATATAAATATAATGATGCTGTGTATAGTTCAGTACGCTTTCCAATCCTTGGATGGATGGGATTCGGATAGGTCCCGGAGGTAAACCTGCATGTTTGTAGGTATTATAAGGAGAATCCACTTCCAGATGTTTGAAAAGAATGCGTTTCAGTCCGAATTCCTGTAAACCAAATTTTACCGTCGGGTCTGCTTGCAACAACATCCCTTTATTCAATCTGTTAATATAAAGTCCTGCGACCATGGGCTTTTCGGGACCATTGGCCGTTTCTTCTTCCACGATAGAGGCCAGGGTGGACACTTCTTCAGGAGTAAGTCCGATATGTTGAGCCTTTTTCAGCCTGTCATTATTCCAAAAGGCAGCATGTTCTTTTTGCATCCGTTTCATGAAAGCGTCAGCACTCATATTCCAATAAACCTCGTAAGTGTTAGGAATAAAAAGGGAGGGTAGTGTCTCTTGGGTATATCCCATTTGTGCACAGTAAGCACTGTCGGAAATTAATTTGGCAATATCCAGAGAATCAATCATGAGCTGGCGCGAAACGGCCCGCACTAATCTGTCCACGGTGCGTACACTGGGTACAGTCAGATTAATGGGAGTCTGGTATCCCATGGAAAGACGTCGGAAGAGGTAGCGCATATTGTCCGATGGATTGAGAGCGTAACGTCCTGTCCGTATATTGTCGCCATACTTCTCTTTTTCTGCCAGATATTGAAAACCGAACATACTTTTAGGATGTCCGTTCCGGATTATTTTATGGTATACAGAATCCAGGTTATCATCTCTGTCTATATAAATATAGGTGGTTTTTGTAAGTTGGAATTGTTTGGCAAAGAAATAGTAATATATACTTCCTGCACCGCCTGCTCCTGTCAGGATAATGATAAGGATAACAATCCATACAATAGTACGCTTCTTTTTATTCATTTTAGTCTATCGGGCTTTTTTGTATGCAAATATAGGCAAATATCCGTTTCTTTTCTACTTTTGACGATTTTGTACCCCTAAAAATACAATTTTGTCCACTATCCGGTTGATGTAAAATGTGTAAATTTGACCAAACGAAAAACGAGAACGCAAATATAGTATAATTAATTATTTTATTTTTAATCATGAAAAATGCACTTATGGGCTTGGCATTGTTCGCTGCAATGCCGGTATTTGCCCAACAGAAAGCGACTATCAATGTACATCCCGAGCAAGGGAAAGAAATCATCAGTAAACATATTTACGGGCAATTTGCAGAGCATTTGGGAACCTGTATCTATGGAGGCTTGTGGGTAGGTGAGGATTCTAAAATTCCCAATACCCAAGGCTATCGTAATGATGTGCTTCAGGCATTGAAAGACTTGAAAGTGCCGGTGCTTCGTTGGCCGGGCGGATGTTTTGCCGATGAATATCATTGGATGGATGGTATCGGTCCGAAAGAGAACCGCCCCCGAATGGTCAATAACAATTGGGGAGGTACAGTGGAAGATAATAGTTTCGGAACACATGAATTTCTGAACTTGTGTGAGCTGATAGGTTGTGAGCCTTATATCAGCGGTAATGTAGGAAGTGGGAGTGTGGAAGAAATGGCGAAATGGGTGGAATACATGACTTCCGAACAAGGTAGCCCGATGGCGAAACTGCGTAAGGAGAACGGTCGTGAAAAACCATGGAAAGTGAAATTCTTTGGGGTAGGTAATGAAAGCTGGGGATGCGGAGGCAGTATGCGTCCTGAATATTATGCAGACTTGTACCGCCGTTATTCCACTTATTGTCGTGACTATGATGGCAATCACTTGTTCAAGATTGCAAGTGGTGCCAGTGATTATGACTATAACTGGACAGAAGTACTGATGAAGAATGTAGGTCACCGTATGGCCGGTGTGTCTTTACATTATTATACAGTGATGGGATGGAGTGGAAGCAAAGGATCGGCTACACAGTTCACTGATGATGATTATTATTGGACTATGGGCAAATGTCTGGAAATAGAACCGGTGCTGAAGAAGCATATGGCAATTATGGATAAATATGATCCGAAGAAGCAAATCGGTTTGATGGTGGACGAGTGGGGAACCTGGTGGGATGAAGAGCCGGGAACTGTCCGTGGACATCTGTATCAGCAGAACACGTTGCGCGATGCTTTCGTGGCCTCTTTGACACTGGATGTTTTCCATAAATATACGGATCGCATCAAGATGACAAACATTGCCCAGATTGCCAATGTGCTTCAGTCTATGATTTTGACAAAGGACGACAAGATGGTTCTGACACCGACTTACCATGTCTTTGAAATGTATAAAGTGCATCAGGATGCTACTTATCTTCCTTTGGAACTGAACTGTGAACGCAAGATTGTACGCGACGACCGTATTGTCCCGATGGTAAGTGCTACCGCTTCACGGGATGCAAACGGTTTGATTCATATTTCCTTGTCTAATGTGGATTTGCAGGAATCGCAGGAAATAGAGTTGAACTTGGGTGAGGTAAAGGCCAAGAGTGTTACCGGCCGTATTCTGACTGCTAACAATATAGGTGATTACAATAGTTTCGAGAAACCGAATGTGGTTGCCCCGAAAGAATTTACCGGAGCAAAGGTCAATAAAGGGAGCTTGAAAGTGACTCTTCCTGCCAAGTCTATCGTAGTGCTGGAAGTGAAATAAAACCCGTACGTTCGTGTGCCCCCACACATACGTATGTGTGGGGGTATACATACGTATGTATCGTTTCATGCCTGCGTATGTGTGATAGACTACGGTAATTCTTGTACCAACTCCGCTTCGATTCTGTTTTCTATTTCATCCGGCAGGGCAGGGAAGAAATCGATATCCGTTCTTTTCTCTACGCTGTCTACTGTTACCATATATTTCTTCAGTGGCTTATGTCCGGCGCTGTTGGGGAAAATAAATCCTATGGCTTGCGGATTTTTCTTATCATTTATCAATATGACTTTATAGAAAGCATGGGGGACTGCCACTTTATTGTTGCCAATTCGTTTGGGGCGTTTAGTATCATATATAGGTCCGCAGGCAATATACACGGCTCCATATTTTTTTGCCCATTGGCGTGACTTTTCCTCCAGGTCATTCCAGTCACCGCGGTTCAGATTAGGATTTTGCGGACAAATGTTACTCATATAAAAAGATTCTTCCATGGCTTGTTTGCTCCATTTCATATCAGCGGCAGGGGCCATGTGTCCCCGGTCGTATCCTGATTTTGTATAATCTCCCGTATATGCTTTGGCTCCACGTACGTCCGGGTCGGGCAAGAATTTATTTGTTCGCCCTTCTTTTCCTTTTGTTTCTTTTTTAGTAAGTTCCCACGCCACCCATTGTGGAGTTTTGTAATCGGCATTATAAGACAGGGTATATCCTTTACGTTTCAGAATCTGGCCGCCTGTACTTGATTGTATCATCGGAATTTCCAATGCACCGCCATGTTGGGGCGAGGTCAGTATTTCTGGCTTTTCTTCATTGCTTTCGATAGTGGGGATATTTTCAAGCAGTTTCCCGTCAAACAATTGATGTTTATATGCCAAAAGTCCCAGTAATACTAAAATAATGATGACTCTCAGGGGACTATTGGATTGTTTCTTTTTCTTTGCGCTCATATTTGTTCTGTTTTAGGGGTGCAAAGATAGAATAAAATATAAAAATACATTATCTTTGTCCATTATATAGCTGTAAATTTTAATAATACTGACATGCTATCCTAACTAATCAAACCTATTATATATGAAAAAGAACCGATTATCGTTAGCGTTCCTGAGTCTGCTGATTGCAGCTTCTCCTTTACGGGCACAAGATACGCTACAGAATGAAACAGTCGAGCAGAAAGACAAGAGAATGGAATGGTTTTCACAAGCCAAGTTGGGTATCTTTATCCATTGGGGAATTTATTCCGTCAGAGGAGTGTCCGAAAGCTGGTCCTTCTTTAACAACTACCTGCCCTATGATGAATACATGGAGCAGGAAAAAGGTTTCACAGCCTCCAAGTATGATCCGAAGGCTTGGGTGGATCTGATAAAAGAAAGTGGAGCCAAATATACAGTGATAACTACCAAACATCATGACGGAGTTGCGTTATGGGATACCAAAGTAGGAGATATCAGCGTCGTGAAAAGCACTCCGGCAAAACGTGATCTCATAGCTCCCTTTGTAAAGGAAGTAAGAAAACAAGGATTGAAACTTGGCTTCTATTATTCTTTATTGGACTGGTCGCATCCTGATTATCCTAACAAAACCCGTACGGAAGTACGTTATAAAAATGATCCTGAACGTTGGGCCAGATTCAACAAGTTCAATTTCGGACAATTGGCGGAGCTGAACAAAACCTGGAAGCCGGATCTGTATTGGTTCGACGGGGATTGGGAGCAAAGTGCGGAAGCATGGAATTCCAAAGGAATTGTAGATTTGCTTCGTTCGGATAATAAAAATGTGATTATCAACTCGCGTATACAGGGGTATGGTGACTATGCCACTCCCGAACAAGGAGTGCCGGTGGTGCGTCCCGAGGATAAATATTGGGAGCTTTGTATGACCATGAATGATTCATGGGGATATCAGCATACAGACAGCAACTATAAATCACCCTATATCTTGCTTCGTACATTTGTAGACTGCCTGAGCATGGGCGGTAATCTTTTATTGGATATCGGTCCGAAAGAGGACGGTTCCATTCCTGAAGAACAGATCGCTGTGTTGAAGGAGTTCGGCCGATGGACCAAGAAGCATAAAGAAGCTATTTATGAAACTCGCGCAGGGATTCCTACCGAGCATTTCCAGGGATATACCACACTGAATAAGGCGGGGGATATTCTGTATTTATACCTTCCTTACAAACCTAACGGTCCGGTGGAAGTAAAAGGGCTGATGAACAAAGTGAACCGTATATGGGTGGTTGGTAACGGAGCTATGTTGAATTACAAGGTCTACAATAAAAATTATTGGAACTCAGTACCGGGCAATCTTTATATTGATGTACCCCAACAGGTACAGGATGAGCAGATTACCGTGCTGGCCGTGTTGCTGGATGGACCGATCAAACTCTATCGTGGAGTGGGACAAGTGCAAGATAATAACTAATCTGAATCAGAAAAATAGATGAAGAAACTTATTTATACCCTGTTGCTTCTGCTGGTTACTTTTCCGGCAATGGCACAAAGCCTTTTTGAACAATATGAACGTTTTCTGGCCGAACCGCGTACCTATGTATGTTATCGTCCGGATGGAAAGTTGAAAATAGATGGTAAACTGAATGAAAGTTCCTGGAAGAAGGCGGCGCCTACCGCTCCGTTTGTAGATATAAGCGGTGAAGGATTCCCGACTCCCAAATATGAAACTACCGCCAAGATGCTGTGGGATGATGAATATTTATATGTAGGAGCTGTTCTTCAAGAAGAGGATATCAAGGCACGTCTTACCCTGCGTGATACCATCATCTATTATGACAATGACTTTGAAGTGTTTATCGATCCGGATAGCGACGGACACAATTATTTTGAAATAGAAACCAATGCGCGTGGCGTGATTTTCGACCTGATGCTGGACAAACCTTATCGTTCGGGTGGAAATTTCATGGTGCAATGGGACTGCCCCGGATTGAAGACCGCCATCCATTGTGAAGGTACACTGAATAAATCAAAAGATAAAGATAAGTATTGGAGTGTGGAAATGGCCATTCCTCATCAGGCGCTGACCATGAACTTTAACAATCCGTTGAAGGCCGGCAACACCTGGCGCATCAACTTCTCGCGTGTACAGTGGCTGAAGGAGAAAGGACCCGAGGAAAATTGGGTATGGACTCCTACCGGAAGAATCGATATGCACATGCCCGACCGTTGGGGATATCTTTATTTCGTAGACAAGCAAGTGGGAATCTCGCAGGATGAGTTGGTTTATCCGTACAATCAGGCTATCTATAAACTGCTATGGGCCATGTTCTACGCACAGCAGGATAATTATAGTAAACAACATAACTACTTGCGTGCCACAGAACAATTCTTTTTGACTGATAAAGAGTTGAAAGATCTTCCGGCTGATGCCCGGATTGCGGTGGAAGCGACTCAGAACACGTATCAGATAGCTATAACCAATCCTGCTGAAGGAGTCCGTTATGTGATAAATAATGAAGGACGTTTCCGGACAGAAAAGATACCTGCCCGTGAAGTTAAAAACTGGTTGTGGATGCGTCTGAATAACCGTTCGGATGCCGAATGGAAAAAATGGTTTGCGTTGTTGAAAGAATGTGGTATTTCGGGTGTCATGTTCGAGGGATACAATGAAAATATTTATCGTCTTTGCAAAGAAGCCGGACTGGAGGCACATTATTGGAAATGGACGATGAACCGCAGGGAACTGCTGGACAAGCATCCCGACTGGTATGCCGTGAACCGTAAAGGCGAGTCTTGTCACGACAAACCGGCCTACGTGGATTATTATCGCTTCTTGTGCCCTAATCACCAAGGTGTGGCAGAGTATCTGGCAGAAGACTATGTAAAGGAAGCCCATAAGCCTTATGTGGATGGTGTTCATCTGGATTATGTCCGTATGCCGGATGTAATCTTGCCTGTCAGCCTATGGAAAAACTATGGTATAGAGCAGAAAGAAGAGTTGCCGGAATATGACTATTGTTATTGTGATGTCTGCCGTGAATTGTTTAAAGCTAAAACAGGACAGGATCCGTTGGAGTTAAAGTATCCGATGGAAAACCAGAGTTGGATCAATTTCCGTCTGGATGCCATCACTCGTGTGGTGGATGCCATTACCAAAGCGGTGAAAGCCGATCATAAAGCTATTTCTGCCGCAGTGTTCCCGGGGCCGTCCATGGCTCGCAAGATGGTGCGCCAAGATTGGGGAGAATGGACGCTGGATGCTTATTATCCGATGATTTATAATAAATTCTATTATGAAGGTCCTGAATGGATCGGGCGTTCGGTAAAGGAAAGCGTTGAAACGGTGAATGGGCGTGCCAAGATATATGCCGGACTGATGTTTGGTGATATTAAGGACAATTTTGAAGAGGCGCTGGATGAAGCGTACAATAACGGGGCATCCGGTGTATCCTTCTTTGATGGTCCGGATGAAGAATATTTGCATAAATTCAAAGCTTATCTGGATAAGAGAGGATTTGTGGTGAAGTAACTCCGTACTGTTAGATCCTTATATTAGAGAAATAAATCTCTTTTTAGCGGTCACTTTCGATTTTTATCGTAAGTGGCCGCTTTTGCGTTTTATCATTTGTTCTTTTAATGAGTGCGGAAAAGGAATTTATGTGTTCCTTTTTGGTCTTTCTTGGATCTATCTTGAAAATGAATCTGTTAGAATAAAAAAAATGGAGTTCTCTTAGTAAGAGAACCCCATTCCGCTGCAAATGTAGCTATAATAATCCAAATACGGAAATCTTTTATTCAGGAATCAGTCTCTGATAAGGATTCTTATAATATTTGTTTGCAAATTATCCATCTCTGATTATGTGTAAATATCTTATTGTCAGCAGTATATGTCTTTTTGGGGTTCTCTTAGTAAGAGAACCCCAAAAAGACATACATAAAAAGTAATGTTTTGATGGTAACAGAAAATAGTATGGAGCTTGAAAATCAAGCGTTCCTTTCAAATCAAGACATAACGGGCGAAGCGCCTAAGTTACTGCTCTGCAGTTCAAT
>ENA-ORMN01004286-ORMN01004286.1-human-gut-metagenome-genome-assembly--contig:-NODE-4286-length-10386-cov-4.965831_pt1 | contig 10386 bp, 8 predicted proteins | sample MGYA00242102_ERZ508993 | MGnify/ENA primary metagenome ERZ508993 (study PRJEB26280, sample SAMEA2338770) | human gut metagenome | biome: human gut; feature: human-associated habitat; material: faeces... | reverse complement strand
CCGGATGTGATAAAATGGAAACAGATTCTGAAACCAAACGAGGTTATTGCCATGTCGGAAACATTACAGCTTCATCTGGAAGAGGGGCGCCCCCACGATATCTCCGGGCGCCTGGAAAAGGAGATCCGGGTCTACGATCTGCTGGACCGGCTCCATATTCCCTATCAGCGGGTAGATCATGAGGCGGCGTTTACCATGGAAGCTTGCGCCGCTATCGACAAGGTGCTGGCGCCCGCCGTCATCTGCAAAAATCTGCTTCTCTGCAATTCGCAGAAAACCGATTTTTATCTGCTGATGATCCGGGAGGACAAAAAATTCAGGACCCGTGAGATCTCCTCCCAGATCCAGAGCGCCCGGCTGTCCTTTGCGCCGGAGGACGCCATGCGGGAATTTCTCGACGTCGCCCCCGGCTCGGTCAGTGTGATGGGGCTGATGAACGACCGGGAAAACCGGGTCCGGCTTCTGGTGGACGAGGACGTGCTCGCCGCCGAGCTGTTCGGCTGTCATCCCTGCATCAACACCTCCAGTATCCGGTTGCGGATAAGCGATTTGTTCCAGGTTTTCCTGCCCGCCGTGGGGCACGGTTACACCCGGGTTCACCTGGAGGGCGAACCTGTCTGAAGCTGAAAATTTCCGGTCATACGGGAGGCGATCATGAAGGATTTCAACATCGGCGATTATCTGAACGAGGGGCAGACCATTCATATTTTTTCAAAGCGCCCGTTTGACGGCACGCAGGCGCCGCACCGCCACGATTTCATTGAGATCGTGTATATCCGCTCGGGAGAGGCGGAGGAGATCATCAACGACGTGCACTATGACGTAAAGCACGGCGACCTGATCTTCATCAACTACGGAAGCATCCACGCCTTTACCGCCCGTCAGCTCTCCTACGTCAACATCTGCTTTTCCCCAAAGGTCATGGGAAACACGGCGATCAATCCGCAAAACGCCCTCTCCCTGCTTTCGTTTACCGCCTTCCACGAGCTTTGCGGGGAAAACACGATTGGCGGCAAGCTGTCCTTTACCGGCAAAGAGCGTCGGGAGATCGAGACCATTCTGGATGCCATGCTCTCGGAAAAGCGTGAACGCCTGCCCATGTACGACGGCGTGCTGGAAAGCTATATGAATATCCTCATCACCAAAATGCTCCGGCAGACCGAGGGCGGAATTACCGGCGGGGAGCTTGGCGAGGTATGGGACAAGCTTTTGACCTATATCGACAACAACCTCGGTGAAAAGCTGACCCTGCCGGGTCTTGCCGAAAAATGTTTTTACAATCCCTCTTATTTCAGCCGGATCTTCAAGGAAAAATTCGGCGTCTCCCCGGTGGAATACATCAACCGCAAGCGGGTGCGGCGTGCCGAGGAGCTGTTGAGCAGAACCGGCATGACGGTGGACGAAATCAGCGCCGCCGTCGGTTTTTCGGACAAGCGCTCGTTCTACTACGCTTTTGAAAAATACAACGGCGGCGTGCCGTCGGAATACCGCAGGCAGACCGGAAAGTAAAAAATCTTCACACACGGGTAAAAAATCCCGATTGCCGGGGGCCGCCCGGCGTGCTAAAATAAGGGTGTCACAACCAAAAGAAGTGACACCCTTATCTTTTTTTCAGGAGGTTTTTTATGCGGAAAGAAAACAGTATACGCCTGAATCGTGACGTCTACCGGGACAAGGTCTACGCCTGCTGGCTCGGCAAAAACATCGGCGGCACGATGGGCACACCCTACGAGGGGACCCACGATTACCTGGACGTCAAAGGCTTTGTCACCAAGGAAAACGTCGTGCTTCCCAACGATGACCTCGATCTCCAGCTGGTCTGGCTCTACGCTGTGGAAAAGATCGGCTCCCGTGCGATCAACGCTATGTCCCTCGGCGAATTCTGGCTCGGCTTCCTGCCGGCAAACTGGAACGAATACGGCATCGGAAAGATCAATATGCGGCGTGGTCTGCTCCCTCCGCTTGCCGGCGACTACGAAAACGTGTGGCAGGATTCCAACGGCGCATGGATCCGTACCGAGGTCTGGGCATCGCTCGCCCCTGCCTCCCCCGATATTGCGGCAAAATACGCCATTGAGGACGCCAAGGTCGATCACGGCGCCGGCGAGGGCACCTATGCGGCGGCGTTCGTAGCGGCAATGCAGTCGGCGGCGTTCGTGGTCCCCGACCTGCGCAAGTGCATTGAGATCGGTCTTGCCGCCATTCCCGAAAACTGCCGCATGGCGGACAGCATCCGTCTTACGCTGGAATGTTACGATAAGGGAATGTCGCCCCTCGACACGAGAAACGCTATACAGAGGCGGAATCAGGACGTCGGCGACGGCTGGTTCCAGGCGCCCTCCAACGTTGCCTACGCCATTCTCGGTCTGCTCTACGGCGGGGGCGACTTCAAGAAAACCATGATCTGCGCCATTAACTGCGGGGACGATACCGACTGCACCGCCGCCACCGTCGGCGCTACGCTCGGCATCCTCGGCGGAACCGCCGCCATTCCCGAGGACTGGAAAAAGCATATCGGCGACGACATCGTGACCATTTCGATCGACCGCCACGATTCCTCCGCCTGCCGGAAGCTCCCGAACACCTGCACCGAGCTTACCGACCGGGTGGTGCGACAAGCCCCGCACGTACTGTTTGACAATGAAGCCGACGTGTGCCTTACCGACGGCGAGACGGCGCTTCCCGACAACCTGAGCGAAAAACTGCTTGCCGGCGGAAAGATCCGGCAATCTCTGCTGAACCTCCGGAAAAACTCCATGCACTTTGATTTTTCGGTCCTCAGCGCCGACGTCGTGCTGGAAAGCGCACCGGAGATCCGCCCGAACGGCTCGGTGGATATCGAGCTGACCCTGACCGCCAACACCCATACCTTTGGTCATAACCCCTATGCGGTCGGATTTCGCTGGTGGCTGCCGGAAGGCTTCCGGGTGGAAGGCGAGCGGATGAGCATGACGCTTCACCGCAAGGACGGTGTCCGGCATCTGTGCGGCTACAACGGCAAGCGCACCACCCGCTTCACCATCTCCGCCGGCGAACAGATCTCCGCCACAAACCGTTGCGTCCTTGAGATCGTAGCCGAAGGTCGCTGTACCCCCATGTATATCCCCGTCACCCTGCTTGGCTGACAAAAAACGGGTGCCGTCGCATTGCGACAGCACCCGTTAATAATTCCCCGTTTCAGGGTTCTTGAAAGGGGCATGGGGGAAACTTCTTCCAAGAAGTTTCCCCCATAAATAAATACCACAATCCCTACTCCCGTATCAGCACGTACGGATCCTGCTGAACGTTTCCGTCGATTGCGGAGGGAGCCACACGGTAGCGTTTTGCGACCGACCAATTGCTTTCGCCGCTCTGCGGGTAGCAGATCACCATATCGCCTTTCGGGTGTGAAATATTCTCTCCGAACTCCGCCCCCTGCACCGGGTATATTTTCCGGGACGCAAGAAGCATAGAGGCGACGCCGATCTCGGAATCCAGCAAAAGCTGTTCGCCCTCGCACCGCACCCGGCAGGAGACCACGTTTGCCGCACTGTCCGACATCATTTTTTCCGCCGGCTCGCAATCCACCTCGTAGCGGATCGGCAACACGCACTCCGCCGCACTGTATTCGCCGTCCCGCCGGGCAATAACGACGTAGCGGCTCTGCCCGGTCAGCACGCATTTGTTTCCCTGCGCTTCCACACCGTCAAACTCCGCATAGCCCGTGCAGTCCACCGGCGTGCACCCCTCGGGCAGATTCAGCTCGGCAAGCGGGATCCGCTCGCTCTGTGTAAAGTTTCCGTTTCCGGCGGCAAGCAGAACCGGGATCTCATATTCCGCACGCTCGCACCGACATTCCCGTGACGTGGAATACAGGTCATCCGTATAGGTCAGCGTGCCGTTGCTCCCCGTCTGCGCCTCAAGGATCAGATTGACCGTGCACAACAGCTTATCTTCCTCCGGATGCACCGTAAGGTCGCTGATATATCCGGTGACCCGGCACTCCGTGTCGCCCGCTTCCCGTTCTTCTCCTTCCAGCTCTCCGGAAAAAGGCAGTTTGCGCTGGATAAGCTCGGTGTCCCCGCTGTTCTCGTGGGCGCAAAGCAGCTTCAGCATAACGTTCCCCTGTGCAGTCAGCGCTCCGCCGTTTGCGGAAACGCCGTCCACAAACACCTTTGCCTCAGCGCCCACCACCCGGTCGCCATCGGCGGAAAACGGAAGCTCCTCCTCCAGCGTGATGATCTCCGAAGCGGCACTGCCAAGCGACGCCATTTCCACGCTCTCGCTCTTTCTCTGGATGCAGAACGGATCCTCGCCCCCCTCCGGGCGCTCCTCCAGCGGTACCTTTCCGTAAGCTCTTGCCCGGCAGGCAAGGCGGGTGCGGATGCTGAGCCTTCTCGGAGCGCTGACACGGGACGTGATTCCCTGCACCGACGGGTGGGCAAAAACGGTAATGCCCTCGTTCAGCTCCACGCCCGAGCCTTCAAACGGAATGTCAAATGCGTATTCCGAGGTCAGCGGAGCGGTGTAAAGTCCGCCGTCCGCCCCCACGTACAACACCTGATATTCAATATTGCCGTTGAATTCCACACTGCCGGCACCCATGTAGCGTGCGGGCGGCAGAACGCTGTAACCGACATTCAGGATCCGCCGGATTTCCGACTGATAGTCCGGCAGGGTAAAATCTCCCGTGACCTCGGTCACGGCTTGCCTGTCGCACACGGGCGTCAGGATGTACCGCTCCCGGCTTGCGACTGTTTCGTTGCTGTTCATTTTTCATGCTCCCTTCTTCTCTCTCGGAATCCGATTCTGCTAAAGCATATGCGCCGCTCACTTTTTTTATGTCGGATGCGATAAAATCTTTGACAGATGCGAAAAAATATGGTATACTATAATATAACTGTGCCTCCGTCCCGCCCGGAGGTGTAAAAATGAGAATCCGGCGGGAGTTTGGAGGACGTGTATGGTTACCATTACCGGGGTCTTGCCGGGAAGCCGGGGAGAAAAAGCGGGCATTTTGCCGGACGATATTCTGCTGTCTATCAACGGGCGGGAGATCTGCGATGTGCTGGACTACCGCTTTCATCTGGCAAACCGGACCGTCGTGCTGAAGCTTCACCGTGGTCCCGAGCTTCTCGACGTTACCATTCACAAGGGAGAATACGACGATATCGGGCTGGAATTCGGCACGCCGCTGATGGACGCCAAGCACTCCTGCGAAAACAAATGTATCTTCTGCTTTATCGACCAGCTTCCCAAGGGAATGCGCTCCACGCTGTATTTCAAGGACGACGACTCCCGCCTGTCCTTCCTGCACGGGAATTACATCACGCTGACCAATCTGCACGACCGGGATATCGACCGCATTATTGAAATGCACATCTCCCCCGTCAACGTTTCGGTGCACACCACCAACCCCGAGCTTCGCATCCGGATGATGCACAACAAGCGTGCGGGCGAGGTGCTGAAATATCTGCGCCGCCTTGCCGACGCCGGCATTTCGCTGTGCGGTCAGATCGTGCTCTGCCGTGGCATCAACGACGGCGAGGAGCTGATGCGCACCATGCGGGATCTGGAGGAGCTGTATCCGGCAATGGAAAGCACCTCTATCGTGCCCTCCGGTCTGACCCGCTACCGTCAGGGACTTTACCCGCTGGAGAGCTTTACCCCGCAGGAATGTGCCGAGGTTATCCGGCAGGTCACCGAATTCGGCGACTTCTGCAAGAAAAAGCACGGCGAACGGCTGTTCTTCCCCGGCGACGAATTCTACATCAAAGCGGGACTTCCCCTGCCGGACGACAGCTTTTACGAGGGGTATCCGCAGATCGAAAACGGCGTGGGTATGATTACCGACATGAAAACCTCCTTTGACTTTGAAATGGAGGACACCGGGCACTATCATGCGGAGTTTCACCCGCCCCGCCGGGTGTCAATCGCCACGGGCTTTGCCGCCTATGCGCACATCGACGGGCTTTGCCGGCGGCTGGAGCAGGAATTTCCGGGACTTACGGTCCACGTCTATCCGATTGAAAACCGCTTTTTCGGCGCTTCCATCACTGTATCGGGTCTGTTGACCGGCGGCGACCTCAAGGAACAGCTTGCCGGAAAAGAGCTGGGGGAAGCGCTTCTGATCCCCGCAAGCTGTCTGCGTGCGGAGGGTGACGTTTTTTTGGACGACATCACGCCGCAGGAGTTGTCGGAGGCGCTCGGTGTTCCGGTCATCCCCTCCGAAAGCGACGCCGACCGATTCATCCGCACCGTGCTGGGAATATGAGCCGGTACTCTGTCAAAAAATCAGGATTTCAGAAAGAAGGTATCCGAATATGGAAAAACCGATAATTGCCATTGTGGGCAGACCGAACGTGGGAAAAAGCACGCTCTTCAATAAACTGATCGGCGAACGCCGTTCTATCGTGGAGGACATTCCCGGCGTGACCCGGGACCGCATTTACGGCGAGACCGAATGGTGCGGCAGGCATCTGAGCGTCATCGACACCGGAGGCATCGAGCCGAAGACCGACGACATCCTCCTGCGTCAGATGCGTTTTCAGGCGCAGGTCGCCATTGAAAGCGCCGACGTGATTATCTTCATGTGCGACGTGCGGACAGGTCTTACCGCCGACGACCGGGACATCGCCGTGATGCTGCAGAAAAGCGGAAAGCCGATCATCCCCTGCATCAACAAGTGCGACAGCGTGGGAGCGCTTCCCTTTGAATTTTACGAATTTTACGAGCTTGGATTTGACTGTGAGCCGATCGCCGTCTCCTCGGTACACGGCAGCGGAACCGGAGATCTTCTGGACGCCGTGCTGGAGCATCTTCCGCCCCATGCCGGAGAGGAAGAAGAGGACGACAGCATCAAGGTGGCGGTCATCGGAAAGCCCAACGCCGGCAAGTCGTCCATCATCAACCGTCTCATCGGGGAAAACCGCCTGATCGTGTCCGACATCGCCGGCACGACCCGGGATGCGGTGGATACCCGGGTGGAAACCGAAAACGGCGTGTTCACCTTTATCGACACTGCCGGAATCCGTCGTGCCTCCAAGATCAACGACAAGATCGAAAAATACAGCGTTCTCCGGGCGCATATGGCGGTAGAGCGTGCGGACGTCTGCCTGATTATGATCGACGCCGGAACTGGCATTACCGAGCAGGACGAAAAGATTGCGGGAATCGCCCACGAGGCAGGCAAAGCGTGCATCATCGTGGTCAACAAGTGGGACACAGTGGAAAAGGACAACAGCACGGTCAACCAGTTCAACGACAAGATCCGTACTGCCCTTGCCTATATGCCCTACGCCCCTATCGTCTACGTTTCCGCCATGACCGGACAGCGGGTCTCCACCCTCTTTGAGCGCATCCGCTACGTCCACAACCAGGCGAACACCCGGATCTCCACCGGTATGCTCAATGACGTACTGGCAGAGGCGACTATGAAAGTCCAGCCTCCGTCCGACAAGGGGCGGCGGCTGAAAATCTACTACATGACGCAGGTCTCGGTAGCGCCTCCCACCTTCGTTTTCTTCTGCAACAACGTGGAGCTGTTCCACTTCTCCTATCAGCGGTACCTGGAAAACTGCCTGCGCCAGACTTTCGGCTTCCAGGGCACGCCCATCCGCCTTGTCATCAAGATGAAGGGAGACAATTCATGACCTCTCCCTGCGGCTTACTCTTCGACTTCAACGGCACGCTCTTCTTCGACAGCGAAATGCACATGGAATCTTTCCGTGAGATCGCCCGCCGGCAGGGACTTCCGGTCCCGTCGGACGAAAAAATGATCGTCGATTTCTTCGGCAGGAACAATGAGACCATCTGCAAACAGCAGTTCAACCCTCACGCCACCGAGCGGGAGGTTGCGGAATTCACCGACGTCAAGGAGCGGCTCTATCAGCAGTACTGCCTGGAAAACCCCAGCCGGATGCACCTGACGCCGGGCGCCCCCGAGCTTCTCGACTATCTGAAAGCGCACCGAATCCCCTATTGTCTTGCCACCGGCTCCGGCATTGAGAACATCGAGTTTTACCGCCGGTATCTCGGGCTTGACCGTTGGTTTTCCATGGACAACATCGTTTACACCGACGGCACCTACCCCGGAAAGCCCGCCCCCGACATCTACCGGCTTGCCGCCGGAAGGATCGGACTGACGCCCGGGCAGTGCATGGTCTTTGAGGACGGTACCAGCGGCTTGCAGTCCGCAACCGCCGCCGGCGCCGGCGTTCTCATCGGGCTTTGGGAAGCACGCTTCCCCTCCCCGGTCACGGGCGATCTTCACATCGACCGGGAGCTTCACGACCTCCGGGAGTGGCGTATCCTTCTCTCGGACTTCGGACTTCTCTGAAATCTCATTTTATTTTTTGAATCCCTCTTTTGAAAGGAGTGTGTTGCCATGTTTGTGGATCACGTCAGAATTTATGTCAAAGCGGGCGACGGCGGAAACGGTGCCGTTGCCTTTCACCGGGAAAAATATATTTCCCACGGCGGACCCGACGGCGGCGACGGCGGGCACGGCGGCAATGTGATCTTCCGGGTGGATCCCGGAAGCAACACCCTGCTTGCCTTCCGCTACAAGCACAAGTTCATCGCCAAAAACGGCGAGGACGGAAAAGGATCCAAATTCCATGGAGCGACCGCCGAGGATCTGATTATTTCGGTGCCGCCCGGAACCCTGATCCGGGACACCGCCACCGGAAAGATCCTGCACGACATGACCGAGGGCAACGGCGCCGATTACGTCTGTTGCAAGGGCGGACGTGGCGGCTTTGGAAACCGCCATTTCGCCACCCCTACCCGGCAGATTCCCATGTTTGCCAAAAACGGCACCAAGGGCGAGGAAAAAGAGCTGACCCTGGAGCTGAAAATGCTGGCGGATGTCGGTCTGATCGGCTATCCGAGCGTCGGCAAATCCTCGATTCTTGCCCGCATCAGCTCCGCCAAACCCAAAATTGCCGACTACCATTTCACCACGCTGTCCCCCAATCTCGGCGTAGTTTCCACGGGCGACGAAAGCGGCTTTGTCGCCGCTGATATCCCGGGACTGATCGAAGGCGCTTCGGAGGGAGCGGGGCTGGGGCATGAATTTCTGCGCCACGTGGACCGTTGTCGTCTGCTTCTCCATGTGGTCGATATTTCGTGCGCCGAGTACCGCAACCCGGTGGAGGATATTCAGATCATCAACCGTGAGCTTGCCGGCTATTCGCCGGAGCTTGCCTCCCGCCCGCAGATCATCGTTGCCAACAAGTGCGATGCCCTTGACCGGACGCTGGTGGATATTCCCGCCTTTGAAGCCTTCGTTGCCGAAAACGGATGGGAGTTGCTCTACGTTTCCGCCGCCACGGGCGCCGGGCTTGACACGCTTATCCGCCGCACGGCAGAGCGCCTGCGGGAACTGCCCCCCATGCGGATCTATGAAAGCGAATATCAGCCGGAGGACACATACGCCGGTGCTTCCAAAGAGACCACGGTCCGCCGGGAAAACGACACCTTCTACGTGGAGGGCGAGTGGCTGTATAACCTGATGGGGCAGATCAACTTCAGCGACTACGAATCGCTCAACTATTTCCAGCGTGTTCTGCGCAACAGCGGCGTGTTCGATCTGCTGGAGGAAAAGGGGTGTACCGACGGTCACACCGTATCCATTTACGATTTTGAATTTGATTATATAAAATAAGGAGGAGAATTTCATGAACATCTGGCACGACATCGACCCCAAAATGATTACCGCAACCGATTTTTCGGCGGTGATCGAGATTCCCCGTGGGTGTAGCTGCAAATACGAGCTTGACAAATATACCGGGCTTCTGCGCCTGGACCGTGTTCTTTATACCTCCACGCACTATCCCGCAAACTACGGCTTTATTCCCCGCACCTTTGCCGACGACGGCGACCCGCTGGACGTGCTGGTACTCTGCACCGAGTCTATCGTCCCCATGACGCTGATCCAGGTCTATCCCATCGGCGTAATGCGCATGATCGACGGCGGCGCCCTTGATGACAAGATCATTGCCGTTCCCTTTTCGGATCCGTCGTACAACCATATCCGCTCCATTGACGAACTTCCCGGACACATTTTTGATGAAATCATGCACTTCTTTACGGTCTACAAACAGCTGGAAAACAAACAGACCGCCGTCAAGGAGCTGTACGGTCCGCAGGAAGCCCAGAAGATCGTGCAGGATTGCATCCTCGCCTATCAGAAAAAATTCGGATAATTTGGGGAGGTGCCGGGGAAAACTTTTCTGGAGAAAAGTTTTCCCCGGACCCCTTTCAAAAGACCTTTTGGGCAAGGGTCAGGGTGGATGCTGACCCGGGGTTTTACCGTTGCGGAAGTGCAGTGCAGGGGTCGGTGCGCTCGGCGATTGGAGATCCCGACCTACGGTCGCCCTCCGGGTTCGACTCCGGGCTTCGCCC
>ENA-ORMN01004281-ORMN01004281.1-human-gut-metagenome-genome-assembly--contig:-NODE-4281-length-10400-cov-3.213726_pt1 | contig 10400 bp, 6 predicted proteins | sample MGYA00242102_ERZ508993 | MGnify/ENA primary metagenome ERZ508993 (study PRJEB26280, sample SAMEA2338770) | human gut metagenome | biome: human gut; feature: human-associated habitat; material: faeces... | reverse complement strand
ATTTGATTTTTTTGGAAGATGGAAACCTTTTAAGGTTATCATAGATTGGGCCACTGAAAGAGCTACAAGAAAAATTGAAGAAAGTGAAAAATTACAAAATTACACAGCTTTAGGTTTATTTTTATTTGTAGCTGTTCCTTTACCTGGAACTGGTGCATGGGTTGGTTCTTTAATTGCTAACTTTTTAAATTTACCACCTAAAAAAGCTATCCCACCTATTGTAGCTGGTGTTCTTGTTGCTGGTATTATTGTTTTAGCAGTAACTGCTGCCGCTAATGGGGGTATTCAGTATTTATTTAATCACGTTAATTAAGAAAAATGTTAATGGTGACGGCAAGCCGTCACCATTAACATTTTTAATTTACTAACATTTCAAATCCTATTGTTACCTTGAACAAATCTCCATCTAAGTAAATATGAAATTTTCCTCCTTGAAGTTCTGTTAAGCTAGATGCTATTGAAAGTCCTAATCCGCTTCCTTCTGTATTTCTAGAAGTTTCTCCTCTTACAAATCTTTGCATCAATTCATCTGCTGATATATTAAGCTCTTGTTTCGATATATTTTTCATTTGTATTGTTATTCTATTATTGTTTGGAATTACATCTATATATACTCTTGTATTGTCCATTGCATATTTTGAAATATTTGAATACATATTTTCTAAAATCCTATACATATATCTACTATCTGCATTTATATATACATTTTTTTCTGGTAATGACATTACTTCTTCTAAGTTTCTTGACTTAAATTTATCCTCAAATTCTCCTGAAACCTGTTTTAATAATTCATTTACATTTAATTTTTCTATATTTAATTTTATATTTCCAGAAGATGCCTTTGATGCTTCTACTAAGTCTTCTGTAAGCCTTTTTAATCTTTGTGATTTATTATCTAATATGTTTAAATATTCTTCTGCTTGTTCATTTGGCATTTTTTCTTTCTTTAATAAGTCTACATAGTTTATAATTGATGTAAGTGGTGTTTTTATGTCATGTGATACATTTGTAATTAATTCTGTCTTTAGTCTTTCACTTTTTAATTTTTCTTGTATTGCATTAGAAAGGCCACCGGCTATATCATTTACTTGAATAGCCATACTATTTAGAGAACCTTTATATCTCTTTTCATCTAAATGTACTTCTGTGTTTCCCATATAAATTTCATTTATTGCATTTTTTATTTCTATATATCTTACTAACCATTGATGCATTTTAGCAAATGCATATACCCATATGGCTATAAGTATAAAAATCCCAATCGGCTCACTAATACTTAGGCTAAATCCAATAATATTTAATATTCCAAATGCAATAAATATTAATATTAATTTTACTGTCATATTAGCATTTCTTGTCATTGATGTTATTAAACTTTTAATCCATCTTAAAATTCTGTATGTTATAGTGTTTCTAAATAATGTTCTTGACTTAATTCTCTTTATAATAGTTTCTAAGAAAAATACAAAAGAAATATATCCTATAACAGCTCCAATTGCTGTACCAGAAAGTATTAGCGTTAAATTTTCAGAGGTAAGAGCTATTAAAAATCCACAACCTATCATAAATAAAATAAACAATATAATAAGTGCAACTAGAAGTGGAGTTTTATCAAATGCATTTAATATAACTTCTCCATTTTCATTTCTTAAACCTATTAAAAAACAGTTCATTATTAGTAATACTAGCACAGCAATTATACTTAATGGTAATAAATACAATGCTGGCTTATATAATATTTGAGCCATATCAAATACTGTTTTATTTGTTCTATATTGGTCATAATAAGTTAAGTCATTTTCTAAGCTAGTATATACACTAAAATTTTTAGCATCATCTATACTTTTATAAATACTTTTATAACGTATTTCTTCTAATTTTAGTTTTTCTATTTTTTCTTCTATGTTTTTTGTGTCTAATATTTTTAGATATTTTTGCTTTTGCTCTAATTCTCTTTTGTATTCAACAAAATTTTGTGGATTTAATAATCTGTTTAGTTCTTCTATTTTGTTTATTTTTTCTTCTCTTTCTTTTGCCATTAGTTGTGATAATATTCTCATACTAAATATTTTCTTTTCTAATGGTAAGTCTTCATTTCTTCTAATATATTCTTGTTGCAACAAATCTTTGTTGTTTATGGTTTCATCTATATTTTTTATTTGTTTAGGACTAAAAGCTGATATTTTAAATTCATCACTGTAATAATGTTGAATATCTTTTTCATAGTTAATTAACATGCTAAACATTTCATTATATTCATTTACTTTTTGTTGATTATTATCTAATAACCCAATATATTTTACCCCTCTACCAACAAGATAATTTGCTAAGAAAACTGTTGCTTTTGTTATACCAAATATATAAATATTTTTTTCTTTCATCCCCTCTATTTTTTCTGCAATTTCTACAATATATTCTTCTCTAGTCATATCATGTATTCCTCTTCTTTTCATTAAAACTTCTGCATAAATATGCGCAGAACTTCTATCAAAATCACTTATCTAACATCCATATCCACATAGTATTATATATTATATCGGACATTAAATTTGAGTTATTAACTTTATGTATATTTATTTTTATCCCATTATTTAATAATCTATTTATCACTTTCCCATCTAATCTATTCCCCTATCATCTCCTTTAACTTCTGCGTAAATACATATGCCCCTAGGTAATTAAGATGATCCTTATCATAATAATATTTCTTATCTGCGGTCATTGCATCTTCCAGATAAGATGTGAATCTGAACGGATAAATATTACCCAGCTGTTCTATAACCCCCATAAACTGTTCTTCCCACTTAGTATAGTACCTTTTTCTCTTATCAAGAATGCCTTTATATACCGGAAGAAGTACTATATCCACTTTAATATGCGGCCACTTTCTATATATTAATGAAAGCATATCATTCATAATAGAGACATTTTCACTGATTGTTTCTGGATACTCATTCAACACAGTACTTGATGTAACTTTATACTCTTCAACCAGACTATCCGTAATCATATCTATTCTCTGTTCAATCCCTCTGGCACATCTGTAATCAGAATACCCATTCATATAATATGTATCTGGAAACAGTTTCTTCCACATTCCAAGCTTACTTATATCCAGCCCTTTATATTTACTATACAACAGATAATTACGCACCTCTTCAAGGCTGTTAGTATATATCTTATTGCGTGTCATATTATGTCCATCAAGATTGTAACCTCCCCACAAAAAATATCTGTATATGTTCTTAGCAAGAGATGTATCAAAATTAAAATACTCATAGTCATACATATCTATAATTATATGTTTCAAGTTTTTTATCTTTTCCCCATACTTATCAATGCAATACTCAAGCGTCTTGTAATTATAATATATATCCTGTGATGAAACAGCAAGATTAGCATAATTACCTTTTAATCTGTCTGCTAGTATTCCAACCTCTGCATGAGATAAACCCATAATGAGTCCGTCATATGAACAAGCCAAAGGATTACTCATAACAAGATCAGCCCTCATTGCAGGCAGCATAGCTTTATGCCATAAAATATAATTAAACACTATACAATTCTCATTAGTAACTATTTTCTCAATCATAGATGTAATATCTGCTGATAACTTATCGTCATTAAACATAACAACAATACAGTCATAATCATTAATACCTGAATCCATAAACAGTTCTGGTCCAAATGTACCATCCCAATAATACACATCAACCATATGTGCAGTATCATCTAATGCCTGTAATGCATAATCTGTAAACAACTTCTCTCCAATAACAAGTATATTCATACCCACTCTCCATAATCATAAGTTTCTTCTGTATCCCATCATATATCCTATCATCTCATTTTCCCCATCATCTTTGCAATCTCGCCCATTCTGCACAGCCATGTATCATTTCTTATGGCAGCTTCATAACCTGCCTGTGCAATCTGGCTTGCTGCATTAGGATTCTCAAGCAGCCAGCAAACATTCTGTTTCATTTTTTCCATATCTTCAAGATTATAAAATACCAGTTCATTTCCATGCTCGAATCTTTCAAGAAGATACTTGCTTGTATCTGTAAGGCACACAGCTCCATTAAGCATTATGTTGAATACTCTTTCACTGCATCCATCCTTAAACCACGGCATACAATTAAGTCCAATCTTTGCTTTTCCAAGCATTCGGTTACATTCTTCTGAAGATATTCTTGCATTGATGCTTACATTAGGCTGCCATGCCTCATCACGCGCATCCCATCCTTTTCCATATATAACTATGCTGGCACCTGTACTTTCTAATGCGTGCATTGTCTTTAACTTATAATATCTGCGGACATTATCAGATATTATAAACCCATAATTTAATATATACTGCTTTACCTGCTCTTTTGTATATCCGCCCTTTGCTTCAAAATATAACTCCATAGTTTCTTCTATAGACAAGCCCGGCTTTTGAAGAAGTATATTATATACTGTTGAATACATCTCCATTCCTTTATCAGACATATCTGGAATTTCAATAAATGGTGTAGATAATTGACAATCTCCCACATACAATATATCTATTGGCCTGTCTTTGTACTGCATTCTGCCTTCTGCTTCATTTCCTCCATCAGGCATGAAATATATATTTCTTATTTCCGGATAATATTTTCTTATGAACTTCTCATGATTCCTGTCTATAACAATTACATTAATATCTGCTGGAGGACACTCTAATGCATCTGCATAATTGTACGGATGGTCAACTATCAGGTCATATACTGGAATATTTCTCTCTTTCCAGTAATTTTGTCCATTCTCACTCAATAACAAACCTATCTGATTTATCATAAACACTGCGCATCTGCCCAGCTTTACATATTCTTCAAGAGCCTCACCGTAGCTTTCAGGAATCCCTGTATTGATAATATAATATTCTATTCCAAGCTTGTCTGCACTGTCTGCAAGCTGGTCTATGAAATAATCCAAAGTTTCTAATTTTCCTTTTATGAATATTATTCTTTTAGACAAATTCATATATTTCTCTACTATCCGCACTATATCCGGCTCAACAGCTTCTCTTGAAAAATGTTTCATATATGTCTGATGTCCGATTTTTCCAATATGTTCCCAGTTATCATAATCATCTATAACTCTTATTATACTTTCTGCAAGCCTCTGAGGATCATCTGAACTTGTAACATATCCATTCTCACCATCTTCTACATAATAAGCAATTCCGCACACATCTGTACACAATACTGTTCCGCCCGTCATCATCATCTCAATTGCCACAGCAGAAAGTGGTTCAATTCTTGATGGTACTATCAGACAGTCAGCATCTTCCATACATGAAATTGTCTGCTGCCTTGTAAGCTGATGCAGCATATGAACATTATTATAATCTTTTTCTAATTCACATACACTTGTGTACACTTCTTCATCAACTGCAGCTTCATTGCCACAGAAACTGAATTCAGCTTTTTTCATATATTCGTCTGGAAGCATTCTTATAGCAGCTGCAAGAACATCCTGCCCTTTTATCTTAGAAAATGTTCCTGCTGTAAGAAATTTTACCACATCTCTTTTTCTCGCATAATGCTTATCTGCTTCACCTTCATATCCATAAACAGCAAAATGCATCATGGGAACATCACATTTATATATATCTTTAATTACAGATTTAACATAAGGACTTACAGCATAAGTATGAATATTACTTCCTATAGTACCAAAATGCGGTATTACGCTTGCAAAATATTCAAAATACTGTCTTCCCTCATGAAGCCACCATATTACTGGAATTTTGCTGCCATTAAGAACATGAATTACTTCATATGTAACTATTGTATTAGCAACAACAAGATTATATCTACTCCACTCCGATAACAGTCTTTCTTTTTCCGGATAGAATCTTTCCATAATCTTATAATCAATTCCCATATTATGAAGCTGCTCCCCCAGTTCTCCATCCATCATTGTTATAACATCTATATCTGCTCTCTCACGTTTACATAATTTTATCATATCCAGAAGCACTATTGGTGCTCCTGTTCTCGACAACTGATGTGTTATGAATAATATTCTCCCATTCATCCGGCTTCTCCAATTCTTATATTTCATAATCCATTATCATAACAGGCTTTCCTGCATTTCTATAATCCTGAACAATTGACGATGTATCGCCATAATATGCATCACATGAATTAAGCATATCTTTATCCCTGTCGCTACATACATGTCCAATTTGTTCAATATTATATTGATTCCTGATTGCAATTATCTGCTCATAGAGTTTCTTGTCTATATCTTCCATAACAGTATCTACAAGGCTCTGAACACACCACACAACTTCGATCTGACCTGAGTATTGTTTAAATATATCTAATACATTCTTTATCTTTCCTGCTGCTATCTCTGAATTCTGCATAAGTCCGCTTATTGAAGTATAGAACAATATTTTTTTCTTACCATTGCCATTAGCAATGCAATGCTCCTTATTCATCATCCACTCTGGCTTAGCATGTATCTTATCATTCCATATACTTTCAGTTTCTTTTCCAGCAAACTCAGTTAATTTCTTTATATACATATTACGCATGTTATAAGACTGTACATATGCCACATCAGCATTTATTACTCCCGGTACTGTACAGAAAGAAGCCATATTCTTATATTCGCGTTCATTAGACTCATTAAATTCTTCAAGTTCAAATGACTGTATATATAAGCTTGTCGGTACAGCATTTTAACCTGTCTGAATAATACTTTCTGTCAATTCCTATTGCCCTATTCTCATTATCAAAAGGATTCTGTATATATATAATATCTGGATGATGAAGTTCCATATCATACTGTGCAGAATCAATGGCACCAATATCTGTGGCGAATTTATCCAGTTCATTTACTTCTTTCTTTATGCTTCCATAATATTCTTTATAATAATATGGAACAACAGCCACAACTATTTCAGTATCTCTTTCCTCTTTATGTTTCTTCCATACATTCTCTATATATTTCCATTCTGAAGCTTTGCTCACTAGAAAAAGTTCTTCTTTCTTTGCGATAATATCTCTTTCTATTATTCTTTTAACTTTATCAAATTCAGCTTTTATATCGGCATTATTTCCCTGATATATCTCATATATAACATCGCAGAATTTTTCAAAGCTTCTCACACTTTCAGTTCCCTCGCCTTTAACTTTTTCAATAAGCCCTCCCATGTCAATTACTGTCTGTTGTATATCAACAAGTTCTTCTCTTATCACTTCTACATTCTGCATATGTCCGATTTCTTCAATTTGCTTATCAATATTATCAAGACAGTTTTTAAGAATCTTTCTGTAGCCTGCCAATTCATCTAAATCAGCTGCCCTTACTGCTTTTTTCTCATCATATGTATATTCCGGCAGTTTAAAATCCATCAAAACCTCTAACTGCTTTTTCTGTGATTCATAGAATGGATAATCATGTCCTCCTGCATTTCTCACAAGCCTCATGTAATCTCCATACCTGCTTTTAAGCATAGCATCAAAGCCAATCGGAACCGGTATTGTTGTATTCTCAAAAGGCACCCTTACTACACGCTCATAATATTTTACAGGTATCCTCATATGATTTCCATACAGACTGTATGGCATCATCTGAGTCATTTCTTCACAGTCTTCATCTTTAAATGTAGCAAACACTTTTTCAGCTGCAGCATATAATTCAATTCTTTCCTGACATTTATCCTGTTGAACCTTAATATCGGTTCCACATATCATGTTAATTCTTGTTACAGCCGCCAGTTCATCTGCTGCAGACATCTGTCCTGCCTCAATAGCATCTGCGACCGCAACTATATATTCTGCCGTCTTTTCGCATTTCCCCTGTGCTTCTTTATCCTTTGACACATTATCATGCACATATATATCAAGTCCTGCAAGATATGGAAATCCATGATATCTTCTCAAGTGTTCATCCTCAAAACATATCCTGTTCTTACACACAACTCTGGCAAGAAAATGATGAAAATCTTTGTTAGTCCTGAAATTGATTATCTGATATCCTTCCACAAACTCACCTGGTGCTACTTTACAGAACTTCACATAATCTTCTCTTCTCATTCCTATATCAAGGTCGTCATCCCATGGAACATATCCGGCATGTCTTATTGCTCCAAGCAATGTTCCCCATTCCGCATAATAAGTTATGTTATATTTTCTGCATATTCTGTCAACCTCATCAAGCACATCAAGTTCAGTTGCCCAAGCTCTTTTTATCATAGATGGTACATAAAATCCATCTCTTACTTCATCTTCAAAATATTCTTCTGGAAATTGAAGCATACTTTCTCCTCACTATATATCAACATCTTCTATCATAACCGGCTTCCCCTGATTCCTGCACATCTGTGCTTCTGCTCCTGCCTCTCCATAGAAAGCATCACATGCATCAACAGCTCTTTTTAACATATCAGGTCTGACTATATTTTTTTCATATTTTCTCAATATAGTCTTATAATCCATCAAAAGCATTACATCTTCGAGTTCCAATATATCTTCCATATTGCCCTCAAATGCTAGAAGTGGCATAACATCTGACTGATATTCTGTAAATACATCCATTGAGCGTCTAATTTTTCCAAACATTTTTCTCTTATGTTCCAGCACTCCATTAGTACTTATAAAATATAGTATTATCTTTCTATAGCTGCCGTCATTCTTTAATGCCATATTTTTCCACTCTGACGGCATTATGTTATACTTAAGAACAGGATCTTTTTTCTCTATATACAAAGCTCCCCGGCCATTAATCTTATCTTCCCACTCCTTCTTTGATTCTTCTCCAAAGAATTCGGTCAGCTTTTTTACGTATAATTCTTTATTGGCTTCTGATTGCAGCATAACTTCATCTGCATACACAACACCTGGCATGGTTACATATGCATCCATACTTATATATGCTCTCATATCCATAGGATTAATCTCTTCCGTTACAAAATATGGCATATATATAAGTTTATTTGTATGTATAGCCAGATTCTTACTGTAATATCGTGGATGTATTGTAACAGAACCATTATATCCATCATATGGATTCTGAATAATAATTGTCTCAGGATTCTCCTCTTCAATATTATAATCACTGTTTATATATTTCTGAACATATTCTGGCAGAACTGCATCACTTGCACATTCTTCTACTGTTCCATCAATATTTTTATAATAATACCTCAATGGAATAACTACTATTTCCTGTTCTTTTCTCTTTTCATATTCTCTGAACAATCCATCAAGCATATCCCAATATTCTGCCTTATACACCATAAATACTGCAGTTTCATGGTTTATATTCTTTTCTCTTATCGCATTTCTTGTCTTTCTTATACCATTGACCTGTTTCTTATAATTAATATAATCCTCATATGTATCACAAAACTCATTAAATACAACCCCATTATCCTTAAGAAGCTTTTTCTGCCTGTCATAAAATGGATAATCATGTGAATCCCATGTATGTACAAGCTTCATATAATCACCATATTTCTTCTTTAATATCGCATCATAAGAATATGGTACCGGTATGGTAATATTCTCAAAAGGAAGCCGCACTGTTTTGGAATAATATTCTTTCGGAAGCTTATACTGCCTTTCCTCTGCCCATATAGTCATTATTGTTACATATCCCGCTTCTTCCTCTGTATATAATCCACATAATCTGTCTACCAGTACATTAAGCTGCTGTGCGAGATCCTTATCTCTGTCAATCTCCACTCCGCATAATTCCTCAATCTGATTAATTTTGAGATTAAGTTCCTGAAGATTCTCTTCATTGATAGATTCTTCATTCTCCTGTAATGTCCTGATAAACTTGGCTACTGAATTAACAATGCTTATTAATTCACACTGAAAATCATCATCTTCCCTATTGGGAGCTATAAAATCCAATGGAAATATATCTATACCTGAAACATATGGAAATCCATGAAATTTTTCCAAATGTGTCTTCTCAAAATTAATTGCTCTCCCATTAATAATTCTGGTAAGCATATTATCATTATCTTCATCACTACTTATATTAAATATCTTATATCCCTCTGGCATTATCTGGTCTGCAATCTGTAGGAATCTGTTATAATCGGGTCTCTTCATGCATATATCCATATCATCATCCCAGGGAATGAATCCATGATGTCTTACTGCTCCAAGAAGTGTTCCCCATTCTGCAAAATACTGTATTCCATTCTCCCTGCAGGCTTTATCAACATCATTCAATACTTCTAACTGAGCTGCCCACGCATGTTTCATATCTGATGTTACATAGAACCCATCTCTTACTTCATCTTCAAAAAAACTCTTAGATAATTCCATATATGTCTATTCCCCTATGATATATTATTAATTGCAAAAAGAGCCGGTGCAAGCACCGGCTCTTCTGCTTATAGTAGT
>ENA-ORMN01004279-ORMN01004279.1-human-gut-metagenome-genome-assembly--contig:-NODE-4279-length-10401-cov-4.032766_pt1 | contig 10401 bp, 8 predicted proteins | sample MGYA00242102_ERZ508993 | MGnify/ENA primary metagenome ERZ508993 (study PRJEB26280, sample SAMEA2338770) | human gut metagenome | biome: human gut; feature: human-associated habitat; material: faeces... | reverse complement strand
GGTAATCCTTTTCAACGAAGAAAACAAGCCTATCGAAAAAGCAATGAATTTGTTACTGGACTATTTCAGTGCTGATTGGGGCTACGTTGCCATCTTTGAAGAAGACGGGTTGACGGCCAATTTCACATGTGAAGTGATGAGTACGTGGGTAAAGGCTCCTAAAGATGATCGGAATAAGTTGACATACGATATAATCCCGTGGATTATTGACACCGTCAAAGCCGGACACGATATCGTGTTGGGAGATATTGCCGGTTTACCCGCCGAAGCGGACATCGATAAAATCCTGCTGACCGAACAGCAACTGAAGTCTATGCTGATCATTCCACTTACCTTCCATAATAAAGTACAAGGTTTCATTGGTTTCGATTCGGTCCGGATGAGCCGTTTCTGGACTGCTCCGGAAGTGGAGGATATGCATATCATTGCCGGTATTTTCTCCATCATAATTGAACGCTGGCAAACCAATTATAACCTGGAAGAGTCGAGAAAACGTATCTCCAAGCTGAGCACAAAGTTTCAGCAGTTTTTCAATAATTTGCCGATCGGGGTGGAATTATATGATGCAGAAGGTTATCTGATCGATATAAACGATGCCGACACCAAAATCTTCGGTAGCTCCCGTGAACAGTTGTTAGGAGTCAACCTGTTCAAGAATCCGGCTGTTCCAGAGAAAATTCTTAATCAGATCAAGAAGAAGAAGGCATTCAGTTTTCCGCTTGCATACGATTTCAATTGTATACGGGATTCCCGCTATTATCATTCCAATATTTCCGATGAAACCAAATATCTGATGGTGAAAGGAATCGGGTTGAACGACCGGGAATTTGGGCATATCGGCTATTTGCTGATCATTTCCGACGAAACGGAAAAACAAGCCAAAGAGGAGAAGGTAGAAGCGCAAACAAAGCAGTACACAATTGAAGATTTAATAGAGGTGTGTACTAAATTAGAAGCAAGACAGAAAATGGCAAAAGCACTAAAAATAGATGAAAAAGCTTTAGAGCTAAAACAAGTAAATCTAGAAAGAAAAATAAAAAATGCAAATATTTATTTAAAACTTTTGCAACAACATCAAGCCCACCAGAAGATGCATTGACATTAAACAAAATCGCCTGTCCGATGCTGATCACCAGAATATGGCACAGCATATTGATAAACATATCATCCGTGAGCGGCGGAACATCTGGTGTCACTGTTTCAAAAATACGCAGATAAACCGGGAGCATTAAAGATGTAATGACCGTCTTACCCCCGAATTCTTTTCCGACAAACACAATCCCTATGATCAGAAGTGCTACATTTAGAATCATCGTCATCGTCGAAACCTTCAGCGGAATAAAATTTGCCAGAACCATGACAAGTCCCGAAATACTTCCCACAACAAAGGAATTCGGCATCATCAGATAATACACTGATGCCGATACAATAAACATTCCTACCGTGATCGTTGCATACTCTTTCAATATGTTTTTTGCTTTGTTCTTCTCTTTCAATTTTCTTTCCTCTCTTTCATACCGGTGCCTCTTATTTCCCCAAATATGCGGCACACTATATTTTCCAACATAGCATGTTCATCATAACATACTTCTCATCAAACTTCTACGCTATGTTTCTCATTAAAAACATGAAATCTTCTTTCCATTTATAGTAGTTTCAATTATAATAAAGGAAGAGTGAATTTTTTAACAATTTAGAGAAGAGAGGGTTAATTATGAATGCTGATGGAAACGTAATCAAAATCAAACATGACGTACTGTTCGAAGTAGCAAAGCTTGCTTTTGCAGGTGAACTTGAAGAACAGCGTGATCACCTCCCGCTGAAGCTTATTCCGGGACCGACCCCGCAGTTCCGCTGCTGTATCTACAAAGAGCGTGAGATCATCCGCCAGAGAATCCGCCTCGCAGAAGGCAAAGCTCCGGGACCGGAAGATGATGGCAATATCATCCAGGTTATTTCTTCTGCCTGCGAAGACTGTCCGATCTCCAGCTACACAGTAACAGAGAACTGTCAGAACTGTCTTGGAAAGGCATGTATCAATGCCTGTAAGTTTGGGGCAATTGAACCGGGACATTACCGTTCCCACATTGACGCATCCAAATGTAAAGAATGTGGTCAGTGCGCCAAAGCCTGTCCGTACAATGCCATTGCACATTTAAAACGTCCGTGTAAATTCAGTTGTCCGGTCGATGCGATCACCTACGACGAGCATGGCATTTCCATAATCGACAAAAACAAATGTATCCGCTGCGGTAAATGTATCCACAGCTGTCCATTCGGTGCAATTGCTTCCAAAACATTTATTGTTCCGGTAATCAATGCTTTAAGAGAAGGCAAACACATCTACGCAATGGCTGCTCCTGCCACAGAAGGTCAGTTTGGTGCTGACATTACCATGGAAAGCTGGCGCAAAGCAATGAAAGAGCTCGGATTCGTAGATTTCTACGATGTAGGACTCGGTGGAGATATGACTGCTGCTTACGAAGCTGAAGAATGGGCTGAAGCTTACAAAGAAGGACAGAAAAAAGTAACCTCCTGCTGCCCTGCATTTGTAAATATGGTTCGCCTGCATTACCCACAGCTTGCTGACAATATTTCAACAACTGTTTCTCCGATGTGTGCAATTTCCCGTATGATCAAAGCACAGGATCCGGAAGCGATCACTGTATTTATCGGACCTTGCCTTGCTAAGAAATCCGAAGTTGTCGATCAGCAGATCGAAGGAAATGCAGATTATGTTCTTACATACAGCGAGATCCGTGCGATCATGAAAGCAAAAGACGTTGAACTCGAGGCCTGTCCGAACGACAACCAGACCGCTTCTACCTTCGGAAAACGCTTTGCAAATTCCGGCGGTGTAACAGCAGCCGTTCTGGAAAGTCTGAAAGAATCTGACAACTGCATCGATGCGAAAGTCTGTCGTGCAAATGGTTCTCAGGAATGTAAGAAAGCCCTCCTTCTCATGAAGGTTGGACGTCTTCCGGAAGACTTCATCGAAGGTATGGCATGTGACGGCGGATGTGTCGGCGGTCCAAGTTCATTCAATGACCAGATGACTTCCAAGAAGAACCGTGATGCCTTGATCTCTCAGGCTGACGATCGTGGAATTCTTGATAATCTGAAGAATTACGATATGGATAAGTTCTCTATGCATAGAGACTAAAATTATAAAGGCGTATGAAAAATGAGAAATCATTTTTCATACGCCCTTTTTAACAAAAATTCTTATTCAAATGCATCAAAAATCGTGCAGGCATCTATTTATTATCCCCTATACCACGGCAGCCTGTCCCGCAGCATCATCTTTTCCATCCGCTCCAGATTCTTATCCGAATGCTCAATCTCCCGCGAATACCGGTACACCAGCTCTACGATCTCTTCTGGTGTAAGCTCTCCTTCATTTTTTATCCACCGTGCTTTCCACAGCTCATAAATATGGAAAGTACTTATTACTGCCATCTGCACCTTCGCATAAATCCTTCCATCATAAACTGCGCCACAGAAATAAGTGAAAATGAAATACACCAGCAGCTGCTCTGCCTGGATCTGGATATTGCTCTCTTCCTTCGCCCACCGCTTAAAGTCAGACGAGATTCCTTTATACGCATCTGCTCCATGTGAATACAGAAGTTCTTCGCTCTCCATCAGAAGCATATCCCAGTCCTCACGTAGAAGTTCCAATTCATAAAGTTCCCGGAACATCTTATGCGCTATCTCCCATTTTTCCTGCACAGACGGCTTTTCTTCTTTCCAAAGTTTCCGTACAAACTTTCTGGCACTCTTTGTCTGATAACGTTCAATGACTTCCTCGCAGGAAAATAACTGTTCCCGGTTAAATCTGCCCTGCAGATCATGCGCCATTCCAAGAATCAGTCCCACTCTTATTTTTAATGAATGCTCCCGGTCCTGCAGAATTCCAAGCATTGCATCTCTCGCATCTACAAGCATAGAATACAGAAACGGATCAAATTCCTCGTATTCCTCTTCTCCTTCTTTTTCATAAGTAAGAAAACGGACCGGCTCTTTCTTCTCCATCAAAATCCTTGCCACCTCCGGACAGGATACCGACAGGGTAATCTCCCGTACATCCTCAAACTCCTCGACATGTCTCGGATACAGGCGGCAGGTTTTACACAGACTTTTCTCTCCGAGATTCACATACATCTCACACAGATTACAGTCATTTAAAAATGCACATCGCTTTTCTTTATCCTGCCTGAAAATGCCACGGATCCAGTCCACGGATTTCAACATCGTAAACCAGAATTTTCCTTTCACATGCTTATACTTATTCAGTGATTTTTTGTCAATTACAATCTTCCACCCTGCACAACAGGTATCTTCACATTTGTCTGCGATGCAGGTGAACTCTTTATAATAATCCGGAATTGTATATTGCATTTATTTTTCTACCCCAACCTTCTTACAGATATCCGCCAGACAGCATCTGTCACAGTGCGGCTTCGTCCTTGCCGTACAAACTTCTCTTCCGTGGTACACCAGTCTGTGACAGAAATCGCTTCCTTCCTCTGGCGGAACCAGCTTCCAGAGTTCCATCTCTACTTTCTTTGGATCCTTAATCCCGTCTACCAGTCCAATACGGTTCACCAGACGGATACAATGGGTATCCGTTACGATTGCAGGCTCACCAAATACATCTCCCATGATCAGGTTCGCGCTCTTTCTCCCAACACCTGGCAGCTTTAAGATCGCATTAAAATCCTTCGGAATCTTTCCGCCATACTCATCCCGAAGCATCTTCATACAGGCACTGATATCCCGTGCCTTACTTTTCCCAAGTCCACAAGGACGTACAATCTCTTCGATATTATTTACATCTGCTTCTGCAAGTGCCTCTACTGTCGGATATTTTGCAAATAAACCTTCTACGACTACATTTACCCTTGCATCCGTACACTGTGCCGCAAGACGCACACTGACCAGAAGTTTCCATGCCTGATCATAATCCAGAGTACAGTCTGCATCCGGATATTCCTTTCTCAAGCGTTCTATTACTTCCAATGTTCTCTGTTTCTTTGTCATCTTTTTTGTCCTTCTTTATCTCATATTTTGTATAGTAAGATAATTCATCTGCTTCATTAGTTTAAGATCTTCTTTGTTAAATGCAAGAAGATTCATAAGCTTTTCTTTATTTACAATTTCTTTTTCCGAAATCACTGCTTTAAAGGTCACCGGAAGCATCGTATAATTAGAGAGACCGGACACCAGTGCCAGTTGCTGTCCCGGATTCACCAGATTATTTACACAGGAGATCATGATATGTTCTGATTTCAGAGCCTGGTTATGAAGCATATAGGTTCCAATAAATCCTTCCTTTTCATACTCACCAGTATAAAGTCCGCCACATTCCCCCGGTTCTTTGACCTCACTTACATCATTAAACAAATGCACTTTATATTTGTTATTCTTTCCTTCCACCGCCTGCTGTTCAATCACACTTTTGACAATTACTTTTCCAATCCCGTCATAGCTGTACATGTACAATTTTTCAATTGTCTCCGCATAAGTACATTCTTCCTCTTCCTCAGCAATCTCATCTCCGATAATTGCAAGAGGTGACACCTTAAAAATCTTAGACAATTCAAGAAATGTCGAAATATCCAATGAAATATCCCCTTTTTCGTATTTAGAAACTGTCGACACACTCTTATGCAGTCTTACAGCAAGTTCTTTCAGCGTCATATTATATGCCATCCGGTATTTTCTAATATTACGCCCTACCTTCTCATCTACATTCATACCAATTTTCTTTCCTTTAAATCAATTTTTTTATGATATGTGCATAAATTTTAACGCATTTCCCCAATTTTCTAGTATGCACCATATTTTTTCTTTTTTTTCAATAATAACACGTCTGATTTTTTCGTGTCAATAAAACGCACCTCTTTTGTCTTTTCTGATTTACCCGGATAAAATGATAGCATAAAAACACAAGCCACGGAGTCATCCGTATGACAAATATGTGGAAGGAGAATACAAATGAAAGTAGAAAAAAGGTTACTCAAATACATCGCAATCAAAACACCATGCGATGAGAACAGCGATACAGTCCCAACCTCTCAGTGTCAGTTTGATCTTGCAAGAATCCTTGCTGATGAACTGAAAAAACTCGGACTTGACAAGGTTGTTCTGGACGATAAATGCTTCGTTTATGGAATCCTTGCAGCAACACCAGGATATGAAAATAAGAAAAAGCTTGGACTTATCGCACATATGGATACTGTACCAGAATTTTGCGAGGCAGAAATCCATCCGGTCTGTACACCAGATTATGACGGATGTGATCTCGTTCTCGGAGACAGTGGACGGGTTCTTACAACCAAAGATTTCCCGCATCTGAAAGGATTAAAGGGACGTACACTCATCACTTCCGATGGAAATACCATCCTCGGAGTTGACGACAAAGCCGGTATTGCTGAGATCATGCAGCTTCTTGAGATCCTGATCACAGAAAAGATTCCGCACGGACAGATCAGTGTCGCATTTACACCGGACGAAGAATGTGGCAGCGACGCTGCACATTTTGATTTTGATACTTTTGACGCGGAGGTTGCCTATACGCTGGACGGGGACGGCGAAGGCGAGATCCAGTATCAGAACTTCAATGCATGCGAAGCAAAATTTGAGATCAATGGCAAAAATGTACATCCGGGTTCTGCAAAAGATGTGATGATCAATGCCGTTCTCATTGCCGCAGATATCAACAATATGCTCCCAAGATTCGAGATTCCGCGTCATACCGAACAGTATGAAGGATTCTACCATCTTCTGAGCATACACGGAGATGAAGGACATGCCGTATCCGAATACATCATCCGCGACCACGACAGCGCAAGCTTTGAAGCCCGCTGCAATACGCTCCGCCATATCGAAAAGATCTTAAATGAGCTCTGGGGCGAGGGTACAGTCACACTGACACTTACCGATGAATACCAGAACATGGAATGTATCATCAAAGATCACATGTATCTGATTGATTATGCTAGAGAGGCCTGTGCGAAAGCAAATGTTCCGGAGGATATTTCTCCAATCCGCGGAGGTACAGACGGCTGCAAGCTTTCCTTTAAAGGTCTTCCTTGCCCGAACCTTGGAACAGGCGGACACGGATATCACGGACCACTGGAACACGTCACCATCGAAGGTATGGAAGCAGCTGTCCGTGTCATTGTAGAACTTGTAAAAATCTTTGCAAATGAGTAAATACCAAATAGGAAACGGAGATACTGATTATGAAAAAGAAAAAAATATCTTTCCCTTCTGCGCTCACTGTATTATTTATCGTCCTTATTTTCGCTGCAATTTTAACTGCAGTGGTACCGGCAGGGCTTTATTCCAAATTAACGTACAACGCAGACCATGATGTATTTGAAATCACAACACCGGAAGGTGAAGTAACAGAAATGACTCCTACCCAGGAATCCCTGGACGAGCTGGGTGTTACCGGAAACTTAAATAAATTCCTTGATGGAAGTATCAGCAAACCGATCGCTGTTCCTGGAACCTACGAGAGAGTCGATCAGGAACCGCAGGGCGTATTTAAAATCCTCCTTGCAGCAATCAGTGGTGTTTACGATACCATTGATATCATCCTTTTTGTATTTATCCTCGGCGGATGTATCGGTGTCCTGAATTATATGGGTGCATTCAATGCGGCAATCGCGGCACTTTCCAAAGTCACCAAGGGCAAAGAATATATCCTGATCATCCTGATCACGATTATTATCGCAGCCGGTGGAACTACCTTCGGTCTTGCAGAAGAAACCATTGCACTTTACCCGATCCTTGTACCGGTATTCCTTGCAGCCGGATATGATGTTATGGTTTGTATCGCTGCAATTTACATGGGATCTTCTATCGGAACCATGTTCCCGACCATCAACCCGTTCTCTGTCGGAAACGCATCCAATGCAGCCGGAATCAGCCTTGCTGACGGTATGGGAATCCGTGGTGTTGCTCTGGTACTCGGCACTCTGATCACTTTGATCTACATCCTTCGCTATGCAAAGAAGGTAAAAGAAGATCCTACAAAATCAATCTGTTACGACCAGTATGAACATCATATGCAGAAATTCGGTCATCAGGGCGAGGTTCCTGAATTTACCGGAAAAATGAAGCTTTCCCTCCTCGTATTCGGCGTATCCTTCGGTGTGCTTGTATGGGGACTTGTAGCTCAGGGCTGGTGGTTCGACAACATGACTGCCCTCTTCCTTGCCTGCGCGATCCTGCTTGCATTTACTTCAGGAATCGGCGAAAAGAACTTTATGGATCAGTTTATCGGCGGTGCCGCTGACCTGATGGGCGTAGCTCTGGTAGTCGGTGTGGCACGTGGTATCAACATCATTCTGGAAGACGGTATGATTTCTGACACCATCCTGGAATTCTTCTCAGGTGCGATCAGTGGAATGAATCCGATCGTATTCATCATCTTGATGATGCTTGTATTTATCGTACTCGGATTCTTTATTTCCTCTTCCTCAGGGCTTGCAGTTCTGTCCATCCCGATCATGGCTCCGCTTGCCGACACCGTAGGTGTTTCAAGATCAGCAATCGTATCTGCTTATGCATACGGTCTTGGTCTGATTTCTTTCATCACACCAACCGGTCTGATCCTTGCATCCCTTGCGATGGTGGATGTTACTTATGATAAATGGCTGAAATTCATCATGCCGCTGATGGGTATGACTACCGTCTTCAGTGCGATCATGCTGATCATTCAGTTATATGTATAAGCTTCTTGCATAAGGAGGTAAACTCTTATGGATTTTGAAAAACAAATACAGACAGACCGTGAAAGTCTGATCCAGGATATTATGAAACTGGTGTCCATAGACAGCGTGGAAACCGCACCGGATGCAGGAATGCCTTTCGGTGCAGGCGCTGCCAAAGCACTTGACTGCTTTCTCGAAACGGCAGAATCCATTGGTCTTAAAACAGAAAATTTTGATCACTATGCCGGACACGCAGATTATGGGGATCAGGAAGAAACTCTCGGAATCCTCGGTCATGTGGACGTGGTTCCATGCAGTAGCAGCTGGGTATGTGATCCGTTTAAACCGGAAATCATTGACGGAAAGCTGTATGGTCGTGGCGTACTTGATGATAAAGGTCCTCTTCTTGCCTGCCTCCATGCAGTCAAGATTTTAAAAGAAATGGGTGTGCCGCTCAGCAAAAAAATCCGTTTTATTGTAGGTGCGAACGAAGAGACAGACTGGAAATGCATGGACTATTATTTCAACAAGAAAAAGATCCCTGCTCCACAGATGTCCTTCACACCGGATGCAGTATTCCCACTTATTTACGCTGAAAAAGGCGTCTTTCAGTATCAGCTTGTAACCGATGTCTCAGAGGATATCACTTTATCCGGTGGAAATGCATTTAACGCAGTCGCAGACCATGCTTCCGTCCTGCTTCCTCTCGAACTGGAAACCGTGATCCGCAAGAGCCTGCTCTCCTGGGAGACACAGACCAGATGCCATTTCACAGTAGAAAATGCGGGTGCATCCCTCCGGCTGACCGCAGAAGGTTTTGCCGCACACGCAGCACATCCTTCTACCGGAATCAATGCGATCAGCGGACTGATGTCAGCTTTATCTGAGCTTTCTCCGGAAAATGAGTTAACAAGGATTGCCACATTTTACATGGAGCACATTGGTTTTGACCTGACCGGAAAGGGACTTGGAATCGATCTTACAGATGAGATCTCCGGCAGATTAAGTTTCAATGTCGGAAAGGTTGAAGTATGCGATCATAAGGTGATTTTCTCCATCGACAACCGTGTACCGGTTACTTACCAGTGCGCCCAGGTTCAGGAGCTCATTCAGAAACAGCTTATCGGTTCCGGATTCCGTTTTGAGAACCCATATGCAACTGAATCCATCCACGTACCTGAGGATTCTTTCCTGGTTCAGACTCTGATGGAATCCTACCGCAATGTCACCGGTGATATGTCCGCAAAACCTCTGGTAGACGGTGCCTGCTCTTACGCAAGAGCACTGGATAACTGTGTCGCTTTCGGCGCACTTCTCCCAGACCAGCCTGATCTGATGCATCAGACAAATGAATGTCTGGAGCTGGATAAACTGGATCTCTGGATGAAGATTTATCTGGATGCAATCTACCGGCTTGCAAAATAAACAATAACGTATAACTAAGAGAGAATAACGTAATGCTTTTGTTATTTTTTTACGTTATTCTCTATTTTTTTGTTCATTTTTTGTTTATTATGTATATTTCCTATCCATTTCACATACAAATTCGATGACATCCCAGAACATTTATGGTATAATTTAGAAAATCTAATTACTTATTTGTTAAGATACCAGGGTCAAGAGGTCAGAAAGCCGATGCAAGCTTGCTTGCAAGAGGATTTTTGACCTCTTG
>ENA-ORMN01004272-ORMN01004272.1-human-gut-metagenome-genome-assembly--contig:-NODE-4272-length-10408-cov-6.236646_pt1 | contig 10408 bp, 8 predicted proteins | sample MGYA00242102_ERZ508993 | MGnify/ENA primary metagenome ERZ508993 (study PRJEB26280, sample SAMEA2338770) | human gut metagenome | biome: human gut; feature: human-associated habitat; material: faeces... | reverse complement strand
TCTCCAATTTTGGAATCATGCCACCTTGAATCACTCCATCGGCTACATATTGCTTGAATTCCTCCGGTGTTATCTGTGGAATCACGCTATCATCGTCGTTCTCGTCACGCAGCACCCCTTTCTTCTCAAAGCAGAATACCAAAGTAACATCGAACAAGCCCGCCAAAGCCTTGGCAGTCTCTCCGGCAATGGTGTCGGCATTCGTATTCAGCATGTGCCCGTCTCCATCGTGTGTCAACGGAGCCATCACGGGAACCACACCCTTATGAATGAGGTCTGCCAAGAAAGCATCATTCACCTGCTTCACATCGCCCACAAACCCATAATCCACCTCCTTCACGGGACGCTTTACCGAACGGATTACATCCATATCGGCTCCCGTCAAGCCCAGTGCATTGACACCACGCGCCTGCAAGCCGGCAACGATATTCTTATTCACCAGTCCGCCATACACCATGGTCACCACCTTCAGCGTTTCGGTATCAGTGATGCGGCGGCCATTCACCATTTTACTTTCAATACCCAGTTGGGCAGCGAGCTTCGTGGCCGAGCGTCCGCCTCCGTGTACCAAGACCTTGTAGCCTTCGATGGCTGCAAAGTCATCCAATAACTTATAGAGGGTGGCTTCCTCTTCTACAATCTTGCCACCCACCTTTATTACAGTCAGTTTCTCCATTTTATTCCAAATAAGTATATCCGTACAGTCCGGAACGGTAATTAGACAAGAATTCCTTCCCTTCTTCCACAGAGATACGCCCTTCCTTGACGGACTGCGTCACCCAAGTTTCCAGCGTACGTACCAGTTTTTTAGGATTATATTGCACGTAGTCCAACACCTCAGCCACCGTCTCGCCGTCAATCAGTTGGTCGATGGTGTAGCCTTTGGAATTGACAGACACATGCACGGCATTCGTATCACCAAACAGATTGTGCATATCTCCCAGAATCTCTTGATAAGCTCCGACCAGAAAAACCGCCAGATAGTAGTGTTCCTTGTCGCGCAACGAGTGCAGCGGCAGGGTGGTCGTATCGGCACGCGAGCTGACGAAATTGGCAATTTTGCCGTCCGAGTCGCAAGTCATATCCTGCAAGGTAGCCTCGCGGTCGGGTCTTTCATCCAGCCGTTGTATGGGCATGATGGGGAACATCTGGTCGATGGCCCAGGAATCGGGCAATGACTGGAACAGCGAGAAGTTACAGAAATACTTGTCGGCAAGCAGCTTGCTCAACTTGCGGAATTCCTCGGGGCAGTGCTTCATGCCGCTGGCAATGGAGTTGATTTCGCGGCAGATACTCCAGTAGAGTTTCTCTATTTGTGCACGCGTATTCAGGTCGACGATGCCATGGCTGAAAAGGTCGAGTGCCTCTTCGCGTATCTGCTGCGCATCGTGCCAAGGTTCCAGCATACTGCGCTGGCTCAGATTATCCCAGATGTCATACAGTTCCTTCACCAGTTCGTGAGCATCCTCTCCCGGTTCCCAGTCGTCGTCCATTTCGGGCAGGGAAGCCGTTTCCAGCACTTCGAAGATAAGCACGGAGTGATGGGCAGTCAGGCTACGTCCCGTTTCGGTAATGATATTGGGATGAGGGAACCCGTGTTTGTCGGCAACATCGACGAAAGTCGACACCACATCGTTGACATATTCCTGGATGGAATAGTTGACGGAGCTTTCGCTACTTGAAGAGCGTGTACCGTCATAATCAACTCCCATACCGCCACCGGTATCCACGAATTCGATGTTGAAGCCCATCTTGTTCAGCTGCACAAAGAATTGCGAAGCTTCACGCAAAGCATTCTTGATGCGGCGTATCTTGGTTATCTGACTGCCGATATGGAAATGTATCAGCTTCAGACAGTCCTTCATATCTTTTTTCTCCAAGAAGTCCAGCGCTTCGAGCAGTTCACTGGATGTCAGTCCGAACTTGCTGGCATCTCCCCCACTTTCTTCCCATTTGCCACTTCCACTGGAAGCCAATTTAATGCGAATGCCGATATTAGGTTTCACCTTCAATTGCTTCGCCATCTTGGCAATAAGATTCAACTCATTAAGTTTCTCTACAACAAGAAAAATGCGTTTGCCCATTTTCTGTGCCAACAGTGCCAGTTCAATGAAGCTCTCGTCCTTATATCCGTTACAAACCACGAGGGAACCCGGGTCTGTATTGACCCCTATCACAGCATGCAACTCCGGCTTTGAACCCGCTTCCAGCCCCAGATTGAACTTCTTCCCATGGTTAATCATCTCTTCTACCACGGGACGCATCTGATTCACTTTAATGGGATAGATAATAAAGTTCTCTCCTTTATACCCGTACTCGTCGGCTGCCTGTCTGAAGCAGCAGGACACCTTCTCGATGCGGTTGTCCAGAATATCGGGAAAACGCACCAATACCGGAGCCGCTACATCGCGCAACTGCAACTCGTCCACCAACTCTTTTAAATCGACGGCAACCCCATCCTTACGCGGTGTCACCACAACATGACCTTTGTCATTGATACCAAAGTACGAAGTGCCCCAACCAGTTACGTTGTACAGCTCTTCTGAATCTTCAATACGCCATTTTCTCATCAGTACATTTACTATTAGACTATTTACAATTTACTATTTTCCCACTATAGTGTGTCTTATAAAGGGGGCGACAAAAATACACATAAATCTAATATATCCAGCTCCTCGGACTGAAAAATACACATTTACAAGGGATTAAAGTCCTAAAAGTTGGCGTAACCGTTGCACGGATTCGCTAATCTGGCTGCGGCTTTCCAGATAACCGGCATCAAAGCGATAACGGGCCTGCGAGTAGAAAGGCTCACGCTTATCCAGCGCCTCCACAATGAAGGTGCGCAAATCTTCGTCCGTCTTGCCTTGCAGGATGGGGCGTTGCTGCTTCGCCACCCGGAGCCGGCGGAACAGAATATCGGGGTGTACATCCAGAAACACCGTCTGCCCGCAACCGTTCATATACTCCATATTGTCAAAAAAACAAGGAGTACCGCCACCGGTAGAGACCACGACATCCTCAAATTCCCCTACTTCATGCAGCATGTTTCGCTCCAATTCACGAAAAGAGGCTTCTCCCCGCTCGGTGAACAATTCACGGATTGATTTGTGAAAACGTTCTTCGATGTACCAGTCCAAATCAATGAACGGCACATTCATTTCGCGGGCAAAAGCCTTTCCTAAAGTAGTTTTACCGGCTCCCATGTAGCCGGTCAAGAAAATACGTATCATATCTGCTACGAGTTACAGGTTTCCTGCAAAGGTAGCAATTCCAAGCTGAAAACGCCTCTGTATCAGAGAAAAATTTTGATACGCTTGCTTAAATCTTCGAATTCCTTTTCTCCCGGTTCACCGGTGGGTGTACCGAAGGGCATCTGTGCAATCATCATCCAGTCGTCGGGCAGGTTCCAGGTGCGACGTACCTCGTCGTCAATCAAGGGGTTATAATGTTGCAGGGAGGCGCCCAACCCCATATCTTCCAGCATAGTCCAGATGGCAAACTGGTGCATAGCGGAGGTGTGCTGTGACCAAGTGGGGAAATTATCCTTATAGGAAGGGAATGCTTCCTGCAGCTTCTTGACTACAGAAGTATCTTCAAAATAGAGCACAGTACCGTGTCCGCTGGCAAAACAGCCGTCAATCTTGGCTTCCGTCTTGGCAAAAGCCTCGGCAGAGATGCGTGCTTTCAGGGTTTCCTTCACGATGTTCCACAATTTTTTATGTTCGTCGCCCAGCAACAATACAATTCTTGTAGACTGTGAATTGAAAGCTGACGGCACATTCTTTACGGCTTCACGAATAATGTGTACTATTTCTTCATCCAGTACTGGCGAATCGCTGCCGATAGAGTAATAACTACGGCGATGCGCCATGGCTTCTGCAAATGTTCTCTTCATTTTTTGTCCTTTCTTTTTTTATTGAGTCTTCTCTTCTTTATTTTATATCCGCCATACAAAGAAACAAATGAAAGAGTTAAGTTGTTCGGATTTTCTTTTTTACCTTTGTCCGCAGTTATGAAGAAAGAAAAATATTACGTCGTATGGGCGGGAGTCAGCCCGGGTATCTACACTTCCTGGACAGACTGCCAACTGCAGACCAAAGGCTACGAAGGAGCAAAATACAAGTCATTCGAATCACGCGAGGAAGCGGAAAAAGCCTTTGCCTCTTCGCCGTACGCGTACATCAAGCGGTCAGCCCCTTCTCCTGCCAAGACTATTCCCGGCGCCGACGCTCCCCTTCCCACCGCCGTCGCGGAAAACAGCCTTGCCGTAGACGCGGCTTGCAGCGGAAACCCCGGTGCCATGGAGTACCGGGGAGTACACGTCGCCAGCCGTCAGGAAATCTTCCACTTCGGGCCGATGTATGGAACCAACAATATCGGCGAATTCCTCGCCATTGTCCACGGACTTGCCTTGTTGAAACAGAAAGGTTTCGACATGCCCATCTACAGTGACAGCGTGAACGCCATCAACTGGATAAAACAGAAAAAATGCAAGACCAAACTGCCGCGCGACGCCAAGACCGAAGAGCTTTTCTGCCTGATAGAACGTGCGGAGAAGTGGTTGCGCGAAAACACCTACACCACCCGCATCCTAAAATGGGAGACAAAGCAATGGGGGGAAATTCCGGCCGACTTCGGAAGGAAGTAAAAAAACGCGGGCACCCCGGATTCTTCATCCGGTTGTGCCCGCGTCAAAAAATGATGCGGCCGAGCTTATGAATGAATAGCCGCCATCATGTTTTATTTGCTATACGATGCCTTCACGAAAGGAGCATCAAGCAAGTAGTCAAGACTCTGCTTCACACTCTCTTCTACGGGGCAGCTGTATTTCTCAATCTCAGCTACGATGTGGCGCACGCCAGCAGTATCCGTATTCTTGAAGATAGCATCATAACCTACCATACCACTCTGCCCAATCTCGCGGTGATCCTTGATATGGAGCATGGTGAAGCGTCCGGGATACTTGTTGAAGTAATCCACCGGGCTGTTCTGGCCGCGCACTACCCAGTAAACGTCCATCTGGAAGAATACATATTCGGGATTGGTGTGTTGCAGCATGTAGTCCAGCATCAGCTCCTTGTCTTCCACTTTCTGGAATTCATGGGCATGATTGTGGTAACCGTATTTCAAACCGGCAGCCTGGCAGTGCTTGCCCACTTCATTGTAATAGTCGCAGTAGGTCTGCAAGTCTTTCAATGTCTTGGGAACGGAGAGATACGGAGTCACGATATACTCCATACCGGCCTCCTTATGGGCAGCAATGCACTGATCCCACCATTTCAAGGCTTCCGTAAAGTCGCCCGAAGCCAGTTCCTCGTCCGACAACCCGTGGGTAGTGTGCGAAGAAAGCACGGTCATACCGCTCTTTTCCACCATCTGTTTGAACTCCTGGGGAGTCTTGCCGTAGAACTTACCGTCATTGTAGTTGGCGGCCTCCACACTGGTATAGCCCATATCAGCCAAATCCTTCAGAATCTGGTCGAGGTTACTGCCGTCCTTCACCAAGTCTCTTACAGAATAGAGCTGGATGGCTACTTCCTTTTTCGTCGTTTCCGGCGCCGTTTCCGTGCTGTGGCTGCTGCAGCTTGTGGCCATCATGGATAAGCACAGTGCTGACAAAATCATCATATGTTTGATTCTCATAGTACTATCTTTTTAGAAGGAATTAGTCGAGAACCTTTACACGGATGTTGCGGTACCAAACATCGTCGCCATGATCCTGCACACCGATAAAGCCTTCGTGGTTTTCGCCGCCACAGTTGTTCAACAGTTCGAAAGCCAAGGGCCACTTCTCTTCGCTGAACTTGCTTGCCTGCAACATTTCAGTCCATTGCTTAGTCCACAAGTGATATTCCAGTACATTTTCATCGTTCTGTCCGTGAACTACAGTACCTTTGTATACCATAATCTTTGCCTTGTTCCATTCGCCGAAAGGTTTGGCGTTCTGCGGAACAGCCGGTATCATGTCGTACAAGGAAGCAGCCTGACGGTTGTTGTCCTTACCCAGTTTGGCATCCGGATGATTGGCGTTATCCAGCACCTGGAACTCGGGAGCAGAGATATAGATGGGTTCCAGCACTTCGTTGCCGTCCTTGTCCTTTGAAGTAACTTCCTGAGCCAGATAGAAGATACCGGAGTTACCACCTTTGGAAATCTTCCATTCCAGTTCCAGCTCAAAGTTCTTGAACTTATGGGCGAAAATCAAGTCACCGCCCTCACCGGTCTGTCCTTCGCCGGTACCGGTTCCACAGAATTTGAGGCAACCATCCTCAATAATCCATCTGGAAGGCACTTTGTCCTTACCGTATCCACGCCATCCGTCCAGGCTCTTTCCATCAAAGATAGTGATATAACCGTCCGCATCAATCGGCAGGTTCAAGCTGTCCGTTTCAGGCGCTTTCAGAGACTTGGAATAAGACACCGCAGTAGTAGTAGGAGCTGCAGCTTCCTCCGTAGCGTTCGATTTCTTTGCACCGCCACCGCAAGAGGCGAGCATACCTCCGATAAGGCAACAAGCCAAAGGATAATATATTTTCTTCATAATCTGAAAAATTAAATGATTAGTATTCGTTTATGAGCATCAGAAAACAAGTTCTGATGCCCCTTTTAATGTTTATCTGGGCATATCGGGCAACTTCCAGCCTTCGCGGTAGTTATGCTTGATGAGCTCTTCTGCAAAAGCCTTGGCATTTACCGGATCTGTCCATGTCTTGTCGAAGCTCGGATGGCCGTTGTGTATCTTGAAGCCGTCCTTGATGACTGTACGCAATGTCTCGTCGTCGCCGATATTGGTGAAGCGCATGTTGGCTCCGTCCCATTCCAGTGTCTTGTTCAGGCCCTGCAGACGGATGGCCAATACACCCATTGCCACCATTTCGTTCATCGGTCCTGCTTCGGAGAAATCAGACTTAGGCATTACGCGGCTGGAAGGACTTTCCTTACAAGCACGTACCCAGTCCATCTCATGACCGCCATTCATAGCCTTCGGCACACGGCGGCAAACCTTCGGTGCATTGGGCACGCGGCCAGAAAGTAACCACGGATTCTGTCCGTAGCAACCGCAAATCAGCGTATCCTTCGTTCCGTGGAAGATAGTCAGACCGCCACCGCTCTGCATCAGTTGCTTTCCTTCGGGGAAGCCTTTCGGACGGTCGGGCATCATGCCACCATCATACCAGTGAACTTCCACTTCGGGCATAGCCACCTTCGGCATATTCTCACGTGCGGGGAAAGTCAGCTTCACATGCTGTGCTTGCGGAGCGCAGGCATTGAGCAACAATGTAGACGAACCTTCTACCTTGGTAGGATACAGCAACTTCAAAGCTCTGAACGGCTGGTGCAGGATGTGGCAAGCCATATCGCCCAAAGCACCCGTACCATAATCCCACCATCCACGCCAGTTCCAAGGGGTATAGACCGGATTATAAGGCCGCTTTTGAGCCGGGCCGATCCATAAATCCCAATCCAGTGTCTTCGGGCACTTCGGGGTATCGTTCGGCTTCATCAAGCCTTGGGGCCAGATGGGGCGGTCTGTCCAACAATGTACCTCATATACATCGCCGATTACGCCAGACTGTATCCACTCCGCGATCTGCCGGCACCAGTCGAATGAGTTACCTTGGTTACCCATTTGGGTGGCTACCTTATATTTCTTCGCCAGTTTGGTAAGCAAACGCGATTCGTAAACGGAGTGGGTAAGCGGTTTTTGCGTATAGCAATGCTTGCCTAGCGTGATTGCGTGGGCGGTCACGCCGGCATGTGTATGGTCTGGGGTGGCTACCATAATCGCATCGATTGATTTACCCATCTCATCGAACATGACACGCCAGTCTTTAAAGCGTTTAGCCTTCGGATAGTCCTTGAAGGTCTTGTCCGCGTAGTGCCAATCTACATCGCATAAAGCTACGATATTCTCCGTGTTCATGTTGGCGAGGTTACGACGTCCCATACCGCCGACACCGATACCCGCGATATTCAGTTTGTCACTAGGAGCTGTATAGCCAAAGGATTTACCGAGTACAGAACCCGGAACGATCGTTAGTCCGGCTGCCGCTACGGCTCCGGTCTTGAGGAAACTTCTTCTCGAAATGTTTTTCATACTATTCTTGTTCTTACGTTAATAAATTATTTAATCAGCTCCCATTTGCCTTGCAAATAAGCTTTGTCGATTACGCTTGCCAATGCCTTGTCGTTCGTCCGCTCGGCCAAATCCTTCAGATCATTGTACAGATAGAACTGCAACCAAAAGCCATAGTGATAGCGTTCGCGAGTGGATTTTGGCTGCAACATCAAAGCATACCATTTAGTATTCAGTTTTTTAGCTTTTGCTACTTCGACCGCTTTCTCGGCATTCTTCCACATGGCATCGGAGACTTTCGATTCGAGATCAACAAAATCTTCGTACTTCATGGAAGCGGTATTAATCACCTGGCAGCGGTCGTCCAGCCCCAGTTCTTTCATGGAAAGGCGTTGTTCGAATACCTTGTCGCCATCCAGGTCAAACTCCATCAGATCGAAAAAACCGTTATTGTCCGTATCCGTATACTTGACAGTCGGAAACACGGTCGGCTCGGTCTCGATACGTTTCGGCCCGTAGCCATCATAGATTCCACCCATTCCCTGATAGTAACGGGCATTCTGGTCGACACGCCAACAGCCCCATTCGGCTCCGTACAAGTGAATCTTTCCATCTATCGGACTGACATACAACTGACCGTGACCGGAATTGTCCTCATCCCATTCGCCCCGGTCACCTGCCGGATCGGCCTGTCCGTTATTGTCAATTCCACCCTGGTTCTTTCCCACCTTGAACGGATCCCGCGGCTGATACAACTCCACGCGCTCCCAACGGTTGCAATCGTCGTCCTCATCGTAAGTAAACCAAACTTTATCCCATTTGCCTTTCTTGAATGTCAGATCCCAGGCATCATGATCCGGATACAACAGCTCCGGAAGCTTACGCCAGCGGGCATCAAGAAAGAACGTATCGGCTTCGGGAAGTCCACGCAGGTTCTTATTGATATGTTTCTGATTTTCATAATTGAATCCGAGACCTGTAAAATGGATGGTCATATCGAAGTCGAATTCATTGCCCGGCGCATTGTCGTTATCCGTATCCATCGAGACGGAAACCCAGTCGATATCACCTGAGAGGACGGAATTTGCCTGTCCGTTCTCTTTCACGATCTTGGGAGAATCGCAGAAACGGATTGCCATCTCCGTCAGCCCGTCATTGTCAGGATCATAGAACAGGAATGGGTTTTCCCAGTTCATACGGACATCGTTCACACGTTCGGTCGTGCTGTGTATCTTCATGAAAGTGCTCTTCCCGTTATAATCTTCGTAGAAATCCGACAGGCCGTTATGTATCCAACAGCGGAGGGTGAACGTGTTCCAGTCGATATAGTTGAACACGTCGTCCTTGTCCGTATCCACCACCCACATATAATGTCCGTTGCCGGTCTTCATCCGGTTTGCTTCGGGGATATTATCGACCACAACCTGCATGGCTGGATTACCGTCTTCATCTTCGCCCACCCAGTCGATGATAAGGTCGCCGTAACCACCGTAGACACCGTCCTTATTACGGTCTATCATCAGGCAGTCGTTATCGGTATCTCCCTCCAGATCGCCGTACTGCATATCGTCGTCGTCATCGATCCATTGCACCGGAATACCGTTGGCCGTCACCGTACGCAGGATATCCGGATCACCATCTCCGTCCAAGTCTATATAGGTCGGCTTGTACCCTGCAGGAGCAGGCGGTAGCCGATAAGGGATCAACAGGGTATTTGCGTTCCAATATTCCTTTTTTTCGGAATGATCCGTCTGTGCGGATAACCCTTGTGCACTCAGCAGCAGGGAGCCTGCGGCCAGTAATAATGTAATCGGTTTCATGATATCAGGTAGATTAATCGGTGATTTTTATATAGGTAAGCCATTTCTGTATCAGGTCTTTCACTTCCTGATAATAGGTGAAGTCATACCGGAACCCCCAACCGTGTCCTCCGCTGGGGAACATATAGAGAGAAGCCGGGATATGGTGTTCATTCAGTGCCGTATAATAAAGGATAGAATTCAACGGAGGAACGGTCTGATCGTCATCACTCAGCAGAAGCAAAGTCTTCGGTGTCTTATCGTCCACCTGTTTCTGCAAAGAATAGCGGTCTACCAACTCCTTATTCTCAATATCTTTCCCTAAAAGATTCTTTTTGGAACCACCATGTGTAGTCATATTATCGAAGCTGATCACCGGATAATAAAGGATCGCAAAGTCCGGCCGGTTGGCATCTGCCGCAAGCGTGCTGAGTGAAGCTGCCAAATGTCCGCCTGCCGACGAGCCGATCACTCCGACCTTATTCGCATCCAGGTTCCATTTGGCTGCATTGCCCCGAATAACAGACAT
>ENA-ORMN01004271-ORMN01004271.1-human-gut-metagenome-genome-assembly--contig:-NODE-4271-length-10411-cov-6.002414_pt1 | contig 10411 bp, 11 predicted proteins | sample MGYA00242102_ERZ508993 | MGnify/ENA primary metagenome ERZ508993 (study PRJEB26280, sample SAMEA2338770) | human gut metagenome | biome: human gut; feature: human-associated habitat; material: faeces... | reverse complement strand
CATCCGTAAAGATTTGATTGAGGACTTTGTTATTGCCCATACGATGTATTCCATTACCGACGAAGATTCCATGCAAAAGATCATCAAGCAGATCCTTGCGTTGCAGGATGAAGAAAACACCGTCATTCCTGCACTTGAGGCACAGCTGAAGGATGTGCGGCATGGCATCGACAATCTTGTCAAGGCAATTGAGGCAGGAGTGTTCACTCGTTCGACAAAGGCTCGCCTTGAAGAGCTTGAAGCAGAGGAAGAACGCTTGCAGGCATCCATCAGAGACGAGCAAGTCAGCCATCCGAAGATCACGGAAAATCATATCCGTTGTATGTTTGATAAATATCGTGATATGGATATGAGTATCCCGGCTAACAGGGAACGCTTGATCGACCGCCTTGTCGGAAGTATTTTACTTTACGATGACGGAAAGATCGTAATTACTTTTTATTACAAAGACGAACCGTTTGTCGGTATGCTTGAAGAGATCGCTTCGGCTTCCGATAAGGTCGGCTCGGATACCAATGCCTTGGGGTCAGCAAAATAAGCGTTCAGATCATCGAACCGCACGCCGCTTTTATTGCTTTCGGTAAAGGCAGATGCGCGTTCGGTTTTTTCTTTGCAGAAATATTTGATACGCAGAATTTCATCATTGATTTCCCAAAGTTGCAGATTACCCGAACGGGCAGAAGAAAGAATATCGTTCCATATCGCCGGCTCGTGCAGCCGTTTATCCGTAATGCCGCAAAGCAGTTTTTCGGCAGCCTTTTTGTATTCGGCGTTCATACGCGCACCTCCTTTCCAAAGAAAAAACAAAATTATTTTTTACCCAGCGCCGCTTTTGCCTCGGCAATCAGGTTGATCAGAACCATATCCCGCTCATACTGATTTTGCGCGTAATCAAAATCAATTTGCGCCTCCTCATAATGCCGTTTGGCAAGCTCGATCGCCTTATCGCACACATCCACATCATATTTGGCGGACGGCAGATTTTTATTGGTTTTGTGCTTTTCGTTGCGCAGAGAATCGTATCTCTTTTTCCAAATCGCATAGCCGAAACCGTCCTTTTTCTTTTGCTTCGGCATATTCAGCTTGTTTTTTGCAACATAGGCGCAGGGAACGCCGTACTCCGGATTGACGGTGCTGCAATACAGCTGTTTATGCGCGGTTTCCATAAAGAAAAATCGGTGGCAGATTCCGCATTGCCAGGAGTAATGTCCGGCGGCAAGCCCTTCGAACAGATCGGTGACATAAAAATTGAGCATACGGTCAAAATGGATGCGGCGGCCGAGCACAGCCGAGCCGTCCTTGTTTTCAAGGACAACCGGTGCCATCCAAACTCCCGGTTCAAGCGTAAAATTGTGTGTGATTTCAGTAGCGTTCAGTTCATCAATCCATTCTGCCACCTCTTCTTTTCCGAAAAATTCTTTTGTAAAACCGGCAAGGAGAACTTTGTCCCGAAATCCGTTCTCGGTGAGATTTACAAAATACATCATCGCAACCTTATAAAAATTAAAGGTGTCGGCACAAAGATAAATGTAGGATTTTATGAATTCGGTAAGAACGATAATGTGGTCATGCATTGCCGTACCTTCGGGAACAAAATTGATATTCGGTATCGGCATGGAAGAAAAGCTTCGCTGCCACATTTTGATTTTATCATCACTGAGAAGCAAATCAATATGCTCGCACTCTTCGCTGATATTAAAATACGAAAACGGTTTTATTTTCCCAATAATATCAAGTATTTTTTCTACGGTCTTCCGAATGCTTGTAAACAGCTCATCGCTGTAATTTTCCGCATTCAGTCGGTTATACAAATCATTGAGTTTATCGCCCGTCTTAAAAATGTAGAGCAACTTGTCGGCGGGGATGTTTAATATATCGTGGGTAATGATTCCAAGCGGCAGAGTTTTGCCGCCTAAAATAAAATCGTCACCTGTAAAGTCAACAGAGAACTTATAAAAATTCGCATCGCCCACGGGTTTTGTTTCAATCAGATTCATGCGGCACACCTCGTTTCTTTTATCAGTATACCATAAAAACTTTTCGCTGTCACCGGAAATTACAAAAATTTCAGAAAAGAATTTTTGTGCTCACAGCATTTTATGTGATTTTTCTGTTTTCAGCCATTAGATAGATAGGAGAGCGAAAGCATCGGTTCCGCCGCCGCTGCTTTTGCTCTTACTTTTTTACAAGGAGATTTCAGTATGGCTGACGAAAAAACAAAACTCGCCGTTATCGACGGCGAAACCTTAATGGACATGAAACTTCCGCCGACAAAGTTTTGTGTCGACACGCTGCTGCCGCAGGGGTTATGCATCCTCGGCGGCGCGTCAAAGATCGGCAAATCGTGGTGGGTGCTGGACCTGTGTGTGCGTATTGCAAAGGGCGAACCGATGTGGGATCTGAAAACGACCGGAGGAACCACGCTGTACCTTTGCTTGGAGGATACGCTGCGCCGCGTGCAGAACCGTCTGCTTTGCATTACCGACGAAGTACCGCCCAATGCGTTTTTTGCTACCTCTGCCGGAACGCTGTCCGACGGTCTGTGCGAACAGATACGGGGTTTTGTGAAAGAGCATCCCGACACGGTTTTTGTTGCCGTGGATACCTTTCAGATCGTGCGCAACAACAGCATCGACACCTCTTACGCAAACGACTATGAGGAAATACGGATATTAAAACAGCTGGCGGACGAACTTGGTATCTGTCTTCTGCTGGTGCATCACCTGCGCAAACAGGGCGACAGCAATCCGTTCAACAAGCTGACCGGCACCACCGGAATCGTCGGCGCAGTGGATACCGCTTTCGTGCTGGACAAGAGCCGCCGCAATGCCGACAGCGCCACCCTCTACTGCACCGGTCGTGATGTGGAGGACCGCCAGCTTGAATTGCGGTTTTCCAAAGAGGAATTTGTTTGGAAAATGCTCGGCGACAGCATGGAAAACCGGGAAATGCTGCTGCCGAAGGAGATGGAACAGTTGGTCAAATTTATGAAAGTGCAGAAAAAATACAGCGGCAGCAACACGGAGTTTTGCGAACGGTATAACGAATACGCAGGACAGGCGGTATCGGCAAGAGTGTTGAAACGACTGATGAATCTTTGGGAATATCGCCTTGCCGATTTCGGTGTGCGCTTTCGCAGCCACCGCAGCAACGGCGCACGACTGCTGGAAATTGAGTATTCCTTTTCTGCCGGTGACGAAAGTGCCGTTGGTGACGGTTAAATCGGTGTACCCCCAATCGGTTCGTCCCAAGCGTTCCTTTCGTCCCTGTCGGCGGTTTACAGGCGGTTTGTGCCGCTTTCGGCGGGGAGTAGGGATAAACCGCCGATGCGCCGGAAACAAAGCGAATTCGGGGCGTTTGCGGGAGCGTCGGTTTTGCCGATTTCCCGGACTTTGTCCGGGGCAAGCAGAGCGTCCGGCTGTCCGCTCGGCGCTCGGCGCAACTCGCCCCTTATTCTCGGGCAGCAGCCCGAACCCACTGAACTTAGAAACGGAGAGTGATAATTATGAGTAAACAAAGACGGCGTGACACAATGTTGACGATTCGGCTGATCAAAGCCGAAAAAGAACGCATTGAGCGCAACGCAAAACGCGCCGAGCGCAGCATCACCGACTATCTCGTTTTGCTGTCGCTGGAAACGCCGATTCACGTTGCGGAAGATGTAAAGCCCTTGCTGATCGAACTCAAACGCATCGGCAACAACTTGAATCAAATCACGGCGAAAATCAATGCCGGCGCGTTTCGGTCATACAACTTTGAAGATATGATCGACGGGCAGAAGAAAATCTACGAGTAGCTGCTGGACATTGCGAGGAAAGGATAATGGCAACGGTAAGTTTTATTCCCGAATCACATCAAAGCATCAGCGCAATGAAAGCGGTGATCGAATATTGTTTGCAGCAGAAAAAGGTTGCGGACGAGGACAGCGGCCGCCGATTGGTGAGCGGCGTAAACTGCAACGGCGAAAATGCTTTCATGGAATTTATGGCGACCAAGGCCGCACATCACAAAAAAAGCGGAATGAATTTTTATCATTATGTGCAGTCCTTTTCGCCGAGCGAAAGCGTGACCGCCGAGCAGGTGCACGAAATCGGTTTGGCGTTTGCGCAAAAAGCATGGCCGGGACATGAGGTGCTGGTGACCACGCACACCGATGCAGCGCATCTGCACAACCACTTTGTCATCAACTCCGTGCATTACGAAAACGGAAAGAAGCTCCGCCAAAACCCCGGCACGCTGACAAAACTGCGCTCACTCAGCGATGGTATCTGTCAGCAGCACGGGCTGAGCGTTCTCGAACCGTATAAAAAAGACGGCGCAAACATTTCAAGTCGCGAATACCGTGCCGCGGCGAAGGGCGACAGCTGAAAGTTCAAGCTGATGTCCGATATTGATTTTGTGATGAACCGAAGCGGCAGCCGCGCGGATTTTATGAGGGAGATGCAGCGGCTCGGCTACAAGGTCACATGGACAAATGAGCGGAAATATATTACTTTCACTTGCCCGAACGGAATGAAGTGCAGGGACATTTGCCTGCACGATGAAAAATATTTGAAAGAGGTATTGGAATATGAATTCACAATCAGAAAACAACACACAGCAGAACTCGGCAATGGATATGCTGAGGAAGAAAAACACACGGACGCTGTCCGAGCTGGAACAGATCCCGTATCAGCCGCAGGTGTATGCGATCCCGATAGAACAGCGCAAGCGGGAGAGCAAACTGCTGGCGGACGCGGTGGAGTTTCAGCCGAAACTGTATCAGATGATCGAACGGCTGGCGACGGCGGAGGAGCTGAGCGACCACTGCATCAATATACAGAATATCGAGGCGGAGTATATGGAAAAGACGGTGCGGGAAGTGGTGACGGAGAACCGCAAAACGGCGGCGCAGATGCAGAACCTCGTCGAACAGGCTGGGAAGAATCAAGAGCAGTTTATTTTGAATTGCTCCGAAACCCTTTCAAAGAGTACCGAGACGCTGGACAGCACGATAGAGAAACTGCGCCGAAAAATATTAAAAATTATGATAGCCACGGCGGTATCGACAGTGGTGCTGTCGCTGCTGGTCTGCGCGGTATTCTGGAAGCTGGCAGTATAATCGACAGCACTGCCGAGGACCCGGAGGAACGCCGAAAGCGCATTGAGGCGCAGGAAAACGCATCCAACCTCGGTGCCGTTATCGGGCTTGCGGTCGGTATTCTCACCGCAGCAGCCGACAGCGAGGAAGATATGACTGCCGAGGAAAACGATGAGCCTACTATAATGATGTAGGAGAAAGGAATTGTCTATGACGAAAAAAGAACACGAAAAAGAATTGCGCTGCTATCCGGCGGCGCTGAACGCCGCCGAGGTCGCGGAGATCCTGCGGGTCAGCACCAAGACCGTATACAAGCTGATAAAAGAAAAGTCCCTTCCGGCAGTGAAGGTCGGCAGAGAAAACCGCATTGCCAAATCACAGCTCATTGACTATCTGCGGCAAAGGGAACGACTGGGTTCGAACCCAAAGGCCTGTTTTCTTGAGAAAACTCCCGAAAAAGTCTGGACTTGTGCGGTGAGTTGTGATATTGTTCGTGTCGGCAAAAACAAAAAAGGAGTGAACGCAAATGAATGCCGCAACCACACTTGCAGCCAGCGTACAGGCTAAGAAAGGCCGTCTCTATGCCGTAATACAGGTCAGAGAGAACGGCAGGACAAAGCCCGTATGGCGCGCGCTGGGATTGCCCGAAAGCGCCAACAAATCAAAGGTGAACAAAGCCTACCGAGAGGTGGTGCAAGCCTTTGAGCAGTCCTACGCCGAGCAGATCGCCCAAAACAAAAAGCCTGCCTCGGATATCCCGATCTACGATTATATGTGCGCCTACTATAAAAAGATCGAGAAAAACATTCAAAAGAGTACCGCCGAAAGCTACCGCGGAATGATAAACGGTAGAATTCGGCGGTATTTTACTGCCCGAAAGGATTTGACGGTCGGCAGCATCACCGCAAAGGACATTGAGGATTTCTACGAGTGGATGTTCGAATCAGGCGTAGTCGCCAACACCGTTATCCACTATCACACCGTCCTGCACAGCGCCTTCAAACGGGCTTTCAAGGACGGACTGATTGACTCCAATCCCTTTGACCGCATCGACCGCCCGAAGAAAAACAAGTTCACCGGAGAAAACTATTCCGAGGAGGAGCTGATCGCCATGCTGGGGCTTATCCGCGGGGATATTATCTACCCTGCGGTTATGCTGGCGGGCGGCTTGGGGCTGCGCCGCAGTGAAGCGTTGGGCGCACGGTGGTCGAGGGTAGACTGGGAAAAGAAAACCATACTGCTCGACACCAAGATCATTGAGTATAAGGAAAACGGCAAGGTCATCGTCGAACCTGTGGAGGAAATGAAAAACAAATCCAGCCGCCGCACGCTGCCGCTGCCGGACCCGGTGTATGAAATGCTGTGCGAGGAGCGGGAAAAGCAGGACCTGTACCGGCGAATGTTCAAGGGCAGCTACAACCGCAAATACGACGATTATATCTGCGTCGATCAGCTCGGCGGGCTGATACGCCCGAATCGGGTCACGCAGCGGTTCGCCGACCTGATCAGGCAATACGGTCTGCGCAAGATTCGGTTCCACGATCTGCGCCACACCTTCGCCAGCATCCTTATCAATCAGGATGTGCCGCTGCTGAATGTATCGACCTTCCTCGGGCACTCCGACCTGTCCACAACGGCAAATATCTATGCCCATCTGGATAAGTCCAAGAAGCAGGAAAGCGCCGATGTGATCAGCAGTATCTTTAATAAAGCAAAAGAATGATGCGCCCACGGCGGGCGCATTTTTGCTGACAGAAAGGATGATTTTATATATGACCCAAAAAGAATTTATGAGCGGGAGCGAGCTTCGCCAGTACCTGCACATATCCACGCGGAAAATGAAATATCTGATGGACAACAATTATATCCCGCACGAAAACACGGGACACACGACCCATAAATACCGGGTGCGGACAGAGGATGCGGTGCGGTTCAAAGCCCGTATGGATACCGAACCGGGATTTTTATCGGAACTGAGCGGCATGTTCTCCAACCGCACAAAGTGGCATCCGCTCCCGATGTTTGAAGCCACCCCGGAAAACTGCGAAGCCTTTCGGCGGTGGCTGAACTCGCAGTGGGCAGAGCTGCCGGAGGCTCTGCCCACGCAGACGGCGGCGGAGCTTGTCGGTCACAGCCCGCAGCGCATCCACGAATGGATACGGGAAGAAGCCCTAACCGGCATCAAGCTCGGCACTATACAGTACTGCGCCAAGGCGGAATTCGTAAACTTTATGGCATCACCGCAAAGGCTGGCGCACCCGCGCACGGAAAAATACAAAGAACTGATTCGGGAATTCAAGTACATACAGCGCCGTGAGCGTGAGAACGAGCAGCGGCGGCAGAAAAGGAAAATGATGAAAGAGAGTACATAATCTATGCCTCACCGGAAACGGTGGGGCAGCATTTTTTTGTTTCTGACAGAGCAAACTGAGCGAACAGCGGAATACAATTCCCTTATTCACGATATAATAATAAGGGAAAGTTCGCACAACCCATTGACTGTTCCCTTGTTTTGTGCTATTATTTAAGGGAAACAGAACGGAGGTAAGGGAATGAGAGCCTTTAACTATTCCGCAATCAAGGAGCAGAAGTGGGATTCGGATATCTTAGGATTGATTGCAGCCATATACAAAGAAGCCGGCAAACAGGAATTGTATTTGAAACAGCGCCCGCAGGAACTCGAAAAGCTCGTTGAAATTGCCAAAATACAAAGCACCGAGGCGTCAAACGCCATCGAGGGCATTGTTACCACGAACACACGGATACGACAGCTTGTTGAGGAAAAAACCGCGCCGAAAAACCGTGACGAGCAGGAGATCGCCGGATACCGTGATGTGCTGAACATCATCCACAATGATTTTGACGCGATTCCCATTACGCAAAACTATATTTTGCAGTTTCACAAAATCCTGTACAGTCACATGAACAATCCCGTTGCGGGTCGCACCAAAACCGTGCAGAACTATATCAGCGCCACTTATCCGGACGGACATACGGAAATTTTGTTTACGCCGCTTTCTCCCTTTGAAACGCCGGAGGCACTTGATAAAATCTGCGAAGAATACAACCGTGTCATCGGAAATATGGAGCTGGAACCGCTGATTGCGATTCCGATTTTTATCCATGATTTTCTGTGTATTCATCCGTTCAACGACGGCAACGGCAGAATGAGCCGCCTGCTCACCACACTGCTTTTATATCAAAACGGTTTTTCCGTGGGCAAGTATATTTCGCTTGAGGCCAAAATCGCCAAAAACAAAGATTTATATTACGATGCGCTGGCGCAGTCCCAAAATGGCTGGTATGAGGGGACGGAAAATGTTCTGCCCTTTATCAAGTATCTCCTCGGAACGATTCTGGCAGCATATAAAGATCTGGACGAGCGTGTAGCGCTTGTGGAAACCAAGCTGCCCGCGCTTGAAATGGTGCGCAGAGCAAGCGAGAACAAAATCGGACGGTTCAACAAGCAGGACATCCGTGAGTTATGCCCGACCCTCAGCGACAGCTCCATCGAGAGCGCTTTGCGCAAGCTGGTATCAGACGGTGAACTGAAAAAAGAGGGCAAAGGAAAAAACACCTGCTACTTCCGATTAAAATAATTTTTACGGCACAAAACCGCAGCCCCGCACCTTTTGATTGAGGTGCGGGGCTGCGGTGTTACTTTTCAAATATAGAGATTTTCCATTTTAATCATCATACTCTTACTTTTCGCATATAACCCGTTTAGGTCTAGTGGCACCGAGGTAATTGGTTATTTCTAAATCCATGATGGATACCGAAGAAATGAGCATATAGAAATAATTAAGGAACAAAAGAATGTGCTCTTTTGCGTAGCCTAGCTCATCCGGCAGTATACACTCATTTTTAAAAACATCTTTTTCATAGTCAAAATATGCATGATATAGCGGGTGCTTACCATCAAAGTAAAGGAGACAATAGTTATCAATATTTAAAATCATATTATGGAAAAGCGATTTGTCAATTTCTTTGTATATATCAGAAAAAACACTATTGATTTCTTTTTCGATGTCCATTTCTATGCTTTCGCAAATTAAAAAAGTTGCCATTTGATCACGGACTTTTAACTTTGGATTAAATGCGCTATCGCCTGAATAATTCTTAAAGATATATGGATTATTATCTATATCATTTCTTAGGTCTTTAATTTTTGATAACTTAATTAGAGCGTCCCTTAATGTGGATTTTGTCAACTTAGACTTGGCTTCTATAACACCCACAACACATTCAACCGGGAAAAATTTTTGTTCTCCGTTTTCTATAATTGGAGTGTATTCTTTATCATATATAATTATGTCACATTGGGAGCTAATTCGGTCCTTGCTGGTAATGATAAAACCATTTCCAATATCCAACCGAGTTGGTAAAAAAGGTTTTAGAAAGTTTCTGATTATTTTTTCTCGATATGTCCCAAATTCCCCAGGATGAATAATTTTTCCACTGCTATCAACAAATATTTGCCGAGAGAGATTGATATAGTCATTTTCAAATTGTTCTATTTTTGTTTTAATTAATTGTAGAAAAATATTATTCATTGCAATCATACCATTCTATAATTAGATTTGTCGCAGTTATAAAACCCGACAAGTTTCAACAAAAACTTGTCGGGTTTGGCGGAGAGGATGGGATTCGAACCCATGTGACGTTGCCGTCAAACTGATTTCGAGTCAGCCCCGTTATGACCACTTCGATACCTCTCCATGTATGTTAACTCGGGAAACCGAGATTAACGCAACTATTCTGTTGTATTAGAATTCCTGTTAGAACTCACGGTGTGCCTGCGGCGGGCAAGTGCCCGAAACCCGCACGGTTAAAGGCTTTTCGGAAGATGGGCTTCCGTTAGCCGAAGGAGATTTCGAGCCATTTGGAGAGGAAATCCAATGAAAATTGATGCGTTCCTCTCGTGACCCTTAAAACCGCAATCCACTCGCACTCACTACTCTGCACAAAGCGTAGAAAATGCGTAGATAGAGTCAAGTCTGCTGGACACAGCATAGTCTAAAAAGCACCAAATATCAAGGATTTCCGAGGACGGAAAGCCAAACGCTCCACACGATTTCGAATCGTATGGACAAGGTGCTTTCGGGATAATATAGGTGCTTATAGGAAGGTCAAATCCCTGATATCACAACGATTCCAGGGCATACAGTATGTAGGGCTTGAGCCAGTAAAAGCATGAACTTCCCGCAAAGTGTAGAAAAAGTGTAGAAGTAAGAAGGACAAATAACCCTTTGAGTAACGATAGTTTCAGGCTCCCATATCTGTCTGGAGGAGCGCATCGAGGCCGGCGTGGTGGAGCTGAACGCTCTGGCG
>ENA-ORMN01004269-ORMN01004269.1-human-gut-metagenome-genome-assembly--contig:-NODE-4269-length-10414-cov-7.224829_pt1 | contig 10414 bp, 11 predicted proteins | sample MGYA00242102_ERZ508993 | MGnify/ENA primary metagenome ERZ508993 (study PRJEB26280, sample SAMEA2338770) | human gut metagenome | biome: human gut; feature: human-associated habitat; material: faeces... | reverse complement strand
TTCTATTCTATTTTTACTATTTTATCTTTGTTTCTTATCCGTCTGCCTTTTCAACAGATTTTACCCTCAAAAGATAAATGTCCTGTTCAGCTCCATCTCCTCCTAATAATCCGGAAACATACCCATAATTGACCGGATAATACAAATCCTTATGGCGTGGATGGAAACTACCCATAGGGCGGTCAATTTTTCCTTTTACAACCTGACCAATAATACTCCTATATCTATCAGCAGGTATAGGATTTGCTTCAAATCCAAACAAATCTCCCATATTTAGGCAACAATCGCCTTTATCATACATTTCCTTAATCTCATCAATAGTAAGCCACTTTGTCTGTACAACTTCTTTGGTTGTTGCTCTTATTAAATCTGGTTCTTCAATTGTTTCAAAGTAAAAGGAATCTCTTATCCAATTATGACGCTTACCATCATAAGCAGTCGCAACCTTCGTAGCTAATATACAGGCATCCTGCGCTTTTAAGGAAATGCCTACTTCTTCATAAACTTCTCTAAGTGCAGCATCTAAGCTTGTGTCACCGGATATCGCATGTCCTGCCACAGTTTCCCATTTTAAAGGATCCGTGTCTTTGTCAGCTGAACGCTGCGATACCAAGTATTTTCCAGTCCTCCATAACCCACACGTGAAATTCATCTTCCTCCATGGTTCCCTTGAAGGTAAGTTTTCCTAGTCAGTCTTCTATCTTTTGTGTATGCATCCCATCATGATGCTCCGCCACATATGACTTAATCTCCTCATATGTTACTTTACTCTCCGCAGCCGTCAAATCCATCTCATCCATATCAAGTTTCACATTCACATGATGTTTCGCTTCATGGAGTTTGGACAAAAGGCATACCGTCTCGCAATGCACCGTCCCGGGGAACATATCAACCGCCACAGCTTTCTCCATCTTATAACCGCTTGCCTCAAATACGGCAAGATCCCTTGCCAGACTTGTTGGCTTGCAGGAAATGTAGACAATGCGGTCTACGCCGTAATCGATGATCTTCGTCAGTGCCTTGGGATGAATACCGTCACGCGGCGGATCTAAAATGATAAGATCCGGCTTTTCGTCGATCGTGTCTAAGACCTTCAAGACATCCCCTGCAATAAATTCGCAGTTATGTAAACCATTTAATTCTGCATTCTTCTTTGCAGCTTCTACCGCTTCTTCAACGATTTCCACCCCGATCACCTTTTTGGCAACCGGTGCCATCAACTGTGCGATCGTTCCGGTACCGGAGTAAAGATCAAATACGATCTTGTCCTTTTCCCCGTTTTCGTTCAGAGAACCGATATAGGAACGCGCTGTCTCATACAGAACCTCTGCGCCCAGCGAGTTTGTCTGAAAGAAAGAAAACTCCGTGATCTTAAAACGCAGTCCCAGTAATTCCTCGTAAAAATAATCCTGTCCGTATAAGATCTCTGTCTTATCATTCTTAACTACATCTGCAACACTGTCATTATACGTGTGCAGAACACCTACCAGTTTTCCGGTTAAGTCAAGTTTACATAATTCATTTACAAGCGGCTGCAGATCATAGGTGCCCAGTGTTGTTGTGACAAGTGCAACCATCAGCTCTCCTGTTTTCACAGCACGTCTGACAAGCAGGTGACGCAGATATCCGGTCTGTCTCATACGATGATAAAACGGAATATCATTCTCCTGCCCCCAGGTAAGCACTGCGGAAAGCACTTTTCTGAAATCAGGATCTACGATCTGGCACTGGTCTACCGTCACAATATCATAAAAGCTGCCACGCTTATGCATACCAAGGCTGAGCGGACCGTCCTTATAAGCATCTCCAAAAGAAAACTCCATCTTATTCCGATAGCCATACCGGATCGGACTTGGTTTAATGCCTTCAAATACATAATCCGGCTTCTGATTCTGACTTATGTAAACTTCGTCAAGGATCTGTTTCACCTGATTTTCTTTGATGGAAAGCTGTGCTTCATATGGCAGGTTCTGATAATTACAGCCACCGCAGATTCCAAAATGCGGACATGGAGAAGCTATCTCGTCCGGTGCTTTTTCCAGAATTTCCAGCACATTTGCTTCTGCTCTGCCCTTTTTCTTTTTTGTGATGCGGCAGCTCACCTTCTGCCCCGGTATTGTATTTTTTACAATGACCTTGGTATCCTCTACACTCATAATACCTTTATTCGGAAATTGAATGCGCTCAATCACGCCCTCTACGATCTCACCCTTTTTCATAGTACTCCTTTTCGCTGTCGCTTGATTTTGTTACCATACTCGAAAAGCATGCTGCCATGCAGCATCCGCACTTCGTGCTCTCTACTTTTCTCGTTGTACGTTCGGTCAAAATCAAATGCCAGCTTCGCTGTCGCTTGATTTTGTTACCTCACTACAAAACGGGATTCCATCGGAATGGAATCCCGTTCAATGCGTTCTGTTCTGTTTCGATTTATTCCTCTGTCTCGTCTGCCTTTGCATCTACTTTTTCAGTATCTTCTTCATCAAAGAAATCATCATCAAAGTCATCATCGAAATCATCTTCGAAGTCTTCCAGATAATCCGGTGTGAAATACAGATATACTGCATATGCGATGCCTGCTACTGCTGCAATAGCTCCAATGATCGCAAGAGCCCAGAGAATTGCTCTTGGAAATTTCTTTTCCTCTTCTTCCTTCTTCAGGAAGTCATTTGCCTTGATCATTGCTGCAATGTCTTCTACCTTTAATTTGTTCATGTTAATTCCGCCTTTCTTATATTTGATTTGTAACGGCTCAGCACCATACAGATTTGTGATCAGCCGGTCTTTTATCAGTACCTTTACTTCGCTTAATTTTTAGATAGTATACCACATTTTCCGCTTCATTACTACCAGTATTTTCTGCATAGCCCGGTAAAAAAAACAAAAACATAAATTCCGCAATCAGATCTTCTGCAGCTTTGCGAAAGCCGCATACATAACCTTCTGCCCATACGCATTGAAATTGACGGTAACCTTGGTATCCTTCGGTCCCGGCTCCATTTTCAGCACAACGCCTTCTCCAAATTTCATATGGCGCACCTTATCCCCGACCGTATACTGTACAGAAGCATACGCAGGCTTTGCCGGCGTCTGTGCAATAAACGGCTTGACCTTTTCCGGTGTTACCGCAGGCTTACGAAGGCTTGCGGATCTTGCGATCGTCTGGCTGCCCGGTGTCACGTAGACCGGCTTTACAGTTGCTTTCGGCTTACTACTGCTTCCATGCTCTACAGGTTTTTTTATGCCACTTGCGGAAAATGTATTGGCACTGAATGTCTTTCCGAATTCCTGCCTTCCCTGCCCAAATGAAAGCGATCCCGAACTGTACGGCTTCTGCTTAAACAGGCTCTTCTCGTAGGAGTCATCCTCATAATCACTGAAGCTTCTCTTATAAACAGGCAGTTTATTGTCTAAAAGCTCTTCCGGGATCTCCTTGATGAAACGGCTGATCGGATTATACTGTGTTTCGCCGCGCACCATACGCTGCTTCGCTGCTGTGATCGTCAGATCCTTTTTGGCTCTTGTGATACCTACATATGCCAGCCTGCGCTCTTCCTCCAGCTCGGAGCTGTCGTCCGCTGTGATGGTCATATAGCTTGGGAAGATGCCATCCTCCATACCTGCCAGATAAACATGGGAAAATTCCAGTCCCTTTGCACTGTGCAGCGTCATCAGAAGCACTCTGTCCTGCTCCTCATCCACGTTATCAATATCCGCAACAAGTGCGACTTCTTCCAAAAAGCCGGAAAGTGTCGCCTCCTCATGCTCCGACTCATAGGCAACAACCTTGGAAAGGAGTTCATCCACGTTTTCCATGCGGCTTTGAGCCTCTTCCTGCTCTCCCTCTGCCTGCAGCAGATCCATATAGCCCGTTGTATCGATGATATCCTGCAAAAGCTCTTCCAGCCCGTAAACAGTCAGACGGCTTCTGAATACCTGTATCATATTGACAAACGGTGTGATCTTGGCTGCGCTTTTGCCGAGTGTCGGGATCTGTTCCGCCTGCCGCAATGCATCATAAAAACTCAGATTATTTTCGTCTGCATAATTCTGTACCTTTGCAATCGTTGTCGCACCGATCCCACGCTTAGGGATATTGATGATACGTTTTACCGCCACATCATCGCGTCCGTTATCGATCGTCTTTAAATACGCCAGCAGATCCTTGATCTCCTTCCGGGCGTAGAAATTTACGCCGCCCACGATCGTATAAGGAATACCGGATCGTACAAACTGCTCCTCCAGCATACGGGACTGGGCATTTGTCCGGTAAAGCACCGCGCAGTCCTGAAACGCTGCCTCTCCTGTCCGCTGCTTTTTCTTAATATCGGAAGCAATAAATTCCGCTTCTTCGTAAGCCATGTCAAACTGACGGAAATGGATCCGGTTTCCCGCTCCCTGATCCGTCCAGAGTGCTTTGTCCTTCCGCCCTACGTTATTGCGGATCACGGCATTTGCCGCATCCAGAATATTCTGGCTGGATCTGTAGTTCTGCTCCAGTTTGATCACATGCGCATCCGGGAATACTGACTCGAAATCCAATATATTGCGGATGTTAGCGCCACGGAACTTGTAAATAGACTGGTCATCATCCCCTACAACGCATAAATTACGGTTAGCCGCAGACAACAACTTGATCAGCTCAAACTGTGCTGTATTGGTATCCTGATACTCATCCACCATAATATATTGCAGACGATCCTGATAATTCTGGCAGACCTCCGGGCACGCCTTAAACAGCTCCACAGTCTGCATGATCAGATCATCAAAATCCATGGCATTATTCTTCCGCAAAGCTGCCTGATATTCCCGGTAAGCCTTGCCGATCCGCTGCTTGGTAAAATCCCCAAATGCATGCATTTCGTATTCCTGCGGTGTGATCAGAGAATCCTTGGCAGAAGAGATCGCAGATAAGATCGTACGCTCCTTGAGCATCTTCGTGTCGATCTCCAGACGTTTACACACGTCCTTCATCACAGTCTTCTGATCGTCCGTATCATAGATCGTAAAATTGTTATCATAACCGATCCTGTCTGCATAACGGCGCAGGATCCGCACACAGCTGGAGTGAAAGGTGGAAACCCAGATGCTCTCCGATCCCATCCCGACAAGGGCATCCACACGGTTCCGCATTTCCTGCGCTGCTTTATTGGTAAAGGTGATCGCCATGATGTTCCATGGGCTGACCTGACATTCCTCGATCAGATAGGCGATCCTGTGGGTAAGCACTCTTGTCTTACCGCTTCCCGCACCTGCAAGGATCAGGACAGGACCTTCTGTCTGCAAAACTGCCTCCTTCTGCTTTTCATTTAATGTATCGTAAATACTCATACATTCCTCCGTATTCAAACAAATGTTCGTTATCTTTCCTATTATAACACTGCTACAACAATTCCTGCAATAATGACAGCCGCACAAATCAGTTTATAACCGATATTTTTTTCATGGAAGATAAACTTACCCGCAAGGATCGTCACAATACAGCCGGATTGCTTGATCAGTGTCATAATACTGATCCGGCTTTCCGGGTTTGCATTTGCCAGAAAAAGCGACCGGTCTGCAATGACAAACAAAATGGCAAGCAGCCAGATCCAAGGGTTTTTCAATGACTCCTTCACGTGGATCTTTTCTTTTGCGATAATTATGTAAACCAGATAGTACAGCACCAGAAACAGCATATACCAGAACTGCAGCTGTGCACTTGTAATATCCTTTGTCAGTATTTTATCCAGAAGTCCCGATATCGCATTCAGCATACAGGAAGCCAGTGCAAACAGGACTAAAATGACCGGTACATGTTCTTCATTTTGCTGTTCCTTAATTTTCTGTTTTTCTGAAATCGTACACGCAGTACCGCTATCTGTCTGTATATCAGAGTTTTCCCGTACCTTCTTCTGCATTCTGCAAACCATTGGCCATTTCGGTCTTTTCAGCATCAGAAGTCCGACACAGACAAGTAATAACCCGATCATCTGATTTCCCGACAGTACCTCATGCTGCACGATCACCGCCAGCAGTGTGGCAAACAGCACACGTGACAGGTCTAAAAGCCCGTACAGACTGATCGGCATTTTCTTGATGGCTTTAAAGCTGCACATCCATGCCAGAAAAATGATAAAAGACTTAAATGCCACCGCAGGCAGGAAATGCATATCCATCTGCGCTGCATTTTTCACATCCGGGCATACAAATAAAAAAGCAAACAGTGTATAGAAAAACAACACTTCCATGACACTGCTTCTCTGCAATGATTTCTTTTTAACAATCTCTCTTGTACCTTTTAAAACACCATAATTTAAAACGAATAACATCCACATAAATAATATTCTCCCGATTTTCCTCGGATAACGTATCATACTTTTCCCTGTCTTGCAAATAGTTTTCATTTAGTCACGCCATGCAGAATCTTTCATACTTTATAAAGAGGGCTGTTGCCCATCAAAAAAAGGAGGATACGATTATGAACAGAAAAAAGAAACGCAGCATCTGTCTGCTCCTGCTGACGGCACTTGTCACACTTTCTCTGACGGGCTGCGGGCAGAAAGAAAAAGTCACCGGAGAAAAAGTCGTGCTGAATGAAGTAGCACATTCCATCTTCTATGCCCCGATGTATGTGGCGATCGAAGAAGGCTATTTTGCAGAGGAAGGCATTGATCTGACACTGGTGACCGGCTTTGGTGCAGACAAAACAATGACCGCCGTTTTGTCCGGTGAAGCGGATATCGGATTTATGGGACCGGAATCCACGATCTACACGTATCTGGGCGAAACCGACGACCCAGTGATCAACTTTGCACAGCTGACGCAGCGTGCAGGGAACTTTATGGTTGCAAGGGATGACAGCGACTTTTCCTGGCAGGATCTGAAAGGAAAGACTGTTCTTGGCGGGCGCGCAGGTGGCGTACATGTATCAATGTAAATTACGAGACGATTGTGATTTTGTGTAATTGGGTGGATGGATTGAATAGTGCGAATAATTGTAGATAGTGAATTAAAATATAGGTTGGGGGAGATACTATATATGGTCTCCCCCTCTACATGGATGCAATCTCGATATTTGAATCAGAAATATTTTGTAAGTATCTTTGCATTTTTCTTAAAATAATCCAGAATGTTTAACTAATTATTTCACAAATATATGTAATTTTAGAGTGACAAGCAAAAATAACTGACATTATCAACACCTTTATTTATATGTGTTGAATTGGAAATTCACCATAATATTTATGATCATTCCATTCAGCAATCGAGAGAACTTCTACCTTTTCGATTAGTTTTATTCCATTACCAATATTTTCTTGAAGAGCAAATGGTAATTTGGATTTTAAACGATTTCGTATCATTTTTCTTGAAGCAGAATCTCCATTCGGATATTCCAAAATATACACATATTCTTTAGGTTTAGTTTTTCCTTGCAATGAAAGATAATGCAACGAATCATAAAACTTTCTTACTACTTTATTTATTGTTTTATCATTCGTCGGTATAAAAGCTTCTGGCTTTTTAGCACCAGAAATATTAGCATTTTTATATTCAACAAGATATATTTTTTGATTTGTTTCCATAATCCAGTCTACATCACTTAATAAACAGTTAGCACTATGATATTGATGATTCAAAGAATCTGTTGCCCATATTGCTTTTGAACAATCAATTTTATAACAGCCATTTTCCTCAGTAAAAACTTTATTCATTATTTATTCTCCGAGATCGTAAATTTCATCTAACAAAGTATTAAAAGAATCAATAATAAGATTATTTTTTAATTCTCCGAATTTTGACGCTGATGAATATTCTACAACTCCTTTTTCACGTTTAAATGAATGAAAAACAAGAGAGGTATTTTCTTTTTTTCTTGTCTCAAAATATTTTGCCAACATATAATCATGTGTAGAAACAAAAATTTGAACACCATCTCGCTGTAATTCATACAATAATTCAACTATAATTGAAAGATAAGTTGGGTTAATATTAGCTTCTGGTTCATCCCAAAATAAGACTGAACCTTTTTCTAAGGTTCCATTTTTAACAAGTTGCCATAATAATGCCATTTTACGGATTCCTTCTGCAACAAGATTAAATTCTTGCTTAGAATTTCCTTTTTTTAAATAAAATTCATCCTTTTTATTGTCATAGTAAACTGTACCATCAATTATTTTTTCGATTGCTTTTAAACGATTATCACGATTTACACTATTACGTCCAACAGAAATATCTACTTTGGCAGAATTTATAATGTCTATATATGTATCATCAAAGCGAACGTTATCTTTTTCCACAGCAGCAGTTAGGTTATAACTGTTTGACAATATTTCTTTTGCTGGAATGAATATACTACTAATATCCTTAAAGTTTTTTTCCCATGTTTCTTCTCCTCTGACTATTGCATCCCACTTTTTGGTTTTATGATTAAAGTCTATTGACAGATTTTTTGTTGGAGTATTTTCATCCATTCGCGCACTGATTTTGACGTTTGCACTGTTACTTCCTCGAATTCTTGTAATTAGTCTAGAAATTTTAAAATCATCTGGTAACATTGTGCGAACAACTTTGTTTGAAAATGACACTTTCGGATTCGCTGCCTGACAAGCCGAATATAATAATTTCATAATATGGGTTTTTCCCGTTCCATTTTCCCCAATAAAAATATTGATACCTTTATCAAAATTAATTTCCGCATTCTTGAATACTGTAAAGTTTTCCAATTTAATTTGCGTGATATTCAATACAAACACCTCCTCTAAAATCTATATCACTTATTGTAACATGACCAAAAGATAATGAGAAGCAATAATTGACGGTAAATGGAATTTGAAACAATTTGCTTTTTACTTCATTAATTAATTTGAATTTTTCCATCTTGAATAAGTTTATCTTTCAATTGATCAATAAAGGGTCTCATTCTACGATAAGCCTTTTTACTTAAATCCAACTCATAATTAATACCTTTCCTTTGCTCTGCAATAATATGAATACCATTTCTATAAGAATATATCTCAATTATTTCAGAAGGAAGATCTATCTCAACACCATCATCATTGATAAATTTATGGATTAATCCCAAACCCTCTGCGGTTCGACATTTTTCATCAAATCTAACTTGAGGTTTTTCCTTTCTTTTTCTCGTATAATAAAAAGGTACAATTACTTTTCCATCATGAGATAATACATTTTGTAATATATCTTGTTTACTTTGGGGAATAGATATTTTCATTGGAATGATATGATGCATCAAAGAATCAAATTCTACAGTATCTGAGTAGTATGAATTTAAAACATTTTCTATTACTGCTTCATAAATTGATGCATATGCAAGTATCTGATTACGTACTTCAAATAATAAGTTTTCATTTGTTGCTTCAATGCCTTCATAAAGTTTATAGGCAAATCTAATAGCTTTAAATTCCGTAATAATGCGATTTTTCAAATCTAAACCCTGTATGAAAGAAAATTCATTTTCCGACCTGACCGCCCTGGCCCTGCGGCATGAAATTGTCAGCACCGCCCGTTTTCTGCCCCTTCGCTGTTTCTTCAGTGACGACGGAATCTCCTACGTTCCGCCCCATTTTCACGAGGATCTGGAACTCATCCATCTGCTCTCCGGCGAACTCTCCGTCACCGTAAACCAGAAGAAATTCACGATTTATCCCGGAGACACGGTACTTTTCAACACAAATACCATTCATTCCACACTTTCCGAGCGTGTCGACACCACGGCCCATGTGCTTTTGCTCCCCTATGAGCATCTCAGGCGCTGTCTTCCCAATCCGGAGTCTTTCCCCTTCGAGCTGCCCCTCCTCTCCCGGGACGAGGCCGATCCCATAAAAAAAGAAGGGCTTCAAAAGCTCTCCTCTCTTCTCGCTGCTGCCTGCAAGCTCTGTCAGGAACAGCCGGATTTCTATCAGGCGCAGATTTTAAGTCTCATTTACAAACTGATCTATCTTCTCTGCACCACCTTCCCCGCTTCCGGAAAAAATGCCGCCCCGGGAAAGGAATATCGCCACTATGACCGGCTCCGCACGGTGACGGCCTACATTCACGAACACTATATGGAGCCTTTGACGCTGGACGAGCTGGCTGCCCAGATTTCTGTGACGCCCGCCTATCTCTCCCGTTTTTTCAAAAATTCCCTGCATCTTACGATCACCGAATACCTCACCTCGGTGCGGATGGAGCACGCCTACACAGATCTCATCACCACGGACTATCCGATTCACGAGATCTCCGAGAAAAACGGCTTTGCCAGCTATGCTTTTTTTGTCCGGAAATTCAAAGAGGCTTACCGGACCACTCCCTTGAAGGTCCGGAAAGCCTCTGAATTATAAGCTTATGCTTCTGGTTTCAGACGCAGCTCAAAATGAAATTCGGTTTCGTCCAGCCGGTATTTCTCGATCAGCTGAGGTCCGCAGCTGTT
>ENA-ORMN01004262-ORMN01004262.1-human-gut-metagenome-genome-assembly--contig:-NODE-4262-length-10438-cov-7.924299_pt1 | contig 10438 bp, 6 predicted proteins | sample MGYA00242102_ERZ508993 | MGnify/ENA primary metagenome ERZ508993 (study PRJEB26280, sample SAMEA2338770) | human gut metagenome | biome: human gut; feature: human-associated habitat; material: faeces... | reverse complement strand
CGAAGCTCTTTCCCTTTTCGTAAACTTGGGAAACGGCTTCACCGGCCAGGCAGACATTGACAAACTCCGAAAATTCGGGCAGTGAAATGCCGTATTTGGCAAGCATTTCCCGTTTGGGCGAAATGACAAGTTGCGGACGCTCAATCTGCTGTTCCACGTTTAGGTCAGCAATACCGGGAATACCCTGGATGGCACTCTTGATTTCATTGCCCAGAGTGAACATGCGGTTCAGATCGTCGCCGAACAGTTTGATGGCGATGTTCGCCTTTGTACCGGATAGCATGGCGTCTATACGGTGGCTGATAGGCTGGCCTATTTCCACGTTTGCCCCTACAATGGTACCCAGTTTTTCGCGGACTTCTGCCACGAGCTCGCTGCGTGAGCGGTCTTTCAACTCAAACGGTGCCTCGATCTCAGAGACGTTTACTCCCAGAGCGTGTTCGTCCAGCTCTGCACGTCCCGTTTTACGGGCCACGGTCTGTATTTCGGGGATGGAGAGCAGCAGCTCCTCGGCACGGTGCCCCATCTTGTCGCTTTCTTCCAGGGAGATACCCGGAAGCGAGGAGATATTGATGGTGAACGAACCTTCATTGAAAGGCGGCAGGAACGAGCGGCCCAGGGTGAAGAAACAGCCGAGTGCCACTACAAATAGTCCGATAGTACCTCCCAGTACCCCTTTCTTATGCCCCAATACAAAAGTCAGTGCTGAACCATACCATTGCTTCATCTTGCGTGCTACGGCAGAATCGCTGTTTTCGTTATTTTGTTTTTTCGTTTTCTCTTTTCCCAATAGATAGGAGCAAAGTACCGGCGTTACGGTCAGTGCCACAACGGTTGAAGCCGCCAATGCCACGATGAATGCAATGCCTAGTGGTACCAACATCCTACCTTCCATACCACTAAGGAAGAACAGTGGTACGAAGCTGACAATGATGATCAGCGTTGAATTGAGGATAGGCATACGCACTTCTTTCGAAGCATTGAACACCACTTCCAGAATAGGAAGTTGCTCGCCGGCAGGTTTCAGTCGGTTTTCGTGCAAACGCTTGTAGACATTCTCCACGTCCACGATGGCATCATCCACCAGCGAACCGATGGCGATAGCCATACCTCCCAGGCTCATGGTATTTATCGTAAAGCCCATATAGTGCAGGGCAAGGATGGAGGCAATCAGTGACAACGGCAGTGTCACCAGCGAGATGACTGTGGTACGTACGTTGGCAAGGAACAGGAAAAGCACGATGACAACGAAAATACCTCCCTCCAACAACGACTTCTGAACGTTTCCGATGGAACTTTCGATGAAACGGCTTTGACGGAAGATGTCTGTGGAAACCTTTACGTCCGCCGGTAGATTCTTCTGCAGGTCTTGCAGGGAAGCTTCCAGTTTGTCTGTAAGCTCCAGCGTGCTTGTGGCGGGTTGCTTGGTGACTGTCAGCAGTACGGCATGCTTACCGCGTTCCGAGGCGGTACCCAGTTTAGGAAGTTTGGCTCCGATTTGAACGTCGGCAATATCTTCCAGCAGGATAGGGGCGCCGGAGACTCCGTTGCTCCGCACCACGGCCTTGGCTATCTGGTCTACCTTGTCGGTAGAAAGTACGCCGCGTACGATATATTCATTGCCATATTCATAGAGTACTCCACCATTGGCATTCAGGTTCATTTCGCGGGTGATGTTCATCACTTCGCTCAATGTCACGCCGTAATGGCGCATCCGTTCCGGGTCCAGCTGCACTTGATATTCCTTGATGTCGCCGCCCAGTACGGCAACTTGTGCCACACCGCCCGTAGAGAGCAGGCGGGGACGTATGGTCCAGTCGGCAATGGTACGCAAATCCAGCATAGAGGTCGAATCTGCTGTCAGACCTACAATCAGCATCTCGCCCAAAATGGACGATTGTGGGCCCAGTGTCGGCTTGCCTACGTTGGCCGGTAAGGATTCGCTGACGACTGCCAGTTTCTCACTGACAATTTGCCGGGCAAGATAGATATCTGTATCCCAGTCGAATTCTACCCAGACTACAGAAAAACCGTTCGTTGAGGAAGAGCGTACACGGCGCACACCCGTTGCACCGTTTACAGCCGTTTCTACGGGAAAAGTGACCAGCTGTTCCACTTCCTCTGCTGCCATACCGTTTGCTTCGGTCATGATGACCACGGTCGGCGCATTGAGGTCAGGGAACACATCCACTTCCGTATGCATGGCGGTATAAGTACCGCCAATCAGCAACAGCACCGATGCTACCAGCACCAGGATGCGGTTCTGAAGAGAAAAACCAATTATTTTGTTTAACATCTTTTTATTTACTATTTACAATGTACAATTGGGCTGCGCAATGTCAGCCGCACTTGCTGTTTTATCTAATATTTCTTGTTTATCTGACTTTACACTCCCCATTCGTCACGTAACCCTTATACTGCATAGCGAAATGGTACTTTGTAAATTGTCAAATTGTACATGAGATTAGTGTTCATGGCTATGTGCCGGAATAGCATTCGTTGCCGATGCCAGCTTCACTTGATAGGCTCCTTGGGTTACGACGCGATCGCCTGCTTTTATGCCGGAAAGGATTTGTACACTTTCGCCATTGTCGGCACCCAGGGTGACAAGCTGTTTTTTGTAGCCCTCTTCATCCAGTTGCAGGTAGACAAAGAAGCTGCCTTGTTCCTCGGTCAGCGCACTGTGAGGAAGAGACAACACGTTCTCCATTGGTGAGGATAATAGGAATACTTCTACAAACGAGCCGGGAATAACGTCTCCCTTATTGTCGAATTCAAAAGTTACGGGTACATAATATCCGTTCTCACCCGAAGCCTTTCCATAAGAAAGCATGCGCCCGCCCAGTTCTTTCAATGTATATACCTTATTATTATAAGGAGTACAGAAGTTGGCGGAACCGATGCTGTTCAGGTAAGGATAGTACTTTTCGGATACATCCGCACGCAGGAAAAGCTTGCGGTTCTGGGTGACGCTTACCAACGGCTGGCCGACGCTGACGTAGTCCCCTTCTTTCACCAACAGATTCTTCACATAACCGCTGATGGGAGAAACAACCGCCTGGCCGCTTGCCGAATGGTTCTTTGCGACTGCCTCGTAACTGATACGGGCATTTTCATAAATCTGTTCGGCTTGCGCGAATTCCTTTTCAGATACGATTTTGTTGCCTACAAGCGCTTTCATACGCTCGTATTCTTTTTTGGAAACCTCGTAGGCTATCCGGGCTTTCTGCACCGGGTCTCCGTCGGCCATGTTTTTGGATGACAATACCACCAAAGGAGTACCTTTGCTGACGCTCATTCCTTCGATAACTTTTCCCTTGAAGGAAACCACGCCTGCTACTGTAGCTACGGCTACGCTCTCGTCTCCCTGGGCTGCCATCACCTGGCCGCTGGTCTTGATGACTTGATGGAAACTACCCGGTTCAACAGTGCTGACTGCTACGCCGGCAGCTTGCGCCTTTGCTGGTGGCAGGATGATTTCATCGCTTCCTCCGGCATGGTTTTCCTGCTCTTCGTGCTCATGGTTGTGTTCCTCATGTTCGTGGTCATGTCCCTCGTGGTCATGTCCGTCATGATTGTGCTCTTCTGTTTCGTGATTATGTCCTTCGTGGCTGTCTCCGGACTTGCTGTTGCAGGAGCCTAAAAGGAATAATCCCAAGACTCCCATGAAAATAACTTTTTTCATGATGATATTTGTTCTTACTTTTTGATTTTGAATACAAAATTAGGGCATAGGGCGTGCAACCAAATTGCATTGTTCCTTATGCCGGATAGAAATCTGTCCCGGTGATGTTCCGGTAACAGTTAAGCAAGAAGAGACGGAGGGGCACGAAGTCCCGTAGCACATATGATAAATGTGCTATGAAGAGATTCCAAATAGATACACTCCTGCCTGCTTATATCAAACTCGGGTAGGATGAGTAACTTGGAAAAAGGTTCAATGAGTAGGGTGACTGCCCACAAGGCATCCGGATGTGAACACACATCATTGGAAGAGCTGGGCGTCTGTTGTACAAAGTGGGTTGTCATGCATCCCGTGTCGCAACAGCAGTGCTCGTTGCCCGGGCTATGACGGTGTCCGCAGCAATCGGCGGTGATATCATTCTTCATGCATATCATTCCGTCGGCATGATGATGGTGGGGAATGACGGGTATCACCAGCATTATCAAGCTGATGAAAAAAAGAATATAGGTTATGTACTGTTTCTTTTTCATTCCTCTATCTTTGGACGGATGCAAAGATAGAGGTTAAGGACTTAATTACCAAATAGAAAATGCTAAAAAGGTTTGAATAACATATTCAATCCCTCATTCATGCTGGGGTGGGTGAAAATGAAGTCCCGCAGGAAATGGTAACGCTGTCCCGTTTTCATGATTGATGCTACGGTATTGATTACTTCTGGTGCATCGGCACAAAGTAGGGTACAACCCAGAATCCGTCCGGTATGGATGTCTACAATGGCTTTGAGCATACCGTCTATGCTGTGTAGCGTACGGGCACGTGGAATCATGGCAGCAGGGATACGTGCCACATGTATGGAATAACCGTTCTTCATCGCTTCCTCTTCCGTCAGTCCTATATGTGCCAGCGGTGGGTCGGTGAAAATGGCAAAGGGGATTGGATACCGGTCTTTTGTACTCCTTTTTTTGTTTTCAAAGAGTTGGTTACGGATGATACGGAAATCATCGATGGACAAGTAGTCGAACTGTTCGTCTCCTCTTACGTCCCCCAGGGCCCATACGTGTGGGGCTGTAGTCCGTAATTGGTCGTCGACAACGATGGCTCCCCGCTTGTCTGTTTGTATACCCGCTTTTTCCAGATTCAGCTCTGCAGTCATAGGCTTGCGGCCGATGGCTACCAGCAAGGCATCTCCTTTCAGGTAGTAGGGAGTGCCGTTTGCACTGTCCGTATAGGTCAGAGTTATTCCTTCGGCTGTGTCGTACACGGATTGGACACGGGCGTTCAACCGGACATTGATACGCTTTCGGTTCAATGCTTCCAGCATGGAGGCGGCAATGTCGCGGTCCACTTTAGGCAGAAAGCGGTTTCCCGCTTCCAGCAGTGTGACATGGCTTCCAAAGCCTGCATACATAGTGGCAAACTCCAATCCGACAGCACCGCCGCCGATGACGAGCAGGTGTGCGGGCAGTTTGTCCGATTGCAGCAAGGTCTCACTGGTATATACGTACTTGCTCTCCTTGAGTCCGTCGATGGCAGGCAGGATAGGGGTGGACCCGGTGTTGATGAATATCTCTTTTCCCTCAAGAATCGTTTCGTCCTTGCCGGAGACTATACGGATTGTATTTTCGGACAAGAAAGAAGCAGTTCCGTCATAGAGGGTTATGTTAGGCTTGTTTTTTACATTTTCATAATTTTTCTCACGCAGGAAGGATACAAGCTTGTCTTTCCGCGCCACGGCAAGTGCATACAGTTTGGACTGGTTCTTATAATCGTCATAGTATCTTTTTTCCGCATATTCCGATTCGTGAATCAGAGCTTTGGTAGGGATACATCCTACGTTTACACATGTTCCTCCGTACATCTGAGGGGAACGTTCCACGATGGCTACTTTCCAATTCCGTTCGGCCAGTTCGGCGGCCAATAACTTGCCGCCCTTGCCGAATCCTATTATGATGGCATCATATTGTTTCATTTTAATATCTCTTAGTTAAGTGTTTAGTAAAATGAAAACAATATGTATCGGCCATTTGTTCGGACGCCGGGTTTAGCAGATGCCTATCGTTCCAGTTCGCGGAGGGAGTCCATTTTCTTCTTTTCAAGGAATTCGTAGATGCCGTTCAAGTGCTCTTTCACTTGTTTGTTGCCAAATTCATATACCTTGCTTACCAGTCCGTCCAGGAAGTCACGGTCGTGGCTGACGAGGATAAGGGTACCGTCAAAATCCAGTAACGCTTGCTTCAGGATATCTTTGGTTTTCATGTCCAGATGGTTGGTCGGTTCGTCCAGTATCAGCAGATTCACCGGTTCGAGCAAAAGTTTTATCATGGCAAGGCGTGTGCGCTCTCCACCGGAAAGCACCTTGACCTTCTTCATGGACTCTTCGGGGCCACCGAACATGAAGGCACCCAGCAGGTCGCGTATCTTGTTGCGGATTTCCCCTTTTGCCACATCGTCGATGGTCTGGAATACGGTCAGGTTCTCATCCAACAATGAGGCCTGGTTTTGTGCGAAATATCCAATCTGCACGTTGTGTCCTATCGTGAGGGTGCCTTCATGTTCTATTTCCTTCATGATGCACTTCACTAACGTTGACTTTCCTTCACCGTTCTTACCAACGAAAGCAACCTTGTCTCCCCGTTCTATGGTGAGGTTGGCATTCTTGAAGACCACATGGTCACCGTAACTTTTCCCTACTCCCTCCATGATGACGGGATAATTGCCTGAGCGGGGAGAAGGAGGGAATTTGAGGCGTAACGCTGAAGTGTCTTCTTCATCCACTTCCAGCAGTTCCAGCTTCTCCAGCATTTTTACGCGGCTTTGCACTTGCAGGGTTTTGGAGTAGGTGCCTTTGAACCGTTCGATGAATTCCTTGGTTTCGGCAATGAACTTCTGCTGGTCGTCGTAGGCTTTCTGTTGCTGTTCGCGGCGTTCCTTGCGGAGTTCCAGGTATTTGGAGTAGTTTACTTTGTAATCGTATATCCGTCCCATGGTCACTTCAATGGTACGGGTGGTGATGTTGTCTACGAATTTACGGTCGTGGCTGATGACGATGACAGCCTTTCCATTGCTGATAAGGAAATCTTCCAGCCATTGTATGGATTCTATGTCCAGATGGTTGGTAGGCTCGTCTAGCAACAGCACGTCAGGCTTTTGCAGCAACAGCTTGGCAAGCTCGATGCGCATGCGCCATCCGCCGCTGAAGTCACTGGTCTGGCGGTTGAAGTCTTCGCGTACAAAGCCCAGTCCGAGCAGTGCTTTTTCCACATCCTCCTCGTAATTGGTGGAGTCGATGGCATAGAACTTTTCGCTTAAGGCGGAGACATTCTCGATAAGTTCCATGTAGCTGTCGCTTTCGTAGTCGGTACGCGTTTCCAGTTCCTTGTTGAGGCGCTCTATTTCAGCTTCCATTTCATGCAGGTGGGCAAAGGCTTGCGCCGCTTCCTGGAATACGGTACGTCCGTCTTCCGTCATAAGGTGCTGTGGAAGGTAAGCTATGACACTGTCCTTGGGGGCTGAGATTTTTCCACGGGTAGGTTGTCTTACACCTGCCAGGATTTTCAACAATGTACTTTTCCCCGCTCCATTTTTACCCATCAGGGCGATACGGTCTTTTTCGTTGATAACGAAAGATATGTCACTGAATAAAGTAGTTCCGCCGAATTCTACGGCCAGTCCGTCTATAGAAATCATTATATATTTTTTTAATGAGCTGCAAAGATAGTGCAAATCTATTATTTTTTATATCTTTGCCCCTATATAAACAAAACGCATAGGTCATGGAAATAGAAAAAGTGTCAGGAGATTACCGTCCGCTTATTCTGGTTGCGGAAGATGATGATAGTAACTTTAAACTGATAAAGGCTATTATCGGCAAGAAATGCGAGATACTATGGGCAAAGAATGGTGAAGATATTGTAAATTTGTTCGAAGAGAATCGCAACAAGGCGGAAGCTATTCTGATGGATATAAAAATGCCTATTATGAACGGGCTGGATGCTACGGTGATTATTCGCAAGAAGGATAAGGAACTTCCCATCATCATGCAGACCGCTTACGCCTTTACTGCCGACCGCGAAAAAGCCTTGGAGTGCGGAGCCTCGGAAGTGTTGGTAAAACCCATCACTCTGTCTGCTTTGCGTACATGTCTGAGCCGTTATTTACCTAAATTAGTTTGGTAAGGCTTTACTGATAATAAAAAGGGAACCGGATGACTAAGTAATGAATATATCATCCGGTTTCCTTCTTTTTATTCTTGTGCATTGTCTTTTCTCTCTTCCATCTTCTTTTTTACAAATTCGATTTTGAGATTGGCTTCTTCCATATTCTTCTTTATTTCCGTCATGGATGACAGCAGTTGTGCCAGTTCGTAGACGCTGGCAAGGGCCTGGCGGTCGGCGGCAGTCATGGTGATGGAATAGGGACGTTCCCCTTGATAGTTGACTTTGATATTCTTGTCCTTGTTCAGATAAAGGAACCCCATGACGTTTCCGTCTTCTCCCAGTTTGAAGTCTGCCTTTTCAATCTTTTCACCGAGGTCAGTGGTTTCGTAGCTGTCTTTGGCGGCGGGTGTTTCGGCAAAACTACCGTCGGGAGCAGTGACTTTGACGGCCACATGGTGGATATTATGGGCTCCGCAATAAATGGAAGTCATGCTCATGACTCCGTTTTCGTCTACCTGGAAGCGAAGGAAAGAGCGATGCAGATTTTTTTCTATCACTTGGGAAGGATGAAGGTAATTGCCGATATTCTGGTATTCGGCATCTTTTTCAAAGGTGTATTTCCCTTTGATTGCATCGAAATCCTTTTGCTTGGCTTGAAGCATACTGTCCAGATAGACCAGGCTCTTTTCCTGCTCTTTCAGTTCCACTTCCTGCATCAGGCCGATGCCTGCACGGCGAGTTTCAAACGCTTTGGGATAGAGCATCTTGATGCTGTCAATCAGAATCTTCGCTTCATTGTAGTTGCCGAGTTCAAACGCTTCGCGGGCAGCTTGTAGTTTTTCACCGGCCTTCTTCTCCACATCTTCGCAAGAGAAGAGTGTACAGCATAGGCATGCAAGGAGTATTACTTTTTTCATATTTGTTGTTCTTGGAGTTAGAGTCCACAAAAATAGAAATAATATCTTTATCTTTGCAGCATTTTAATGTGCAAATGTGCTAATAGACCATTAACACATTTGCGTATTCATTACATTAGCGCATTATTTATGATAGATTTGACGGCAGAAGAACTGAAGCAATATTTTAGTGATGATATATTCAAGCGGATATCCGAAACGGCTGATGAATTGGGATTGGAATGTTACGTAGTCGGTGGATATGTACGTGATATTTTCCTGCAACGTCCTTCCAAGGATATTGATGTGGTGGTGGTAGGCAGTGGCATTGCCATGGCCGAGGCGCTGGGTAAGCGTCTGGGGCGTGGGGCGCATGTTTCCGTCTTCAAGAATTTCGGTACGGCACAATTGAAGTACTATGGTACGGAAGTTGAGTTTGTGGGTGCAAGAAAAGAATCGTATACACACGATTCCCGCAAGCCTATTGTAGAGGACGGTACATTGGAGGATGACCAGAACCGCCGTGATTTTACCATCAATGCACTGGCTGTTTGCCTGAACCGGGTGCGTTATGGCGAGTTGGTCGACCCCTTTGGCGGTATTGGAGACTTGAAGGAAAAGACCATCCGGACTCCCCTCGACCCTGATATAACTTTCAGTGATGACCCTTTGCGCATGATGCGCTGTGTCCGTTTTGCCACCCAGCTGGGATTCTATATTGACGATGAGACATTCGATTCTCTGGAGCGTAATCGCGAACGCATCTCCATCATCTCCAAAGAACGCATTGCAGACGAACTGAACAAAATCATCTTGTCACCTATTCCGTCTAAGGGATTCATTGAGCTGGACCGCTGTGGTCTGCTGGAACTGATATTCCCGGAACTTGTTAGGCTGCAAGGCGTGGAGACGCGCAATGGACGCGCCCATAAGGACAATTTCTACCATACGCTCGAAGTACTCGACAACATCAGCAAGAAGAAGTTCATAATACTGAAAATGATCACCAAAGTGAAGTTCAGTCATGTGTCTTCCACAAAAACGATAAGTAATTTGGCTCCAATTTATAATACCTTTTTCGATTAGTTCTTCTCTAAATTCTCTGCTTAAATTATAAATCTGTTCTCGTTCCGCTTTGCGGTCAAAACGTTTAACAAACTTTCGAAGATATCTATTCTCCAGTCGGAGACGATAATCATCACGTGAGGATCTATCGAGTGGTATCTTATTATCATCTTTGACTTTATATCGGTTTCGTAGTTCCATCTTTTCTTTTCCTAACAGCTTGTATACGCCTCCCACAGGCTGATATTTTCCTGTGCCACGTTCATTCTTCACTAATAGATATTTGTTCCCTATCTTGATTCTATATAGATAGGCAAAAGAAATGCGTATAATTGTGCTATCCTCAATGAAACGACCACGTTTTAATTTTCGCTGAGAAGTCTTCCAATTAGTGGTATCCAAAAGATCTTGAATTGAGTTTACAAGTCCTGGGAGAGAAAAACCCAGCGCAATGCCGGCAAGACTACTGCCAACAGGCCAAGCGTTGATTTCAAAAAGAAGAATTACACCAACGGAAAGCATAGACAAAACTACGAGTACAATTGCTTTACAGATTTTCATAATATTACCCTCTGCCGATGGGAATGTTTACTCTTTCCTTGGCAACACATACGCCTTCTTTTACGACATAACAT
>ENA-ORMN01004260-ORMN01004260.1-human-gut-metagenome-genome-assembly--contig:-NODE-4260-length-10443-cov-2.691663_pt1 | contig 10443 bp, 6 predicted proteins | sample MGYA00242102_ERZ508993 | MGnify/ENA primary metagenome ERZ508993 (study PRJEB26280, sample SAMEA2338770) | human gut metagenome | biome: human gut; feature: human-associated habitat; material: faeces... | reverse complement strand
ATGCAGGCATGAAAGGTGTAATCCTTACATGTAAGCACCATGATGGCTTCTGCCTGTGGCCGACCAGATATACCAGCCATAGTGTTGCTTCCAGTCCATGGAAAAACGGCAGGGGAGACGTGGTACAGGAAGTGTCCGAAGCATGCCGCCGCCATGGACTGAAATTTGGAATTTATCTTTCCCCATGGGACCGCAATCAGCCTTGCTATGGAAGTGGAAAAGAATATGATGATTACTATCTGGCACAGCTGACTGAGCTTCTCACCGGTTATGGAGATATTTTTAGTGTCTGGCTAGATGGTGCCTGCGGAGAAGGACCAAATGGAAAAAAACAGATATATGACTGGAAACGCTATTATGAATGTGTCAGAAAATATCAGCCAGACGCATGTATCTGTGTGTGCGGGCCAGATATCCGATGGTGTGGAAATGAAGCTGGCGATGTAAGAAAATCTGAGTGGAGTGTTGTTCCTGCGCGTACAGCACTTGCAGAGAGTGTACAGGAAAGAAGCCAGCAGACCGATGATGAGGAATTCAGAATGCGCCGGATTACCAGTGATATGGAAGATCTTGGAAGCAGAAAAGCCCTTGAAGGTGAAACAGATCTGATCTGGTATCCGGCAGAGGTGATGCATATTGCGGTATGTTAAATGCAAGCTACAACTTAAAGCTTCGTAATATTAAAGCATATATTCCGGAATATCCGGTTGGAACAGCAGAAGAATGCGCAGATATGATCCATGAATTTGAACCGATCGCAAGAGCAGTCATCGGACTTAACAATTTGAAGATTATCAGCTTTGGACCAAGACCGCTGAATTTCCTTGCATGTAATGCACCGATCAAACAGCTTTACAATCTTGGAGTTGAGATTGAAGAGAACTCTGAACTGGATCTTTTTGAGGCGTTCAATAATCATGCAGGGGATGAGAGAATCCCTGAGATCGTAAAAGAGATGGAAGAAGAGCTTGGTGCAGGAAACAAGAAACCGGAGATCCTTCCGAAACTTGCACAGTATGAACTGACTCTGAAAGACTGGGTAAGAGATCACAAAGGATATCGTAAATATGTAACACTGACAGGAAAATGCTGGCCGGCATTCCAGACACAGTTCGGATTCGTTCCTTGCTATGTAAACAGCCGTCTGACAGCTCAGGGCATCCCGGTATCCTGTGAAGTTGATATCTATGGTACATTAAGTGAGTTCATCGGAACAGTTGTAAGCCAGGATACAGTTACACTGCTTGACATCAACAACTCTGTACCGAAGGATATGTACAAAGAGTCTATCGAAGGCAAATATAACTACACACTGAAAGATACATTCATGGGATTCCATTGTGGAAATACAGCTTCCAGCAAGCTTTCCTTCTGTGAGATGAAGAACCAGATGATCATGGCAAGATCTCTTCCGGTAGAGGTTACAAACGGAACTCTTGAAGGAGATATCGTACCTGGAGATATCACATTCTATCGTCTGCAGAGCACAGCTGATAACAAACTCCGTGGATATATTGCACATGGTGAAGTTCTTCCTGTTGCAACGAAATCCTTTGGTTCTATCGGTGTATTCGCTATTCCGGAAATGGGACGTTTCTACCGTCATGTACTGATCGAGGGAGGATACCCACATCACGGAGCAGTAGCATTCGGACATTATGGAAAAGCTCTGTTTGAAGTATTCAAATACATCGGTGTACCGGTTGAAGAAATCGGATACAACCAGCCGGCAGGCGTAAGATACCCAACAGAGAATCCATGGGGATAATGAGAAATCAGTAAAACGGATTATTAATGTTCATGTGAAGTGAATGAATCTGAATACAGAATAAATAAACTGACACTATATTAAAGGCATCCCGGGGCTTTGCTCTGGGATGTATTAGATTAGAAATAGAAAAGGAGAGCACTTATGTATTATATTGGTATTGACCTTGGTACTTCCGCTGTAAAACTTCTTCTTATGGAAGAATCAGGAAAAATCTGTAACATCGTATCCAGAGAATATCCTTTATTCTTCCCACATCCGGGCTGGTCTGAGCAGAAACCGGAGGACTGGTTCATACAGAGCATGGAAGGCATGAAAGAACTGACAAAGGATATTGACAGAACTCAAGTAGCAGGAATTGGTTTTGGTGGCCAGATGCATGGCCTTGTAACTCTTGACAAAGATGATAATGTAATCCGTCCTGCAATCCTCTGGAATGACGGACGTACAGGCGAAGAGACAGAATATCTGAATACAGTGATCGGAAAAGACAAACTTTCACAGTATACAGCAAATATTGCTTTCGCAGGCTTCACAGCACCGAAGATTCTCTGGATGCAGAAAAATGAGCCTGAGAACTTTAAGAAGGTAGTAAAGATTATGCTTCCTAAGGATTATCTGGCATATCGTCTGTCCGGTTCTTTTTGTACAGATGTTTCTGATGCTTCCGGTATGCAGCTGTTGGATGTACCAAAACGCCAGTGGTCTGATGAACTTCTTGAGATCTTAGATATCGACAAGAGTCTTCTTGCAAAAGTATATGAATCTCCGGAAGTAACCGGAACGATCTTACCAGAAATTGCTGCTAAGACAGGTCTTTCTACTTCTACTGTTGTCGTAGGTGGTGCCGGCGATAATGCTGCCGCTGCTGTAGGTACCGGCGTCGTAGAGGACGGTAAAGCATTTACCACGATCGGTACAAGTGGTGTCGTTTTCGCACACAGCAACAACATCTCTATTGATCCTAAGGGTCGTGTACATACTTTCTGCTGCGCTGTTCCAGGTGCATGGCATGTTATGGGTGTAACACAGGCTGCCGGATATTCCCTCGCTTGGTTCCAGGAAAATATCGGAACAGAGTATGCTCGCAAGGCAAAAGAGCAGGGATGCGGTGCTTTTGATCTGATCAATGCAGATGTACAGAAAACTCCGATCGGAGCAAACCGTTTGATCTACCTCCCATACTTAAATGGTGAGAGAACGCCTCATGTCGATCCAAACTGCCGTGGCGTATTCTTCGGTTTATCCAGTATGCATACAACCGCTGATATGGCTAGAGCCGTAATGGAAGGTATTCAGTACTCTTTGACAGACTGCAACGATATCATCAAGGAAATGGGAATCGAAGTTTCTGAAATGATGGCTTGTGGCGGCGGTGCCAAGAATGCCGTTCAGCGTCAGATGATGGCTGATATGTTTGGCTGCGACGTTAAGACCGTAACCGCAACAGAAGGTCCTGCTCTCGGTGTTGCTATTCTTGCCGGTGTTGGTGCCGGACTGTACGAAAGCGTAGAATCCGCTTGCCGTCAGATGATCCACACTGATCCTGCGAAGGAATGCCATGCTGATCCAAAGGCAACAGCAGAGTATGATAAGTATCATCAGATCTACAAGAATCTATATACCTGCTTAAAGGATCAGTTCCAAGAGTTAGCAAAACTGTAATTGCCCGGTAATAAAACCACAATTACTATTGTATAAACACACGATTTCATAAGGTGTCAAAATATAATTTGGCACCTTATTTTTAAGGAAAATTGAAACGGCGAAAGATGTGGTATCATCTTTCGCCGTTTTTTAGCCGTTTATAATTCCTTAAATTGCATGAAGATTTTTTAAGGATATATCCATAATCGGTGCAGAATGTGTCAATGCTCCACTTGAAACATAATCCACACCAACATCGATCATATTCTGAATATTTTCTTTGGTAACATTGCCGGAACATTCGGTCAACGCTCTGCCATCAATGATCTGGATGGCTTCTTTCATCTGTTCCGGAGACATGTTATCCAACATAATAATATCAGCGCCCGCTTCTACCGCTTTCTTTACCATGTCCAAGTTCTCAACTTCCACCTCGATCTTATGCACGAAAGATGCGTATTCTTTCGCCATCTTGACCGCTTTCGTAATGTTTCCTGCTGCGCCAATGTGATTGTCCTTCAACATAACACCATCTGAAAGGTTAAAACGATGATTGCTGCCGCCACCTACTTTCACAGCATATTTTTCAAAAATGCGCATATTTGGTGTGGTTTTGCGGGTATCTAACAATGTCGTGCCACTGCCCTCTAACATCTTGGCAATGGATCGTGTATACGTAGCAATACCGCTCATGCGCTGCAAGTAATTTAATGCTGTTCTCTCTCCGGACAGCAATGCACGAATATCTCCAGTAATAACGGCCATTAACTGACCCACTGTAACTTCATCGCCATCTTCCACACGCATATCAAAGCTTACCGTATCATCTAACAATTCAAATACACGTTTAAACACACCAAGTCCGGCAATAACGCCATCCTGTTTACAGATCAACTGCACCTCGCCCTTCTGGTACTCCGGCATCACACAATTCGTAGATAAATCTTCGCTTGTAATATCTTCCTCCAATGCCATGCGGATCAATCGATCAGCATTGACACGATATGTAATCGGATCTTTCATCTTATCCTCCTGTCTATCATCTGTTGCTTCGTCTCTATCAACTTCCGGCAACCCTGCTATAAATGTCATCACATCATTGCTGCCCGACCTGCAACATCATTGCTTTGTTTCTAATGTCGTTTCTTCTCTGCCTCGATTTCCTGCAAAACCACATCTTTATAATGTTGCTGCAAGCCTTTCAAGTCCTCATATTTTGCTTCGTCAACCGGAGAACCATCCATGATCTGCTCCCAGTCGGTATCCGGCAAAAGTTCCTTGATTTGGACTGCTGCACGCTCTGCAAATACCATAGATTCCAACAAGGAATTGCTGGCAAGACGATTCTTTCCATGTACGCCATTGCAGGATGTCTCACCGACAGCATACAAACGGTTCATGCTTGTCTTACTCTCATGGTCTACATGTATTCCGCCCATGAAATAATGCTGCGCGGGAACAACCGGAATACATTCTTTCGTCGGATCATATCCCTCTTCCAAACATTGCTGCATAATATTTGGAAAATGACTGCGGATCTCTTCCTCCGGTATCTTTTCCATGGAAAGCCATACAAAAGGCGTTCCATCCTTTTTCATTTGTTTATGAATCTCCGCTGTCACTACATCTCGTGGCTGCAATTCATCACAAAATCTCTGCTTATTTTTGTCAAGCAGTATTGCACCTTCTCCTCGAACCGATTCAGAAATAAGAAATCTCCGTCCCGGCTTCTCGGAATATAACGTTGTCGGATGGATCTGAATATAGTCAATATGTTCCATCTCTATCCCATGACATAATGCGATTGCAAGCGCATCACCGGTAATATGCCGGAAATTTGTCGAGTGCTGGTACAAACCGCCAAGACCACCGCTGGCGAGAACCGTAAACTTTGCATACATCTCCCGCAAAGTTCCATCTGACATTTTCGCTACAATCCCGGCACATCCTGACTCATTCTCTATAATATCGATCATCGTCGTATGCTCTAAGAGCGTAATATTACTGCGTTCTCTGACCCTTTCCAACAAAGTGCTGGTGATCTCCTTGCCGGTAATGTCTTCATGAAACAGGATGCGCGGTCTGCCATGTCCACCCTCGCGGGTAAACACCAATCCATTGTCATCTCGTTCAAAATCTACGCCATAACCGAGCAACTCCTTAGCGATCTGCCTCGAAGAACGTATCATGATCTCTACAGATTTCGGATCGTTCTCATAATGGCCTGCCCGCATCGTATCTTCAAAATAGCCGTCATAGTCCTCTTCGTCACGCAGCATACACATTCCCCCCTGCGCTAAAAAAGAATCACTCTGATCAACTTCATCTTTGGTTATCATACATATTTGCAGTTCTTTCGGAAGATGCAGCGCATGATACAATCCTGCAGCACCCGTCCCGACAACAACTACATCTGTCTTTATTTTTTCCATTGTCCACCTGTCTTTTAGTTGTTTTTAGGCTCATTATAGCATACTTGCGCACACCTTAAAAGCGGAAATCTCTTTTCCCATCATTTAATTCAGACAAATATTCCATTGCCTTGGCACGTACCTTCTCATTCGGTACTTTTAAGATTTCTTTTGCGATCAATTCTTCACCAATTTTCTTTGTCTCCGGCGATGCATAATCTTCCAAATATTCTTTCAGAGTCATTAACGCATTAGGGTGACAGCAGTTTACAATCTGTCCTGACTTCAAAAGAGACATGAAACGGTCACCGGTACGCCCCGCACGATAGCAGGCAGTACAAAAACTTGGTACATAGCCAAGCTTCATCAGCCAATTAACTACCTCATCCAGACTTCTTGTATCACTCACATCAAACTGCGCTGAACTGTCATCACGCACCGGCTCTGTATATCCGCCGACACTCGTACGGGACCCTCCACTGATCTGAGAAATACCAAGTTTCAACACTTTTTCACGTGTGCGCTGTGACTCGCGTGTTGATACGATCATTCCGGTGTATGGTACCGCAATACGGATTACCGCAACGATCTTTTCAAAGATCTCATCCGGTACTGCATTGCTAAAGTCTGCAGTGTCAATGTCATCTGCCGGACAGATACGCGGTACGCTGATCGTATGCGGGCCAACTCCCTGTGCTGCTTCCAAATGTTCCGCATGCATCAAAATGCCGACCAATTCATACATATAGCCCTCCAGGCCAAACAATACACCCAGTCCGACATCATCAATGCCACCTTCCATAGCTCGGTCCATCGCCTCTGTATGGTAAGCGTAATCATGCTTTGGTCCGGTTGGATGAAGCTGTTCATAAGATTCTTTGTTGTATGTCTCCTGAAACAGGATATACGTTCCAATGCCGGCATTTTTTAATTTGGTATAATTTTCTACAGTTGTAGCAGCAATATTGACATTCACACGACGAATAGCGCCATTCTTATGCTTAATGCTGTAGATGGTTTCAATACTTTCCAAGATATATTCCAGTGGATTGTTGACCGGATCCTCGCCCGCTTCGATTGCGAGACGCTTATGTCCCATATCCTGCAATGCGATAACCTCATCACGGATCTGCTCCTGAGTCAGTTTGATACGAGGAATATGCTTATTTTTGTAATGATACGGACAATAGGTACATCCATTGACACAATAATTTGACAAATACAGCGGAGCAAACATGACAATACGCTGTCCGTAAAACTTTTCTTTGATCTCCATTGCTAATTTTGTAATCTCTTCATTAACTTCCGGAATGTCACACTGCATTAACACAGCCGCTTCCTTATGGCTGATACCCTTTGCCAGTTTTGCCTTATCGAGGATCTGACGAAGAAGCTCCTTGTTATTTTTGTTCTTCTCGGCATAATCGAGAGACTCTAAAATTTCTTCGTGATTGATAAACTCTTCTGCTTTTAATGATTTTGGGTCGTAACTATAACTGCTCATTTCTTCATCCTCCATTACGAAAAGACACCTCATACCAAAGGCGTGAGGCGTCTTTTTTGCATTATTAAGCACTGTACACTTCCTCGTATACAGCTATCCAACTCACTTCATGTCTTAATGTCAGGCAAATACCTGCGCCTTAAGAACTAAGGATTTGGTGATTACATTACCATTCTTACTTCTGTAACATCAGTAAGCTTGTCTGCAGGGATGTAATTATCATCCTGCTTCTCACCATTAATATAGAACTCCTTAAATCCAGCCTGTGCGCCGTTCGGATTTTCTACTTTGATAACGATTTTCTTGCCACGGAAATTCTTTTCCATTGTCATTTCTTTCCAATCACTTGGGATCGTTGGAGCAACACGAAGTCCATCTAAATCAGGACGGATACCGCAGATACCCTCAACGCAGCCTACCATACAAGTGGAAGCTGTTCCAGTCAGCCAGTGTACATGAGAACGTCCATGGAATGGGCTTTCGTCACCCTCTGTGTACTGTCCGTGTACATATGGCTCCAATTTACGGATCTCAGCCTTGTCGTTCTGAGAAGATGGTGAACTTTCCTCAAAATACCGGAATGCTTTGTCACCATGTCCCATCAAAGCTTCTGCTAAGATCAACCAGCCCTGTGTCTGAGAGAAAATACCACCATTCTCTTTGGTTGATGGTGGGAACAAACCAGCCAATGCGCCATCAAAATAATGATCTACATAAGATGGTGCCATTATCTTAGCACCATACGCTGTATTCAACTCACGCTCTACAGATTCCATTGCGATCTCAGCCTGCTCTTTGGAAGCATGACCGGAGATAACTGCCCAAGTCTGTGGATTGAGCCACATACTTGCTTCCGGATCGTTCTTGGAACCGATCAATTCGCCGGTATCCTTAAATCCACGATTGTAGCGGTCATCCTCCCACCACAGATCGTTGATCTTATCGCCGATCTCTTTCTGTGTCTTATCCAAATATGCAATATACTCTGTATCGTTCTTCTTCTCTGCAAAGTAACGCATGATCGTAAATGCATAGTAAAGCTGCAATGCTACGAAAGAAGACTCACCCTGTGCACCAAGACGGAGACAATCGTTCCAGTCTGCATGCAATCCTGCCGGAAGACCGTGTGGTCCCAAATGGTTCATTGAGAAATCAATTGCTTTCTGCAAATGCTCATAAACCGTTGCTTTCTTCTCAATATTAGACCAAGTGATCTCCTCATCCATAAAGTCCAGATTACCTGTCTCAGAGATGTACTTATAAACTGTCGGGAACAACCATAATGCATCATCTGCACGATAAGCCGGATGGCCTGTCTCGCGTACATAATCCGGATCATCCGGTGTGCCCTCGTGTCCTGCACGCTCCTCATGATCAAAACGAACTAATGGAAGTCCGCCACCATTATCTACCTGCGCAGATAACATAAAACGGATCTTATCCAAAGCTGCCTCTGGATCAGTATGAATAACACCCTGAATATCCTGAACAGTATCACGATAACCATATCCGTTTCTCTCACCACAATAAATGAAAGATGCTGCTCTGGACCAAGTAAAGGTTAAGAAGCACTGATATGCATTCCATGTATTTACCATACTGTTAAATGCCGGGCTTGGTGTATTGATCTTGAAGTTCTCAAGCTTAGCATGCCAGTATTTCTTTAACTCCTCGATCTCTTTGTCACATACGGAAACATCTTCATATGCAGCAATGATCTTATCTGCATCAGACTCTTTGTACTTACCAAGTAAGAATGCCATCGTCTTTGTCTCGCCCGGAGCAAGCTCTAATGCTGTATGCAGTGCACCACAACTGTTCTCGTTGTAATTGCATACGCCATCGCATTTACCACGCTCTACTGCTACCGGATTGCCGTAATCATGGTACAAACCAATGAAAGCTTCCTTATCACCGTTGTAAGATGTCACAGGCTGTCCTGCCAGACCGAAGAAACGCTCTTTACCATTACTTCCGTCCGGACCTTTGTACCAGTTTAAGTTGATCTGCTGATAGATCTTGTTCTTGCGGAAGCTGGTGTTGGTCGTGCAGAGAGAATACTGCAGGTTTACCTGATCCTGATTGTAATTGTCATCGTTAGAAAGTTCTGCATAACCGAATACAGAAATCTTTCTAGGCTTGTCTGATGTATTGGTTACTTTACAGCACCATACTTCATATACTTTATTCAATGGCACATAATACATTGCCTCTGATTTAATTCCGGCATACTCTGCAAACATCTTTGTATAAGCAGTACCGTGATGAACTTCGCTCTTATATTCGTTTAAGTCCTTGCCAACCGGCTGCCAGGATGCTGACCAATAGTCACCATTCTCATCATCACGAAGATAGATATAACGGCCCGGTGTATCATCACTGTTGAAGTGATAACGCAAAATACGTCCGTTCGCTCCACTCTTTACGAAGCTGTATCCACCTGCGTTATTCGAAATGATTGCGCCATACTCCGGTGAGCCAAGATAGTTACACCAAGGTGCCGGTGTGTTTGGTTTGGTGATGACATACTCTCTGTTGTCGTCATCAAAATAGCCGAAATTCATAGTTTGTTCCTCCTTAAAATGAAATATTTTGTAAATTCCAGTTCTATACTGTTTCTTTGCAGATCTTGCCTGCCACCTATTGTCGCAACAGGCGCTCCAGACATTTTCTCATAATGGTACATCTTTATTATTATACGACACCAAACCGCCCAGTTCAAGAACATTCTTCACATTTATTAACATTATTTTGATCTGTGCACTGTAAGGAATGACCATTTATACGGAAATCCACATAACATTCAATCCTTCGGCCTCTGCGCTATTTTGAAACCAATACAGATATCGCCAATTTTTGTTGTGAATAACCTTACGAAGTTTTTTACAATCATCAAATCCAATGCCACGTCCTCCCTCATCCTGATCACAAACTCTCGTAGTAGCACGGATATCAAGCTCTTCTACATTACTTCTCCTAAATTCTACATTGATCAAAAGCTTCTGCTTCGAAAGATCCAACCTTTTCAAATATTTCGTATCATTCAAATAAATGTACTCTAATTTTCGACATTTTTTTAGATCCAAGGAAGTCGCCGAAATACCGTTGGCATA
>ENA-ORMN01004257-ORMN01004257.1-human-gut-metagenome-genome-assembly--contig:-NODE-4257-length-10447-cov-8.694477_pt1 | contig 10447 bp, 10 predicted proteins | sample MGYA00242102_ERZ508993 | MGnify/ENA primary metagenome ERZ508993 (study PRJEB26280, sample SAMEA2338770) | human gut metagenome | biome: human gut; feature: human-associated habitat; material: faeces... | reverse complement strand
GAACCCGAGCTACGGCGCGGAGAAGAACGGCCTGCTGGCCTCCCTCAACTCCACCGCCAAGCTGCCGTATCACTGGGCGCTGGACGGCATTTCCAATACGCAGACGATCAACCCCGGCGCGCTGGGGCACAACGACGAGGAGCGCGCCAAGAATCTCGTGCAGGTGATGGACGGCTACTTCATGCAGGGCGCGCATCATCTGAACGTCAATGTGTTCGGCACCGAGAAGCTCATCGACGCGATGGAGCATCCGGAGAAGGAGGAATATGCCAACTTCACCATCCGCGTATCCGGCTACGCCGTCAAGTTCATCGACCTCACCCGCGAGCAGCAGCTCGACGTCATCGCCCGCACCTGCCATGACCGCATATAAGCCGATCGGACGGGTGCACTCCGTCGAGAGCTTCGGCCTTGTGGATGGCCCCGGCGTGCGCTATGTGATCTTTTTGCAGGGCTGCGCGATGCGCTGCCAATTCTGCCACAACCCCGATTCGTGGGAGACGGGCAACCCCGCTGCCGAAACGACGGATGCGGAAACCCTGATTGAGCGGGCGCTGCGCTACAAAAAATACTGGGGCAAGGACGGAAAGCGCGGCGGCATCACCGTCAGCGGCGGCGAGCCGATGCTCCAAATGGAATTTGTGACGGCGCTGTTCGAGCTGGCGCACCAAAGGGGCGTGCACACCGTGCTGGATACGGCGGGTCAGCCCTATCGGGCGGATGCGGCGGATCAGCGGGCGTTTGAGCGGCTGATGGACGTCACTGATCTGGTGATGCTCGACCTCAAGGCGATGGACGAGAAACTGCACCGGCGCGTGACCGGAACGGGCAACGCGAACATCCTTGCGATGGCGCGAAAGCTGAGCGACATGGGCAAGCCGATGTGGATTCGCCATGTGCTCGTGCCCGGCCTGACGGACGGCGAGGACGACCTCAGGCAGATGGCCGCGTTCATCGGGACGCTGAAGACGGTGGAGCGCGTGGAAATTCTGCCGTATCACACGCTCGGCCTTTCCAAGTGGAAGAAGCTGGACATCGCCTACCCGCTGGACGGCGTGCCCGCGCCGACGGCGGACGAGGTTATGCGCGCCGAGCGCATTTTGGGAATCTGCTGACATAAAAAGCGGCGTTTTCGACGGAAAGCGCCGCTTTTCTGCGTTGCCGGACTTGACGGGAAAGCGTTCGGATGATATATTAAATACATTAGAAAGTGGGGGAATCGCGACGCGCTGACCGGCGAACATACCGTACGGAAACAGGCGCTGCGGATGCAATAAAAAACAACGGAAATAGAACGAGGAGAGAAGACATGACGGATCAGACAACGTATAGACAGAAAATACGAAACGAAAAGGAAGAAATTGATCTCGTTCAAATGATTCAGTATGTTCTCCAAAAATGGAAGATTCTGCTGCTGGCCGGCGTGGTTGGGCTGCTTTTGGGCGGCGCGTTCGGCGCAATGAAGACGGGAAAAGAGCCGGCGCAGATGGACATCAACGACCTGAACGCCGACCAGATTCAGCAATACGCGAACTATCACCAGTTCTATGAGGACGAGGTGGCGCGCCAGAAGGAATCCATCTACATGAACATGGATCCGGGAGCGGTTTATATGGCGGACAAGAGCTATTATGTCGCCGCGCAGGAAAGCGATCTGAACCGTCTCGGCCTTGCGATCAGCTCGATTTTGCAGAAGCAGGACGTATACGATCAGATTTGGGCGGAAACGGGGCTGACGTGCAGCCAGAGCAGCCTCTCGGAATTGATGAGCGTCACGTTTGCGGAAACGGAAAAGAATGCCATCCAGCTTAGCGATGATCGCAGCAGCGACGGCAGAGTCAACATTTCGGTTGCCGCGCCCAGCGTGGAAATCGGCGAAAAGATTCTGGCGGTGCTCGACGCGCAGGTTCAGGCGGTTTGCGCGCAGGTTGCGCAGACTGCCGAGAACGGGATGACCTATGAAGCGATGACCCAAACCGGCCGGACGGGCTACTGCGAGGACGTGGTTACCGCGCGGCAAAATGGCGAGAAGCGGTTGGCCACATATCAGGAAACCCTCGGCAAAATTGAAGCGAAATTGACCGACAACGACAAGGCGTATTATGCGCAGGTCTACGAGGGCAGCTGGAAGCCGGAGAACAAGATGCCCAAGTGGGCGGCGCTCGGCGGTGCGGTGCTCTTTGTGCTGGCGGGCGGCTGGTTCGCGCTGGCGTTCCTGCTGGATGGCAGCGTGAAGGGCACGGACGAGCTGGAGGATCGATACGGCCTGCATCTGCTGGCGCGCGTCGAGCCTGAAGGCGCGGCGAAAAAGAACCTGCGCGGTCTGGATAAGCTGTTTGCCGAAAAGCCGCAGTACAACGACGGGGCATATCTGTCCGCCGCGCTGAGCGCGACAGGCATAAGCGGCCTCGTTCTGAGCGGCGACTTGGCCAATGCGCAGATTGCGCAGACGATGAAGACGGCGGCGCAGGCGGGGGGATACAAGGTCTGCGATCGCTTCGAGGTGGACGCTCAGGCCGTTGCGGATAAGATGGACGGCGTGGTGTTGTTTATTCAGCCGTGGGTCACGAAGAAAGCGCAGGTGCTTCGCGAACTGGAAATCTGCGATTTTAACGGGCTGCCCGTGATCGGCTTCGTGGCGGTCGGCTGAGAAAGAAAAAACAGAAAGCGAATGGAAGAGTATGTACGAGCGGGGAGTTAAGGGTTGGCTGAAGCATCTTGACTTTATTTTTCTGGATATGCTCAGTCTTGCGCTTGCGCTTTTTGCCGCATTCAGCTTGCGGTTCAGCCAAGCTTGGGGCAGCTATCAGACGGAGCTGTACCGAGAACTGCTGGTTATGCTGATGTTGCTGGATTTCACGGTCTGCGTGATGTTCAACACGATGCACGACGTGCTCAGGCGCGGAATGTATCAGGAAGTGCTTGAGAGTGTGAAGCATGCGGCGATTGTCTTTGCCGTTATGACCGTACTGCTGGTCGCGCTCAAGATCAGCAATTCATATTCGCGAATCATTCTCTACGGCACATCGGCGCTGCACATGGTCTTGGGCTGCGCGCTTCGGCAGATCTACAAGAAGCTGCTGCAAAAGCGAATAAAGCACGAGAAAAGGCGCGCCGTGTTGATTGTCGCGCCGGAAGCGCGCGCGGCGGAGGTAGCCCAAATGCTGCTGACAACCGCAAACGATGCGTTTGACTTGGCGGGGCTCGTGCTCTCGGATCGCGACGCGCAGGGGGAGACGCTGAACGGAATCCCGGTGGTGGCGAATCTGAGCGACGCGGCGGAGTACATCTGCCGCAAGTGGGTGGACGAGGTGTTCATCGAGGCGGACGCGATCAAGGCGGCGGAAAAGCTTGTTGCGCAGTGCCAGGAGATGGGCGTCGTCGTGCACGAGCAGCTGATGCTGGAGAGCGGCGTCAGCCAGAAGCAGCTCGTCGAGCACATCGGCGATTACACGGTGCTGACCAGCACGGTGAATTACGCCACGCCGTTTCAGGCGCTGGTCAAGCGGCTGATGGATATCGTCGGCGGCCTGATCGGCTGCGTGCTGGCCGGAATCATCATCCTGATCGTCGGCCCGCAGATCAAAAAGGCTTCGCCGGGGCCGATCATCTATTCGCAGGAGCGCATCGGGCAGAACGGGCGACGATTCAAATTCTATAAAATCCGCAGCATGTATCTGGACGCGGACGAGCGCAAAAAGGATTTGATGAAGGAAAACCGCGTTTCGGACGGCCTGATGTTCAAGCTGGATTTCGACCCGCGCATCATCGGCAACGAAATTCTGCCGGACGGCACGAAAAAAACGGGCATCGGCGTGTTCATCCGCAACACGAGCCTCGACGAATTTCCACAGTTTTTCAACGTGCTCAAGGGCGATATGAGCCTTGTTGGCACGAGGCCGCCGACGGTGGACGAATGGGATAAATACGAGCTGCATCACCGCGCCCGCATGGCGATGAAACCGGGCATTACGGGCATGTGGCAGGTCAGCGGCCGAAGCGACATCACGGATTTCGAGCAGATTGTCAAGCTCGATACGCAGTATATCTGTAATTGGAACATTGGGCTGGATCTTAAAATTCTGTGTCAGACGGTCAGCGCCGTGCTCAAGCATAAGGGCGCTATGTAATACTAATTCTTGTTAAAATGGCTTAATCCGCGCACCATCTTTTTCGCTCTGACTTTGCCTCGTTCCGTTCAACGTACCTCCAGTACGCCTCACTTCACTTGGCTTCGTCAGAACAAAAAATCTGATGCGCTCTGTTAAGTATTTTAACTGCAAATTAGTATAAACAGGCAAAAGCCACCGGTCGATCCGGTGGCTTTTGTCGTTGCCGCATGTCAATATGTGGAAAATGTTGATGAAGTCAACCATTCTGCTCCGTCGGCAGGGTGACCCCAAAGGTCGTTCCGCAGTCGGAGCTGGATTCCACCGCCACGGAGCCGCCGTGCAGAACGGCAATTTCACGCACGAGCGCAAGCCCCAGCCCCACGCCGCCCATCTTGCGGCTTCTGGATTTATCAATCCGGAAAAACGGCTGGAAGACGCTGTCCCGGTATTCCGGCGGTATGCCCATCCCCGTATCGGAGACGTGCAGAACCGCCATGGCCTCCTCCTGGTGGATGGAGACGGTGACGGAGCCGCCGGGGCGGTTGTACTTGATGCCGTTTTCAACCAGATTGAACAGGAGGCGGTAAATCAGCGCGTCGCTCCCGATGATGCAGACGTCGTCGCATTTCGCGCGGAGCGAAACGCCGTTTTGCTGTGCGAGCGGCGTCAAATCCGCCAGAATCTCATCCGCCAGCGGCGCGAGCGCGATGTGATCCGAGCGGGAAACGGAGAGCAGATTGCTCATCTCCAGCAGGGTGCGCACGAGCGACGTCAGGCGGCCGAGCTGCTCCAGCAGCGCGCCGACCAGCTCGACCGTTTCGGCGTCCATATCGGGGTGCTCCTCGGCGAACAGCTCCAGCTTGGTTTGCAGGATGGCCAGCGGCGTTCGCAGCTCGTGGGCGGCGTTTCCCGCAAACTGGCGCTGCAAATCAAAGGACTGTGCCAGACGGTCGAGCATCTGGTTGACGGAGCGGCTCAGCTGCTGAAACTCCCGAACGGTGCTTTCGTCAAGGCGCAGGGTCGCGATGCTGTCCTGATTGATCTTTTCCGCCTGACGGGAGAACTGCCCAAGCGGCTTCAGGGCGCTGCCGGTGACAAAGTAGGCGATGGCCGCGCTGAGCAGGGTCACGACGGAGGTGATGATCCAGCCCTTGTAGCCGTAAAGCGTCTTGGCGTCGCAGACCTCCTGCGAAAAATGGATGAGAAAATCCGAAATCTGGTCGTCCGGAATTTCGATGGCCAGACCCTCTACGTCGCCCGGCTGATATTGCATGATGTAGCCGCCTAGGGAATCCATGCCGGTTGCGCCCGAACGATACAGCAGCAGATTCAGGCAGATGCAGGCGCAGGCGATCAGCAGGGCGGTCAGGAGCGTCATTCTCCATTGAAGTGACAGGCGTTTCATCGCGATTCTCCTTTGATTTCATAGCCTTCGCCGATGCGATTGCAGATGGGATCGTAGCCCAGCGCCGCTCTCAGCTTCTTCCGCAGGGCGGAAATGTGCACGCGGATGGAATTGCTGAAGCAATCGACACTCCCATCCCAGACGTGCTCCATCAATTCCTCCTGACTGATCGGCCGTCCCTGATGCAGGAGCAGATATTCCAGCACACCGCATTCCTTCCGCGTCAGGGAGAGCGGCTGGCCGTCTACGGAGGCGACGCGGCTCTTGGTATCAAAGGAAAGCCGCCCGCAGCGCAGACAGATATCCCGCTGGATGAACTGCCGCCGGGTCAGGCTGCGAACGCGCGCCTCAAGCTCCGCCAAATGGAAGGGCTTGGAGAGATAGTCGTTTGCGCCGGCATCCAGCCCGTCCACCTTATCCGCAATCTCGCTGCGCGCGGAGAGAATCAGCACGCGGGTTTCAAGGTCGCTTTGGCGAAGCGTGCGCAGGACGGTCATGCCGTCCACCTTGGGCAGGTTCAGATCCAGCAGAATCAAATCGTATTGCTCGGACGCTAAAATATCGAGCGCTTCCTCGCCGTCTTCGCAGGCGTCCACCTCGTACCCGGATAACCGAAGCTTTTTGGCGATCCCCTCGCGCAGGGACTGCTCGTCTTCCACAACTAAAAGGCGCATAGGCTCCTCCGTCTTTCTGTTTTGACCTTATTATAACAGATGGCGATAAGTTTTGTGTAAAGTTTTTCTTAGCGGAAATTTTAACCCCCATGGTGTATACTCGTCTCATCAAAGCGACAGGAGGAAAACAATGAATCAAAGAAAAGGGCTGATCCAGTGTGTTTTGCTGGCGGCCGCGGTGCTGATGATCGGCTTCGGCGTTTGGCGCGGGGAAGCCCAAACGGTTTTCTCGAAGGCCATTCGGCTGTGTATGGAGTGTGTTGGCATTGGATAAGAAAAAAACGCATGTTCTCGCCCGGTTTCGCGGATGGATACAGGGATGCGCCGCGCTGCTGACCAATATCCACCTGCCGAATTTCAAAAAAGGGGCGCTGTATCAGGGCACGGGGAAATATGTCTGCGTGCCGGGGCTGAACTGCTATTCGTGTCCCGGCGCGGCGGGCGCGTGCCCCATCGGCGCGTTTCAGGCGGTCGTCGGCTCGTCGAAATTCAAATTTTCCTACTATATCACCGGCATCCTGATTCTGATCGGCGTGCTGTTGGGGCGCTTTATCTGCGGGTTCCTCTGCCCCTTCGGGTGGTTTCAGGAGCTGCTGCATAAGATTCCCTCGCCCAAGGTTTCGACGAAGAAATTAAAACCGCTGCGCTATCTGAAATACGTCGTTCTGCTGGTGATGGTGGTTTTGCTGCCGATGCTTGTGACCAATCAGCTCGGCATGGGCGATCCGTTCTTCTGCAAATATCTCTGCCCGCAGGGCGTGCTGGAGGGCGCGATTCCGCTGTCCCTGACCAACGCCGGGATTCGCGCCGCGCTGGGCAAGCTGTTCACGTGGAAGGCCGGCGTGCTGCTGGCGGTCGTGCTGACCAGCGTGTTCGTGTATCGCCCGTTCTGCAAATGGCTGTGTCCGCTGGGCGCGTTCTATGCGCTGCTAAACAAGGTCTCGCTTTTCCAGATGCGCGTGGATACAGGAAAGTGCGTATCCTGCGGCGCTTGCGCGAGGGCCTGCAAGATGGACGTGGACATCACAAAATCGCCCAACCATACGGAGTGCATCCGCTGCGGCATGTGCATGAAGGCCTGCCCGACGGACGCAATCCGATATACATTTGGCTTTGGTGACCTATCTCAAAACGAAAACAAAGAAAAGGAGCAAAAACAATGAAAATGAATCGAGTAATCGCGCTGATGATCGGCCTGCTGCTGACCTTCTCCATGACCGCCTGCGGTGAACAAATGTCCGCCATGAACACGGATATGGAGGGAAAGACGGAAGCGAAGATGGAAGAAAAGATGGAAGAAAGTTCCGACATGAACATGATGGAAGGAAAGACGGAAGAGCAGCTTTTGGCGGTTGAAAACGACATCCTCTTTGCCAACAACGCGCTCTGGGAAAAAGTATTCATGTCCATGGATAAAAACGTGAACGACGACATGCTCAGCAGCAATTACGGCGATGTGCTGATGAGCGCCGTGGAGGGCGCGAAGGATCAGTTCTCCGCCGAGGAATACGAGACGCTCAAGGCGGACGCGGAGAAGATCAGGGAGATCGAGGAGCAGATCGCGGCGCTTGCCGCTGACAGCCCGGCAGATCAGATGAATGACGAGGAACAGGACGGCGCTTTCCCGCAGTTTCAGGGAAAGGATCTCGACGGCAACGACGTGGATAACAGCCTGTTTGCCAACAATGCGTTCACCGTTATGAATTTCTGGTTCAACGGCTGCAAGCCCTGCGTGCAGGAGCTGGATGACCTGAACGCGCTGAACGAGCGCATCAAGGCGCAGGGCGGCGAGGTCGTCGGCATCAACGTGGAAACCCTGAGCGGCAACGAGCAGGGCATTGAATTGGCCAAGCAGATTCTCGAAATGACCGGCGCGAAATACCGCAACATCTACTTCGATGCAAACAGCGAGGCCGGAACGTTTGCGCTGGGGATCATGGCGTTCCCGACCACCTACGTGTTTGACCGCAACGGACGAATCGTGGGCGAACCGCTGCTCGGCGGCATTGACATCGAGCAGAACATGGAAACGCTGCAAAAGCTCATCGACCAGGCCGTTGCCGCCGACAAGGGCTGACAGACGGAACGATCCCCTCAGAAGGGAGGAAAACGCCATGTATCGGAGCGTATGGCCGCTTCTGCTTGCCGTGATGCTGCCACTGAGCGGATGTGCCGCCGGGCAGGAGAACACGCTGCGGAAAACGGAACAGAAGGAAATGAACGAACAGCCGTCTCCTATCTCCGGCGAGGCGCGCACACATATGGATAACACAGAAAACGTTATTTATTTGGCGGGCGGCTGCTTTTGGGGCATGGAACAGCTCATGCAGTCCATTCCCGGCGTTCTTGACGCCGAGAGCGGCTACGCCAACGGGACCTGCGAGGCGGACGCCGACTACCAGACCGTCTGCAGGGGGAACACCGGCTTCCGGGAGACCGTGCGGGTGGAGTACGACCCCGAACAGGTGAGCCTTGACGCGCTGCTGCTGGCTTACTTCTACGTCATCGACCCCACGGTGGAGAACCGGCAGGGAAACGACATCGGAAGCCAATACCAGACCGGCGTTTACTACACCAACGACAGCACGAGGGAAACGGTGGAACGCATCGCCGAAATCGAGCGGGGACGCCGTGAAAGGTTCTCCGTGGAGATCGGACCGCTGAAAAACTACTATACCGCCGAAGCATACCACCAGAATTATCTGGAGAAAAATCCGGGCGGCTACTGCCATATTCCGAGGGCGGAGATGGAGCTGTTCTCCAAGCTGCGCATTGATCCGGGCGACTATCAAAAGCCCGCGGCGGAGGCCATCCGCGACAAGCTGACGCAGGAGCAGTATCGCGTCACGCAGGAGAGCGGCACAGAGCGTCCCTTCAGCAACGCATTCTGGGATCAGTTCGAGAAGGGGATCTATGTGGACGTTGTCACCGGCGAACCGCTCTTTTCCTCTACGGACAAGTTTGAAAGCGGCTGCGGCTGGCCTGCCTTTACCAAGCCCATTGAAGCGCCCGCCGTGGTGGAACTGGAGGATTTGAGTTATGGAATGCGCCGCACGGAGGTCAGAAGCCGCGCCGGTGATTCTCACCTCGGGCATGTGTTTACCGGCGATCCGGAATCCCCCAACGGCGTGCGATACTGCATCAACAGCGCGTCCCTCCGCTTTGTGCCCTACGCAAGGATGGAGGACGAGGGCTATGGATATCTCCTGTACCTGTTTGAAGACTGAGCCCGTAATCATCCGATGAATGCATAAAGGAGCTGTCAAGCATTTAAGCATGACAGCCCTTTTTGTGTGAGCCCAAAAGCTGCAATCGCTCTGCTTTCAGCGAAAACCTGCGCTTCACAACCCGCACCAAAAGGGTTATAATCAAGGAAAGCATGGAGGCGGAAAGGAGGGCGGCAGCCGTGGAGGAGCGCGCATGGTTTGAACAGGTCTATCGGCAGAACGTGGATTTGCTGTTCCGCGTCGGCCGCCGCCTGCTGGATTCGGATGAAAACCCGGATACGCTCTATGACATGGTGCAGGAAATCTTTCTGCTGCTGTGGGATCGGCGGGAGACGCTGAAAACGCATCCCAACATCGGCGGCTGGCTGATGGCCGCGCTGAAATTCCGCATCCTCGGCGAGCGCGGGCGGGTGACGCGCCGCGCGCTCAGACACGCATATTCGCTGGATGACGACGGGGCCGCGCCCGTGTCGGATCGCGCGCTCAGCCCGGAGGAACGCGCCGTGTTTGCGGGGCATGTTCAAGCCATCCGCAGGCTGCTCAAGCCGGACATGGCGGAGCTGTTCATTGATTACGCCGTGAATGGCTGCACACCGCAGCAACTGGCGCAGAAAAACGGGCTGACGGTCTCCTGCGTCTGGATGCGGCTGAACCGCTGCAAGCGGCGGCTGCGCGAGCATCCGGAATTTTTCTATCTTTTTTTGCTGATTGTGTTAGGAAACGGCGGCCATACCGTCTAAAGAAGTAGAGGAACCATGATTTCAGAAGGGAGGGGACAGGTGTGGAGGAAGAAATCCGAAAGCGTATCGAAAATGGCACGTTCACGGATGACGATATCGTTTCGCTGATGTGCTGGCAGCTGTCCCTGCCCGGCGAGAAGATGGATTGCGCGCTCATCGACGAATGTGACCGATACCTCTCCCGCGACGCGGCGGGGCTATCCGACGCGGACAGGGATCGCATGTGGCGGCAGATGCTCGTGCGCATCGGCGGGGCGGAGACGCACAGGCGCGCAGTGAAGCCCGCGCG
>ENA-ORMN01004256-ORMN01004256.1-human-gut-metagenome-genome-assembly--contig:-NODE-4256-length-10448-cov-3.062157_pt1 | contig 10448 bp, 7 predicted proteins | sample MGYA00242102_ERZ508993 | MGnify/ENA primary metagenome ERZ508993 (study PRJEB26280, sample SAMEA2338770) | human gut metagenome | biome: human gut; feature: human-associated habitat; material: faeces... | reverse complement strand
GCACATCTTCCAGGAATGTGTGCAGCAATTTTCCCGATGCCGGTTATCGGAATCCCAATGTCAGGGAAGAATCTGGAGGGTGTCGACGCACTCTATTCAATCGTTCAGATGCCGCCTGGAATCCCGGTTGCCACAGTTGCGATCGATGGCGGAGCAAACGCAGCTATTCTGGCTGCAAAGATTCTTGCAACCTCAGATCCTGAGCTTCTTCAGAAATTGAAGGATTACACTGCAGAAATGAAAGAAACCGTCCAGAAAAAAGCAGAAAAGCTTGAAAAAATCGGACACAAAGAATATATCAAGCAGATGTAGGCATACAGATGTCAGTGAAAATACCAGGAGGATATAGAAAATGTTGGATTATAAGACAGCCGGCGTAGATATCGAGGCAGGATATAAATCAGTAGAACTTATGAAAAAGCATGTAAAAGAAACCATGAGACCGGAAGTGTTAGGAGGGTTTGGCGGTTTTGCAGGTGCATTTGATTTAAGTGGAATTAAGAATATGGAAGAACCAGTACTTCTTTCCGGAACAGATGGATGTGGAACAAAGGTGAAGCTTGCATTTGTAATGGACAAGCATGATACAATCGGTATTGATGCCGTTGCCATGTGTGTGAATGATATCGCATGCTCTGGTGGAGAACCGTTATTCTTCCTGGATTATATTGCCTGTGGCAAGAATTACCCGGAAAAGATCGCTACGATCGTAAGCGGTGTGGCAGAGGGCTGCAAGCAGTCAGGATGTGCACTTGTAGGTGGAGAGACAGCAGAACATCCGGGACTGATGCCGGAGAATGATTACGACCTTGCAGGTTTTGCAGTCGGAGTTGTAGATAAGAAAGACATTATCGACGGTTCTAATATTAAGCCAGGTGATGTACTTGTTGCAATGCCGTCTACAGGGGTTCACAGCAATGGATTTTCACTGGTTCGTAAGGTATTCGACATTACAGAAGAATCTTTAAATACATACTATGATGAATTAGGAAAGACACTTGGCGAAGCACTTCTTGCTCCGACCAGAATTTATGTAAAAGCACTGAAGAACGTAAAAGAAGCCGGTGTAAGAGTCAAAGGATGCAGCCATATCACAGGCGGTGGATTCTATGAAAATATTCCGAGAATGCTTCCGGAAGGAATCCGTGCAGTGGTAAAGAAGGACAGCTATGAAATCCCTGCAATCTTTAACCTGATCGCAAAGACTGGCAACATTGCAGAAGAGATGATGTACAATACCTTCAATATGGGTATCGGTATGGTTGTCGCTGTCGATGAAAAGGATGTAGATGCTACAATTAAGGCAATGAAAGAAGCTGGAGATGAAGCATTTGTGGTTGGTTATGTAGAAGCAGGAGAAAAAGGAGTTACTTTATGTTAAGAGTTGCTGTACTTGTATCCGGAGGCGGAACCAATCTGCAGGCAATCATTGATGCAGTGGAAAATGGCACGATCACCAATACAGAGCTGGTCGGTGTCATCAGCAATAATAAGAACGCATATGCACTCACAAGAGCCGGGAATCATCAGATCCCGGCACAGTGCGTTTCGCCGAAGGATTTTGAGACAAGAGAAGAGTTTAACAAAGTTTTTCTTGAAAAGGTAGACGAACTGAAACCGGATCTGATCGTTCTGGCGGGATTTTTGGTCGTAATCCCGGAAGAAATGATCAGCAGATACCGGAATAAGATCATCAATATCCATCCATCTCTGATTCCGTCGTTCTGCGGAACGGGATATTATGGACTGAAGGTTCATGAGGCAGCACTTGCCAGAGGGGTAAAGGTGGTTGGAGCAACCGTACATTTTGTAGACGAAGGAACGGATACCGGTCCAATCATTCTCCAGAAGGCTGTTGAAGTAGAAGAAGGTGATACACCGGAGGTTCTGCAGAGACGTGTGATGGAGCAGGCGGAGTGGAAGATCCTTCCACATGCGATCGACCTGATCGCAAATGGAAAAGTAACAGTAAAAGATGGCAGAGTGTCAATTGCCCGTTAGAGAAGGAGGAGCACCAATGAAAGTATTGATCGTAGGCGGTGGCGGAAGAGAACACGCAATTGCATATTGTGTAGCAAAGAGCAGCAAGGTAGAGAAGATGTACTGTGCACCGGGAAATGCCGGGATTGCAGAGCTTGCAGAATGTGTACCGATTGGTGCGATGGAATTTGACAAGCTGGTTACATTTGCAAAGGAAAAAGCGATCGATCTGGCAATCGTAGGAATGGATGATCCGCTGGTTGGCGGCCTTATAGATGAATTTGAAAAAGCCGGGATCCGCGCATTCGGACCAAGAAAAAATGCAGCAATCCTGGAGGGAAGCAAGGCATTTTCAAAAGATCTGATGAAAAAATATGACATCCCGACCGCAGCATATGAGAACTTTGACAATGCAGACGAAGCGCTGGCTTATCTGGAGACAGCCAAATTTCCGATCGTTCTGAAGGCAGATGGTCTGGCACTTGGAAAAGGTGTACTGATCTGTAATACGTTGGAAGAAGCAAAAGCCGGCGTGAAAGAGATCATGCTGGACAAGAAATTCGGTGCATCCGGTAATACCATGGTTGTAGAAGAATTCATGACAGGACGTGAGGTTTCTGTTCTTTCCTTTGTAGATGGAAAGACCATCAAGACTATGACAAGCGCGCAGGATCACAAGAGAGCCAAAGACGGAGACCAGGGATTGAATACCGGTGGTATGGGAACTTTCTCACCGAGCCCTTTCTATACAAAAGAAGTTGACGAATTCTGCCGGAAATATGTGTACCAGAAGACGGTAGATGCAATGGCAGCAGAGGGAAGAGAGTTCAAGGGGATCATCTTCTTCGGACTGATGCTTACCGAAGACGGACCGAAGGTTCTGGAATACAATGCCAGATTCGGAGATCCTGAGGCACAGGTTGTTCTTCCGCGTATGAAAAATGATCTGATCGATGTGATCGAAGCCTGTATCGACGGAACACTGGATCAGGTAGATCTTCAGTTTGAAGATAATGCAGCAGTCTGTGTGGTACTTGCATCTGACGGTTATCCGGTCGCTTATGAAAAAGGACTTCCGATCACAGGTCTTGACGAGTTCAAGAAGCATGAAGGATACTATTGCTTCCATGCCGGAACCAAATTCGACGGAGACCAGATCGTGACAAACGGAGGACGTGTCCTCGGTGTGACAGCCAAAGGAGCAACGCTCAAAGAAGCCCGTGCCAATGCTTACAAAGCAACCGAATGGGTTCAATTTGATAACAAATATATGCGCCACGATATCGGAAAAGCGATTGACGAGGCTTAGGAATTTAGGGCGGGATCTTTCTTATTCAGAGGGATTTCGCCTTTTTTGAGTTAAGTGAAAAATTTAATCTTTAAGAAGTTCTAAAGATTTCATGAACTTCTTGACAAATCGGACTTTGAATACTATGATTATCAATAGTTATGGGAAAAGGCAATGAGAAAGAGGAGTATGCAGACTGGTCCGAAGAAGAGAGAACCGTTCACAGGCTGAGAGACGGTTTACGGGAAGTGGTTGCAGAAGGTAGCTTTGGAGCCGGGTATCTGAAAAAGGGCGAGTAGGATATCACGGGGTGGTTTCCGTTATAGAACTGTGAGAGATACGAGATGGATTTATTTCGTGGAACAAAGGTGGTACCGCGTTTATACACGCCCTTTACATATTGTAAAGGGCTTTTTTTATTCTTTATAGAGAGAGCAAAAGTGCGCGGTGGACTTATAAGAGGAGGAAACAATGAGTAAGAATCTTGAAAAGACCTACAATCCGAAAGAGATTGAAGCGAAACTTTATGAAAAATGGTGTGAAGAAAAGTATTTTCACGCTGAAGTTGACAGAAGTAAGAAACCATTTACAACGGTAATGCCGCCACCGAATATCACCGGTAAGCTGCATATGGGACATGCTCTCGATAATACGCTTCAGGATATCCTGATCCGTTACAAGAGAATGCAGGGATATAATGCACTGTGGATCCCGGGAACAGACCACGCTGCAATTTCAACAGAAGTAAAGGTTACAAACCAGTTAAAGGCAGAGGGAATTGATAAGAAAGAACTCGGAAGAGAAGGATTCCTTAAGAGAACCTGGCAGTGGAAAGAAGAGTACGCAGGAACCATCGAAGGTCAGCTGAAAAAGCTTGGTGTATCCTGTGACTGGGACAGAGAACGTTTCACCATGGATGAAGGATGCTCGAATGCGGTCAAAGAAGTATTCCTTCGTCTTCACGAAAAAGGATTTATCTACAAAGGTTCCAGAATCATCAACTGGTGTCCGGTATGTAAGACTTCCCTTTCTGACGCAGAAGTTGAGCATGAGGAACAGGCAGGACATTTCTGGCACATCAAGTACCCGATCGTAGGAACAGAACGTTTCCTTGAGATCGCAACTACACGTCCGGAAACTCTGCTTGGAGATACAGCGATCGCCGTACACCCGGACGATGACAGGTACAAAGATATCGTAGGAAAGAATGTCATCCTTCCGTTAGTTGGAAGAGAAATCCCGATCGTGGCAGACGCTTACGTTGATAAAGAATTCGGAACAGGTGCGGTTAAGATCACACCGGCACATGACCCGAATGACTTTGAAGTAGGAAAGAGACATAATCTTCCGGAAATCAACATCCTGAATGATGATGCTACCATCGTAGAAGGATACGGAAGATATTCCGGAATGGATCGCTACGAAGCAAGAAAAGCAATCGTAGAAGATCTGGAAAAAGAAGGATACCTTGTAAGCATCGAAGAACATGTACACAACGTTGGAACACATGACAGATGTAAGACAACCGTTGAACCGATGATCAAACCACAGTGGTTTGTTAAGATGGATGAGCTTGCCAAACCGGCGATCAATGCGATCAAGACCGGCGAATTAAAATTCGTACCGGAACGTTTTGGTAAGATCTACCTGAACTGGCTGGAAAATATCCGTGATTGGTGTATTTCACGTCAGATCTGGTGGGGACACAGAATTCCGGCCTACTATTGTGATGAATGTGGAGAAGTGGTTGTTGCACGTGAGATGCCGGAAAAATGCCCGCATTGCGGATGCACACATCTGACACAGGATGAAGATACACTGGATACCTGGTTCAGTTCAGCACTGTGGCCGTTCTCAACACTTGGATGGCCGGAAGAGACAGAGGACTTCAAGTATTTCTATCCGACAGATGTACTGGTAACCGGTTATGATATTATTTTCTTCTGGGTAATCCGTATGGTATTCTCCGGATACGAGCAGACTGGCAAATGTCCATTCAGTGACGTATTAATTCATGGTCTTGTTCGTGATGAGCAGGGACGTAAGATGAGTAAGTCTCTTGGTAATGGTATTGACCCATTAGAGATTATCGACCAGTATGGTGCAGATGCCCTTCGTCTTACTTTAGTAACTGGTAACGCACCTGGTAACGATATGCGTTACTCTGAGAAGAAGATTATTGCAAGCAGAAACTTTGCCAACAAAGTATGGAATGCTTCCAGATTCATGTTAATGAATATTGAAAAAGCAGACCTCAGCAACGTATCTCTTGATGATTTAACACCAGCAGATAAGTGGATCTTATCTAAGGCAAACTCTCTTGTAAAAGAAGTGACAGACAACATGGAGAATTACGACTTCGGTGTTGCTGTTTCCAAGTTAAATGATTTTATCTGGGAAGAATTCTGTGACTGGTACATCGAGATGGTAAAACCAAGACTTTATAACGAAGAGGATACAACAAAGGCAGCAGCACTCTTTACATTAAAGAAAGTATTGACAATTTCCTTAAAGTTATTACACCCATATATGCCATTTATCACAGAAGAAATCTTCTGCAGCTTACAGGATGAAGAAGAGTCCATCATGGTATCTGACTGGCCTGTATTCGAGGAAGCATTTGACTTTAAGGCAGAGGAGAATGAAGTAGAAGTCATTAAGAATGCAGTAAGAAATATCCGTAACCTTCGTGCAGATATGAATGTACCACCAAGCAAGAAAGCAAGCGTATATGTAGTATCTGAAAAAGAGGAAGTTCGTAAAGTATTTGAGGACTCCAGAGTATTCTTTGCAACACTTGGTTATGCAAGCGAAGTACATGTACAGGCAGATAAAGCTGGTATTGCAGACGATGCAGTATCTACCGTTATCCCTGACGCAGTAATCTATATGCCATTTGCAGAGCTTGTAGATGTAGAAAAAGAAATCGCCCGTCTTGAAAAAGAAGCAAAACGTCTTGAGGGCGAGATTAAACGTGCCAAAGGAATGCTCTCTAACGAGAAGTTCATAAGCAAAGCGCCAGCAGCAAAGGTAGAGGCAGAAAAAGAAAAATTAGAGAAATACACTTCTATGGCAGCACAGGTTGCAGAGCGCCTTTCTCAGCTTAAAAAATAAATAGAGATAAGAGGGATAGAGGAATGATGACCTACAGCGAAATGGAACGGGAAATTAATGAGATACCCAAGTTCGGTGCCAAAGCAAGTCTGTCCAATCTCTCCGATTATCTGGAATTAGCGAATCACCCGGAAAGGAATCTCCGGGTGATTCATATTGCAGGGACAAATGGAAAAGGTTCGGTCAGCGCATATATTGACTCGATTTTAAGACAGGCAGGGTATACGACAGCATTATTTACCTCTCCTCATCTGGTAAAGATTAACGAGAGATTTCGTATTAATTTTAAAGAGTGTTCTGATGAAGAATTGATTTTAGCGTGGTGTCAGGTGAAGTCTTTTATGGAAAAGGGTGAGAAGCAGGGATTGCAGCCTCTTACATTTTTTGAGATTCTTTTTCTGATGGGAATGATTCTTTTTTCACAAAAAGAAATTGACTATTGTATTTTAGAGACCGGACTTGGCGGACGTCTTGATGCAACAGTACTTTCAGATCCAGTACTTTCCATAATTACTTCCATCAGTTATGACCATATGGAGATTCTCGGCGATACGATTGAAAAGATTGCAGCAGAAAAAGCAGGAATTATAAAAAATGGGATACCAGTTGTTGCTGTTGATGAAGAAAACGGGGCATTTCCTGTTATCGAAAGAACTGCGAAAGAAAAAAAATCCCCAGTTTACGGGCTGAAATCGCAAGACCTTACAATTTTAAAAAAATACGAGAATAAGATTGATTTTTCTATCAATAGCCGTTATTATAAGATAAGTAACTTAAAGGTAAAGAGTTATGCTTCCTATCAGGTACAGAATGCAGCGCTTGCAGCACTTGCAGCACATGTTCTTTTGCCAGATTTGGCGGAGAATGTTATCAGGAATGGCATTGTAGAGATGTTCTGGGCTGGAAGGATGGAAGAGATTGCAGAGAATGTTTATGTGGATGGAGCACATAATCCGGGAGCGGTTCATCAGATTTATAACAGTTTGACTGATTCTGATAAGGAGTGGCTCTTATTGTTTGCAGTCTGCTCGGATAAAGATTATACCGAGATGATTCGTATACTTGGAAAGATTCCGTGGAAGAGAATATACATTACAAAGATAGACAGTGCAAGAGGAGCGGATACTGATGCGGTCAGACAGTGCTTTGAAGAAGCGGCAGGATGTCCGATATGCGAATTTGAGAGTGCCGGTGAGGCATTTAAGGCAGCTTTACGAGATAGAGGAGATGAAAAAGAAGAGAATCTTTTATGTCTTGGCTCCCTGTATTTAGTGGGAGAGATAAAGGAACTTGCAGCAACAATGTTTTGAAAGTGAGGATATATCATGTTTGATTATGATTTAGAGTTAAAGAAGTTTAAACCAGCAGTAGGCGTAGAAATCGGTGAGGATGAGCTGTTTAGTGATGACATTAAGGATATAACAGATCTTGTAGAAGAACTGGTAGCAGAGCGTGAGGGAAAGAAAGCTTCTAAGTAAGTTTAGTAGGAGGAATATAATGAAGTGTATTAAATGTGGTCGGCCAGTCGGCGCGAGCAGATACTGCAACGCCTGTGGTTTTGACAATAAACACATAGCAAAAGCATTAAATACCGCAGATTATTATTATAATATCGGCCTTGAAAAGGCGCAGATGCATGATTTAAGCGGCGCAGAGATTTATTTAAAGAAAGCTCTCAACTATAATAAGTCCCACAAGAATGCGAGAAATCTTTTAGGTCTTGTCTACAATGAGATGGGAGAAGGCGGAAAGGCCTATATCCAATGGAAGATCAGCGCAAAGCTTTCTTCTGTAGAAGAGAACGTTGCGAATCTTTACATCCGTCAGATGGAAGAACATCCTGCAGTATTTGAGGAGATCAACGAGACAGCAAAGAAATATAACACCGCCCTTTCCTATGCGAAGCAGGGAAGCGATGACCTTGCAATGATTCAGGTAAAGAAGGTACTTAGCATCACACCAAACTTTGTGAATGCACATCTGTTATTTGCCCTTCTTCATATGCGTGCAGGAGATAATGTTTCCGCACAGACTGATTTGAATAACGCACTTGCAATTGACCGCTATAACACAACAGCACGCAAATATCTGAATGAGATGGGCGAGACCCCGGACACTGTACCGGAGAAGCGTCCGGCAGATGCCTTAAAACCGGATAATGAAAACCTTAGAAATGTACGTCCGGTAGACCATTATGAAGATCCGAACAAGGAAACATGGAAACAGTTTGTTTACATGCTGATTGGTCTTGCTATCGGTGTAGTTGCGATGTTTGTTCTTGTTATTCCTAGTGTAAAGGCAAGCGTAAGCGTTGATTATAATAACTTAAAGAAAGAGTACAGCCAGACTACGAATAAAAAAGATGCAGAAATCAGCACATTAAAAGATGACAAGAAGAGTCTCCAGAAAAAGAATAAGAAGCTTACTAAGCGTCTTAAAGTTTACGAAGGCTCCAAAGGCGAAGACAGCATGTATGACAGCATCTTAAAGGCCAGTCAGGCATACTCCAGTGGAAATTATGTGGAATGTGCAAAGCATCTCTTAAAAGTAGACAAAGACTCTCTGCCATCCACAACAGCCAAGAATTTATATACATCCATGAAGGATAAAGCTTTCCAGAATGCTGCAGCACAGTTATATAACAGTGGAAAGGCTTCCTTTGATGCATATAAATATCAGGATGCATTAGATGACCTTGAGCAGTCCTATAAGTATGATAAGAGCTACAATACAGAGTATCATATTGCGATGTGCTATAAGTACTTAAATAAGAATACAGATAAGGCACAGGAATATTTCTATGATATTATCAGCAAAGGAGAAGTGTTCAAAGGGGAATCGTTTGATTGGATGGATGATTTTAAAAGTTATATCTGTAATAGTACGGTGGATGTCTTGTCTCGCTTTATCGACACTTACTCGATCGAGGATGAGGCGGATCGGGTGATCCAGATAGCAGACCAGATCCTTCTGAACGATCCTTGCAACGAGGAGGCTTTGCTCTATAAGATCAAAGCCTTGATTTACCAGAACAACTTTAAATTGGCCCGTTATGTGTACGACCGCTTTTGCGCTTTATACCAAGAGATGTATGGCGAGGCTTTCCCCTCTTCTTTTGAGCAGGTCGTACCGTCTCCGCTGATGAGTCAGCAATCTCCCCAGTAAGTATTATAGTGTGCCTGCTCATTGGCAGGACTGTGCCATTGCTATTGTCACACCTGTGCCATCGTTGTGGCAAGACCGTGCCACCGTTATGGCATGCCTGTGCCATCCGTGTGGCACTCCTCTGCCATTACAGTGGCAAATGTATGCGCCCCACTGATAGCGATCCTTTCGAATAGAGAGGCAGGTGCTATGCCTCTGACTTATCGAAGATTTTTATAAATATTTCTTGATTTATTTATGTCGCTGTTATTGCGTGAATTATGCTTTGTGAGGATATGAAATTTGCCTTAAATTAGCCCTAGGTTAATGCCTTGTTTAGCGTTCGTTAACTCATGGTTTACTGCTCCTCCCTATATTCGCTCTCGTTGTTTCGCACGAGGAAGCGAAGTTGTGTTTTACTATATATATTTTTTTTTCGACTTTAAATTTAATACTATGAGTAACACTATGTCTGACAAGAATTCGGTGAACTTCACACGTAGGGAGTTCTTAGGTACAGTAGCTGCAGCGGCGGCGTTTACAATCGTACCTCGTTCCGTTTTGGGTGGACCGGGCTATACGGCACCTAGCGATATGGTCAATTTGGCCGGTATCGGTGTGGGTAGCCAAGGTGGTGGCGATATACAGAATATCGCTACTCCGGATGTACCAATTAAAAGGAGACCTTTTGGTGGAGGCGGTATGCTGATGCAACCTTATGCGGGCATCCAGCCACCCAGACGGGAACGAAGAGCGTCGGATAATCCTGTGCAAATGGGAGATGCGGAGAAACAATCGTTTAAGCATGCGAATATTTATGCGCTATGTGATGTAGACCACGATTACTCCGGACATATCTTAGCGGGATACCCGAAAGCGAAGAAGTATACCGATTTCCGGGAAATGATCGACAAGGAGAAAG
>ENA-ORMN01004255-ORMN01004255.1-human-gut-metagenome-genome-assembly--contig:-NODE-4255-length-10448-cov-3.560377_pt1 | contig 10448 bp, 7 predicted proteins | sample MGYA00242102_ERZ508993 | MGnify/ENA primary metagenome ERZ508993 (study PRJEB26280, sample SAMEA2338770) | human gut metagenome | biome: human gut; feature: human-associated habitat; material: faeces... | reverse complement strand
AAGGTTCCGGAAACCGTGCTCTGCCTCGACTTTGCACACTCCGGCCTCGGCTCCAACAGCTGCGGTCCCAAGCTGCTGGAAAAATACCACCTGCCGGAAAAGGTGGATTTCCACTGCGTCATTACGCTGTAAATTTGTATAAAAAAGGAGAGCGGAGAGCAGTCTCACGTTCTCCTTTTTTGTTCTTTATTAGGGGCTAAACCCTTTTGGAGAAAATGTGCGGTACAGGCCGGTTTTCCTGATCCAAAGTGATCCCAGCATGGCGCGCGGCGAGGAGGCCGTGGACAAGATCTGCGATGACATTTTGACGCTGTTCGATCAGGACGGCACGCTGCTCAACATCAACATCATCAACGCGCAGCAGATCCTGGCTGCCAACGAGAACCCGGATCTCTTCCCCGATCTGGTCGTCCGCGTGACGGGCTTTACGGCGTATTTCTGCCTGCTGACGCCCGAGTTCCGCAAGCTGGTCGTGGACTGCATCTTGGTTGCATAAAAACTATTCCCCCTTATCAAATAGAAAGAAATCTGCTATAATCATAGTAGGTTTCTTTTTATCACATATCGTGGGGAAGAGGGTTTGTACAACCATGTCGCTGAAGGACGAGTTTCTGAAATCGCTGGTCGGGCAGCAAAAAGACGGTAAGATCCGTTTTGCGCTGGACGATCATGGCGATATTACTCATCTGATCAAGCGCGTGGACCCGCGCTGCCGGGAGGTTTATGAAAAACTGGCAGCTCTCCGCTCGCCGTATCTCCCCGCCGTCCTGCTGATAAAAGAGGTTGACGGTGCGCTGGAGGTGCACGAGGAGTATATCCGCGGACAGACGCTGGAAGCTTATGCACAGGAGCAAGGACCGCTGGACGACGAAACGTTGAGGCAGGTCGCCTTTGATGTCGCACAGGCTCTGCGTCTGCTGCACAGCACGCAGCCGCCCATCATTCACCGCGACGTCAAGCCCCAGAACATACTGCGGCGCGAAAACGGTCGATTTGTGTTGATTGATTTTGACGCTGCACGGCTGTACGACGCGGATGCGGATACCGATACCCGGTGCATTGTGACAATGGGCTATGCCGCGCCGGAACAATATGGTTTGGCGCAGACCGACGTGCGCAGTGATCTGTTTTCGCTGGGCGTAACGCTTTACGAGATGAAGACCGGCGAGCACTACGTCATGGGCGCAAAATGCGAGGGTGCGCTGCACGCTGTGATTGCGCGCTGCACAGCTTTTGATCCGAAAAAGCGGTACGCCAGCGCGGAGGAGCTGTTGCGCGCACTGGATGCACAAACGCCCGCGGGCAAAAAGCGCAGACTCAGGCGCGGCGTCGGCGCAGGCGCAATGGCTTTGCTGTTGGCGGGAGCCTGGCTCTGCCCTTCGCCGATGGTTCAAACGGTCGAACCGAATGCCTTGCCGTCCTCGGCCACGCCCGCCCCTTCGCCGATGCTTGCGGCGACAGCGCCAAGCGCGGCTGCATTGCCCTGCACTTGCCTTCTGCGCTCCGCACGGCTCTCCACGCCGGATGGCAGTACGGTGCTGCCCCTTAACGGTGAGCCGCTGACGCTGGCACTGCATGTTGAGGGCAATTTTGACAGCGGACACTGTTCGGCGGAAAATCATGACAGGGAAGCGTCGCTGCGCGGCGCAAAGCTGCTGCACCGAAGCGCGGGAGCTCAGGCAGTGCTTTCAGACGGAAATGTGTTGACGATTCAATCCCCCGGCGTTTATCTGATTGACAGCCTGATCTCCTACCACGACCAAACCATCGGCCCGGAGCAGCTGCTGCTCGTGGCTACGGAACATTCGTCGGCCTATCAGGACTGCAAATGTCTTTGGAGCTGGAAGGATACCCGCCCCACCTTTGACAGCCATCTGACGCTGCCCACGGACGGCTCCCTCCTGCGCGTGACCTTTGGATTGGAGCCGGGCTACGACCGCCGCCTTTGCACGGCGGAGGAGCATTTGGAGGTCCATCCGCTTTATGCTGAGATCTCCCAAAGACCGGAGGGCTCTGCGGCGACGGTGGAAAACGATGTGGATATGCTGTTTGATGTGCCCGGCACATACAACGTGCGGCTGAATCTGGAATATGCCGGTGTGCTGGAGAGCGTGAGCTACGAAGTCGTGATCTCCGAATCGTAAAAAAACGACAGGGGGAAGGGCGTTTGACCAAATAAATCCATACATCGTTCCCTGATCGCCTTCAAACACCACAAAACGGGAGCACTGCTTTCATCTGACGAAAAAGCAGCGCTCCCGTTTTGAGGTTTGGGGGAAAATTACATAAAATACTTTCCCTTGTAAAAGTTTTCGTTCCCGGTGGGCTTGGCGGTGAAGCGGAACATCACACACCCGTCCGGGCAGACGATGGTCTTGGAATATTTGCTCTCCCCGCCGATGTTGGTCAGGTCGCCGCCGCTGCGCACTGCTTCCATGATCGGGTAGAGCATCATCATGGTTTTGGAGCAGATTCCGTAGCCCTGCCCATTGACAGGACAGCCGTAAGTACAATGATAGATATCCCCGATCTGCTCGCCGTTTCGGCAATAATGCTCGGTCTTGTCCCCGCGCAGGAAGCCGGTTACCTCGACGGTGAACTCGTATTCTTCGTCGTACCACTTGTGCATCTTCCGAATTCCTCCTTAATTTTGCTGGCATTGCCAGTCGATCTCGTCCATTTCATTGAAGCGGCGCAGGCGTTCGATGGCGCGTTCCACGCCTTGCGCCGGCGCTTTGGTGCGGCGCACACCGTCCTCCCACCAGAGATTTTTGACGCGCAGCACCTTTGACCTGCGGTCGCAGACCGCCTCGATGCGCCCGACAAAGCGCTCTCCGTGCAGAATGGGCAGCACATAGCTGCCGTAGATGCGCTTTTCCGGCGGAGTATAGATCTCCCAACGATAGTGGAAGTCGAACAGCGCTTCGATCAGCTTTCGATCCCACAGCATGGGATCGAGCGGCGCGAGAAATTCCGTGCGCGGCGCAAAGGTCTCCCGGCGGGCGCGGTCGAGAAGCGCTTCGTCCTCCGCCAGCGCATAAAGCGGTTCCTTGAAGCCTTCGATCTGTACCGGCAGCAGCGCGCCGCTTTGCTTCAGCGCCGCAAACACCGCCCGACGCTTTCCGCCCCGCAGATCGAGCCCCAGAAAGGCGTCGGACGCGCGGTCGCCCAGCAAGCCCACCGCGCCGATGCGCCGCTTTACGCGCCAGATCAGATGCGCAGCTTCGTCCGGAAAGGGATCGGGTGCATCCAGCAGCTCCTGCGGCAGCATATCGTATGATTTTGCATAAAACTTGATGTTGCCCGCTTTGTGGTGAACCATCAGTTCGCCGCGGAAATAGAGTGTTTCCAGCACGGCGCGGCTCAGGCGGGTTTCCGACCAATACCAATCCGCGCGTTCCTGCAGGTCCAGATCCTGGCTGGAAAGCGGCCCGCGCACCTCGATTTCCCGCAGCACACGCTCTGCGGCCTGTTCCACCTGCTCCCCGCCGCGCGTTTGGTGCTCCTGCCAGAATTGCCTTTCGCGGGCAAAGCAGGGCCAGTCCTGCGCCGGCAGGATGGATAACTGCTTGTCGAAATAGTCGATCAGCGCGCGGTCTTCGTAGAGCAGCGATTGCAGATCCTGCTTGCGGTACCCCTTCACACGGGAAAGCAGCGTCAGATCTGCGCTGCGCCCGCAGAGATCCACCGGGTCGTACTGTACGCAGCCTGCCTGACGGACATAATTCAGCGCGCCTTGCTTCCCTTTGAAGCGATAGCCTCCGATCAGCCCGTTCTTGAGCAGCAGGAACCGCCGCGCCTGCCGGATGCTCAGCGTCCGCATGTTTTCTTCCCTCCCCGCTTTCTGATACTGAGTATAGCAGAAGAACGACGACAACAGTATGTCATCGTTCTTCGCAAAAAAGAAAGAGACTTGTTGAAGTCTCTTTCTTTGGCTTTCGGAATCAGAACTTGACTTCGCGGCGCTCACGGTCGGAGATATAGGCGTTCTCCATCAGCGCGGTGAGCATGCGGCCTTCCTTTACGCCGTAGCGAACCTCGCCGCCGTAGAGAATGGCCTCGACCCACTGGCGGGTGGGGTGCGGCAGCTCCGGGGGCAGCTTGGGCTCGACCCAGCCGTCCTTGAGGTATTTCTGGGAATCGGCAGTTTTGATGCGAACCTTGTCGTCCTCGCAGAGGATCACGCCCTTGGTGCCGTAAACTTCGAAGATCTGCGGGCACATGGGGGAAACGAGCGAGGTTTCGGACACAGCGATCGCGCCGCCCTCAAATTCGATGGTGGAGATGGAGTTATCCTCCACGGCATGGCCGGTCTTGTTGGTGAACATGGACTGGATGCGCACAGGGTTGCCCAGCATCCAGGCAGACAGATACATCGGGTGTGCGCCAAGGTCCATCATCGCGCCGCCGCCGGTGGTCTCCGGGTCATACCAATAGTCGGGCAGCCAGCCGGCCAGCGCGCCGTCGTGGCAGTTGCGGCAGCGCAGCACAGTGACATCGCCGATCACGCCGGACTCAATCGCCTGCTTGATAAACAGGAATTTGGGCCATGCGCGCTGCGGCAGGGAGATGGTGAAGACCACATGGTTCTCTTCCACGGCCTTGATGACTTCGTCGCAGTCCTTGACGTTCAGACACATGACTTTTTCGGTGTAGATGTGCTTGCCTGCCTTGGCGGCCTTGATCATGATATCCTTGTGCATGTTGGTGGGGGTGTCAATGCAGACGGCGTCCACGTCGTCCCGCGCCAGCAGCTTGTCCAGATCGGGTTCAAAGGCCGTGCCCAGCTCCTTCGCCCAGGCCTGGCCGCGCTCGGGGATCTCATCCCAGACACAGGTCAGCTGCACATCGTCCATCTCGGACAGGCGGCGCGCATACTCCGGCGCGTGAACATGCCATTTGCTCAACATTGCAACTTTCAGCATAACAATCGGCTCCTTTGTTTGATTCTATTTACAGGCCTTACACTTTTATTATCGGGTATTTTCTGTCTCTTGTCAACGAAAAACGGACGCAAACCTATCCAATCATTTTACAGGACAAGCGGCTTGGGGGCGCTGCCTGCAAAGGCGCGGAAGTTGTGATAGACGACCTTTTCGATCACTTCCTGCGGCAGGTTCAGGCTGTTTAATAACTCCTCAAAAGGCATGTTCAGGCTGGGGCCGGAGACGCCCAGATTGTTCATGCCCTTGCCGCCCAGCGCCGCGGTGGCCAGCCCCAGCGCGTTGTCGCCTTCGAACGCATCGCCGAAGTCGGTGTCGGTGCCCAGCTGGATGCGGTCCTGATAGCGGATGAAGAAATTGCGCCAGAACGTAGGATCGGCGGCGAAAAATTCATACATCTCCGTGCCGGGCGTGATGTCCAGGCGGACGTTCTCATAGGTATCGAGAAGGCGCTCGATGTGCGCGGGATTGTCGCCGCAGAAATACAGATGGCACAGGCAGATGTGCAGCTTCGGATGGCGCGCGAGGATCTTTTCCGGCACGGCGTAAAGCTCACTGAGAGATGCATAGCCGCCGTTTCCGTAGAACCAGCCGTTTTCCTTGGCGAAGGCAGGCGCCTTTTCGTCGTCCCAGAAGGTCGCGGGATCGCCGACGTGCCAGAGAATGGGCGTGCCGCGCTTTTCCAGCTCCGCAAACATGGCGTCGAATTTCTCGTCCGAAAGATCCACGCCCTTTTCTTTAAAGACGGTGGGCTTGGTCTCGATGAACTTGATACCGTCCGCGCCTTTGTCCAGCCAATTAACGACGTGTGCGCGGTAGTCCTCACAGGGGTGTACCAGCCCGGCAAAGAAATAGCAGCGCTTGGGGTCGGCGCGCTTGACCGCCAGGCAGTTGTCGTTGTTCTGCGCGTTGAAGAAGGAATTCATGCAGGAAAGGCTTAAAATGGCATAAGCCTCATAACCGCGTGCGTCGGCACAGCGAACGAACCAGTCGCCCGCAGGATGGCGGGTGTGCATATGACCATCGATGAGTTTCATCATCTAAACCTCCTTGTATAAAACGATGAAAGGCGATGCGGGAATGGAGCCCGAAAGAATGCAACATTCCTCCAAATCCTAAAAATTCTCGGCGCCGCTTCCGGAATCCTTGTCCGGGATGGGATTTTAAGGGAGCTTTTTTGCGGGGCAGCTTGCGGCACGGTAGCAGAAAAGGGCTCCCGCAAAAAGTGGGAACCCTTTGATGTTGGAAGTTAGATGTCGTCTTCCGGCGTATCGTTGCCGTCGTCGTCCGCTTCGGCGCGGTCGAGCAGGCGGGCGATGTCGGCTTCTTCATCGCCCTGATAGCCAAGGTCTTCAGCCAGTGCCTCGTCGGCAGGAACAGCGCCCTCGGCGAGAGCCTCGCTTGCTTGCGCGTGCGCCTGCTCAATGGCTTCGGCTTCGGGAGTCTCCTCCACCTTTTCGGTGGCGGTGACGGCCACCACGCGGCTGTCGCCTGCAAGGCGCATCATGCGCACGCCCTGCGTTGAGCGGGACTGGGTGGAGATATCGGCCACTGCGGTGCGGATGATGGTGCCGTCGTCGGAGATCATCATCACGTCCTCCTCCTCGCGCACCAGCATCAGCGCGGCCAGCAATCCGGTCTTATCGGTCAGCTGCATGGCCTTGATGCCCTTGCCGCCGCGGCTCTGCACGCGGTATTCCTCCACCGGCGTGCGCTTGCCATAGCCGTTTTCGGACACAGTGAGCACCTGCGTGCCCTCGTGCACGACGCTCATGGACACGATCTCGTCGCCGGGATCGAGTTCCATGGATTTGACGCCCATGGCCGAGCGGCCCATCAGGCGGATATTGTCCTCGTGGAAGCGGATGGACATGCCCTGGCGGGTGCCCAGCAGCAGCTCACGGGTGCCGTCGGTCAGCGCCACGCCGATCAGCTCGTCGTCCTCGCGCAGCGTCACGGCGATCAGGCCGCTGGCGCGCATGTTCGAAAATTCGGAAAGCGCAGTCTTTTTGATGACGCCGTTCTTGGTCGCCATCACCAGATTGCCGCCCTGGTTTTCATCCACGGGGATGACGGTCGTGACCTTCTCGCCGCCGTCCAATTGCAGGAGGTTGACAATCGCGGTGCCCTTGGCGGTGCGCCCGGCTTCCGGAATTTCATAGCAGGTGAGCTTGAACATCCGGCCGCGGGTGGTGAAGAACAGCAGTTCCGCGTGCGTGGAGGTGACGAAGATCTGCTCGGCGTAATCCTCCTCACGGGTGGTCATGCCGGTGATGCCCTTGCCGCCGCGCTTCTGCGCGCGGTAGGTATCCGCCGTGACGCGCTTGATGTAGCCAAAGTGCGTCAGCGTCACCGCCATATCCTCTTCCTGAATCAGATCTGCCAACTCAATTTCGTTGGCCACGGGCACGATTTCCGTGCGGCGCGGATCGGCATATTTATCGCGAATGACCAGAATCTCCTTGCGGATGATGCCGCGCACCAGCTCGTCGCTGCTCAGCACGTCGCGCAGGTAGGCGATGGTCTTTTCGAGTTCCGCATATTCCTCGCGCAGGCGGTCGCGTTCCAAGCCGACCAGGCGCTGCAAACGCATGTCCAGAATGGCCTGCGCCTGCTTTTCGGTCAGGCCGAAGCGGGTCATCAGACCCTCCTTGGCCTCTGCGCCGGTCTTGGCGGCGCGGATCAGGCTGATGACCTCGTCGATGTGATCCAGCGCGACCAGCAAGCCCTCCAGGATATGGGCGCGGGCTTCTGCACGGCCCAGCTCGTAGCGGGTGCGGCGGATGATGACGTCCTTTTGGTGCTCAATATAATAATAGATCATCTCGCGCAGGTTCAGCACCTTGGGCACGCCGCCCACCAGCGCCAGCATGTTGACGCCGAAGGTCTCCTGCATCTGCGTGTGCTTAAAGAGCGTGTTGAGCACGATCTGGGGATTGACGTCCTTCTTCAGCTCGATGACGATGCGCATGCCCTTGCGGTCGGATTCGTCGCGCAGGTCGGAGATGCCGTCCACGCGCTTGTCGTGAACCAGCTCTGCGATCTTTTCCACCAGGCGCGCCTTGTTGACCTGATAGGGAATCTCGGTCACGACAATGCGGCTGCGGTTGGCATTGATGGGCTCGATCTCGGTGCGGGCACGCATGATGATGCGGCCGCGGCCCGTAAGATACGCCGACTTGATGCCGTTGAGGCCCATGATCAGGCCCGCCGTAGGGAAATCCGGCCCTTTGATGATGTTCATCAGGTCCGCAACCGAGCAGTCCGGATGATCCAGCATATAGACCACCGCGTCGATGGTCTCGCCCATGTTGTGCGGAGGAATGTTGGTGGCCATGCCTACCGCGATGCCGCCGGAACCGTTGACCAGCAGGTTCGGGAAGCGGGAGGGCAGCACCTCCGGCTGCATTAGCGTTTCATCGAAGTTGGGATAGAAATCCACCGTCTGCTTGTCCAGATCGGCGGTCAGATCTGCCGCCATCTTGGAAAGGCGCGCCTCGGTGTAACGCATGGCCGCGGGGCTGTCGCCGTCCACGGAGCCGAAGTTGCCCTGGCCTTCCACCAGCATATAGCGCATGGAGAAATCCTGCGCCAGACGCACCATGGCGTCGTAGACGGCGGTATCGCCGTGGGGGTGATATTTACCAAGCACGTCGCCCACGATGCGGGCGCTCTTGCGGAAGGGCTTATCGGGCGTCATGCCCAGCTCCGTCATGGCGTAGAGGATGCGCCGGTGGACGGGCTTGAGGCCGTCGCGCACATCGGGCAGCGCGCGGGAGACGATAACCGCCATGGCATAGGAGATGAACGAGTTTTTCAGCTCGTGCTCGATGTCCAGCGGAATCAGGCGTTCGCCCTGATAGTTGTCGTTTTGATCCATAAAGCGGTACTCCTTGCTGTGAAGGGATCTTAAATATCCAGATTCTCCACGAGATTGGCGTTTTCGGTGATGAATTCGCGGCGGGGCTCGACCTTATCGCCCATCAGCAGGTTGAACATGGCGTCGGCGCTGACCGCGTCCTCGAGCTTGACGCGCTTCATGATGCGGCGGGAGGGGTCCATCGTGGTCTCCCAGAGCTGCTCGGCGCTCATTTCGCCAAGGCCTTTGTAGCGCTGCACCGTCACGTCGTTGCCGCGGCCGATTTCGTCCAGGTAGGCCGCCAGCTCCTCGTCGGAATAGACGTAGTGCTCCTTTTTGTTCTTGACGATCTTGAACAGCGGGGGCTGCGCAACGTAGACATAACCGCCGTCGATCAGCGGGCGCATATAGCGGTAGAAGAAGGTCAGCAGCAGAATGCGGATATGGCTGCCGTCCACATCGGCATCAGTCATGCAGACGATGCGGTGATAGCGCAGCTTTTCGGGATTGAAATCATCGCCTACGCCTGCGCCGAAGGCCGTGATCATCGCCTTGATTTCCGCATTGGCCAGAATCTTGTCCAGGCGGGTCTTCTCGACGTTCAGGATCTTGCCGCGCAGGGGCAGAATCGCCTGGAAGTTGCGGTCGCGGCCGTTCTTGGCCGAACCGCCTGCGGAGTCGCCCTCAACGATGAAAATTTCGCATTTGCTGGGGTCGCGCTCGGTGCAGTCCGCCAGCTTGCCCGGCAGCTTGCTGCTTTCCAGCCCGGTCTTATTACGGGCGTTATCTCTGGCCTTGCGGGCCGCCTCTCTGGCGCGGGAGGCCATCAGGCACTTGTCCAGAATCGCCTTGGCGGGCGCGGGATTTTCCTCAAGATAGGTGGCCAATCCTTCGGAGAAGATGGAATCGACATAGCCGCGCACCTCGCTGTTGCCCAGCTTGGTCTTGGTCTGCCCTTCAAACTGCGGATCAACCAGCTTGACCGAAACCACCGCCGTCAGCCCCTCGCGGATGTCGTCGCCGGTCAGGTTCGCATCGCTGTCTTTGAGGATTTTCGCCTTGCGGCCGTAGTCGTTGATGACGCGGGTCAGCGCGCGGCGGAAGCCTTCCAGATGCGTGCCGCCCTCAACGGTATCAATGTTGTTGGCAAAGGAAAACACGTTTTCCGTGTAAGAATCGTTGTACTGCATCGAGACCTCGACCGCCGTGCCGTCCTTGACGCCGGAGAAAAACAGCGGCTCGGGGAAGAGCACCTCGCGGTTCTTATTGAGGTATTCGATGAAGGAGCGGATGCCGCCTTCGTAGTGGAAGACCTGATCCTGTCCCTCGCCGCGCTTGTCGGTCAGCTCAATGCGGATGCCCGCGTTGAGGAAGGCCAGCTCCCGCAGCCGCTCCACCCCCGGAAAATCCCGGGTAGGCTCCATGTAGTCGGCTAAGTATAGGATCTTATCCAGCTTGGTCATGCCCGCCTTGCCGGTGGTGTGGCTGAAGATGGCCTCGCACTCTTCCTTTGGCTCGCAGAAGACATGCTCGGCCAGAGCCGCGCCGGTCTTGGAGTGCAGGAGCTTCACGCTCGTCTGCTCCAGCTCGTCCAGCGCCACCCCATACTTTTCGCAGGTGGCCAGCTGCGGCTCCAGCTCCCAGTA
>ENA-ORMN01004245-ORMN01004245.1-human-gut-metagenome-genome-assembly--contig:-NODE-4245-length-10467-cov-3.397330_pt1 | contig 10467 bp, 8 predicted proteins | sample MGYA00242102_ERZ508993 | MGnify/ENA primary metagenome ERZ508993 (study PRJEB26280, sample SAMEA2338770) | human gut metagenome | biome: human gut; feature: human-associated habitat; material: faeces... | reverse complement strand
CGGCGTTTACGCCTCCTTTCGCGGCACGCTGAGAGGGGAGCGGGTGATTGCCCTGCGGGCTGACATCGATGCGCTGCCGGTGCAAGAGGAAAAGGAAAACCGGTCAGTGAATTTGAAACGTCCGACCGGATTTTTGCGGCCTGCGCCGGAGCAGCGATCTACCGCCGGGAATTTCTGGAAAAGACCGGACTTTTTGACGAAGAACATTTCGCTTATCTGGAAGATACCGACATCGGCTATCGTGCGCGGCTTTTGGGCTACGAGAACTGGTATGAGCCGTCCGCGAAGGTTTACCACGTCGGAAGCGGAACGAGCGGCTCCCGGTATAACCTCTTTAAAATCCGTTATTCTTCCAGGAACAATATTTATCTGATCTATAAAAATATGCCGGTTTTACAGATTTTGCTTAACCTGCCGGTCTTTATCCTCGGTTTTTCGGCAAAACTGGTCTTTTTTGCATCGAAGGGATACGGAAAAGAATATCTGGCAGGAATCAAGAATGGTTTTTTCATCTGCCGGAAGCCGGAAAACAGAGCAAAAAAGATCCGTTTCGAGTGGAAGCGCCTCGGCACGTATTTTGTCATCGAATGGGAGCTTTTTATCAATGTGTTCCGGAGATTTCTGGAGAGGGCATAAGGATTCTTTCAAAAGATTACGAAAAAGTTAAAAAGTTTACGGAAATAAGAAGAATGTTAGAAAAATATGATTGCTCTTTTTTGGAACTTATTGTATAGTTAGGGGTAGGGAATTTTTAAATCCCGAAAAAAACAGATAAGGTGAACGAATTTGATCAACGATAATCAGAAATATTTTGACCGGATGCACGTTCTGATCGATGCCCTGGTGCTCGCACTTTCCTATGTACTGTCCTGGTACTGCTATGTGCGGCTGGGCGTTATGAATAATCATCCGGAGAGGGGAATTCTGCCGCCGGCGACGTATATGATGGCACTGCTCTATATCGTGCCCGGCTATCTGCTGCTTTACTATGCATTCAATCTCTATGCATCCAAGCGTTTTCAGGGAAGACGTCTGGAATTTGCCAATATCTTAAAAGCGAATACGGTTGGATTTCTGGTCTGGCTGGCCAGCCTTTACATGGTGCGCCAGGTTCACTTTTCCCGTGGTATGCTCTGCATCTTCTTTGTGCTGAATGTGACACTGGAAACGATCGTAAGAAATCTGATCCACTATATCTTAAGCAATATGTGGAAACACGGCCGCAACCAGAAGCAGATTCTGATGGTCGGCTACAGCCGTGCGACCGAGGAATACATTGACCGGATCATTGCAAACCCGGAGTGGGGCTATCTCGTCCGCGGAATCCTCGATGACCATGTCAAAGCGGGAACGATGTACCGCGGTATCAAGGTTCTTGGAAGAATCAACAATCTTTCAGTCATTCTGCCGGAAAACAAACTGGATGAAATTGCCATTACCCTTGGCCTGAACGAATACTTCCGCCTGGAGGAGATCGTTGCCATGTGTGAAAAATCCGGCGTACATACCCAGTTTGTGCCGGATTACCACAACATCATTCCGACAAAGCCGTACACAGAAGACCTGCAGGGACTTCCTGTCGTCAATATCCGCTATGTGCCGCTTTCCAACACGTTCAACGCGATGCTGAAACGGATTGTGGATATTTTCGGCGCGCTCGTGGCGATCATTCTGTTCTCACCGGTGATGCTGTTTTCCTGCATCATGATCAAGCTGACCTCACCGGGTCCGCTGATCTACCGTCAGACACGCGTCGGACTGCACAACAAACCGTTTGAAATGTACAAGTTCCGTTCGATGGAAGTTCAGACGGAGGAGAAAGAAAAGAAGGCATGGACCGTGAAGAATGACCCGCGTGTGACGGGATTTGGAAAATTCATGCGCCATACCAGCATTGATGAGCTTCCACAGCTCTTTAACATCTTAAAAGGAGATATGAGCCTGGTCGGACCGAGGCCGGAGCGACCTTTCTTTGTGGAAAAATTCCGGGAGGAGATCCCGCGTTATATGGTAAAACATCAGGTTCGTCCCGGTCTTACGGGATGGGCGCAGGTGAATGGATACCGGGGGGATACTTCTATCCGCAAGCGTATTGACTGTGATCTGTATTATATTGAAAACTGGACGCTGGGACTTGATTTTAAAATTCTGTTCCTGACCTTTTTCAAAGGATTTGTGAATAAAAACGCTTACTAAAAGATAAGGGGAAAAGAGATGTCGAAGAAGAATTACAAAAAGAGCAGAAAATACAAAAAAATGCGCCGCAGAAAAATAATTTTCGGAATTGAAATCACCGTTCTGCTGATTCTTTCCGGAATTCTGTTCGTCTACGCATGGATCAACCGTTCGATGGATAAGATGAATCAGGATACGCTGGACAGCTCCCAGATTCAGATCAACAGTGAAGTAAAGGCAAATACCGATCTCTCACAGATGTCCGGTACACAGGTCATCGCGCTGGTCGGCGTGGATGCCAGAGGTGTGGAAGGCTCCGAGCTGGCAGAAAGCATGAACAGTGACACGATTATTCTCTGTTGTATTGATCATGACAAGCAGGAAATCCGTATGGTGTCGATTATGCGTGACACCTGGATGAATATGGCGAAATATACCGATGAATATTATGAGTTTGACAAAGCCAATTCCGCATACAACCGCGGCGGCCCGGAGAGTATGCTCTCCATGCTGAATACAAACCTTGACTTTGCACTGACCGATTACGTTACCGTAAACTTCAAGGCACTCGCCGATGCGATTGATGTCCTGGGCGGTCTCGACATCGAGATGACAAATGCAGAGTGTGTTCATGCAAACAACTACAACAGAGAGGTATCGGAAGCACAGGGCGTAGAGTATGAAGCTATTCCGTATGATGAGGACCTTGGGGATGATTACAGCGAAGTACGTCATGTCAGCGGTGCGCTTGCTACCTCCTATGCGCGGATCCGTTATGGCGGCGGTGATGATGCAAAACGTACCAGCCGTCAGCGAATTGTTATCAATCTTATGGTACAGAAGCTGAAACAGAATCCGACCAAGATTCCGGAAATTCTGGACAAGGTGATGGGAAATGTCAGCACCAGTCTTACCAAGAATGAAATCCTGGAACTTGGTATGCATGCGGTAACGTATACGATGGGAACCTCCTATGCCTATCCGTTCCAGCTCTGCTATGGTGAAAATGTAGTGAATGCCCTTGGTGAGGATGTTGTAATTCCGGTTACGCTGGAGTTCAATGTAAGAGAGCTGCATGAATATCTGTATCCGGGTCTTTCGTATGAACCGTCTGCGGCTGTTACAGAGTACAGCGACTACATTGCAAGAAAGAGCGGTTACGATGAAGATATGATCGGCTATGTGCTGAACCAGGGGCCTGGTGCAGAGGCAGATTCGGTGATCGCAGGCGACTAAATACGAGGGAGAAAACCAGACATGAAATTCTATACCGTTGATGTTATGATACCAACGTATAAACCAGGGCAGGAGTTCGCAGAGCTTCTGCCCCGCCTTTTGGAACAGACTTACCCGATCCGGTCGATCCGGGTTGTAAACACAGGGAAAAAGTTCTGGAACCCGGCGTGGGAGCAGTTATCGGATAAAATTATGGTAGAGCATATCCGGCCAAGCGAATTTGACCACGGCGGAACGAGAAGGGCGATGGCAGAAAGTTCGGATGCGGATCTTTTGCTTTTTATGACCCAGGATGCCATGCCGTACGACAATGCGTGCGTGGAACATCTGGTGGAAAAATTTTCACTGCCGCATGTGAAGGCGGCCTATGCGCGGCAGCTTCCGCGGGATGACTGCCGTACACTGGAACGGTTTACGAGAGGCTTTAACTATCCGGAGGAGAGTGATATCAAGGATGCCGGTGATCTGCCAAAACTTGGTGTTAAGACTTTTTTCTGCTCCAATGTCTGTGCAATGTATGACCGCAGGACATATGAAGAGCTGGGTGGATTTGTAGAAAGCACCTTGTTTAACGAAGATATGATCTATGCCGGGCATCTTGTGCAGGCGGGCTATGCGATTGCCTATGCGGCAGATGCGAAGGTGGTACATTCCCACAATTACGGTTGTCTGGCACAGCTTCACCGCAATTTCGACCTCGGTGTATCCCAGGCACAGCATCCGGAGATCTTTGATGCGTATCCGTCTGAGGGTGAGGGAATCCGTATGGTGAAAAAATCGGCATCCTACGTCTGCAAAATTCATAAGCCGTGGCTGCTCGTCACGTTATTTTTTCAAAGCGGATTCAAATATGTGGGATACTTCCTCGGAAAACGATACAAAAGCCTTCCGGACGGTGTGATCCGCTGGTGTACCTCAAACAAAACGTGGTGGGAATATCACGGAAAGATAAGAAAAAAACGAAATAGAAGATAAGTGAAAGTAAAAAACAAAAATAAAAAGATTTTGTAAGTAAATACGAAATGCTCCATAAGGTTGACAGAGAACGGAGCAGCGTGGTAAAAAAGTAAAGAACAAGAAATTAGAAGGCGGCATAACCTGAAAACAGAACAAGGGTGCCGCCTTTTGCTGTTAGGAGGAAAAAATCTATGTGTGGAATTGTTGGATATATTGGAACCTGCCAGGCTGCCCCGGTGCTGCTGGACGGATTGTCAAAGCTGGAGTACCGCGGATACGATTCGGCCGGAATTGCTGTATACGATGGAAACAAAATTCAGATGCAGAAAGCAATGGGCCGTCTGAAGGTGCTTGAGGAAATGACACAAAATGGAGCGACACTTCCGGGTACCGTAGGAATCGGACATACGAGATGGGCAACGCATGGGGCACCTTCCGATCTGAATGCACATCCGCATTTCAATAAAGACCACTCGATTGTCGTTGTACACAATGGAATTATTGAGAATTATCTGAAATTAAAGAAAAAACTGATGTCCAAAGGATATGAGTTCCTTTCGGAGACAGATACCGAGGTAATTGCCCATATGCTGGATTACTATTATAACGGCGATCCGCTTGCAACGATCACAAAGGTTATGCACCGCATGGAGGGATCGTATGCACTGGGTATCCTGTTCCGCGACCATCCGGATGAGGTGTATGCGGTCCGTAAAGACAGCCCGCTGATCGTTGGTACAAGTAAGAGCGGAAACCTGATTGCATCCGATGTTCCGGCTGTCCTGAAATATACAAGAGATGTCTATTTTCTGGAAAATGAGGAGATCGTGAAACTGACCCGCGATGGCCTTCACTTCTACAATATTGACGAGGAGGAGCTGGAGAAAGAGGCAACCCACATCGACTGGGATATGAATGCGGCAGAAAAAGGCGGCTATGAGCATTTCATGCTGAAAGAGATGCATGAGCAGCCAAAAGCCGTAAAAGATACCCTGACGCCGCGTATTAAGAACGGTGATGTTGTGATCGAAGAACTCGGCATGACTGATGAGGAGATCCGCGCGATCCGCAAAATCTTTATCGTTGCCTGCGGTTCCGCATACCACACCGGTGTAACCGCAAAATACGTCTTCGAAAAGCTGGCAAGAATCCCGGTTGAGGTAGATCTGGCAAGCGAATTCCGCTACCGTGATCCGATTCTGCCGGAAAATACGCTCGTGGTCATCGTCAGCCAGTCGGGTGAGACGGCCGATACCCTCGCGGCTCTCCGCCTTGCAAAAGAAAAGGGCGTGCGTACCCTTGGCATCGTAAACGTAGTTGGAAGTTCGATTGCAAGAGAGGCAGACAATGTCATGTACACCTGGGCCGGTCCGGAGATCGCTGTTGCGACAACGAAAGCGTACAGCACACAGCTTATCGCGCAGTACCTTCTGGCGATGAAGTTTGCCAAAGTACGCGGAACCGTTTCACAGAATGACTTCGATGCGATGATCCAGAGCCTTGAGCGCCTGCCGGAGCAGATTTCCCTGCTGCTGTCCCACAAGGAGAACGTACAGCGTTTTGCCAACCGTTATCTTGCGGCAGAACACGTCTTTTTCATCGGACGCGGCATCGACTATGCAATCTCGATGGAGGGCTCCCTGAAGCTGAAAGAGATTTCCTACATCCACTCCGAGGCGTATGCAGCCGGTGAGCTGAAACACGGAACCATTTCCCTGATTGAGGACGGACGCCTTGTCGTAGCCGTGCTGACCCAGCCGGAGCTCTACAAGAAAACGATCAGCAATATTCAGGAAGTGAAAACACGAGGCGCGTTTGTCATGGCGGTAACGACCGTTGGCAATACAGAAGTGGAAAAAGTAGCCGACTACGTAGTTTACCTGCCGGAGACAAATCCGATTTTTGCAAACTCCCTGGCGATCATTCCGCTGCAGCTCTTTGGCTACTACGTATCGATCGGCAGAGGCCTCGATGTGGATAAACCGAGAAACTTGGCGAAATCGGTTACGGTAGAATAAAAACCGCAGCATAAAATTCCTCTTTTTTCAAAATTATCACAGTTTCAACACAATTCTAACGTACAATAGGCAGTAGAAAATGAAGAAAGAAATAAGAGCACTGTGTATTGGTGCCTGAGATAGAAAAGAGAAAGAGGGATCAGCCATGAGTGAAGAATTCAAAAAAGAAGAAATAAATGGTGAGGCAGCAGAGAAAACCAAAGCTGCAGAGCATACAGAAGAAGTAAAAGCAGAAACGACAGCAGAGCAGAGCGCAGCAGAGACGGAAAAACCGCAGGAAACCGCAGAAGCGCCGAAGGCGGAAGAAAAGAAAACGACAACCTACAGCTGGGTGAATCCGAAAATCAGCGGAAAGACCGGCGAGGAGAATAACAGCGCTTCCTACACCGGAAAACCGGACCCGTCGGAGGCAAAGGCAGAGCAGACATCTTCTGCAAAGACAGAACATTATCAGTACCAGTCACAGACACAGAGTGCTCCGAAGCAGGAAAAACCACAGTTTTCTGCCGTTACGCAGCCGCAGGATCACAAAAAGAAAGCGAAAAAACCAATGTCAGCCGCAAAAAAATGGGGCATGACACTTGCCATGGCAGCGTGCTTCGGACTCGTGGCAGGCGGTGTTTTCATTGGGACTGCAGCAGTCGGTACGAAAGTGATCGGTACAGCAACAGAGCAGAAGCAGGAAGTTACAATTCCGACGACCACCACAACAACGGCAGCAGACAGCAGTGATACCTCCGATACCGTAAAAGCAACCGGCGAGATGTCCGTGAAAGATGTTGCATCGAGTGCGATGCCGTCTCTGGTAGCAATTTCTACGACAACGGTGGAAGAAGTTGAGACATTCTTCGGAACCACAAGCCAGGAAGTTCCTGCAAGCGGAACCGGAGTTATTGTCGGACAGAACGACGATGAGCTCCTGATTGCGACAAACAACCACGTTGTCAGCGGTGCAACGTCTCTTTCCGTCAGCTTTATCGACGATGAGACGGTAGAAGGCCAGATCAAAGGTACCGATGCGGACAATGACCTTGCTGTTGTTGCAGTAAAACTTTCCGACATCAAGGACGAGACAAAGAGCCAGATCAAAATTGCCGTGATGGGAAATTCCGATGACCTTGAGGTCGGTGATCAGGTTGTGGCAATCGGAAATGCACTGGGAACCGGCCAGTCCCTGACGAGCGGATATATCAGTGCAAAAGACCGTACGATCTCCAGTCAGGATGAGAGTACCGGCGAGACGATTACTTCTGAGGGACTGATCCAGACCGATGCAGCCATCAACCCTGGAAACAGCGGCGGCGCCCTTCTGAACATGAACGGTGAGCTGATCGGCATTAACGAAGCAAAATACAGCTCCACGCAGGTCGAGGGCATGGGCTTTGCGATTCCGATTTCGAAAGCGGAGCCGATTCTGCAGAACCTGATGAACCTGACAACAAGATACAAAGTCAGCGATGATAAGGCCGCTTATATCGGAATCAACATGGCGGATGTCAGCGCAGATGTTTCCCAGAACTACGGTATTCCGACCGGTGTCTGCATCATGAGCGTTGTGGACGGCAGCCCGGCAGCCGATGCGGGCTTCAAGAAAGGCGATGTTATCACCACATTTGATGGAAGAAGCATCTCGAACGCCAAAGGCTTAAAAGAGACACTGACCTATTATGCGGCAGGCGAGACTGTAGATGTCACCGTACAGCGCGCGGACAACGGTGAGTACAAAGAAGTAACACTGACGCTGACCCTTGGCTCTGCAGCAGATATGCCGCAGACGAGCGGAAGCAGCAACGGAACCACAAACGATGGAACCGGAAGCTCCGATCAGAATGACCAGGGTATTCAGAATCCGTTTGGCAACAGATAAAAACTCGAAATAACTATTTCCTAAGAGAAAAAAGACGGACAGCACAGGAATATGAACGCCTGGCTGTCCGCCTTTTTCTGCATTTTTTGATATAATTTTTTGAATTTGTAAAATTCTTAAAAAAGTTGGTAATTTTTAAGAAAGTTTTTACTTGTGACCCTATGGCTTTTGGGCTATAATCAAGCTAGACCAAGCGATCTATTACAGAAAGGAATTTGAAAAATCATGTCAGAAGAGAAAGACAGAGTGGACGGTACCGCGGACGAAACGAAGGCGGAAACAAAAAGCTCTGACCATCATACAGAAGATACCTATGAAAAAGTCTGCTTCATGTGCCGCAGACCGGAGAGCAAAGCCGGAAAGATGATTACCCTTCCGGGAAACATCAATATCTGCCCGGACTGCATGCAGAAGAGCTTTGATACCATGAACCAGAACCCGGGCCAGATCAATGAGATGATGAATAATATGAACAACATGCCGAATATCGGCATGCTCGATCTCTCCGGGCTTTCCAACCAGATCCCGAACCGGCAGCGGGTAAAGAAAAAAGAAGAAAAGAAGAAAACAAAAGAATTTTCCATCAAGGACATTCCGCCGCCGCACCGGATCAAGGCGATGCTTGACGAATACGTCATCGGCCAGGACCGTGCAAAGAAAGTCATGTCGGTTGCCGTTTACAACCATTACAAACGCCTCGACCAGATGGAAGGCGGTGCCATCACCGACGATGATGTTGAGATAGAGAAGTCAAACATCGTTATGGTAGGCCCCACGGGTACGGGCAAGACGCTTTTGGCCAAGTCGATAGCGCGCCTTCTCGATGTGCCGTTTACCATTGTCGACGCCACGGTGCTCACCGAGGCCGGATATGTAGGTGAAGACATTGAGAGCCTTCTCACGCGTCTGCTGCAGACGTGCGACTACGATGTTGAGCAAGCCGAGAAGGGCATAGTCTTCATAGATGAAATCGACAAAATAGCACGCAAGAGCGACAACCCGTCAATCACGCGCGACGTCAGCGGCGAAGGTGTGCAGCAGGGTCTTCTCAAGCTGCTCGAAGGCAGCACTGTGCTTGTGCCCCCCAACGGCGGCCGCAAGCATCCGGAGCAGAAGATGATTGCCGTAAACACCAAGAACATCCTCTTCATCTGCGGCGGCGCCTTCGACGGCATTGAACGCAAGATTGCGGCGCGCCTCAACACTCACACCGTGGGTTACGGCCAGAACAGCGCCGACAGGAAACAGAAGCGCGAGAATCTGATGCGATATGTGATGCCGCAGGACCTGAAGTCGTTTGGCCTCATTCCGGAAATCATCGGCCGTCTGCCGGTGCTGACGAGCCTGGAGCCTCTTGACCGCGAGGCTTTGCGCGCCATCCTCACTGAGCCGAAGAATGCGGTTATCCGCCAATATAAGAAGCTCTTTGAGCTCGACGGCAAAACGCTGGAGTTTACCCCTGAGGCGCTCGACAAGATTGTAGACAAGGCTCTGGAATATAAACTCGGCGCCCGCGGTCTGCGCTCAATTGTAGAGACGGTGATGGTAGACGCCATGTTCGAGGGTCCGTCGGCACGCGCCAAGACGCTCACCATAACGCCCGAATACATAGAAAAGCAACTTGCCAAGGCTCATTTCAATGAACTGGCTTGATGCCCCATCAGCAAATCACACCCCCAATCTAATAATATGAAAAAGGAAATCGTAAGCAATCAGGCACCGGGCGCCATAGGCCCGTACAGCCAGGCTGTTCAGGCCGGCAACATGATATTTGTATCGGGTCAGCTGCCCATCAATGCCGCTACCGGCGAAATGCCCGCCGACATAGAGAAACAGACCGAGCAGTCTATTCTCAACATCAAAGCCATTCTTGAAGCTGCCGGCGCCACTCTCGACAATGTGGTGAAGACCACAGTCTTCCTGGCCGACATGAGCCTCTTCGGCCCCATGAATCAGGTCTATGCGCAGTATTTCCAGAAAGTTTATCCGGCTCGCTGCGCCTTCGCCGTAAAGGAACTGCCCAAGCAGGCTCTTGTGGAAATCGAGGCCATAGCAGCTCTTTGATTCTGTGAATTCATGCCGTTGGCGAATTTGATGTTCTGACGCAGAATTCAGCTAAAAAATATAATGACGAGAAGGTGTGGAGTATGACATTTTCATGACACACCTTCTCTAATTTTTTCAACTTACTGATTATGGCAGCACCTTATCTGC
>ENA-ORMN01004243-ORMN01004243.1-human-gut-metagenome-genome-assembly--contig:-NODE-4243-length-10471-cov-2.794643_pt1 | contig 10471 bp, 6 predicted proteins | sample MGYA00242102_ERZ508993 | MGnify/ENA primary metagenome ERZ508993 (study PRJEB26280, sample SAMEA2338770) | human gut metagenome | biome: human gut; feature: human-associated habitat; material: faeces... | reverse complement strand
CAAATCCCCTCCCCTGTTTAATTCACATTCTCCAGCCACAGCACAGAAGCCATTGCCCCCAATAAGGTATATTTGTGGTCTCGGAGCAAGTGTTGAATGCGAGCAGGTAAGCGAACATTCAGCACGCCGCGACTAAAATCACAAATATGCCTTATTGGGGGAAATGGCTTCGTCTGTTGTTTCTCCAATGAATTAAATAGCAAAAAACCATTGACTTAACTGGAAAAATCCTGTATACTGATATTTACCGTGCAGCTGGGAAGTTAGCGGCGTCCTGTACCTGAAATCCGCTATAGCAGGAGTGATGGTCAGCCTCGGATGTCTTATTGATGGAGCTGCCCTTTATAAGTGGTGTTGACAATTGGGTCTCGCGCAACAGGAACCTCTGAACCGTGTCAGGTCGGGAACGGAGCAGCACTAAGGAGACTCTCCTGTGTGCCGTGAGGGTGCCTGGTTCGAGCTAACTGTAGAGGTAACGTCTGTTGGTAAGCATACAAAGCTGACCGCACGGTTTTAATAATTCGATTTTTATATTCACATAATAGAAAGCGTCATAATAATGAAGATTGTTATATATCTTTATTGTTATGACGCTTTTTTATTCAAGAATGCCTCCGCATTCTTGCTGAGAGATTTGTGTTATACAATGCATAGCATACTTTTACATGTTACTAGTTATTATCTCTTTAGGAAATCAGGCAGGAATCCTCGTTCACTTAATCGCCGAGTACTTTACTGATTATTCGTTTCAAACTTACAATTTTATAAAAGAAGCACAAAGCCAGTCTCGCAACCAGCTTTGTGCTACATTTTAATTCTAATTATCAGTCTGATTTTTTTCCTGTATCAGCTTTCGCTTTTTCTTTTTTTCTTTTTGAATTTCTCTTAATTTTCTAAAAAATGCTGAGAGCATTTCCGAGCATTCTTCTTGAAGAACGCCTCTTTCTACCTCTGCCTGGTGATTAAATTCCTGCATTTCAAGAAGATTAAGTATTGAGCCGCCACAACCAGCTTTCGCATTCATGCTGCCAATAACGACTCTCGTCACTCTCGCCTGCACAATTGCTCCGGCACACATCTGGCAAGGCTCCAAAGTGATGTACATCGTACAGTCTTCCAATCGCCAGTCTCCAAGCTTTTTACATGCTTTTTTCATCGCAAGAAGTTCTGCATGTGCAAGCACAGTCTTATCCTTATTCCGCTTATTATATCCTCTGGCAATTATTTTTCCATCATGAACAATAACACAGCCAATTGGCACATCACCAATCGCCTCTGCTTTTTTTGCCTGCTTAATTGCCTCTTTCATAAATTTTTCGTCTTCTGTATATTTTCTCATAAAATATTCTCCCATTTATGAAACTCATAGTCCCGTAAAATAGCGACGTACTTATTTCAATATTTTGTGATACCCTCCTGCCTACAGATGGGAGCTTCCCTTCCCCCAATAAAATCACCATAATCACATCAAAAAATACGTTTGCAATAATCTGCCAAACTGTCGATTTATATTCCGTCTCTCAGCAGATACAACCAGTATCCAAAACTTCCAGTTTTCATACGATTCTCTGTAAGTGATAAAAATACTGGAAACTGATAAATTTCTGCCATATATTTTTCCCGATTCTCATAAATTCCCGGCACACCGATACAGTAGCGTTCTTCTCCTGCGTACCTTACTTTTCCTGCCAGAATATGATGATATCTCCCATATCCTTTCAAAAGGAACTGATTGCTTTTAAGTACGCTGGCTTCCAGAAATATAGGATTAGATCTAATAAACAGAAGAGTGTTTAATAGGGTAAGCGAAATGTTGGGAAATAGTTCATTTTTTATTTTATCTAGCAATAACGGAAAAGCTGTGGCTATAGAGCAAAAAGAGGCGTTAAATCACCTTAAATATTTTGAAAGAAGAGAAAAGAGTTCTCTTGGTTTTATATTTTCTGCTTTTAGTTTAATCTATTGTAAAATAGGAAGTTTTTCTCCCGAAAATATTTTACACTATAACTCAAAGACAAAAGTTCTTTCTACAATATGAGACAAAGACAGATGTTAATATATGGTGGCGAAAGAAGGGAGGTGCGATATGACTAGAGTAAAAACTTGGAACAAGAGAGAATTTGAAAGGCTTCTGCGTCGGAATGGATATAAATTAGACCGCGTTAACGGAAGCCATTACATTTATACAAACGGAAGTAATTCCATTTCAATTAAGCCGAAAATCAATAAAATGGTTGCTCGACGGCTCATCAAAGAAAATAATTTAAAATTTTAACTAAATGAATAAAAAAATAATAAAAATACAAGTGGAAGGGCTGTCCACTTGTATTTTTTTAAGTACATGGTTCTGTGTGCTACCACTTTAATATGTTAGCAACTTGCCATAATGAAAAAAGTATGCTACCATGTATTGTGTTTTGTACATTGACAAAACTATAACAAATGGAGACAAGGAGAAAAAGGACATGAAGAAACGGTTGTTTAGCGGTTTCCTCGCTCTTATGATGGTATTTACATTGGTAAATCCAATGTCATTTACTGCAAGAGCAGATGAGAATACCGTTGAAGAGACGCAGGTACAGTCTGACGAGAGTACCGTTGAAGAGACACAGGTACAGTCCGACGAGAGTACCGTTGAAGAGACACAGGTACAGTCCGACGAGAGTACTGTTGGAGAGACACAGGTACAGTCGGATGAGAGTACTGTTGAAGAGACACAGGTACAGTCCGGAGAGAGTACTGTTGGAGAGACACAGGTACAGTCGGATGACAGTACAGTTGATGGTATATTTAAGAATGTGCAGGCTGAGGAGGTCAGCGGAACCCCGCGTCTGGATGCTATTTCCGGAAATATTGGCAATTCAGCCGAAGACAGACCTGTAAGCTACCGCGATGATGAGATGGTTACAATCATCGTTGAGCTTGAGGAGGCTCCGCTTATGGATGCTTATGTCATGAATCCGTATACAGTTAGAGACGATGAGACTGCCGGAGAGGCAGTGGCAGAGTTCCTCGCAAGCGATGCGGCAATGCAGGCAGCAGACGAGCTTCGCAGTGAACAGCAGGCACTTTTTAATGAGATACAGGCAATGCAGCCGGCAGTTATGAGCACGGAGGAGGATGAGACTTTATCTCTTGTTACACTTACGGCACAGTGGACTGTTCTTGTAAATGGTATGGCTGTAAAAGCGCCTTATGGTATGCTTGCAGGAATCAGGGAGCTTGACGGAGTAAAACGTGCTTATGTTGAGCATACATATGACGAGCCGAAGGAGCCTGTGACTGAGGCAGGTGCTATCGCAGGCTACAGCTATGATATGGTTCATCTTAGCGAGGCATGGGAGGCAGGCTATACAGGCAAGGGACTTCTCGTTGCAGTTCTTGACACAGGTGTTGATATCGAGAGTGCAGCATGGTTTGATGATGAGAAGAATGAGAATGTATTCGGAATACGTCGTGTGCATGAGGCATTCCGCGACAATTCATTTAAGTCAGACGTTAAGGACAGTGAACTCCGTTATACGAAGGAGTCACTCTTAAGTTTCCTTTCAGATAAGAAGCTTAACGCTAACAGCATGAGTGCTGCCAGCAATGAGGATATGTATAAGACGCGTAAGGTTCCGTTTGCATTTGACTATGCCGGAGAGGCAGATTCCTATACAGGTGAGATTATCGGTGGAGATGTCAATGTCCGCAACACAAGCAGCGACCATGGTACCCATGTATCAGGTACAATTGCAGGCTATGCAAAGAACGATGAAGGTCATGTGCTGTTTTCAGGAGTTGCGCCTGATGCCCAGCTTATGATGATGAAGGTGTTTTCGGATGTTGGCGGTGGTGCTACGGACAGTTCAATATTAAAGGCACTTGAAGATACAATGGTTCTGGGTGCAGATATTGTCAATCTGTCACTTGGTTCAGATAATGGTTTTTCACAGGATGATACAGTGAACAATGAGGTATATGCGCGTATGGAGCAGGCAGGAATTATTCTTATGACTTCTGCCGGAAACAGCGAGACCTCACCTTCGATGGGTAACGAGCTCGGTGGACTCAACGAGAGCAAAAATCCTGATATTTCAGTGATTTCTGCCCCTGCCGTATATCCATCTAACCTTGCTGTCGCTTCCGTAAACAGCAGTGTTGATTTACTCAGCATATTAAAGTGGGGCGATATGGAGATTGGTTATTCAGACCCTACTTCAATAGCCATGAAGAGTAAGTTCGCAGGCAAGGGCGAATTCGTTGTGTATGACGCCGGCTATGGTACATATGATGACTATCAGAAGGCAGGCTTTGATACTGGTTACAATGGAGGCAAGACAGGTATTGCGCTTGTAAAGCGTGGCGGAACAGATTACAGTGGTAATCCGCTCTCATTTGTGACAAAGATTAATAACGCAAGCAGCTTTTCAGGTGTAAATTACCGCGGAGAGTCATACGGTGTTCTCGCTGTAATCATCTATGACAGCGATTCAGAGACAAATACACTTATAAACATGAGCACGGACGGAACTTCACTCACCTCTGCATTTATCGGTGGTAAAGACGGAGCCGCTATGGTTGAGGCTCTCAAGAACGGTGAAGAGGTCAAGATTTCCGTAGAGCAGAATGACAAGGTTGTAAGCTGGAGCGATGCAGGAAACATGAGTTCCTTCACTTCATGGGGAGCAGGTGCTTCACTTGAGCTCAAGCCTGAGATAACGGCGCCTGGCGGAAATATCTGGTCAACTATCGTGGATCAGACCTACCAGGGCGGTGCAGGCGTATATAACGACTACACAGGTTCTTACGGAATGATGAGTGGTACATCGATGGCAGCACCTCATATGTCAGGTCTTGCAGCCATTGTGCGTCAGTATGTCGATGCCAATATGGTTTCATTGGAATCAAAGCATGACAATGCGGCAATAGCAAGCAAGCTCCTCGTGAGCACGGCTGTCCCTACGGCTGAGGACGGAGTATATGTCTCTCCGCGTCGTCAGGGTGCAGGTATTGTAAATGTTGCAGCGGCAATCACTTCTCCTGCATATATCGATGTCGAGGACAAGCTTGTAGGTAAGCTTGAGCTTGGCGACGATGTTGACTGGACCGGAAGCTATGATTTGAAATTCAATGTAGTGAATGTATCAGACAAGGCACGGACCTACAGCATAAGCGCTTCGATTTTACGCCCTGACACGGCAGAGCAGGACGGCATGACCATGGTGCTTGAGCAGGATGTGCTCGTAAAGAAGGTTGACCTTGGTAAAGTTACGGTTCCTGCAAAGTCAACAGTTGAGGTATCTAAGAACGTCAGCCTTACGGCTGAGGAGATAGCTGCAATAAGAACGCTCTTCCCTAACGGTACATTTGTGGAGGGCTTCATCTCCCTCACATCAGCAGATGAGGCGGTTCCGCAGCTCGGACTTCCTATGCTTGCATTTATAGGTGACTGGACGGCAGCTCCTATTTTTGATGAGACCAATTGGTTTGATGAACCTGAGGATGGAAACGATGTAAACAACAATCATTATGCACTTGGTGTAAATGTAATGGGCAGCACTGTTCAGAACAACGGTGAGGTTGTCAACTTTATCAATGTTGGCCAGAACCCGTTCGGAAACAGCATCACGGAGACAAGCACACAGACTGTATTCCATCAGGGCAACTTCACTATATCACCGGATGGCAATGGCTATCTTGACAGCTTTGATGATTTGGAACTCTATCAGCTCCGAGATGCTAAGCTCATCGTGAGCGAGGTACATGATAAGGAGACGGGTGAGCTTTATTATCGTGATTTCCTTTCGTACATGCCAAGAAGTGTTTACAACAGCGGTTACGGTGTGGTAATTCCATACACAATATACTATTTTACAAACGGCTGGAAGGGTACAGACCTTGATGGAAATGTACTTCCAAACGGAACACAGTGTGTATACTCAATAGTTGCATACGGCGACGGCGATTACGGCGACAAGGCATACGATGATGAGGCAGGACGCGATGTTACTGATTTTGAGTCCTTCAAGGATGGCAAGGAGCCTACCTTCAACGGACATGCTATGGACAAGACAGGTGATACGCTTACATTTGATGTGTTGGTTGATACAGAGGCGCCTAAACTTGTAAATAACTGTGTAACCTTCTATGAGCAGGATGGACGCACTTACATGACAGGTACGGTTGAGGACGGAAATGGTTCCATAGCCTCGATAGAGGTTGACCCACAGATAAGCCGTACATATACAGCCTCAAACGGTAAGGAAGTTACAGAGTACAGCATTGATATGAACAATCCTTTCCTTGAGGAGACAATCTATGATGAGGATACTCATACATTTACCTTTACGGCAGATGTTACAGAGTACAAGGGTTACTACAACTGGACAGGAAATGTATTCCTCTCATGCGGCGATTACGGTGCTAATGACCGCACCTATGCTATCAGTGTAAACGCTGAGTCAGGACTTGTGCTTTCACAGAAGTCAGCACTTTTATATCCTGGTCAGGAATTTGACCTCAGCGTAAACAACAACACAGGTTCAAACGATGCAATAACAAGAACTTCAAGCAATCCTGAGGTTGCTAAGGTTGATGAGTTTGGACATGTTACTGCTGTTTCGGCAGGTCAGGCAGTTATAACTGTTTCGAACGGAACTTCCAGTGCGGTATGTATAGTTGCCGTAAAAGAAAGACCTACACAGGTAGAGGATTTCAAACTTTCAATCGACAGCTTCTCAGGACTTAAACCAAATGGCTCGATCACTGTCAAGGTAGAGGATATGATACCGGCAGATGTTGAGATTAATCAGATCGAATGGAAAGTATACGAGGATGATGAAGACTGGGCAGGTCTTGTAAATGTATATAAGGACAGCTCGGATGCATTCACCGGACGTATAGAACTTACCGCATCAGGCTCCTCGGATTTAATCCCTGCCGGAAGCGGATACCTTGAGGTTACAATTAACGGAGTTACCCGTAAGATGACATTTGATTGGGAAGATTTATATACTTCTTCAACACAGGATGATTTAAGTTCCGATGCATACTACAATGAGCAGACGGTATATGTAGGGACAGGTGAGACGGCAACACTTATTGCAAAGTATATGCAGAATCATTCGTTTATTCCGATTAAGCTCTGCACGGCTGAGGGATATGTAGACGGAAGCTATGATAATCCACTGACAGATGCAGCAGGTCTTGTTCTTGACGGACCGGACTTCTCCGCAACGGATGTTGATTGGAGCGGTAAGCTCGTGAACAAAGAGAATTATGCTCTTCCTGAGTCAATCAGAGTATTCTTCAGATATGATTATGGGTATGAGTATGAATTGACACAGAATGCCCAGTACAGCGGCTATACCTATGATAATACAACAGGTGTAATTACCTTCCGTGCTCCTTCAGGAAGCGGTACAACGGTTGTAATCCGTGCAGACGGTGTTGCAAGCGAGGGTGCTGCTGCAGGTGAGCTGTCAGGCGAGGTTTACACAAGACCTGATGGCACATACGGACCATTTGACTGGAATTTAACAGGCGGTCAGGGAAAGCTTGAGACAGCAGAGAATGTGAATGTCAACTATTCAGTGAAGAATGTGGCATATTTTACACCGGATGCACCTGGCGTAAGCTATATCACAGCCACTAGCAAGGATGGTAAGTACCATGTTAACTTTGCAGTTGTAAGCACGGCTGTCAAGGCGGATGTGATAACGCTCAATACCAACAGCTCAGAGCTGAATATTGGAGATGAACTTGCACTTACAGCAGCACTTTCACCTGAACCTTCAATTTCAGATGATGCAGCGTTGGTATGGGTATCATACAACCCGGAGGTTGCAAGCGTTGATGCAAACGGCGTGGTAACAGCTCATTCTGCAGGCTATGCATTTATTTCAGTATATACGGCAGTGAACAATGGTGTATCAAGTTACTGCATGGTGAAGGTACTTCCGGGTGCAGAGCATACACACTTCTTCGGAACAGAGTGGAAGTATGACGAGAACAGCCATTGGCATGAATGTGTTGCTGAGGGCTGCGATGGCACAATTGCTGACAAGGCAGAGCATACAGCAGGTGACTGGATTGTTGACAAGGAGGCCACAACAGAGGCTGCCGGACTCAGACATAAGGAGTGTACCGTATGCCATTATGTAATGGAGACACAGGTTATCGATAAGATTGAAAAGCCAACGGAGGAGCCGACAGAGAAGCCAACAGAGACACCGTCTGAGAAGCCGACAGAGAAGCCTTCAGAAGCTCCGACAGTGGAACCTACTGCTCCTTCAAAGCCTGCAGCAGGTAACATAATTAAGACGGATTCCGTTTCAACAGATAATGCGTCAAAGTACGATTTTGGTATAGCCAACGGCACATCGGATCTGATGGAGAAAGTACTCTCTGACGCACAGAAGGCACGAGTTGCCAACGGTGAGTCTGCTGAGATTTTCCTTGATGTGAAGAATATAACGGATTCAGTAAGCGAAAATGACAAGCAGTTGGTTGAATCAGTTCTTGACAAATATAAGGTTGGCGCTTATTTCGATATATCGCTGATGATGAAGGTTGGTCATGATAAAGCTTCTAAGGTTACGGAAACTTCGGGCAGCATAAGTCTGAGAATAAGAGTACCTGAGGAGCTGACAGGAAAAGCGCTCAAGGTTGTGAGAATTCATGATGGAGCAGCAACTGTTATTGACGGAACTTACGATGAGAACACTGGTTACTTCACATTTGATACAGATGCGTTCTCAACCTATGCTCTCATATATGCTGAGACAGGAATGATTATCGCGCCTAACACGGGAAGAGAGAACAATGTTTTCGCTCCTATTGCTATGGTTGGAATGATCATTGTGGCAGGCGCTGCTTTTGCGGCTGTTAAAAGACGCAGAGAGGAAAGCGCACAGAATTAATCGACACAGCCCTGGTACAGAATAAGCGGCAGAGTTAAATATACCCCCACGGTCCATCTGTGGGGGTATTGCTTTGCAATATTGAAAAAGGCTGATACACCGCATATGCGGTATATCAGCCTTTTTAAGTTCCTAATGGTATATAAAATCACAATGATTGCATGAGCAGTCGTGATAGATTACTTTCCGAAGTATCTGTCAAGCATACCCTTGAGTGCGCGTCCGTGTCTTGCCTCGTCGCGTGCCATCTCATGAACTGTATCATGGATTGCATCAAGGTTGTTCTTCTTGGCACATTTTGCAAGGTCGAACTTGCCGCTTGTTGCACCGAACTCGCAGTCAACTCTCCATGCAAGGTTAGCCTTGGTGGAAGCCTTCATGTTCGGCTCTAAATCCTCACCTAACATCTCAGCGAACTTCGCAGCATGCTCTGCCTCCTCGTAAGCTGCCTTCTCCCAGTAGAGACCAATCTCAGGATAGCCCTCGCGGTGTGCGATACGAGCCATGCACAGGTACATGCCCACCTCGGAGCACTCGCCGTTAAAGTTGTCTCTCAGGCCCTGGACGATCTCCTCGTCCACGCCGTCAATAATGCCTACCTGGTGCTCAGCAGCCCAAGTACGCTCCTCGTTCTCCCGCACGGCCATTTTAGCGCCGCAAATGGGGCAAACATCAATGGGTGTGTCGCTCTCATACCCGCATACCGGGCAATAATACTTTTTGCTCATAATCGTCTTTCTCCTTTTTAGATGATTTGGATAACACATTTATTGACAACAGCTGCAAATGCCGCTGAAGTACACATCTTTGTGGTGGACGGTAAAGCCGTCCAGTCCCTGAATACCTATCAGGTCCGGGATAAAGTCATAGATCCGCCCGCATTTTTCGCACCGGAAGTGCCCGTGGAAGCGGGTGTCCGCATCGTAGTGGATTCGGCCGCTGTCAATGGTCACCGGAATGATCAGACCGCAGGCGTCCAGGGCTTGCAGGGCATTGTACACCGTGGTCTTTGAAAAAGCGGGATTGTCCTCCAGCACTGCCCGGTACACGCTCTCCACATCCGGGTGGGTGCGGTGCTCGCACAGATACTTGTACACGGCAATGCGCTGGGGCGTTGCCTTAAACCCTCGATCCTTAAAGATTTGTACGATCTCTGCCGTTTCCGTTGGGATCACCTCTCTTTATGTTGTAATTATTACTGACTTGTAATGAGTACAACATAAATATACACGATTTCTAACCGGATGTCAAGTCTTTTTTTGATTTTTTGCACTTTTCTTTTCGGCGGGTACAGAAAGCCCCGGCGCCAACAAAGGGTGCCGGGGCAATTTTGCTTTTTATTTTATACAGACTTAATAGGTGATGCTGTCGGTGGTAATGTAGGTAACACCCTTGTCTTTCAGGCTTTGCAGCGTGTCCATATTGTCAATGGTCCAGGCGCCCACTTCCAACCCGGCATCCAGACACTTTTGCACCACTTCCTTGGTGTTTTCGTCCTTGTTGCCGTTAAAGTCAATGCCGCACTCTCCGCCCAGAGCCTTGGCGTCTGCAATGGCCTGGTCGTC
>ENA-ORMN01004238-ORMN01004238.1-human-gut-metagenome-genome-assembly--contig:-NODE-4238-length-10481-cov-2.704201_pt1 | contig 10481 bp, 6 predicted proteins | sample MGYA00242102_ERZ508993 | MGnify/ENA primary metagenome ERZ508993 (study PRJEB26280, sample SAMEA2338770) | human gut metagenome | biome: human gut; feature: human-associated habitat; material: faeces... | reverse complement strand
CGAGCTGTCCCAGCTCCAGTGTGTCGTGGCTGGTGATGCGCTGGACCTCCGGCAAGGTAAAGGCAGAGAGTCGAACGGCGGCGCTCACGAGGATGCTCATAGCCGTCTTGCCGGGAGCCTCCTTAAAAATGGAATACTGCCTCACAGCGATATGATTCGGATCTTCCTCCCGCAGCGCCTCGAAAAGCAGGTCGAGCGGCGATTGGTACTCCTCATCGTCGTCATGCACGTCAGCGTAGTCGAGCATGGTGAGCACCATATCCATTGTCTGTTCTTCGGCAGGAGCCTCGTGCAGAAGATAGAGCATGAGCGCGCAGTCCAGCGCCGTTTCACTTTTCTCCCAAAATGGGTCGGATTGCGTAGCGTTCTTTGGCGTGGTGTTCTTGATGAAGTTATCCACCAGCCGGAACACATCCGCATCCTTTCGGATGTAATTGAACGGGTTGTATGCATCCGAGTGTGCGGGATCAATGAGGTCAAAAACGCGGACGATGTAGCCGCGCTTCAGAAGCAGCGGCGCGGTGGCACGCAAAATTTCCCCCTTTGGATCTGTGGCTATGTAGGACGTGTTAGCAAGCATAATGTTCGGTGCAATGACGCCGCGGCTCTTGCCCGCACCGCTGCCGCCGACCACGATCTGCAACAAATTCCGCTGATGCCCGCGCCCATCCAGTCCCATTTGGACGTGCTTGGTGAGGATCACATTGCTATCGGGATGCTTGCGGTCTCGGTATTTACGGTCGAGGACGCCTGCGCTGCCCCATTTTGCGCCGCCGTGTTCCTCGCCGGGGCGCTTATGTTCCCGTTCCCCGTAGTAGAGTGCGATAGCAGCGGCATAGAGCAGCAGCGCACAGGCGATGAATTTCAGCGTGTGGGGCATCCAGCCAATGGAAAAGGGGCGCTCCAGCACTTGGCTGAAACGCCCCATCCATTGAAAGAGGTTCATACCGTCCTCGTAGGCATAGGCGGCGATTGCCGCCAGCCAGAGGACCAACGGGGAAAGCGCCGCCCACACAGGGGCAGCGCTGCGAAAGTCATTCTGCCGCAAGGCTTAGTACCCCGTTTTGGGCAGCTTCACCGTTGTTTTGGTGTAGACGGTAGTGAGCCAGCGGGACACCGCCTGAATCCACTGCCCGTCATATAGTCCGCCCACATCCGCCACATTCACAATGCCGGAGTTGTTGGCAAGACCGCTGCGGGCAGTGGCGTAGATATAAGGCGTTTCTACCTGTGCAAAGCCCGCCTTTACATTTCCGAACACGAACATGACTTCGGCAACACGCTCATTGGCGGCAAGGCCGAGGACAGCGGGGCGGGCGTCCAATACGTAAACCTTGCTTGTACTCAGGTTGTCCGCCAAAGTGCGGTAGTCCCCGGAGAGGTTGGTCTTATAGACCACCTTGTAGGAAAGCGGCTGATTGTAGCTGCCGGTGACGATTTTGCTCAGCGTCACCTGCGCGGGAAGCTGATCGCGCCAATAGAAGGAGTCGAGGGCAACGTTGGAGCTGTTCTTGATCTGCGAGAACACATAGCGAATGGGCTGACCGGGGACGGCCTGCACAGGGCCGGTTTTCTTAATGGATACGCCGGTGGAAACGCTGGTATTCTGCACTTCAAAGGTGACGATCTGTCCGTTGAATTCCAGATAGGCGGTCATCACTGTGGGGTTGATGGAGTAATTCGCAGGTGCTTTGATTTCCCGGATGGTATAGCGGGACAGCGGCAGCGTCTTGGAAATGGCGCGTCCGTTGCGGTCGGACTTGATGGTGTCCACCACATTACCCGCTTTGTCGGTAATCTCAAACACCGCGCCCTCCAGCAGCGTCCCCGCAGGCAGGCCATTGGTGGCGTTATCGTCTGCGGATTTCTTGATGATCTGGATCTGGCCGCACTCCGCGGTATTGCTCCACTCGATTTCTGTGGTAGAGCCGTAACGGACATAGATTGTTTTCAGTTCAGGATCAAGCACATAACCGGGGGCGGCTTTGATCTCACGCAGATAATAGCGGCCATCGGTCAGTCCCTCGTCGGCGTAGATATAGCCATCCTGATCGGTCACATATTCCCCAATGGGATTGTGATTTCCGTCGTAAAGCAGGAACACCGCGCCGGAAATGCCCTTGCCGGTGGCCTTGTCCACCTTGTGGAGCAGGATTCGGGAGATGGGAGCATTGTAGAACCAAAGCTGCTGGGTATCATTGGCGCGGACTTCGATGGTCTGGCTGCGGGAGGCATCGTCAATGCGATACCCCTTGATGGTTTCCACCTCCGTTACGATAACCGTTCCGGTGATGCCGCTGAGAATGATCTGGCCGTTTTTATCAGTCCGATACAGGCCCTTGCTGGAAAGTGCGCCATTGTCCACGAAGCTGCCGTCGGAATAGGTGATCTGGAACAGCACACCCTCCAGGGGTGTTTTCTTATCCGCACTGGACAGCTTATTGATAATAAGGGAGCCCTGCGGCTGATTGCGGAACTCCAGTGTCACGGTCTGGCCAGCCTTGACGGTTGCGGCCTGCGGTGCATCGTCCAGCAGATAGCCGTCCCTTGCGCGGGTTTCCTTTACCACCAGCGTTGTGCCGGGGACGATGTCTGTAATCGTGAAAGTACCTGCGCTGTCCGTCACATATTTGCCGTTGGCGTCACCCACCACCGTTCCGTCTGCGGTCGTCACCATAAATTCCACATCAGAAAGGGGCTTGTGGGTCGCGCTGTCGATCTTCTTCACCAGCAGGCTGCCCTTGGGACTGTTGCCAAAATAGAGCTGCACCACATCCTGCTGCTTGCCGCTGATGTAGACCGTCTGCGGTGCGGAGTCGATGACATGGCCGCTGTCACTGGAGAGTTCTTCGACGATATAAGTGCCTTCTTTCAGCCCCGTCACGGTGAAGCTGCCATTGGCGGAAGTCTTGTAGGTGCCGATGACTGTGCCGCCAGTGCCGGAGGTGCCGCCGAGGTATTTCACTTGAAATACGGCGTTGCTGACTGCTTCGCCGGTGACGCTGTCGTACTTCCACACCACCAGCGCAGAGAGGGGAATATTTTCAAAGGTCAGTGTCTTGGAAGTGCCGGACTTGATGTAGACCTCCTGCGTGGCCTCCTTGATGGCGTACCCCGTGGGCGGCTCCTGCTCCGTTACCTTGTACCAGCCGTCCCGCAAACCGGTGAGCTGGAACTGACCGTTCTCGCCGGTGTAGTAGGTGCCGAGGTCGTTGATCTCACCGCTGCCGGTGTTGTTGCTGGCGTAGGTAACATGGAACTTTGCACCCTGCAAGGGATCGCCGGTCACGCTGTCCACCTTTTTGACGGTCAGTGCGGGCTTCTGATGATTTTCAAAATAAACGGTGTGGTCGCGGTTGGGATAAAGCGTAGCCAACTGTGCAGGCGCATCTAACAGATACGGGGACGGCACGGACTTTTCCGAGATTTCGTACACGCCGGGGAGCAAGTTCTTCAGCTCCGCCTTGCCCTCGCTGTCCGTCTTGATCTGATCGACGCTGTGGCCGTCTGCGGCGCGGACTTCAAACACGGTGTTCGCAATCGGCTCACCGGTATCGGCGTCGTGCTTGTAGACGGTCAGGTTGGGGCGCTTCTGGTTTTCGATGGTCAGGGTGCTGGTTCGGCCTGCGAACAGTTCCATGTGATACTCCCGCAGGTCGAGGATGTGTGAGGAATCCGTGGCGGTTTCCTTGACGGAGTAAACGCCGGGCTCCAAATCGGCAATCAGAATTTCGCCCTGCTCGTTGGTGGTGCGGTCAAGATAATGCGTTCCATCCTCAATTTTGGCGATACGGAAATGAACATTTTTCAGGCGGCTCCCGTCCGAGCTGGTCTTGATGATCTGCAACGAGGGCTTGATGGTGTTGGTGAATACGAACTGTGCATCCTCGTTGGGGTCAAGCTGGATGATACGCTGGGCCTGGTCGATGATATAGCCCTCACAGGCTTTTTCCGTCACCACATACGCGCCGGTGGGCAGCTTGGAGAGGTCGATCTCGCCGTTCTGGTCGGTGGTAAACTCCTTGGGGCCGTAGTCACCAGCCACGGACTTAATTTCAAAAACTGCATTGGGAATGACCTTGCTGGGGTCGGTGCTGTCCACTTTGATAAGCCGCATACCGGGCTTCACATCATTGAAGAACAGCAGCTCCTTGATGCCGTCTCCGGCAGACAGCTCCACCTCCTGCGGCGTGGTGTCGAGGATGTGGCCGTCGCTGCCGGTATCCACCTCCACGGCGCGGTAGGTGCCGGGGGCAGCGTCGGTCAGGAGGATTTCACCAAACTCGTCCGTGCGGAATTTGCCGAGAGAAACGCTGTCTCGGAAAACTTCAAAGGTGACATTGGACATCGCCACCATGTTCTTGCGGTCATACTTGATGATCCGCAGACCGGGCAGTTCCTTGTTCACGAGAGAAAAGATCGTCGTTTCGCCGGTGGCCACGGAAGCCGTATAGGTGGCGTCGTCCTTCAGCCAGCCGGAGGGCGCGGTGATCTCCTTGATCTCGTAAGCACCGGGCTTGATGTTGTCAAAGATGGCATAGCCCGCAAAATTGGTTTCGGCGGTGTAGGTCACGCCGCTCTCGATGTGCTTGATCTGCACCATGGCACCGGGCAGGTGCGCCCCGGTGTCGGACAGCTTCTCGATGCGAAGCGTTCCGTAAGGCTCGTTCCAGCAGGTCAGCTCCGCCACCTTGCCATACTCAACCTTGATATTCTGTGCGGGCGTATCACTGAGCAGATGGTCCAGGGGTGCCACACGCTCATACACGGTGTAGTTGCCCGCCAGTGTCAGAGGGATGGTCACGGTGCCGTCCGAGCCGGTGGCGAAGGTGCCGACAGTGGCTCCATCAGGATCGACCACCTCAAAAATGGCACCGCTGAGCGGGGTATCCGTACCTTTTTCCAGCTTGATGATCTTCAGACCGGTGTCGGGCGGTTCCACTTCACCGCCATCGCTGTAATTGCTGTAGGTGGACAGGCGCATGGTAACGGTAGGATCGGTGTCGCACATATAATTTTGCAGCTTACCGTACTTGTTCTGCTCTGCGCACACAGCGTAAAACACAGCATACTTATAAACATCGGTGGTAAAAGAAAGCTGGACACTGCCGGTCTTGCCCGCCACCGCAGCGGCAGGGTACAGCACCTTGAATTTGCCGCCGTAGCCATCACCAGTGCCGGAGGTGGTGATGGTGGTAATATCCTTGTTGTTCATGTCCACAATACGCGCTCCTGCGGGGACGGAGGCGGGATCAGAAAAGGCCACGCGGATGGCGTAATTACATACCCATGTGTCGGAATGGACGGTGAATACCTGCTGCTTGTACTGCTGTCCGTCCACCGTGACGGCATAGGCGGTATCGCGGTCGGGGGCAGCGGTAACACGGGGCGAGTATATCTTGTTCCACGCCGTGCCACGCACATAGATGTCCTTGGCGGCGGCAAGGATAGCCCGCGCCCGCTGAAGCTCCGCGCCGGTCAGGTTGGGATTGACCTTTAGGTTGTTGATATTCCAGTTGGGGAGCAGGTAGCACCACAGCGCCATCTTGGTCGCATAGTAGGCGTGGTACTTGTTTTCCAGCTTCAGCTCCGAAAGGCCACGGGTGGGATAGCCGTTGGCGATGATACCCATGACCTTCGGATCGTTGCCCTTTTCCTTGGCGATGTATTTGATGCTCTCGCCGGGGCCTACCGTCTGCGGCACACCTGTTGTATTCGGATTGACGCAGTAGGCAGGAATCTCCTTGTTTTTTCCGTTGGCATCCACATGGTTGAAATAGGTGTAGATCAGCTCACGGATTCGCCCGTTGATGGAGAGGTAGGAGAGCTTCTGCTCTCCGTTGTAGATATTGACTTCGCCCAGGGCTTCCTCCTCACTGCTGGCGGCAAGGGCCGTGGCCGGGAGCATTCCCAACACCATGACCACCAACAGCAGCATGGAGATCAATCGTTTTTTCATAGTACGTTCCTCCTGAATTTTTTGGATATAAAAAAGGCGGTATGCTTTTGCATACCGCCCGCGCGTTGAGATATGAAGTTGTCAGCTCACATAGATGCTGTACTCCGTGTACTGGAATACGCCGTTTTTGTAGACATTCCATGCCTCCAGAGAGTAAGTCCCCGGAGGGCAGGAATTGAATAGCTCTGTGATCTGCTCCGAGCGCCACGGCCAAAAGCTCTGCGGCGTTACCTCTGCGGGAATGGTCAGGTTGATCTTCACCTTGTCATTCCCGCTGGGGAATTTCACCGGCTGGCCGTTCTGCCATGTTTCGGGGTTTTCCCCGATGGCATTATACAAGGTATAGAGCATCCGGCGCGTTTCGTAGAGATTGCGCTGGAACAGGTAGTCTTGTCCGCCGCTGGTAAAGTGGCGCGCTTCTGCCTGCGGCATTTCCGGCTGGGGCAGCTTGCTCCAGTCACAGGTGGCGGTGGGCAGTTCTCCCAGCGGTGCGCTGGAAAAGGCGTTTTTATCCCAGCGGGATACATCTTTAATAGTGTAGTCCGTACCATCGTCGCAGCGGATCACATCACCCACCTTGGGAACATACCGAGAACCGTCTGTGGGGGCTGCGGCAGTCTGCTGGGGTGCGGTTCCGGTGTAGGGCTTTCCGCTTTCCACCTGCACACAGCCGTTGTCGCTGTCCCAATAAACATTGAAACAGACCTGTTCGCCAATGTCCCGCAGCTTCACATAGTTGTTGCCGTTGATGACATAGGCTTCCATCTGCGCTTCTTTTCCATCTACGACAATGCGATGGTGACTGCGCTCTGCCATGATCCCGGCAGCATACGCCGTGGTAGTGACGCCAGCCAACAGCAGGCAGGTAAGAAAACCGGCTGCAAAACTTCCTCGCTTCATAGAGTGTACCTCCAAAGTCTTTTAATGGGTTCATGGTATCGTAAAAGTTGGTGGGTGTCAAAAAATATGGAGGCGTTGGAGCTCAGTAAAAGTTTTTACATCAATGGCCATCACAGCATCTCATCATTTTTCTCGCGCCTGCACACACCAGCGGTAATCCGGCTGATTCTTCACGCAGGTGACAAGGGTGATGATGTTCTCCGTGCTGTCGCTCAGGACACCGGTATCATCCACGCCGATCTTACTGACAGAGTACACCTCATAGCTGCGTGTGCCGAGCTGGGTGGTCAGCTTGATGGTGTCGCCAATGTCAAGGGTGTGAATTTTGCCAAAGTGATTGTTGACGCCGCGGTTGTGTCCGGCGATGGCCACATTGCCCTCCCAAATGGAGGTGCCGGCAAAATGCCCCGCACCCTTGCGGAGCGCGTCCGCGTCCGTCCCCTGATACACCTTGACAGACAGACCGAGGGTGGGGATTTTCAGTGTACCGAGGTAGCCGCCGCTGTAATAGAGGTCTTTCGTGACCGCGGTGTACTTCACCGGCGTGTAGGAGCCGGTATTTCCGCTGCTACTGCCCGAAGTCGTAGGCGGCAGGACGGTCACACCGCCTGTGCCGCTGATTGTTTCCGCGACTGAACCGCTCACAAGGTTTGGTGTCAGCAGTTCCCCGGCATTCAGCGTATAAGAGGTAGGCGAGCCAAAAGCAGGTGGGATATAGGCGGCGTTTTTGCTGCGGTCGGTGTTTGCAGGCTTATCCATCGTGACATAAATGGTATCGTCCGAGGTGGGGCGTCCGAACAGCCCTGCGTCCGGGCCGTCAAAGTGATACTCCAATGCCGATGCAGGCATGGAAAAAGCCGCCAGCATACAGCAGGCGGCCAGCAGCGTGGTCAGATATTTTTTCATGCGGCGTACCCTCTTTTCTTATTGATGTAGTGGCGATAGCCCTTATAACCGGCATAGCCGCAGCCGCCCAGCGCCGCCGCTCCCACGGGGATCAGCAGCCACAGCCAGTTAAAACTACTGCGTCCGGTTTTCGCCGCTGCATTCCCAACGCTGGAAAAAACGGCGGTGTAGATCACCGTATCACAGCTTGTGCGGGTGACGTCACCCTTATAGTCCGCCGTGACGGTGTAGCCGGTGGCATATTTGCTGGTGGCGGTGCCGGTGTAGCTTGCCACAGCAGTGTAGCGGATGGGAATGTCATAGCCGTCCGTGGGATCGACCGCCGCCTCCTGCCAGCTTACATCGGCAAGGGTCAGGGTGCGGCCATTTTCGTTCACGGACTTGGGAACAAGGGACACATCCGCGTCTGAGAGGTTGGGATAGGTGCGCTCCGCCGTCACCGTGCGGCTGCTGGTCCCGTACCCCGCAGCCTCCACCTGAATGGTAGTGTGGTCAAGGGACAGGACACCCTCATAGCCGTCCTCGGTCTTGACCTCCAGCTTCGGCTCCAGCATTTTCAGAATTTCCGCCATGTCCTTGGTCTTGCTCTCCAGCGTGACCACCTCGATATGCTCCCGCGTGTCCGTTTCTGTCTGGTCATTTTTCAGCAAATCAAGGAGCGTATAGGTGCGGCCCTCGCGCTCAAAGTCAGCGGTGGGGATCGTGGCGGGATCGTCCTTTGCGGTCAGGTAGTAGACCTTTTCTAATCGGTACACACCGTTTTCCTCGCTGGCTCTGACCTCGGCGGGATAGGCGGAAATGCCGGGGAGTGTATCTGCGGCAGTAATCATGGCAGTTACCGGATCAGCCTCCTTGATGGGTTCAGCGGAAACGGCCAGAACCGTGCTGCTCATAGCGCACAATGTCACTGCTATGCACAGCAAAAGCGAAAGTTTCTTTTTCACAGATTTCACCCCCTTCAACGGACAGGCCGATTCTGTTCCGGCTGCTTGCGCTCCTGCGGAGAGATCTCACGCTGAATATCATTTTGCAGCTTACGAAAATACTTTTGCAGGCTGTCTACCACGCCGCGGCGATCCTGCACCTCCATGCCGTCAAACACCTGCCCCACGCGGCTCACATCGGGCTGCGGGGTCTCCACGCCGAAATTGCGGCAGAGCATATAGCTGACGCTCTCGGCGTCCATGGCGCAGTCCTCGCGGGTATAGTAGGGATAGCGCCCGTGGTCATGGATGCCGGCGTGGACGATCTCGCGGGAGAGCGCCGCAAAGATCTTGCTGTCGATCAGGCGGCTGGATACCGTAATGCTCTGCGTCTTAGGATCATAAACGGCGTCCTGGTACATGGTGCTGCTGGTGACCACGGGAACGGGGGAGCTGTCCAGCAATCGGCGCAGGGCGGCGTCCATTTCCGGTGTATTGTCTTTCAGGCTCAGCGCCGGAACACCGGCCTTGCCGTGGGTCTGGGAAATATCGAACACACGCCCGATCTTATAGCCGTGATACTCCCTTCCGTCCTTCACGTAGGTATCCGACACGCGGATCTTCATGCCGTTCTCGTCACGGTTGACGCTGCGCCCCAAGCGGTTCCACACCTCCAGACTGTTGATGTAGGTGATCTCCGGGTTCTGCGCCATTGCCAGCATCACATTGGACGCGCTGTATCGCGGGTTGATGGCCTGCGTGTCCAGATAGTGGAGGTATGCGCCGGGTTCGCTGGTGACGTGCATGACCGCATCGTCGGAAAGCTGCCCCAATTCCTCGCGCTCCGCTGTTTTCTTTGCCTTCCAGTCCTCGTCCCTCTGCTGCTTCTGCTGGATCAAATCGTCTAACTTTGCCATGTTCGTTTCTCCTTCTCAAAATCAATTTATTCCCGCGTGGGCATAGCCTTTTGAATGGCTTCCCGCACGGTGTCCTTGGTGGGAGCTGTGCCATCCCGTTCTGCCGCGGCTTGCAGTGCCATCAGGCGGCTGCGGACAGAGGGGCGGGCGTCAGCCTTCTCCGTAGCCGGTTCCGTAGACGCTCTCGCACCAGTCCCGCGCTCCTTGGAGCTGTTCTCGGACGGAGCGCGGGCGTTCTCTTTTTTTGCGGCAGTATCCTCCTTCACCGGGGCGGGATAGCCCATGCGTTCAAAAATGCGGTTGATCTGCTTGGCATCCCTGGCTTTTGCCATGATCTCCACCGTGCCGGTCTTTTCCACCTTATTGACGATGGGATAAAACAGGACGCCGTAGCGTTTGGCTTCCAGACGGAACCCCCTTAAATCCTCTTGCTTTACAGAGAAGATCGCCAGCTCCTCCCCGTCTTGGATTAGGCGCTTGAGATTGGTTTTGCCGGAGATCTTCTGGCTGTCGTTGGCAAGGGCAATGAGAAGGGCTGCGAGATTCTTCGCCCCCAGCCCCGCCAGCTTGACGGCGCTCTCGGTGATCTGAATGCCCTCGCGCACCACCAGATCAGCGGTTTCCCCGTTGGTACTCATGTTCATGTTCCTCCTTGGTTAGATTTTCCTGCCGTTCGGCCTGCGCCTGCTCATATTGCTGGGATATCCTCGGAACATCCGACTGTATCCTGCGGCACAGGCGCAGCTCCCTGCGTTTTTCCCGCAGGGCGGCAGTCTGCTGTTCGATCTCCGCGCTGTACCGTGCCTGCGCTTCCTCCTCATCACCCTGAGCCTGGAGGTCCGGGGGGAGAAGGCCGGGGACTGCGAGGCAGGCTGG